>Ga0213875_10000605_pt1 | contig 29080 bp, 30 predicted proteins | sample BarmaccomBMRX_R8_FD_160105 | JGI IMG/M metagenome (GOLD analysis project Ga0213875, IMG submission 160105) | Root-associated microbial communities from Barbacenia macrantha in rupestrian grasslands, the National Park of Serra do Cipo, Brazil - RX_R8 | ecosystem: Host-associated > Plants > Roots... | reverse complement strand
GGGTGCCGGAGTTCGTGGAGTTCCTGATCCAGACCACCCACCCGGGCACGATCAAGCTGGACGGCGACAGCGCCTCCGGGCGCGCCTACCTGCAGGAACTGATCCGGACGGGCGACGGGCGCTCGGAGCTGAACTTCGCCATCTACCACGACCGTTACCAGCGGACGGACGGCGGCTGGAAGTTCACCGAGCGGGTCTACGAGGTCAGGTACCGCGACAGCACGCCGCTGGCGGGATCTGCGGGATCTAGCTGACGCGGCCGGCCGGGGTCGCGAGCGCGGCCAGGTGATCATCGAGCGTCGCCAGCGCCCACGGGACCGGGGTCTGGCGCGGGGTGGTGAGGAGCTGCAGGCGCAGCCCGTCGAGCAGGACCCGCAGGCGGCGGGCCTCCTGGTCCGGGTCGAGGCCGGCCGCCAGGTCGCCCGCCTTGACCAGGTGGGCGATGCGGGCGGCGAGCGGTTCCTGGAGGCGCTGAGCAGCCCCTTCGGATGCTTCGGCGAGCGCGGGCTCGATGGCCGCCTGGGCCAGGAACGCCAGGTGGACCAGGGCCTCCTCGTGCCGCTCGGCGTCCAGCGGGAGCAGCTCGGTGGCGGCCAGCCGCAGGTCGGCGAGCGCCATCCCGCCGGCCGTACCGCGCCGGATCCGGTCATCGACCCGTTCCCCGACCCGCCACAGAGCGGCGGCGACCAGCTCGTCCTTGTTCGGGAAGTAGTACCGGATCGACCCGATCGACCAGCCTGACTGGCGGGCGACGTCGGCCAGCGTGGTGCCGGCCAGCCCGTGGCGGGCGATCGCGGCGCAGGCCGCGTCGGCCAGTTCGCGCCGCCGGGCCGGGTGATCCACCTCTTTCGGCATGCCGCTAATTTAGCATGACGGTATTAGCATATTTGTATTAGCATGAGGGTGTCATAAAGATTGCGGTCACTTCGGCAGGAGCTACCATGCCTGTTTCCTCGACTACGCCGGCGATCAGCGAGCCGGCGGCGGACCCGAACGCCTCCACCTCCTCCTCCTCCACCTCCACCACCAGCACGCGCCCCAGCCAACGGCACCGGTTCAGCGTGCCGCGCGGGCTGCTGGCCGGGACCCTGGTCGCCATCGCGCTGGCCTGGGGCCCCTACGAGGTCATCCCCCACTCCAGCCTGCTGATGGCGCAGGCGGAGACCGGCATCTACCTGGGCCTGTTCCTGCTCACGGTGGCGAGCCGCCGGGCCAAGGTGCGGCTGATCCGCGTCGTCCAGCGCTACGCCCTCAACCCGCTGTTCAAGCTGCTGTTCACGATCGGCATCAACCCCTACGGGCTGGCGATCCTGGAGACCCGTGGCCACCGCTCCGGACGGCGGCGGCGGGTGCCGGTCGGCAACGGCCGCCAGGGAGACAGCTTCTGGATCATCGCCGAGCACGGCGGCCGGGCCGGCTGGGTGCACAACATCCGGCACGACCCGCACGTCCGGATCCGGCTCCGGCTCGGGCTGCGCCACCGCTGGGTGGACGGCATCGCCACCGCCCGGCCCGACGAGGACGTGCTGGCCCGCCAGCGGAGGATCATCGCCTGGCATCCGCTGCGCGCCCTGAACGCCGTCAACGTCCGCGCGCTGGGCGCCGACCTGCTGGCCGTGCACGTCCAGCTCGACCCGGCCCAGGTCGGCGGCCGCGGCCGCCGCTAGGTGTACTGCTAGGCGCGGACGCGCGGGAGCACCGCGTGGACGGCCAGGCCGGCGGCCAGGGCCCAGAAGGCGGCGCCGATGCCGAGGAACGTGAGGCCGGAGGCGGCCACCACGAACGTGATGGCGGCGGCTTCGCGGCTCGCGGGGGCGGACAGGGCGCCGGCCAGGGCCGAGGACAGCGTGCCGAGCAGGGCGAGCCCGGCCACCGCGCCGGCCAGGTCGGACGGGGAGCCGCTGATGAACACGGTGAGGGCGGTGGAGACGACCGCCAGCACCAGGTAGGCCCAGCCCGCGGTGGCCGAGGCGATCCAGCGGCGGCCCGGGTCGGGGTCGGCGTCCGGGGAGGCGGCCATCGAGGCGGTGATCGCGGCCAGGTTGATCGCGTGGCCGCCGGCCAGGGCCCCGGCCGCGGTGCCGAGCCCGGTCACGGTCATCGTCTCCCGCCACGGCACCCGGTAGCCGTAGGAGGCCATGATCGCCACCCCGGGGACGTTCTGACCGGCCATCGTCACGATGTAGAGCGGGACAGCCAGGCTGAGCAGGCCGGGGACCGTCAGCACGGGGGCCGTCCAGATCAGGTGGGGGACGATCGCCCCGTGCCGGCCGCCGTGGCGGGCGACCTCGACGCCGATGACCACCAGGGTGACCGCGAACGCGGCCGGTACCGCCCACCGGCGGGCCAGGCGCAGCATGATCGCCCAGGTCAGCAGGACCGGGCCGACCAGCCCGGGGTGGGCCACGAAGCCGCGCACCGGCACCAGGCACAGCTCGAGCACGACCCCGGCCAGCATGGCCTGGGCGATCGGGGTGGGGATGGCCCCGATCAGCCGGCCCAGCCGCGGCCACAGGCCGGTGATGACGATGAGGCCGCCGGCCACCAGGAACGCGCCGACGGCGGCGGGCCAGCCCCCGCGGACCACGCCGGTGCTGGCCAGCACCGCCGCCCCCGGGGTCGACCAGGCCAGCGTGAGCGGGATCCGGTGCCGCCGCACCAGCCAGAGGATGCCGAGGGCCTGGGTGGCGCAGACCGCCAGCAGGCCGGAGGCGGCCTCGGCCGGGGTGGCGCCGACCCCGCGCAGGCCGGCCAGCACGACCGCGAACGAGCTGGTGAAACCGACCAGCGCGGTGAGGACACCAGCTTGTACGGGGTGGCCGGGCTTGGGCGGCTCGGCGGGCGGGGTGGGTTCGGCGGGCTCGCCGGGCGGGGCTGGTGGGTCAGCGGGGAGGTGGCCGGGTTGTTCCATAAACAGAACAATAGAGGGAGGTGTTCTGTAAACAGAACAAAATTATCTAGAGTGGGGTGCTGTGGAGGATCTGGCCCAGCTGGTGGGTGAGCGGGTGCGCACGGAGCGGCAGGCCCGCGGCTGGTCGGTGGGCGCGCTGGCGGCGGCCGCCCACGTGGGCAAGGGGTCGCTGTCGGAGCTGGAGAACGGTTCCCGCAACCCGACCATGAGCACGCTGTACGCGCTGGCCGGGGCGCTGGGGGTGCCGCTGGCCACGCTGATCGCGGACCGGCCGGGGGTCCGGGTCGCCTCGCCCGGGGTCGAGGCCCGGCTGCTGGACGTGAGCCACGACGGCGGGCAGACGGTCGAGGTCTACCGGCTGCACCTCGACGCCGGGGTGCACTACCGGTCGCCCGGCCACCCGCCCGGCGTGGCCGAGCACCTGCTGGTGACCGCGGGCCGGGCCCGGGCCGGGCGGCTGGGCGAGGAGACGGAGATCGGCCCCGGCCAGGTGACGCACTGGGTGAGCGACGTGGTGCACTCCTACACCGCGCTGGGGGATGAGCCAGTCGAGTCAGTCCTGATCATCCGGTCACCCGGGCCGGTCAGTCCATGAGCGCGGCCAGCAGCTGGGGATCGAAGGCACGGGCGGCCAGGTCGTAGATCGCGAAGATCGGCGCGAACGACCACACCCCCCAGGGCAGGCCGTGCTGCTCGGCCAGCCGCCGGTTGAACCGGGTCCAGCGGACCCGGCTGGCCAGGTCGGCGTGGTTGGTGGTGCCGAACTCGGCCAGGAACAGCGGGCGGCGGGTCAGCGCGCCCCAGGCCGCGACCTGGTCGAACCCGGTCCGGAGCTCGGCTTCCTGGGCCGGGGTCTGGTCCCAGGTGGTGCCGAGCCAGTCGCGCGGGTGGCCGAACACGTGGTCTTCACCCAGCCACAGCTCCCCCTGCATGGTGAAGGTGACGGGCCAGTAGTGGTGGATGCCGACGATGAGGTTGCGCTCGGCGGCGGGCAGCGCCAGCTCCCCCAGGAAGCGTGCGTTGTTCATGGTGCGGGGGCCGAGCAGGATGGTGCGCTGCCGGTCCTGGCCGCGGACGGCGCCGATCAGCTCGGCCGCGACCGGGTTCCAGATCGGGTCCAGGGCCTGGGACGGCTCGGCCAGCGGCTCGAGCACCAGCTCCGGGCCGCGGCCGGCGAAGATGCGGGTCAGGTCGGTGACCGTGGCCAGCGTGTCCGGCAGCTGGGCGGCGTCGGCGATCAGGTCCGGGTCGCGGTGGTTGGCGATGATCACGCTGAGCCCGAGCGCGGTCGCGTCGTCGACGATCTGCTCGAGGCGCCGCCACGTGGCGGGGTCGAGGCCGGCCGGGGTGCGGTGGGCGGTCAGGTACGTCAGCAGCCGGATCGCGGTGAAACCACCGCGGGCGCAGGCCTCGAGGTGGTCGCGCCGGAGGTCGACGGTCCAGTTCCGCTCGAGCGGGCCGCCGAAGTCGGGGCCGATGTTGATGGTGCGGGCCAGGCCGCGCTGGGCCGCGCGGGCAAGTTCGGCGGGGCTGGCGGCGGGTTCGCCGGTCATGGGATCAGTCCTCTCCGGGTGGGCTGGGCCAGCGCAGGGTGCCGGTCCGGAGCGATTCGGTGAACGTGGTGAGCCAGGTGTGCTCGGCCCGGCGCAGGGCGAGCTGGTAGCGGTGCTCGGACAGGAAGATCGGCGGGGTGCCGTCGGCTTCGGCCGCCGCCAGCGCCGCCTCGTCGGCCGCCAGTGAGGCCGCCAGGGCGGCCGCCCGTTCGTCCAGGATCGCCGTCACCCGGTCCCGGCCGAGCGCGTACATGAACGACAGCGCGGCCGGGAACTCCTCGCCGCGGCCCAGGTCGGCCAGGGATTCGGCCACCCAGCCGGTGAGCGCGTCGCGGCCGGCCGCGGTGATCGTGTACGGGATCCGCTCGGGGCGGTGCCCCTCCCGGCCGGGTTCACCCGGGCTGATCAGCCCGGCCTCGGCCAGCCGCTGGACGACGTCGTAGAGCGAGGCGAGGCGGAGGCCGGGCAGGCGGTCGTGGGCTCGCTCGGTGATGCGCACGCGGATGGCGTAGGGGTGCAGGGGCTCCTCGGCGAGGAGGCCGAGGACCACCAGGGACAGCGGGCTGCGGAGCTTGCGCGGCGGCATGACTTCATAGTAGCGCTCAAATATTTGAATTCAAATATTTGAGCTTAGCTATCTTGTTGGAGGGGAGCGCGGACGGTTCGAGCTGGATCGAAGTGATGCCGGGCTAGCGTGCCGCCGGGGGCCGCAACGGCCCGTGTGGGCCGACCGGCCCGACCAGGCCTGGGCGGACGGCCGCCCAGTCAACGGTGGAGGTAACCGCGGTGTTCGATCTGGAAGTGGGGCTGGACGGGCGGCCCGACGCGCTGGCGGTGCTGGGCGAGACGCTCGGGCGGGCGGGGATCAGCGTCGAGGGCGGCAGCGTGTTCACCGTCGGCGGCCGCCGGGTCGGGCACTTCCTGGTCGGCGACGGCAGCGCGGCCGAACGGGCCCTGACCGCAGCCGGGTTGCCGGTCACGGCGGTCCGGGCGGTGCTGGCCCGGCGGCTGGACCAGCAGCGGCCGGGCGAGCTGGGCGCGATCACCCGGGTCCTGGCCGGGGCCGGGGTGCGGGTGGACACCCTTTATTCCGATCATGAGCACCGGCTGATCCTGCTGACCAGCGATCAGGCGGCGGCCGCGGCGGTGACCAGCGCCTGGGACCGGTGAGCCGGCCAGGCCGCCGGACAAAACGAAAACGCCACGGCGCGCACCAGGTGTGCGCGCCGCGGCGCGGTGAGACGAAACGGAGGGGATTACTCGGCGGGCTGCAGCACGCCCTCGATCTCGAGGTCGAGGTTGACCTTGTCGCTGACCACGGCGCCGTTGGTGCCGGGGATGACGCCGTTGAAGTTGACGCCGAAGTCCTTGCGGCTGATCTCGCCCTTGGCCGAGAAGCCGGCCCGGGTGCCGCCGTAAGCGTCGGGGCCGAAGCCGTTGATCTCCAGGGTCAGGGTGACCGGGCGGGTGACTTCCTTGATGGTCAGGTTGCCGTCGATGAAGTACTCGCCGTCCTCCTGGCGCACGCCGGTGGACTGGAAGGTGATGGCCGGGTGCTTCTCCACGTGCAGGAAGTCCTCGCTGCGGACGTGGTTGTCACGGTCGCCCTGGCTGGTGGTGATCGAGGAGGCGTCGATGGTGGCGTTCACGCTCGACTCGAGCGGGGTCGCGCCGGTGACGAAGGTGCCGTCAACCTTCTCGAACTTGCCGCGGACCTTGCTGACCATCATGTGCCGGACGCTGAAGCCGACCTCGGAGTGGATCGGGTCGATCGCCCAGGTACCGGCGACGTAACCCGGGATCTCAGTAGCAGCGGTGCTCATGGCCTCTCCTTTGCAACTCGCTGGCGTGTACATGCCATAGTTCTCGTGTGTGCTTAGGTTCCCAATAGTAACCGTCATATTTGAAACGTCAAGTTCTTTGATTGAAAATTAAACTTTCGGGCTGGAAGCCTGTATCCTGGTTACATGGCGGTAACCGGGACCAGTGGGGCATCTGAGCCCAGCGGTGACACCGCGGCCTCTGTGCTCCTTGGTGCTGCGGAGGCAGGCGGTGGCGCTGCGACCTCTGGTGCCCCTGGTGCTAGGGCAGGCGATGACACGGTACGCCCTGATGGTCCCGGAGCGGGTGGCGGGCCCGCGCGGCCGCCGCTGACCGACTGCCGGGCGCGCGACGTCCTGCAGCGGGTCGGGGACAAGTGGTCGGTGTTCGTCATCGACCGGCTCGGGCAGGGCAGCCAGCGGTTCAACGAGCTGCGCAAGAGCATCGACGGGATCACCGGGCGGATGCTGACGGTGACGCTGCGGGGGCTGGAACGCGACGGGCTGGTGACGCGGACCGTGCACCCGGTCATCCCGCCCCGGGTGGACTACGAGCTGACCGCGATGGGGGCCACCCTGCTGGCCACGATCGAGCAGCTGGTGGACTGGGCCGACGGCCACGCCGACGACATCTACGCCGCCCGCAGCCGCTACGACCAGCGGCACGCGCCGGACGAGCCGTGCGCCGCCGAGGCCGAGGCTGAGGCCGAGGAGCGGTGCCCCGACGACGAGGCTGCCTGCGATAGTTAAAGGGCGGTCGCCAACTGGGCTGGCCGGCTGGTCACAAGCCGCGCATCTCGGGGTGATGGCCGCGCCACCACAGCAGGACGGCCTTGCCGACCACGGTGCTGCCCTTGACCGGGCCCCAGTAGCGGCTGTCGCAGGAGATTTCCCGGTTGTCCCCGAGCACGTAGAAGTCGCCGGCCGGGACCCGGTAGGGCGAACGGGCGCTGGCGCCAGGGATGGCCGGGCCGAGCGGGTCGTACTTGGGCAGGTAGCTGTCGGTCAGCTTGCGGCCGTCGACGTAGACCACGCCGTCGGCCGAGTAGATGGTCTGGCCGCCGACCGCGACCACCCGCTTGACCAGGTCGGTGTTCTGCGGGCCGCTGCAGTCGTTGTCGGCGGCCGGGTGGGTGAACACCACGATGTCGCCCTGATGCACGTCGTGCCAGTTGAAGAACGCCTTCTGGACCAGGATGCGGTCCCCGACCTCGAGCGTCGGCACCATCGAGGTGCTGGGGATCTTGAACGGCTGGAACACCAGCGTGCGCAGGCCGGCCGCCAGCAGCACCGCGATCACCAGCACCACCGTCCACTCGGCGGCCGCCCGCAGGCGGCGCCGGCCAGGGCGGCCGGGGCGGGGCTCGGGGCCCGGCCCGGGCTCGGAGGTATCCGGCGCGGTGTCGGCGGGGCCGCTCTCGCGGCCGGCAGCGCTGGTCATCACTCTCCGCAAGGTCCCGGTGAACGCCCCCCTCAGGGCTCTCCGCGGAACATACCAGCGGCCACCGGGTGGATGAGGCCGGTTACAGGGCGTGTAGCCCGATCGCGATCGGAGTGCTGGGACGGTAGCGTCGTAAGGTAACGCCAGGGAAGATTGCGGCTATGAGCGCGCAATTGGACGTACTGACCACGGGCTACGCAGACCTCCCGGGGGTGGCCAGCACGGTGGTGCTGATCCGGGACGGGGACGCGGTGATCATCGTCGACCCCGGGATGGTGGCCAGCCGGTCGCTGATCCTGGACCCGCTGGCCAAGCTGGAGGTGGACCCGGCCAGCGTCACCGACGTGGTGTTCAGCCACCACCACCCGGACCACACGGTCAACGCGGCGCTGTTCCCCGAGGTCCGCATCCACGACTTCTGGGCCATCTACGAGCGCGACCAGTGGACCATGCGCCCGGCCGACGGCTTCGCGCTGAGCCCGGCGGTGACGTTGATGGCTACGCCCGGGCACACCGCGCAGGACATCACCACGCTCGCGCAGACCGATTCCGGCCTGGTCGCCTGCACCCACCTGTGGTGGACCAAGGATGGTCCCGAGGAAGACCCGCTGGGTGAGAACCAGGCCGAGCTGGAGCAGTCGCGGGCCCGGCTGCTGGAGCGCGGGCCGGTCCTGATCGTGCCCGGCCACGGCGAGCCGTTCACCCCCGGCGGGCGGGGCTAGCCGGGCTGGCGGTCCGGGAGGACCTCGGGCAGGCCGAACTCGGCGAACAGCTCGCTGCCGAACGTGGTGGTCTCGACCACCAGGCCGTCCGCGATCCGCAGCACGTCGAGCTTGAACGCCCGGAAGACGGTGTCACCCGGCCGCCGCAGGTAGCAGGCGGCGGCCGGCCACCGGTTGGCCGCGGTCGGCACCGCCCGCCACTCCCCCATGCCGCCCGCCGCGGGCGGCGCGAACGCCCGGACCAGCAGCTCCTCCATGGCGGCGCGGCCGCGGAAGACCAGCGGCTGCGGGGGCATGGTGGCCACGATGCGGTCGCCCATCACGGCCCGGGCGGCGGCCGCGTCGCCGCGCTCGTGGGCCTCGATGAACTGGCGCAGCACGTCCTGCTCGGCCGCCGACAGCGGCACCGCCGTCCACTGGCTGCGGTCCCGGGGCAGCCGGTCGCGCAGCACCGACCGGGCCCGCTGGAGGGCGCTGTTGACGGCGGCGGTGCTGGTCTGCATGGTGTCGGCCGCCTCGGCGGCGGTCCAGCCGAGGCCCGCGCACAGCACCAGCGCCGCCCGCTGACGGGGCGGCAGCGCCTGGATGGCGGTGATGTACGCCAGCTCGATGGTCTCCCGGTCGATGGTGGCGGTCTCCGGGCCGGCGCTGGGGTCGGGGATCTGGTCGAGCTGGTCGAGCAGCGCGTCCGGGTAGGGCTGCAGCCACGGCACGTCGGCGCAGGTGCCCGCGGACGGGCCGGCCGCGGCGCCGGCCCGCTGGACCTGGCGGCGGCGGCTGCGGATCACGTCGGTGCAGGCGTTGGTGGCGATCCGGTACAGCCAGGCCCGCAGGTTGGAGCCGGGCTGGTGCTGGTCGCGGTGGCGCCAGGCGCGCAAGAACGTCTCCTGTACCAGGTCCTCGGCGTCGGTGAACGAGCCCAGCATCCGGTAACAGTGGACGTGCAGCTCGCGGCGGTGGCGCTCCAGCAGCTGGTCGAAGTCGGCTTCCGGCACGGTCCGCTCTCCGGTCTGCGTGATGGTCATGCCCGGTGTAACGAGGAGGGCCGCCATCGGTCATCGGTCTTCCGAATAATCGCAGACTGTGGCAGCGTGAGGCGGGTACGCCAACCAGGAGGAGACGATTACGTGCCCCGGTTCATGGACTTCCACGACGACCTCAAGCTGCCGCCCGAAGCCATCGAGGAGATCGCCCAGGGGGCCCGGGAAGGCGCCACCGACCAGTTCGGCGTCCACCAGGTCGAGCTCTACCACAACGCCGACGGCAAGGTCTACTGCCTGCTGGAGGGGCCGGATGAGGAGGCCATCCGTCAGCATCACGAGGCGCTCGGGGTGCCCTGCGGCGACGTGCACCGGGTGGACGGGATCAGCTAGAAGCTGACTCCTGGTCCTCGTCGGCCTCGTGGCTGAGGTCGACGATGCAGAACCGGTTGCCGTCGGGGTCGGCCAGCACCACGAAGTCGGGATCGTCGGGGTAGCTGTCCCAGTCCACCCGCTCGGCCCCGATCGACACCAGCCGCTCCGTTTCGGCCGCCTGCTCGGCGGCGTCGGCCACGTGCAGGTCGAGGTGGGTGTGCGGATGGTCCTGGGGCTGGGTCTCACTGCGCTGCAGCGCGATCTTGGTGCCCGGGGCGCCACCGGGCGGCTGCAGCACCGTCGACCAGCCCCCGAACCCGTCCTGGCGCAGGTCATAACCGAGCGCCGCCCGCCAGAAGGCCGTCGCCCGCGGCACGTCGGTGACCCCCAGCACCACCACTCCGACCGTCAGCACCCGGCCGATTCTGGCCAATCCCGGCCGCCCGCGCAAGACATACGGCGCCCCCGCCGATACCGTGCCCGGCGGTGATTACCGCCGGGCACTGCCGCGGGGAGCCTCGGGCTGGCTGCTGGCCCGGGTGATCAGCTCGGGGGTGAAGACGAACCGGCGGTGCTCGTGGCCGGCCGGGTGGTCGGACTCCTCGAGGATGAGCTGAGCGGCGGTCTGGCCGAGCTGGTACTTGGGCTGCCGGACCGAGGTGAGCGGCACGGCCGAGTCGGCCGCGAAGTCGATGTCGTCGTAGCCGACGATGGCGACGTCGCCCGGCACCTGGGCGCCGAGCTGGCTGAGGCGGCGCAGCAGGCCGAGCGCGAGCAGGTCGTTGGTGCAGAACGCGGCCGTAGGGGCGCCGGCGCCCGACGGGGCGCCGGACGGGGCCAGGGCGCGCAGCTCGTCAGCCGCGTCGGCGCCGCAGCGGGTGTTCATGGCCGGGACCGAGATCTCGGTCAGGACCGCGGCCGGATCGAGGCCGGCCCGGATCACCGCCCGGTAGGCGCCGCGCCGCCGGTCGGCGCACTGACGGATGGCCAACGGGCCGTTGACCAGGGCGATCCGCCGGTGGCCGAGGGCCAGCAGATGCGCGGTGGCCAGCTCGCCGCCGCGGTGGTCGTCGACCGCGACCGAGCAGTGGCCGGGCGGGCCGGGCCGGTCCAGCAGCACCACCGGGGTGCCGCGGTCGCGGATCCCCTTGATGGTGGGGGCGCTGCCGTGGACCGGGGTGATGAGGATGCCGCGGACCCGTTGCTCCTCCAGGACCCGCAGGTAGCGGCGTTCCTTGTCCTCGGCCTCGTCGGAGTTGCAGAGGATCACCGCGTAGCCCTCGGCCTGGGCGTAGTCCTCGACGCCGCGGGCGACCTCGGTGAAGAACGGGTTGCGGACGTCGAGCACGACCAGGCCCAGGCAGCTCCCCCGGCCCGCCCGCAGCTGCCGGGCGGACGCGTTGGGGATGAACCCGAGCTGCTCCATGGCCGCTTCCACCCGCGCCCGGGTCTGCGGCCGCACCAGGTCGGGGTGGTTGAGCACGTTTGAGACGGTGCCCACCGCCACCCCGGCCAGGCTGGCCACGTCCTTCATGCCCGCCGCCATCAGTCCTCCCTGGTGGAGTATCCCAGGGAGGCCGGCCCCGGGCCCGATCAGCCCACCCCAGGGTGCCGCGACCCTGGGGCCGTACTGATTGTAACGATTCAAACTCGACCCCCGGGCATCGCATTGACAAGCTCCGGGGGCAGCTTTCAGACTTCAGGGCAAGTTTTGAAACGTTCCATCGCGCAGCCTCGACGAGGAGGTGAAGCCCGTGACCGATGGGGTTCCCGGTGAAGGCCCAGCTGACGAAGCTGAGATTGAGGTTGACGTCGAGGTGGCCGCGGCGGTGAGCGACGAGGGGCCGCCGATCCTCGCTCTGGAGCACGTGAGCAAGTCGTTCGGGGCGGTCAAGGCGGTCATCGACGGGGTCATCGAGCTGCGGGCCGGGGAGGCGCACGCGCTGCTGGGCGAGAACGGGGCCGGTAAGTCGACGATGGTCAAGATGCTGGCCGGGGTGCACCAGCCCGACGGCGGGCGGTTCCTGATCAACGGGGAGCCGGTGGTGCTGGATGGGCCCGCGGCCGCGATCGAGGCCGGGATCGCGATCATCTACCAGGAACCGACGCTGTTCCCGGACCTCTCGGTCGCGGAGAACATTTTCATGGGCAGGCAACCGCTGCGGGCGGGACGGCGCATCGACGCAAAAGCCATGACCACGGAAGCCGACCAGATGTTCGCGCGGCTGGGGGTGCGGATCGACCCGGGGCGGATCGCGCGCGGGCTCTCGATCGCCGACCAGCAGCTGGTCGAGATCGCCAAGGCGCTGTCGCTGCAGGCGCGGGTGATCGTGATGGACGAGCCGACCGCGGCTCTGTCGGCGGTCGAGGTGGCGCGGCTGTTCGACGTGATCCGGGCACTGCGGGCGGACGGCGCGGCGGTGCTGTTCATCTCCCACCGGCTGGAGGAAGTGTTCGAGATCTGCCAGCGGGTGACGGTGATGCGGGACGGCCGCCACGTGCTGACCGCCCCGATCGGCGAGCTGTCGGCCCCCCAGCTGGTGCGGGCCATGGTCGGGCGGGACATGCCGGAACGGGCCCCCGGGGAAAAGCGGGCCCCGGGCGAGGTCCGGCTCACGGTCGACCGGCTGACCCGGGAGGGCGTGTTCACCGACGTCTCCCTCCAGGTGCGGGCGGGCGAGATCGTCGCCCTGTCGGGACTGGTCGGCGCCGGGCGCAGCGAGGTCGCGCGGGCCATCTTCGGCATCGACCGGTACGACGCGGGCGCGGTCACGGTCGGCGGCCGGAAGCTGCGCAAGGCGTCGCCGACCGCGGCGATGGCGGCCGGGATCGGGTTCGTGCCCGAGGACCGCCGCCAGCAGGGCCTGGTCATGGAGATGTCGATCCAGCAGAACGTGGCGCTGGCCTCGCTGAACGCGCTGCGCAAGGCCGGCATCATCCGCGCCTCGGCCGAGCGCAGCTTCGCCTCGGACTGGGCGGTCCGCCTGAGCGTCAAGTACGGGCAGCTCACCGACCCGGTGTCGATGCTGTCGGGCGGCAACCAGCAGAAGGTGGTGCTGGCCAAGTGGCTGGGGCGGCAGCCGTCGATCCTCATCGTCGACGAGCCGACCCGCGGCATCGACGTCGGCACCAAGGCCGACGTGCACAACCTGCTGGACCAGCTGGCGGCCGACGGCATCGCCATCTTGATGATCTCGTCCGAACTGCCGGAGGTGCTGCGGTTGGCCGACCGGATCCTGGTCATGCGCGAGGGACGGCTGACCGCGGAGTTCAGCCAGGCCGAAGCGTCCGAGGAGGACATCATGGCGGCGGCGACCGGCCAGCTCGAGGCGCAGGCCCGATGACGGCCACGCTGGCCCCGGCCCGCGAGCCCGGCAGCCCGGTCCCGGCCAGCTCGCGACGGCTGGCCGAGCGGGTGTTCCGCATCCGCGAGCTGGGCATCGTGGCCGTCCTGATCGTGTTCGTGGCGGTCACCGCCGCGATCCAGCCCCGGTTCCTGAACAGCTCGAACATTCAGTTCGTGCTGGTCGACGCCACCATCTACGGGCTGCTGGCGCTGGGCGAGACGCTGGTGGTGATCACCAGGAACGTGGACCTGTCGGTCGGCTCGGTGCTCGGCATCTCCGCTTTCGCCTGTGCCAAGCTGGCCAGCGCGGCCCACGGGGTGCCGCTGCCGGTGGTGTTCCTGGCCGGGCTGGGCATCGGGCTCGGGTTCGGCGTGATCAACGGGCTGATGGTGGCGCTCGGCCGGGTGCCGAGCCTGGTCGTCACGCTGGCCACGCTCTACATCATCCGCGGCATCGACGTGCTGGTGGTCGGGGGCGGCCAGGTCGTGCCGTCCTCGTACTACCCGTCGTTCCTGTCCATGTCCAAGGCCACCGTGCTCGGCGTCCCCGACCTCGCGATCGCGGTGGCGGTGCTGGTCGCGCTGGGCTGGTACGGGCTGCGGACGTTCCGGTCCGGGCGCGAGCTGTACGCGATCGGGTCGAACCCGGACGCGGCCCGGCTGGCCGGCATCCCGATGGGCAGGCGGGTGTTCACCACGTTCGCGATCAGCGGGGCGATCGCCGGGCTGGCCGGGGTGCTGTGGGCGTCCCGCTACGGCACCGTCGACTCGACCGCCGGGACCAGTTACGAGCTTCAGGTGATCGCGGCCGTGGTGGTCGGCGGGGTGGCCATCTTCGGCGGGAGCGGCAGTGTGGTCGGGGCCGCGATCGGCGCGCTGCTGCTGCAGACGATCAACTCGGCCCTGTACGTGCTGGGCGTGTCGCCCAACTGGGACCAGGCCATCGCCGGCTTCCTGCTGATCCTCGCGATTGTGCTGGACCGCATCATCTCGGTCCGGCTGACCGCCTCGCTGCGACGGAGGAGTGCGCGCCGTGGAACTTGAGGACCTCCGCACCCGGCTCCGCGCAGTGTCGCGAAAACCAGACAACCTAAGACGAGTACTCAGGTGGGAGACCGGGCTGGTCGTGGTGGTGATCGCGGTGGCGATCCTCGGCAGCTCGCTGTCGTCGGAGTTTTTCACCGCGAACAACTTCTTCAACCTGACCCTGAACAACGGCGAGATCGCGATCATGGCGCTGCCGATGACCCTGATCATCATCAGCGGCGAGATCGACCTGTCGGTCGAGTCCACCCTGGGCATGTCCAGCGCCCTGCTCGGCGTGCTGTACCTGCACAAGCTGCCGATGATCTTGATCTTCGTGATCGTGGCGGTGGTCGGCGCGCTGGCCGGCGCGGTCAACGGGCTGCTGGTCACCCGGGTCGGGCTGCCGTCGCTGGCGGTCACGATCGGCACGCTGGCGCTGTACCGCGGCATCGCGCTGATCCTGCTCGGCCCGAAGACCGTGGCCAACTTCCCGGCGACCTACACCAACGTGGGCGTCGAGGCGATCCCGCACACCGACCTGTCGTGGTCGATGGGGATCTTCATCGTGCTGGCGGTGATCTTCGGCATCGTGCTGCACGCCACCCCGTACGGCCGCTCGGTCTACGCGATGGGCGACAACGCCGAGGCGGCGCTGTACGCCGGGATCCGGGTCAAGCGGATCAAGACCAGCCTGTTCGTGATCTCCGGGCTGGCCTCGGCGCTGGCCGGGGTGCTGTTCACGTTCCGGCTGAACACCGCGGTGCAGGACAACGGGACCGGCCTGTCGCTCGACGTGGTCGCGATCGTGCTGCTGGCCGGGGTGTCGATCTTCGGCGGAAAAGGCTCGATCGCCGGGGTGTTCCTGGCCGTGCTGGCGTTCGCCGGGCTGCAGAACGCGCTGCTGCTGACCAACTTCAACCAGGAGGCGACGGGCCTCGTGACCGGCGGCCTGCTGCTGGTCAGCGTGTTCGTGCCCAACGCCGCCATGTTCGTCCGCTACATCCGCGGGGTCGCGAGTCGCGCGGCCCGGCGGACGCCAGAACCAGCCCTATCTCTGCCACGAAAGGACACTTAGCCATGCGAGCTTTGCTGAGACGGGCGCCGTTGGCCGCCTCCTCGCTCGTGGTTGCGTCGGTCTTGGCCGTCGCCGCCTGTTCGTCCGGTGGTTCCTCGGGGTCTTCGGGCTCTTCCAGCTCCTCCGGTTCGGGTTCGTCGGGGAGCTCGGCCAAGAGCGGCCTGAAGGTCTTCGTGATCCCCAAGAACCTCGGTAACCCGTACTTCACCACCGCGGACAGCAAGGGGACCGGCGGCGCGATCGCCGCGATCGACTCGCTGGGCGACACCGGCACCGAGACCAGCGGGAACGCGGCCACCTCGGCCTCGCAGATCCCGGCCATCCAGGCGGCGATCACCAAGGGCGCCAACGCGCTGGTGGTGTCGGCCACCGACCCGACCGCGCTGTGCCCGACGCTGAACGGCGCGATCAAGCGCAAGATCACCGTCGTCACCTACGACTCGGACGCGCCCGGCTGCCGCAGCCTGTTCATCAACCAGGCCTCGACCGCTGCCATCGGCACCAGCGAGGTCGACCTGCTGGCCAAGGAGATCGGCGACTCCGGTGAGATCGGCATCGTGTCGGCGGCGGCGTCGGCCACCAACCAGAACGCCTGGATCGGGTACATGAAGCAGGAGCTGGCCAAATACCCGAAGATGAAGCTGGTCGCCACCGTCTACGGCAACGACGACCCGGCCACCGCCACCCAGGTCACGCAGGGCCTGCTGGAGCAGTACCCGAACATCAAGGGCATCATCTCCCCCACCACGGTCGGCATCCTGGCCGCCGCCGGGGTGCTGGACAGCGCCAAGTACCGCGGCAAGGTCCAGCTCACCGGGCTCGGCACTCCCGACTCGATGAAGAAATACGTGTCCGACGGCACGGTCAAGGCGTTCGAGCTGTGGAACCCGGCCAACCTCGGCTACCTGGCCGGCTACGCGGCCGCCGACATCGCCGGCGGCTCGCTGAAGGTCAAGCAGGGCGCCTCGTTCAAGGCGGGCAAGCTCGGCTCGTTCACCATCGGCGCGGACAACACCGTGCTGCTGGGCCCGCCGACCGTCTTCAGCTCCGCCAACATCAACAATTTCAATTTCTGAGTGTGGGTGACGGCCGGGCGGCCCCTCTTGGGGAGAGGCCGCCCGGCCCCGCGAGAGGACCGGGAATGCAGGACGTGGCCAGCGTGAAGGCGGCCCTGAAAGCCCAGCGGATCGAGCTGCCGTCGTGGGCGTTCGCCAACACCGGGACGAGGTTCAAGGTGTTCGCCCAGCCGGGGGTGCCGCGCACGCCGCTGGAGAAGATCGACGACGCGGCCCAGGTGCACCGGTTCACCGGGGTGGCGCCGAGCGTGGCCCTGCACATCCCCTGGGACACGGTCAGCGACTACGGCGACCTGGCCAAGCACGCGGCCGACGCCGGGGTGCGCATCGGCACGATCAACGCCAACGTTTTCCAAGATGATGACTACCGCCTGGGCAGTGTGTGCCATCCGGACCCGCGGGTCCGCCGCAAGGCGGTGGCCGCCCTGCTCGAGTGCGTCGACGTGATGGACGCGACCGGTTCGCGCGATCTCAAGCTGTGGTTCGCGGACGGCACCAACTACCCCGGCCAGGACGACATCCGCGGCCGCCAGGACCGGCTCGGCGAGGCGCTGGCGCAGGTCCACGACCGGCTCGGGCCGGACCAGCGGATGCTGCTGGAGTACAAGTTCTTCGAGCCGGCCTTCTACACCACCGACGTGCCGGACTGGGGCACCTCGCTCACCCACTGCCTGGCGACCGGGCCGCGGGCGCTGGTGGTGGTGGACACCGGGCACCACGCGCCCGGCGTCAACATCGAGTTCATCGTGGCCATGCTGCTGCGGGCCGGGCGGCTGGGCGGGTTCGACTTCAACAGCCGGTTCTACGCCGACGACGACCTGATGGTGGGGGCGGCCGACCCGTTCCAGCTGTTCCGCATCCTGCGCGAGGTGGTGCGGGCGGGCGCGCTGGTACCGGGGGACGCGGGCGGGAGGGGGGCCAGCACCCCGGCCGGCGACATCGCGTTCATGCTCGACCAGTGCCACAACATCGAGCCCAAGATCCCCGGCGAGATCCGGTCGGTGATGAACGTGCAGGAGGCCACGGCCAAGGCGCTGCTGGTCGACGACGAGGCGCTGGCCGCGGCCCAGCAGGCCGGGGACATTCTCGGCGCCAACGGGGTGCTGATGGACGCCTACAACACCGATGTGCGGCCGTTGCTGGCCGAGATCCGGGCGGAGATGGGACTGGACCCGGATCCGTATCGGGCCTACCTGACCTCCGGTAACCAGGAACGCATCATCGCCGAGCGGGTCGGCGGCACCCCGGCCAGCTGGTGACCAACGAGCTGAGGAGCACACACCGATGACCGACGCCAGCACCGCGGTCCCGGCGCTGATCGAGCGCAGTAACCGGCTGGGCGCCGACCCGCGCAACACCAACTACGCCGGCGGCAACACCTCGGCCAAGGCGACGGCGACCGATCCGGTCACCGGCCACCCGGTCGAGCTGATGTGGGTCAAGGGCTCCGGCGGCGACCTCGGCACGCTGACCGAGGCGGGCCTGGCGGTGATGCGGGTGGACCGGCTGCGGGCCCTGGTGAACGTCTACCCGGGGGTCGAGCACGAGGACGACATGGTGGCCGCGTTCGACTACTGCCTGCACGGCAAAGGGGGGGCGGCGCCGTCGATCGACACCGCGATGCATGGGCTGGTGGACGCGGACAACGTCGACCACCTGCACCCGGACGCCGGGATCGCGTTCGCCACCGCGGCCGAGGGCGAGGCGCTGACCAAGGCCTGCTTCGGGGACCGGGTGGTGTGGGTGCCGTGGCGGCGGCCCGGGTTCCAGCTCGGGCTGGACATCGCGGCGGTCAAACGGGAGCACCCGGCGGCCATCGGGGTCATCCTGGGCGGGCACGGCATCACCGCCTGGGGGGCGACCAGCGAGGAGTGCGAGGCGCGGTCGCTGGAGATCATCCGCACCGCGCAGGCCTACCTGGACTCCCGCGGGCGGCCGGAGCCGTTCGGGCCGTTGATGGCGGGCTTCGAGGCGCTTCCGGCCGCCGCGCGGCGGGAGCGGGCGGCGGCGCTGGCGCCGGTCATCCGCGGGCTCGCCTCGGCCGACCGGCCGCAGGTGGGGCACTTCACCGACGGCGAGGTGGTGCTGGACTTCCTCGCCCGCGAGAGGCACCCGCAGCTGGCGGCGCTGGGCACCTCCTGCCCGGACCACTTCCTGCGCACCAAGGTGCGGCCGCTGGTGCTCGACCTGCCGCCGTCGGCGCCGCTGGAAGCGACGATCACAAGGCTGCGGGAGCTGCACGCGGCCTACCGGGAGGACTACCGGGCCTACTACGAGCGGCACGCGGACGCCTCATCGCCGCCGATGCGGGGGGCCGACCCGGCCATCGTGCTGGTGCCCGGGGTCGGGATGTTCAGCTACGGGGCGGACAAGCAGACGGCCCGGGTGGCCGGGGAGTTCTACGTCAACGCGATCAACGTGATGCGCGGGGCGGAGGCGATCTCGTCGTACCGGCCCATCTCCGAGGCCGAGAAATTCCGGATCGAGTACTGGGAGCTGGAGGAGGCCAAGCTGCGGCGGCGGCCCCAGCCCAAGGCCCTGGCCACCCGGATCGCGCTGGTCACCGGCGGTGGTTCCGGGATCGGGCGGGCCACCGCCGAGCGGCTGGCCGGTGAGGGCGCCTGCGTGGTGGTGGCCGACCGGGACGGGGATGCCGCCGCGTCGGTGGCCGACGGGATCGGGTCGGCCGATCAGGCGGTGGCGGTCACCGTGGACGTGACCAGCGAGGACGGGATCGCGGCGGCGGTGCGGGCCGCCGTCCTGGCGTTCGGCGGGCTGGACCTGGTGGTCAATAACGCGGGCCTGTCGATCTCCAAGCCGCTGCTGGAAACCACCGCGGCCGACTGGGATGTGCAGCACGACGTGATGGCGCGGGGTTCGTTCCTGGTCGCCCGGGAAGCGGCCCGGGTGATGATCGCCCAGGGTCTGGGCGGCGACGTGGTGTACGTGGTGAGCAAGAACTCGGTGGTGGCCGGCCCGAACAACCTGGCCTACGGGGCGGCCAAGGCGGACCAGGCCCACCAGGTCCGGCTGCTGGCGGCCGAGCTGGGCGCGCACGGCATCCGGGTCAACGGGATCAACCCGGACGCGGTGGTGCGCGGCTCCGGCATCTTCGCGGGCGGCTGGGGCGCACAGCGGGCCGCGGTCTACGGGGTGCCCGAGTCCGAGCTGGGCGCCTACTACGCCAAGCGCACGCTGCTGGGCCGGGAGGTGCTGCCCGAGCACGTGGCGGCGGCGGTGGTGGCCCTCACGGCCGGTGAGCTGGCGCTGACCACCGGGCTGCACGTGCCGGTCGACGCCGGCGTGGCGGCCGGCTTCCTGCGCTGACGGGCCGCCTGACGTGGTGGCGGTCGCGACGGTCTCGGCGGTCGATCTGGGCGCGTCCAGCGGGCGGGTGATGGTGGCCCGGGTAGGACCGGGCCAGCTGACGCTGGCGGAGGTGCACCGGTTCGCCAACGTTCCCGTGCGGGTGGGCGGCACGCTGCACTGGGACATCCTGCGGCTGTACGGCGACGTGCTGGACGGGCTGCGGGCCGCGGCCGCTCCCGGCGGGCTGGCCAGCGTGGGCATCGACTCCTGGGGGGTCGACTACGGGCTGCTCGACAGTTCGGGGGCGCTGCTGGGCAACCCGGTGCACTACCGGGACAGCCGGACCGACGGGGTGCCGGAGCGGGTCTGGGCCCGGCTGCCCGAAGCCGACCTGTACGCGGTGACCGGGATCCAGCATCTGCCGTTCAACACGATCTACCAGCTGGCGGCGACGGCCGGGACGCCGCAGCTGGCCGCCGCCCGGACGCTGCTGATGATCCCCGACCTGCTGGCCTACTGGCTGACCGGCACGATCGGCGCCGAGCGGACCAACGCCTCGACCACGGCCCTGTACGACGCGAGCCGCAGTGAGTGGGCGGCCGGCCTGATGGAGCGGGCCGGCCTGCCGGTAACGCTGTTCCCCCCGCTGCGCTCCCCCGGTGAGGTGATCGGGCCGGTCCAGGCCGGCCTGGGGGAACTCGCGGAGCTGCCGGTGATCGCGGTCGGCTCCCACGACACCGCGTCGGCGGTGGCGGCGGTGCCCGCGGGCGGGCCGGACTTCGCCTACATCTCCAGCGGCACCTGGTCGCTGGTGGGGATGGAGCTGGACGCGCCGGTGCTGACCGAGGCCAGCCGCCGGGCCGGGTTCACCAACGAGGCCGGGGTGGACGGCCGGATCCGCTACCTGCACAACGTGACCGGGCTGTGGCTGCTGCAAGAGTCGATGCGGCACTGGGCGGCGGCCGGGCAGCGCGCCGACCTGGACGAGCTGCTGCGGGCGGCGGCCGGGCTGGCCCCGCTGAGCTTCGTGGTCGACGCCGACGACCCGGCCCTGCTGCCGCCCGGGGACATGCCCGCCCGGCTGGCGGCGGCCTGCCGGGCGGCCGACGGTCCGGCCCCGGCCACCCCGGCCGAGGTGACCCGCTGCGTGCTGGACAGCCTGGCGCTGGCCTACCGGCGGACGATCACCGCCGCCCAGGAGCTGTCCGGGCGGCCGGCCGACGTCATCCACATGGTCGGCGGCGGGGTCCGCAACGAGTTGTTGTGCCAGCTGACCGCCGACGCCTGCGGGCGGCCGGTGATCGCCGGGCCGGTCGAGGCGGCCGCCCTCGGCAACGCGCTGGTGCAGGCGCGCACGGCCGGGGCGGCCCCGGCCGGGCTGGACGGGCTGCGGGCGCTGGTGCGGGAGACGCAGGAGCTGCGGCGGTACGAGCCGAGCGGGGATCAGCGACGGTGGGCGGACGCGGCCCGGCGGCTCGCTACGTCTTCGTGAAGCTTACGGCGTAGGCCAGATAGCAGCGCGCTGGGCTGAGCCGCCAGATCCAGGGGGCGTGGATGGTGACGTCGCGAGCGCGGCCGTCACGGACGGCCGTTCCCAGGGCGGTCGCCGCCAGGGCGAAGGGGTTCATCCCGGTGAAGAAATTACGCTCCTCGACCAGCCGACGAGCGAGCCGGGCCAGCTCGTGCGGCCTGGCCGCCACCAGGGCCGGGCACAGGTCGGAGGAGGCGAGTTCACCCACGAAGATTCCGGTCGCGCCGGGGGCCAGCAGGCTGAGCATGAGATGGACATGCGTTGCCCGCAGCACGGTGACAAGGCCCGAAAACGTCGGCGAATCCGGGCTGACGACGAGCGACAAGGTGGCGACCAGCTGGGAAAAGACCGACGCGGAAACGACGACGCCGCAGGATTCCCTGGCCACCCCGACCGCCGGGACGGTACTCAGGGCAGTCCGCACGATGTTCTCGGCCGCACCGGCATCGGACGGCCTGGCCACCGCGCGAGCCGCCAGCCCGGTGAGGTCGTACGGAGCATGGACCACCAGCCGATGGCGGATGTCAGAGCAGCGCGACACGGCCCGGCTGACAGCAGCCCGATCGACATCCACCAGATGAACGACCGGGCACAGTTCGGTCAGCCGCCGCAGATCGAGATCGTTGCCGTTGCCAGCGCCAAGGATGCAGCCGGCGTCCGGCCGCTCTCGTGGCACCTTTTCCTCGAGCAGGCGCATGACGGCCGCCCGATGACTGCGGTAGTAACCCCACCCGGCTGCCGTTTCCCGGTTGATGCCGGACTGCAGGGACTGTAGGTCATCGAGGCCGGGCAGCACCGGCCGGGGCCTGCCGGGCCGGGCCGCTTCACTCGTCGTCGGTGACGCCGGGCACGATCGTGATCCAGCGCGACGCCTTGTCCGGCGGCGACGTGCAATGCCACACCGAGGGTGGCAGCGCGGCCGAGGTTGTCCCGTTCTCGGTCTTGAACTTGAGGTCGTCGTCGACCAGCAGGCCATTGACCTGCTGACCCTCCTCTTGCAGGAGGTTGTTCAGGAATCCGCGGGGGTCGGCGGCAAGCTGCTGACGGCCCTCGTCGTCCAGGTCCAGGTTGAAGACCTCGAAGGTCATCGTCTGCGTTTCATGCGTTGCCCTGAGCCGACCAGGCATTGTCCCTCCCAAAAACCTGAGCACCAGCTGAAAGGCAACTCTGAACCAGCGGGTGCGGCAGTTTCGTGGAAGTCATGTGGAGATGGCGTGGAGATGGCGGAGGCGGCCGTCACAAGCCCGCCATGAACGCGAAGATCGCGTCGTTCAGGCCGGGCAGCGGCTCGTGGCCGAAGTCCGGGTAGGTCCGCAGCCGTTTGGCCGACCGGATCTTGTTGTAGGTGGCGTACTGCGAGGACGGCGGGCAGATCCGGTCCTGCAGCCCGACCGTGAACAGCACCTCGGCCGTGATCCGCTCGGCCAGATGCTGGACGTCGATGTAGCCGAGGCGGCGGAAGATGAGGTCCGCCCGCTCGTGCAGCGGGTCGTGGCGCCGGAAGTAGGTGCCGATCTGCTCGTAGGCACCCTCGTTGGCGAGGTCCATTTCCCACACTCGCAGGTAATCCGACAGGAACGGGTAGGTGGCGGCCAGCCGCGTCACCCGCGGCTCGAGGGCGGCGCAGGCGACCGCCAGGCCACCGCCCTGCGAGGCACCCATCACCCCGACCCGGCCCGCGTCGACCTCCGGCTGGGCCATCACGATGCGCGCGAGCTGCACACAGTCCAGGAAAATGTGCCGGTACAGCAGGTTGCCGGGTTCGTCGTCGAGGCCACGGATGATGTGACCGCCGAGGGTGGTGCCGTCGGTGATCCCGATGTCCTGGGAGGTGCCGCCCTGCCCCCGGCAGTCCAGCGCGGCCACGCAGTACCCTTGGGCCACGTAGGGCAGCTTGTCGAACCAGTCGCCGCTGCTGGCCCCGTAGCCGTGGAACACGAGCACGGCCGGGCGGGCGGCCCCGGGGGCGCGGGGGCGGAGGTACTTGGCGTGCACCCGGGCCCCGCGGACCCCGGTGAACGTCAGGTCGAAGCACTCGGCCCCGGTCGCCGGGTGCGGGTGCGCGACCAGGCTGAGGGCCGGGTCGACCGAGTCCAGCTCGGCCAGGCCGGCGTCCCAGTAGCGGGCGTGGTCGGCGGGCCGGGGATTGCGGCCGGGGTAACCGGGCAGCTGCTCCGGGGGCAGATCGAAGCTGGTCACGACGGGGATCGTAGCGGGCGGCGGCTGGTGTCGATCTGGCCGTCGGCGGCCAGCCACTCGACCGCTTCGTAGAGGGCGTCGAGCGAGCGGTACCGGGGTGCGTAGCCGAGCACCCGGGCCGCCTTGGCCATGCTGATGGACGGGCTGTGCCGCAGATGGTTCCAGGTGTGCTCGGTGTCTTCGGGGTCGTGCTGCTGGCGCCAGGTCTCCCAGGGCAGGTACCGCAGCCGGGCCTCCTGGCCGAACCAGGCGGCGGCCGCCTCGGCGTAGCCGCGCATGGTCAGGGCCTGCTCCGACACGACGTGGAAGGCCTCGCCGACGGCCTGCGCCGGCTGGTCGAGGGCAAGCGTGAACGCCTGGGCGACGTCGTCGGCGTGGACGTGATGCAGGGTCTCCAGCCCCAGATGCGGCAGGCTGACCTCCTCACCGCGGGCCAGCTGGCCGAAGATGGCGGGCCGGAAGTAACCGGCCGGATTGACCGGCCACCAGCCGGGGCCGACCACGTGCCCAGGGTGCAGGACGGTGGTCCGCAGCCGTCCCTGGGCCGCCTCGGCCAGCAGGAACTCCTCGACCGCGGCCTTGCGGACGCCGTACTCGAGGATCGGGCGCCGCGGGCTGTCCTCGGTGACGGGGACCGCGGTCGCCGGGCCGAGGACCCAGATCGTGCCGCAGTGCAGCAGGTAGGCCGCTGACCCACGCAGCGCGCTGGCCAGCTGGGTGGCCGAGGCCATCGTGTAGCACAGCAGGTCGATCACGGCGTCGGGGCGCAGGCCGGCCACCAGCGGGCCGAAGGCGCCCCGCGCTTCTTCCGCGTCCTTGTCCAGCTCGAGCTGCTCGACCACCGCCCAGCCGTCGTCGCCCACGTAGGGCCGATTGCGGCCACGGGTGATCGACACGACCTCATGCCCGGCCGCCACCAGCCGGGGCACCAGGTAGCTGCCGATGTGCCCCGTCCCGCCGATCACCACGACTCGCACCGTTGTCCTCCGATCTGGTCAGGGGGCCGGGACCCCGACCGACAGGGCGGGCCAGACGGTGTCGGCCAGCAGGTGGGTGGTTTCCTCGTCGGTGACGTTGATCCCGGCGATGAAGTACTGGACCCCGGCGTCAACCAGCGCCTGATAGTGGCCGATGGCGTCCTTGGGGGTGGCGAACACCCGGCGGACGTTCAGGTCAGCATCCGGGATCCGGGTGGTGGCCTGCTTGCGGGCCAGCTGGGCTTCGTCTTCGGCCAGCACCAGCAGCGGGGTGAAATGCGACCGCAGCACCGACTCAAAGGGACGGCCGATCGCGGCGCAGTGGGTGCGGAGGACGCCGTACTTGCGGGCCACGTCGGCGACGTCGAACGCGGACCCGGCCCACTCGTGCGGGGCGAAATTACTCACATCAGCCAGCTCAGCCACCTGCCGCAGCGTGGTGCGTTCCCCGCCCCCGCCGATCAAGATGGGAACGTGCGGCTGCTGGACCGGGCCCGGCCGCAGGCCGCCGTCCCACAGCTTGCGCACGGTGCGGACGGTCTCAGCCATGGCCTGCTGCCGCACGCCGGTGGGCTCGAACGGAATCCCCAGCTGCTCAAACTCCGGCACATCATCGCCGATCCCGGCCCCCAGCACCAGCCGGCCACCGCTGATCCGGTCCACATCGGCCGCCTGCCGGGCCAGCATGAACGGGCTGCGGTAATACACACAGCTCACCATCGAAATCAGCCGGACCCGCTCCGTGCCAGCAGCCAGCGCCCCCAGCAGCGTCCAGCACTCCATCAGCCGATTCGGATGATCAAACCAGCACACCGAGTCATAGCCGAGCCGCTCCGCCGTCTGCGCGAACCGCAGATGATCCGGCCAGCCCGACGCGAAATTCCCCACCACCCCGAACCGCACCCGCCCGGCACCCTCCGCCACCCACGGATGAACCGGCCTGCTTTGGGTCATTTGACGGCGCCGGCGGTCAGGCCGCGGACGATGTGCCGGCTCACGATCATGTACAGCGCGGCGGGTACCAGCGAGAACACGACCGCGGCGGCCTGCAGCTGGTAGAGCTGGATGTCTTCCTCGCTGATGAAGGTGGAAATGCCCAGCCCGGCGGTGTACAGCCCGCGGTTGGTGATGAAGGCCGACGCGAACACGTAGTCGTTCCAGCTCACGAAGAACGCCACCACCACGACGGCGGTCAGCGCGGGCCGCGACAACGGGACCAGAATACGGAGCAGGACGCCGATCCGGCTGGTGCCGTCCACGATCGCGGCCTCGACCACTTCGCCGGGCACATTGTCGAAGGCGGACTTCAAGATCCAGCAGCCGAGCGGAACGGTAAAAGCGGCGTAGACGGCCGGCAGCGCGAACAGATTATTGGTCCAGTTCAGCAGCCGGTAAAACTGCAATTCGGGGACGACGATCATGGCGCCCGGCATGATCTGGGTGAACAGCAGCAGGAAGCCGAAGACACCGCTCCCCCGCCAGCGCAGGCGGGACAGCAGATAGCCGCCGGGCACCGCCAGCAGCACGGTGATCACCACCGCCAGCACCGACACCAGCAGCGAATGGGCCAGCCAGGCGACGATCGGCTGCTGCTCGAACAGCGACGTCAGCGCGCCCAGGTTGAAGCCGTGCAAGAAGAACGGCGGCGGGTAGGTCAGGCTGTACTTCTCGGGCTGGAAGGTACTGAGGACCATCCAGTAGACCGGGAACAGCACGACGACCGCGACCACCACGAGCAGCGTGTACCGCCCGATCCGCTTGGCCAGGCGGGACGGCGCGGGCCGCCGGGGCCGCTGACCAGCGGTCAGCGGGGCCGGTTCGGTCATGCTTCTGGTCGCCACTGAAGTCTCCCGTCCGGTGCTCAGATCTCGGATCCGGCCGACATCCGGGCGCGTGCGACCCGGCGTTCGAAGATGACGAAAAGCAGGGTCCCGACCAGCGCCAGGGCCAGCCCGACGACGGCCACGGCGCTGGCGTAGTTGTAATTGAAGTCCTGGAACGCCTCGTTGTAGATAAGGACAGAAAGCGTCGAGGTCGACGTGCCCGGGCCGCCGCCGGTCGACAGATAAATAAGCGAGAATTGCTGGAATGAAAATATAAAGGCCAGCACCGACAGGAACGCCAGCGTCGGGATCAGGCTGGGAAAGGTGATGGCCCGGAAACGCTGGAACGGGCCGGCCCCGTCGACCCGGGCGGCCTCATACAGATCGTCAGGGATCCCCTGCAGCGACGACAGGATGATGAGGCCGAAGAACGGGAAGCCCTTCCAGCCCACCATGATCACGATGGCCACGAACGCCAGCGTCGGCGAGGTCAGCCACTTGATGTCGTGGTGGACGCCGGGGATCCAGGCCGCGACCCGGTTCAGCACGCCGAAGTTGGGGTCGAGCATGACCGTGAACGTCAGCACCGTGGGCACGTCGGGCAGCGCCCACGGCAGCGCCAGGGCGGCCCGGAAGAACGAGCGGCCCTTGAAGTTCCAGTTCATGAGCAGCGCGACCAGCAGGCCGAGGCCGAGCCAGATGACCACCATCGACAAGGTGAACTCGAGCGTGGTCCGGACCGACCCCCAGAAGAAGGCGTCGTGCACCATCTGGCTGAAGTTGGCCACCCCGACCCACTTGGTCAGCCCGAACGAGGTGTTCTGGAAGGCCAGCAGGAATCCGCGCACGATCGGGTAGAGCACGAAAACGCACTCGAAGATCAGGATCGGCGCCAGCAGGCCGTACGGCAGCGCGCGGCCGCTGGTGATCGTGTGGCCCTGGCCGGCCCGGCTGGCCCGCCGCCCCCGGCGGGGACCAGGAGCGGCCACCGCCTGGGGGGCGCTGGCCGGGGCTCCGCTGGCACTGGCTATGTCGTGAGTCAATTCTCGTTCCCCATCCTCCGCGTCAGCTGGCGGGCGGGGGCCAGGGCCGCCGGTCCGGTCCTGGCCCCAGCGGACTCAGAGCAGATGGGCCAGTTGCTGGGTCGCCTGCGACTGCGCCGTCTTCATCGCCTCCGCCACCGTGACCGAGCCCGATATCGCGGAGGACATGTTCGACATGATGATGTTGGACAGCTCGGAGAAGGCGAAAACGTAGTTACCGAACAGCTCGCCTTCACCCACGAAGTCGCCCTCGAGGAAGCCGGACGCCCACGGCTGGGCCTGCAGGAACGGCTCGTACTTGGGCTCGAATTGCGCGAAATTGCTGAACGGAATGATCGGATAGCCGTTGGTGGTGTTGACGTAGAAAAGGTTCTTGGGCGTGACGATCCACTTGACCAGTTCCATGGCCGCGTCGACGTTCGACGACGTCTTGAGGACCACCAGCGGGTGCAGCCGGGCCGCGGCCTTCTTGCCCGGGAACGGGAACGGCGCGCTCTTCATGTTCGGGTACAGCTTCGGCGCCAGCGTCTTCAAGGTGCCCATGCCCGCCGCGACCTGAGGCCACAGCGGGGTCCGGTCACCGTAGATCAGTTTGAGCAGGGCGGTCTCCGAGGTCCCGGCCAGGCCGCTGGCGTTGAGCAGGTCCAGCCAGTACTGCATGCCCTTGATCACCGGCTCGGACTCCAGCATCAGCGTGTTGCCCTTGGCCCACACCCCGCCGTAGGCGAGCGGGAAGTTCTGCAGCTGGTTGAACCAGGCCAGGCCGGAGGCAACCGTGTTGAACAGGGCGGTGCCGAACTGCTGCGGCTTGTGGGTGAGCGTCTTGGTGTCGTTCAGCCAGTCGTCGAGGTTCGCGGGCGGGTGCGAGATCCCGGCCCCGGACAGGATCCGCTCGTCGTAGACCAGGGCGAACGAGACGTCGATGACACCCAGCCCGTACAGGTTGCCGTTGGACTCGAACGAGGAGTGGGCGGGGATGGGCTTCAGGCCCAGCGAGTTCGAGATCGACTGCAGCGGTACGCCCAGGTTGTACTTGAGGATCAGCGTGGTCGCCAGCTCCGGGGTACACATGATCACGTCGGCGTCGATCTTGCCCGCCTGCGCCTGGGTGATGACGTCGGCCGTGTAGGTCTCGGCCGAGAACCCGGTCCAGGTGACGTTGATGTTCGGGTGGGCCGCCTTGAACTCGTTGACGACGTTGAACCAGGCGGCCCGCTCGGCCGGCAGGAACTGCTCCCACGACATCAGCCGCACGGTGGTCTTGCCGCCCGAGGACTTGCCCGACCCGGACGGGGAGCCCGAGCCGGACGACGAGCAGCCGGCCACCGCCGCCGCGGCCAGGCCAGCCCCGGCTCCGAGAAGTTTTCGGCGGCTCAGGTCCAGGTGCTGACTCGCCCCGCCCGCCGTGGCCTCATCCGGCTTTCGCAGTGCCATGTGGTGTCTCCTTTGACCCGGTCGTTCTGATCCAGCAAGACCTCGTTCTGCAGTTTTTCCGGATGCTCGCAGTACCGGTGAAATGCGTGAAGCCGATCCCGAAGACCGGGAAAAAGGCAGCAGTTGAGGGTTGCGACAAGGCATTTCCGCGACGCGGGGCTCAGTTTTACATGGCATGCTCCATATAGCAATACCTCAGATATCATATGCCAAGTAACGAACCGGTAACGGGTGGCTGTGGGGTTGGTGGGGTCGGCGTCGGGGGCGGGGGCGGCGCGGACGGGGCCGAGGTTCACGGCAGGGCGGGTGTCGTCGCGGCCGGCCTTACTGCCGGAGGCGAGGTTGCTGGCGGGGCCGGAGTTAGCGCCGGAGACGGGGTTGTTGGCGGGGCTGGGCTAACGCCGGAGACGGGCGTTGCGTGGCCCGCGTCAGTGGCGGA
>Ga0213875_10000604_pt1 | contig 29093 bp, 25 predicted proteins | sample BarmaccomBMRX_R8_FD_160105 | JGI IMG/M metagenome (GOLD analysis project Ga0213875, IMG submission 160105) | Root-associated microbial communities from Barbacenia macrantha in rupestrian grasslands, the National Park of Serra do Cipo, Brazil - RX_R8 | ecosystem: Host-associated > Plants > Roots... | reverse complement strand
TCGGGAGTGCGTGAATTGCCCTCCCGGCGGCAACGTTTTCCGTTCTTTCCTTATCCAGTAATGCAGTAAATACGCTGGTACTGCGGCTCGGCTGAGGGTGGTCGTCGCCCATGGTTTTTGGGTGCGTACGCTACGTCAAGCTACGCAGGGTCAACTACCGTTAGGCCGCAGACGCTGCGATAATGCCTGGATGACTGGTCTTAGCCTCGCCTTGGCGAACCTCAAGCCAGGCACCGGCAAGACCACTTCGGCGGTGTGGCTGGCGCACGTGTTCGCTCTTGCCGGGAACCGCGTGCTGCTGGTTGATGCCGACCCATCGGGCAGCGCGCTCGAGTGGTCGGACCTGGCCGCGATGGACCCGGCCGTCGATCCGCGCAAGTCGTTCCCGTTCCGCATCGTGGCGCTGCCATCCCGCGAGCTGCACCGGCGGGTGCCGGACATCGCCCAGGACGACGACGTGGTGATCATCGACACGCCGCAGATCGAGGACCACGCCGGGATCGCCCGGTCGGCGCTGCGCTACGCGGACGAGGTCGTGATCCCCTGCGCGCCCAGCCCGATCGAGATCAACCGGACCTCGCCGGTGCGCGAGGAGATCGACGAGATCGCTTCGGTCCGGGCCACTCCGGGGCGGGCCACGATCCTGCTCAACCGCTGCATCGCCCGCGCCCACTCGACCGGCGACGCCCGCGAAGCCCTGCAGGAGCTGGGCTACGACGTGCTCGAGACGGCGGTGCCGCGGCTGGAGCTCTACGCGCAGAGCTTCGGGTTGCCGATCAAGGTGCCCGAGCAGGACGTGTGGCGCCGGGTGGCGCGGGAGCTGACCGATCGCTGCGCCCCGCTCTGCTCGGTGCGGTCATGACCAAGGCCCGCGATCAGCGCAAGGCGCAGATGGCGGCGGCGGCCGCCCGGCGGACCGAGCCGGACGCCCGCCCGGCGGGCAAGACCGCGATCCGGTCCAAGCCGGTTCGCATCACCCTCGACCTCAGCCCTGAGCTGTACCGGCAGCTGACGCGCTGGGTGGACGAGGCCGCGGTCGAGCTCGACGTGCCCCGGGTGGCGCTGGCCGACGCGGTCCGGGCGATGATCCGGGTCGCGGGCGACGACCCCGGCCCGGTGCTGGACCAGCTCCGCCAGGACCGCGAGAAGTAGCCGGCCGGCCGCGCCGCGGTCAGTCGCCTTCGAAAATGGGATCTTCGCGGCGGGCGGCGGCGTCCACGCCGCGGCGGAAGTCGCGGGTGCCGAACAGCTCGCGCTGGCGTTGCGCCTCGACCGGGTGGGCGGCCCGCACCTCCTCGACCAGGGCGGCTCGCATGGTGAGCCGGATCCGCTGGACGGCCAGCGGGGCGGCGGCCGCGATCTCGGCGGCCAGCCCGTGGGCGGTCTCGCGCAGGGCACCCGGCTCGGCCAGCCGGTCGAACAACCCGGCCGCCTGCGCGTCGGGACCTTTTATCCGGCGGCCGGTGTAGAGCAGGTCGAGAGCCCGCTGCTGGCCCACCACCCGGGGCAGCGTGGCCGAGATGCCGAAGCCCTGGTGGATGCCGAGCCGGGCGAAGTTGAACGCGAACCACGAACTGGGCTCGCCGACCCGGAAGTCGGCGCTGAGCGCGAGCCCCGCGCCGCCGCCGACGGCGCCGCCCTGGACGGCCGCCACCACCGGCTTGGACAGCGCGAACAGATCGAGCGAGCGGGCGTAGAGCGCATCAGTGTCGACCGGGTCGGCATCCCGGGCGGCGTCGCCGGTCGGTTCGCCGAACTGGGCGCCCGCGCAGAAGTGCCGCCCGTCCGAGCAGAGCACGATCGCCCGGCAGTCCCGCTCGCCCTCCAGGTACTCATACGCCGAGGCCAGCGCCTCGATCAGGGCCAGGTCGAAGTAGTTGGCGGGCGGCCGCTGGATCTCCACCGTCGCGACGTGCTCCGACCGCGTCACCGTCAGGTCCGCGAACCGCGTGTCAGCCATCCCCCACTTGTATCAGGGAAGGCAGCGCGGTCAGCCGAGGTGGTGCACCTCCGGCAGCGCGTAGACCGGAGTGTCGAGACCGGCCTGGCGGGCCTTGAGCTGCAAACCCAGGAACAGCGAGTAGAACCGCGACTGGGCCAGGTTGCCGCCGGTGAACCAGAGCGCCGGCTGCTGGGTCGGCTTCCACATGTTGCGCTCCTCGCCCTCCCACGGGCCCGGATCCTTGGCGGTGTCGGAACCCAGGCCCCAGCACTTGCCGACCTTGTCCGCGACCTCCGGGGAGATCAGCTCGGCCGCCCACCCGTTCATCGAGTTGTAGCCGGTCGCGTAGACGACCAGGTCGGCCGGCAGCTCGGTGCCGTCGGCCAGCACCACGGCGTCCGCGGTCAGGTGGTCGACCTGGCCCTTGGCCAGCTTGACCTGGCCGTTGGCGACCAGGTCGGCCGCGCCGACGTCGATGTAGTAGCCGGACCCGCGGCGCAGGTACTTCATGAACAGGCCGGAGCCGTCCTCGCCCCAGTCGTGGTCGAAGCCGGCCTTCTCCAGCCGTTCGTAGAAGTCCCGGTCGCGCTCGTGCATGGCCTCGTAGGCGGGGATCTGGAACACGTGCATGATCCGGTACGGGATCGAGGCGAAGATCAGGTCGGCCTTCTCGGTGCTGACCCCGCTGGCCACCGCCTCCTCGGAGTACAGCGCCTTGAGCCCGATCTCCATCAGCGAGTCCGAGCGGGCGATGTGGGTCGAGGACCGCTGCACCATCGTCACGTCGGCGCCGGCCTCCCACAGCGCCCCGCAGATGTCGAAGGCCGAGTTGTTGGAGCCGATGACCACGCAGGTCTTGCCCTTGTAGGCGTCCGGGCCGGGATGGACCGAGGAGTGGTGCTGGTCGCCCCGGAACACCTCCATGCCCGGGAAATCAGGCACGTTGGGCTTACCGGACATGCCGGTGGCCAGCACCAGCTGCTTGGGCCGGAGCACCAGCGGCTGCCCGTCGCGCTCGACGGTGACCGTCCACTCGCCGGTCTGCTCGTGGTAGGCGGCGCTCTTGGCCTCGGTGCTGGGCCAGTAGTTGAGCTCCATCACCCGGGTGTAGGACTCGAGCCAGTCGGCGATCTTGTCCTTGGGCGAGAAGATCGGCCAGTTGTCGGGGAACTTCAGGTACGGCATGTGGTCGTACCAGACCGGGTCGTGCAGGCACAGGCTCTTGTAGCGGCTGCGCCACTGGTCGCCGGGGCGGCTGCGCTTGTCGATGACGATCGCGGGCACGTCGAGCTGGCGCAGCCGGGCGGCCAGCCCGATGCCGGCCTGGCCGCCGCCGACGATCAGCACGTAGGGCTGCTCGGTGTAGCCGAGCTCGGTCGACTCCCGTTCCCGGTCCTCGAGCCAGCTGGTGCGGTCCCGGTTGGCACCGTGCCGGGTGCCCTTGGGGCGGGTCAGCCCGTGCGGCTCCTCGTGGCCCTTGAGCTCATACAGCGTGGTGAGCAGGGTCCACGCCTGCGGGGCCTGTCCCTCCTGGCCGGCCCGGAGGCGCAGGTGGCCGCGGCCGCGGCCGGCCGCGGTCTCGAACTCGATCCAGGCCTCGATCACCCCGCCGGCGTCGGCCGGTTCCTCCCCGTCGGTGATCTTCCAGGCCGCCGGCTGGACCCGGTCCAGGTTGGCGGCCAGCATCGCGGCCACGTCGGCCCGGCCCTCGAACGTGCGGATGTTCCAGGTGAACGCGATCAGGTCCCGCCAGAAGCAGTCCTCGGTGAACAGCTCGGCGGCCGCGGCCGCGTCGCCCGCCCGGAGCACCTGGCCGAACTGGCCGAGCCAGTCCTGCACGGCCGTGGTGGCCTCGGTGAGCTGCGTCGTGGTCATAGGCCGGGCTCCCGTCGTCGCTGAGGGGCGTCGTTCTTGGCGGAGAGCGCCAGCTCTTCGCTGCGGGTGGTAGCACTTCGACCAGCCTCACCCCGTTGAAGCGAGACGTCCAGCCTCAATAGGCTCGCAGGACCGGGGATCTGGGGGACTTTGGGAGCGCGCGATGATGATCGACGGCCTGGCTCAGTGGACGCCGGAGGACGACGAGCGGATCGAGGAACAGACGGTCGGCGGCCTGCTGCGGTGGGCGGCCGGGCAGGCGCCGGACGAGGTGGCGCTGGTCGCGGGGACGCCCGACCCGGCCGGGCGGCGGCGCTGGACGTTCGGGGAGTTGCTGGCCGAGTCCGAGCAGGTGGCCCGGGCCTTGGCGGCTCGCTTCGGGCCCGGCGAGCGGGTGGCGGTCTGGGCCAACAACATCCCCGAGTGGGTGATCCTCGAGTTCGGGGCGGCGCTGGCCGGGCTGACGCTGGTCACCGTCAACCCGGCGCTGCGGCTGAGCGAGCTTCGCCACGTGCTGTCCGACAGCCGGGCGGCCGGGCTGTTCCTGCTGCGCGAGTACCGCGGGGTCTCGCTGGAGCACACGCTCAACAGCGCGCGGCCGGACGTGCCGGGTCTGCGCGAGGTGGTGTTTTTTGATCAATGGAAAACGTTCCTGACCGGAGGAGACCCCGGCTCGGCCGGCGCGGCCGGGGCCGGCCTGCCTGAGGTCAAGCCGGGTGATCCCGCTCAGGTCCAGTACACGTCGGGCACCACCGGGCTGCCCAAGGGGGCGGTGCTATCCCATCGCGGCATCGTCAACAACGCCCGGCTGTCCTACCCGCCGGTGCTCGGTATCGGCCGGGGCGACACGTTCGTGAACCCGATGCCGCTGTTCCACACGGCCGGCTGCGTGCTGGCCACGCTCGGCCCGATGGCCGCGCTGGCGGCCCAGGTGCTGGTGCCGTACTTCGATCCGGCCCTGGTCCTGGAGCTGACCGAGGCCGAGGGCAGCATGGTGTTCGGCGGCGTGCCGACGATGCTGGTGGCGCTGCTCGGGCATCCGGCCTTCGACCCGGCCCGGCTCAGCTCGGTCCGGGTCGCGCTGGCGGGCGGGGCCGGGGTGCCACCGGAGCTGATCCAGCGGGTCGAGGCGGCGCTGGGGGTGCCCTTCTCGGTGATCTACGCCCAGACCGAGGCGTCGCCCGGCATCACGATGACGCGGGCGACCGACTCACCGGAGGACCGCGCCCACACGGTCGGCCGCCCGTTGCCGCAGACCGAGGTGAAGATCGTCGACCCGGTCAACGGCCAGACGGTGGCGCCGGGGGTCACCGGTGAGCTGTGCACCCGCGGCTACCAGGTGATGATCGGCTACCTGGGCGACGTCACCCAGGCGGTCGACGCCGACGGCTGGCTGCACACCGGCGACCTGGCCACCATGGACGACCGCGGCTACTCCCGCATCGTCGGCCGCCTGAAGGAGATGATCATCCGCGGCGGCGAGAACATCTACCCCTGGGAGATCGAACAGGTCCTCGCCAGCCACCCCGGGGTGATCGAGGCGGCCGTGGTCGGCGTCCCCGACGACTACTGGGGCGAGCAGGTCGCCGCCGTGGTCCGGCTGAAGGAGCCGGTGGGCGACGAGGAACTGGCCGGGTTCTGCCGGGAACGGCTGGCGCGGCACAAGGTGCCGAAGCTGTGGCACCGGGCCGAGTCGCTGCCGCTGACCGGGTCGGGGAAGGTCATGAAGCACGTGCTGCGGGAGCAGCTGTCCAAGGCGTCAACTGATGACCCCCACCGCTGACGAGTCTGATCGATGACCACCGCACCCAGCCCGGCGCCGCCGGGAATGCGGCAGTTTTCGGCAACCGTCGAGGGTGCCCTGGCGGAGGTCGGCCCCGGTCCAGTCCGTTGCGCCGAGGTCATCGACCGGATCCTGGCCCGTCATCTGGGCGATTCCGATGGCGAGTACCTCCAGACTGGGCCGGTCCGCCAAGCGTGGGCCGATCGTGACGTTCAGATCGAGATCGAGGGCAGTATCCGGCAACCGCCGCAGCAGTGGAAGACCGAGTTGGAACGTCTCATCGTCCCTGGCCAGCGCGTCAACGGGCAGATCGCGATTCTGGCGCTGGCCCTGACCGACCAGCTGGTCGCCCGGGCGGCACAGAACACCGGCCTTCTGTATGCGATCGCGATGGAGATTCAGCCGGACGCGGTCACGCTGCTGACCGATCTGGGTCTAGGCCTGCTGCGCAAGCGGGCGCCGATGGCCGCCTTCGGACTTGGCGTGCTTCAGCCGGTCCTGGAACTGAATTCTCATGAGGTCGGACGAGACATCGTCATAGCGGTCGCGCCGCCGACCGGGTTGCCGCCGAATCAGGTTGGGCAGTGGGCGACCTCGTCCGATGGCCGGGTGCTGGTCGGGCGGGGAGGCCAATCCCGCTACTACGACGAGCTCGGCCCGGCGGTGGCCCTCGGCTGGTCCAAGCCTGGCGTCCTGGGCGTCCTGCACGACACCGCCAGCACCGACGCCAGCACCGACGCCACCACCTTCACCCGGACACTGATCACTGACGAGGTGACCGCCCCGGACGTACGGGCCGGAACCGAAGAGACCTCATGGCCCCGGGTCACGTCCGGGCAGGTGGCCGGCCCCGGGGCCATTGGGCTTGCACCGGGCGGCGAGCTTTTCTTCGGCGACACCAGCCCCGTACCGATCGGGGATCCGGGCGTCAGCTACACGGCCGCTTGCCTGGAGCGGGAAAACAACGGAGACGCCAGAGTCGCCGCCCTGGACGCCAACGGCCAGCTCTCGACGAAGTTCCCCGACAACTCGCATCAGCCATTCACCTATTCACGGCCTTATCAGCCGGGCACCCTTATTGCCGCCGATGGCACCTACGTCTATCTGGTCGAGAGCGGTGGCACCTTAAGCGCGGTTCCGTGGCTGGAGGGCCAGGAAGAACGAATTCTCCTGCCCTTCACCACCAAGTGGGAAAGGCTCAGCGCGGCCCGTCAGGTAGCGGCGCTCGCCGATTCGAACACCATTTGCCTGGCTTCAGCCAGCGGCTTGCTGGCGATGCGCGAATTCGGAGCGCGCATCCTGGGGATGGACCTGAGCCCCGACGGGACAGTACTGGCGATTGAGTCCGACGACCGAAAACTTCGCATGTGGCGGCTGGACGCCGTCGATGACCTGAGCTTGACCGCTTACGGCAACGACAATCCTGAAGGCCCCGACCTGCTGGGGATAGAGCCCACCGTCGACGCGCTGGCCGCGCTGATCTGCGCCAAGCTGGTCCAGCCGCCGCTCTCGGTCGGCTTGTTCGGTATGTGGGGGTCGGGCAAGTCGTTCTTCATGCGCAAGCTGCAGGCGCGAGTCGACGAGATCGTCGAGGACGCGAAGGAATCGGGCCGGGTGCAGCGGGCGCTGTGGACGTGGCGCAATGTCAGCCAGGTCCGGTTCAACGCCTGGGACTATTCGTCCGGCGACATATGGGCGGGTCTGCTGGAGAAGCTGATTCAGGAATTGGCGGCTCCCCGGGAGGGAAAGCTGGAACTCCCGAGGGAACTGGACGACATCAAGCGACAGCGCCTGCAGAGCCTGGTCGTCACCACGTCCGAGTTTGAACAGGTCAGCACCGAACGGGACGCGGCCCAGAAGGCACTTGAACAAGCACAGAAAGCCGCCGTCGACGCCCAAAATGCGCTCAAAGCCCAGGAGCTGGAAGCCGCCGCCGCGATCGAGGACGCCGCTACCAGCGCTGCCCGTCAAGCATTGATCAAGGCGGCCGACGGAGTTCTGGAGCCCCTCGGACTCGGTGCCGCCGCGTCGGCGGTGGAAGACGTGAGAATCCAGCTCAGTGCCGCTCGGGAGCGGCTGCAGTCAGTTTCCGGGCTGGTCCGGTCCAACAATGGCTGGCTGATCGTTCTGACGCTGGTGCTGAGCCCGGTCGTGGCGTTGGCGCTGGGGATCGCTGTCAGGGAGCTTGAACCGTCGCTGGCCGGCGTCGCCGTCGGGGTCGGAGGCATCGCGACCCTGCTGGGCGGTCTGGCGACCTGGCTCCGCAAGAGTGTGGCCTGGATTGACGAGCAGCTCGAACCTATTCGTAAGGCCGAGGCCGAGGCGGCCCGTATTCACGCCAAACTGACCGAGGATGCGGCTGCCGCCGATCGGGCTCAAGCGCTGGCGGCGGCCGCCGTGACGGCAGCTCAGGTCGAGGTCGCCGAGCGTCAGCGGAAGCTGGATGAGGCGGAAAAGGCAGCGCGCGGAGCAACCGCGGGCAACCTGCTCAATGAATATCTGGTCACTCGGTCGCGGAGCGACGACTATCGGAGCCGTCTGGGCGTGATCGGGCTCGTCCGGGCCGACATCGAAACGGTCTCCGATGCGGTCATGATGCACAACAATGAGGTCCTCGCCGACGGCTACAACGATCTCGACGACGTCGTCAACCGGGTCGTTCTCTATATCGATGATCTTGACCGTTGCCGGCCAGAAGTTGTCGTCAAGGTGCTGGAAGCCGTGCACCTGCTGCTGTCCTATCCGCTCTTCGCCGTGGTCGTCGGGGTCGACGCGAGCTGGGTTGCGCGGTCTCTGGGCAGCGTCTATCCGAAGATGCTCACCGGCGGAGAAGTCACGACCGATCACTACCTGGAGAAAATTTTCCAGCTCCCCGTCTGGCTGGACAGCCCAGGAGTCAGTGACGCGAAGAAGATGCTTGCCGCCCTGCTCGGTCACGCACGAGCTGACGGCCCGAGCCCGGTAACCGGTCCCTCGGAGGCAGCACCAGAACTTGCCGCGGCTGACTCTGGCGTACCCGTGGGGAGTGTCGGCAATGGGCCGGCATCTGGGCTCACGCCCATCCGAGGCACCGCCGACCTGGCCACCTCGGAGCCCCGCGCCTTGCGGCTGTCCGACGATGAGCGCCGGAGCATCAACGCGCTGGCCGGCTTGCTGGTCCGGTCCCCGCGAGCGCTCAAGCGCTACGTCAACACGTACCACCTGCTCAAGGTGATCGAAGGCGATCCCACCGAGCTGGTCCGGGTCCGGATTTTGCTGGCGATCGCCGTTGGCCGGCCGGTCCTCGGTGAGCGATTGCTGGTGGAGATACTGCAGAGCCCGGACGACAAGGCCCTGCCCCAGCTGGCTGAGGAGTGGCCGGTCAGCGAAGGCGACTGGCTGAAGCAGGGAATGGGCGTCACCACCGGGGTCTGGGGAGACTGGAGCCGGATGACGTGCGGCAACTCCAAGCGAGCGGCTGCCCATGTCCATCGGTTCGTCTACCGGTCCCTGCTCCAGCAGCCTGGTCCGGCCGGAGCCTAGACCGTCAGCCGGCCGTCAGCTCGCGGACCATGGTGGCGACGAAGTCGGGGCGTTCCTCCGCGGCCCAGTGGCCGCAGTGGGTGATGACCCCGCCCTCGGCCCCCGGTGCGACGGCCCGGACTGAGGTCAGCGTCAGGTCGCCGAGGCAGGAGTCGCCCCCGTAGGCGCGGACGGGGATCTCCAGCGGGGTCTTGGCCAGCGCCGCGACCTGGTCGGCGGTGGCGAAGAACTGCTGGTAGACGGCCAGACCGGCCCGGAGGGCGCCGACGGCGGTGATCGCTTCGACGTAGTGGTCGAGGTCGGCAGGGGTGATCGCGGCCGGGTTGTAGGCGAAGTGCTCGAAGAACCAGCGCAGGTAGGGGCGCTCCTTGCCGGCGATCAGCAGTTCGGGCAGGTCGGGGACGGACTGGAAGCCCATGTGCCAGAGGAAGTTGCCGTCGGGCTGGGGCGCCATCGCCTGCTCCATCACGCCGACGCCGGGCAGCGCCATCTCGACGATGCCCAGCGCCGACACCTGGGCCGGCGACTGGGCCGCGTAGACGTAGGCGAACACCGCGCCCCAGTCGTGGCCGACCACGGTCACGTCACGCAGGCCCAGGTGGTCGCTCAGGGCGGCCAGGTCGGCGGCCATGGTGGTGGCGTCGTAGCCGGTCGCGGGCTTGGCCGAAGAGCCGAAGCCGCGCAGGTCGGGCGCGACCACCTGATGGTCGGCGGCCAGCAGGTCGACCACGTGGCGCCACTCGTGGCTGGTCTGCGGCCAGCCGTGCAGCAGCATGACGACAGGCCCGTCGCCCGCGGTCACGTAGTGCAGCCGGGTCCCGTTGACCTGGGCGGTGTGGTGAGTGGTCATCCTGGGGATCCCCCGGCTAGTCGGTTCCGAAGACGGCGGCGGCGGCTTCCTGCCAGGCCGGGTCGGACGTGTCGATCAGGGTCGGGTTGCCGTCGCACCACTGGAACGTGTGCTTGAGGCGGCTGATCTTCCAGCCGTCGGTGGTGCGCCGGAACGAGTTCTCGTACCAGCCGTACTGGGTGTAGTGGTCGTCGCCGAACCGGTTCGGGAGCCGGTGCCGGGAGATGTGGTAGAAGATGCCGTCCGCCTCGTCGCCGCGGGTGTTGATGTGGAAGTTGGAGTACTGGTGCATGACCGTCAGCCGCTCCAGGCAGGCGGACGCGAACTGGGCCCAGACCTCGGGCGTGGTGACCGCGGGCGGCCGTCCGGTCAGGTCGAAGAAGTCGACCTCGAACGGGTCGGTCAAGGTGGCGGCGTACAGGTCCCAGTCGTGCAGATCCAGGCCGCGGCCGAAGCGCAGCATGACGTCGCTGATCTGCTGGCGGTCCCACAGCTCACGGACCATTTCTTCGGCCGGCGGGTAAGCGGGCGAGGTCACAGACAAGCTCCTTCAGACGAGCACCTGGGTCGGGGTGGGCAGGAACAGGGCGCTGACCTCGTCATCGAGCTGGCTGTCGGCCCCTGCGCGGCGGATGATGTCGGCCACCGCGACCCCGCGCACCCCGGCCAGCGTGATCGTGCCCTGGTGCTTGGTGGTGATGCAGCGGCTGACGCGGGCGGCGTGGACCGCGGCGCAGTGGGCGGCGACCGGCCCGGCCGTCTGCGCCCAGACCGGTGAGGCGGCGAACTGGGCCAGCGCCTCGCCGTCGGTCAGCACGACCTCCAGCGCGGCCTGGTACTGGCGGTCGAGCGGCTTCGACATGCGGACGCCGGGATGGTCGAGGGTCACCTCGACCTCCTCGAACAGGTGACGGCGAAGCTTGAGCACCTGGGGGGCGGCCGCCCAGGCGGGCGCCAGCGTGTCGGTCACGAACCGGCGGAACTCCTCGGTCGTGACCCCCGGGTCGCGGCGCAGGAACAGCAGGTGCCGGAGCAGGCCGTCGCGGCCGTCGGGGGCGGGCAGGCCGGTGCGGTCGGTCACCGTCGCGGTCGCGTCCCCGACGCTCTGGTAGGTGATGATCTCGGACAGGAAGTTGATGCCGTCGTCCATCTGGACCTTGGCGGCGGCCTGGAATTCGGCCAGGTCCTCGAGGGTGACGAACGTGGCCTCGGGCACGCCGTGGAACTCGTCGGCGGACGGCGGCCGGTCGCTGACCCCGGGGATCGCGGGCCAGATCGCGTCGCCGAACGAGACCGCGTGCAGCCAGATCGTGCTGATCCCGGGGAACCGGGCCGGCATGGTGACGTGGGCGTTCAGCCAGTAGTCGTAGAACTCGGCCGGGGTCATCCCGTCCCGCGCGGTCAGCGGCATGACCAGGGTGAGGCAGTCTCGGCTCATCTCCAGCTCCCATCGGCAGTGACCAGAGCGGCGCCAAACTGTATGCACCTTGGACTGTATACAGTTTGTCAGGGGCGGGCAATAGGCCGGCGGCGACGGACTGGGCGCTCGGGAAGGCGGGGCGCCCGCGTCCGGGTGGCGAGGCGCCCGCGTCCAGAAGACGGGGCGCCTGGCGCCGGGGCCTCTAGACGGCGGCGCCGGGGAACAGCGAAGCTGGTGATCACCAGATTGTTGCTGCGATGGAGGAGCGCATGGCCCGCACGCCGCAGGAAGTGTTCGAGCACCACGCCGGGGCCCTGATGGCCGGCGACCTGGACGGGATCGTCGAGGACTACAGCGATGACGCCATCTTCATCACGCCGGACGGCACCAAACGGGGCAAGGCCGGGGTCCGGGAGGGGTTCATCAAGCTGCTGGCCGACCTGCCCAGCGCCGAGTGGGGGGTGAAGCCGATCTTCGAGGACGACGTGCTGTTCCTGGAGTGGACGGCCGACTCGGCCGCGACCAGGGCCGACGACGGGCTGGACACGTTCGTGTTCGCCGACGGCCTGATCCGGGTGCAGACCGTCCGCTACACCCTCCAGCGCAAGAGCTGACCGGGCCTGCCTCCAGAGCTAGCGGGCCGCTGAGCGGCGGCCGCGCCTAGCCCTCGGCCAGCTGCGGGGCGACGACCAGCACGCAGATGTCGTCCTCGGGCTCGCCGCCGTCGAGCATGCCGTCGGCCAGGGCGTGGCTCAGCTCAGTGGGCGGCAGCCGGTGGTGCTTGGCCGCCAGCGCCGCCAGCCGGCCCAGCCCCTCGTCCGGTGACTCCTGCCGTCGCTCGTACAGGCCGTCGGTGTACAGCACCAGCACGTCACCGGCGGCCAGCCGGGTGGTGGCGCTGGGCCGGGGCCCGCGGGTAACCCCCAGCGGCAGCCCGCGGCCGCCGTTGAGGTAGGTGGTGCCGCCGTCGGCGTGCACGATCAGGATCGGCGGGTGCCCGGCGGTGGCGTAGCTGAGGTCGCCGGTGGCCGGATCCAGCCGCCCGCAGGCGGCGGTGGCGAACTCGGCCCCGCTGATCTGGGCGGCCAGCACGTCGGCCCGGTTCAGCAGGTCAGCCGGTTCGGGCGCGTAGGGGGCGGTGGCCCGGATCGCGCTGCGCAGCTGGCCCATGGCGGTGGTGGCGCTCAGGTTGTGACCGACCGCGTCGCCGACCACGAACACCGCCCGGCCGTCGTCCAGGCCGACCACGTCGTACCAGTCGCCGCCGACCTGCAGCTCGGCCGCGGCCGCCCGGTAGGTCACCCCGACCGGCAGACCCGGCACCTCGTCGGCGTGGCCGAGCATGGCCAGCTGCAACTCGACCGCGGTCTGGTGCTCGCGGATGGCCAGCCGCCGTTCGGCCGACACGTCCTGGACCACGATCATCACCCGGCCGGGGGCCACCCGCACCGCCTGCATCTCCAGGCAGGCGTCGCGGTCGGCGCCGGCCGGGATCAGCATCCGCCGCCCGGCCGCCAGCGGCCCCAGCCGGTCGGTGCCGGTGACGATCAGGTCGACCATCTCCGGCGCCACCCGGCGCAGCAGCGGGAACAGCTGGGACAGGTCACCGCCGCCGATGATCGGGGCCAGCAGCCGGACCGCGGCCGGGTTGACCATGTGCACGATGCCGGCGTCGTCGGTCTCGAACAGGCCGGCCGGGCACTGGTAGAAGAACTGCCGCAGGTACAGCAGCTCCTGCAGCTCGGGCGCGATCACCTCGGGTTGGCTCACCGCAGTCGCACCGCCAGGTACTGCCGGGCCGAACCCGGGCGGGCCAGCAGCCGCAGCCGGACCGGGGTCGGCGCCATCCGGTAGGTGAACACGTAGTCGAGTTCCTCGTCCAGGCCGGTGGCCGCGTCGCTTGTGTCGTGGAAGCGCTGGGCGATGAGGTAGTTGTTCGTGCAGGGGCCGACGTCGACGAAGAAGTCGCGCCCGACCACCTGGTCCACCGGCAGCCCAGAAAGCTCCGACTCGGGCTGGTTGTAGCCGGTCACCCGGCCGTCCCGGTCCATCACGATCAGCCCGAAGCCGAGCTTGTCGATGCCGTCCAGCGGAGCTGCCTCGAGCGCGTCGAGCAGCCCCGGGTCAGCGAACTGACCTGCATCAACGTCCATCTCGGCATCACCCCCGGTGCGGTAGCGACCCTTTCAGAATTTCCCTACTACCCAGGTCTATCAGGTTCAGCTCGATATTTGCTGAGTGACAAACGTGCGGTGGGTCAACGTCAGGCGGCCCGGCGCCAGGCGTCGGCGATCGAGGCGTAGCTGGCGATCCGGCGGTCCCGGCCCAGGCTCGGGGTGACGACCACGATCTCGTTGGCTTCGGCCGCCGCCCGCATCTCCAGCAGGCGCTCGGCCACCGCCTTGGGCTCGCCGGTGACCATCCGGCCGTCGTCGCGCCGGGCGGCGCGGAACTCAGGCGAGCGTGACAGTTTCAGCACTTCTTCGGGCCGCAGCGGTTCGCGGATGTTGAGCCGCAGGTTCTGCATGGTCAGCGTCCAGGCGGCCTCGAAGTCGAGCACGGCGTCGGTGTCCTCGCTGGCGAACGCCAGCACCGACATGGCCGAGTAGGGCTCCGGGCTCAAGCCGGTCGGGGTGAACTCGCGCCGGTACTGCCGCAGCGTCTCGAACGCCAGCTCCGGGCTCATGTGGTGCGCGAACGCGGCGCTCATGCCGTTGACGGCGGCGAACTTGGCGCCGTAGCCGCTGGAGCCGAGCACGAACAGCTCGGGCTGCTCGTCGATGACCGGCGCCGCCACCATGCCCTTGTACGGGTGGCCGTCGGGGAAGCCCTCGCCCAGGAACGCCAGCAGCTGGCCGACCTGGCTCGGGAACTCGGCGGCGGGGTCGGTGTTCAGGCCCCGGCGCAGCGCGTGGGCGGTGATCGGGTCGGTGCCCGGCGCCCGGCCGAGGGCCAGGTCGATCCGCCCCGGGTACATGGCCAGCAGCGTGCGGAACATCTCCGCCACCTTGAGCGGCGCGTGGTTCGGCAGCATGATGCCGGCCGCGCCGACCCGGATACCGCCGGTCTGCGCCCCGATGTGGGCGGTCAGCAGTTCGGGGGCGCTGCAGGCCAGGCTGCTCATGTTGTGGTGCTCGGACACCCAGTAACGCCGGTAACCGGCCGCCTCGACGGCCTGGGCGATCCGCACCGCCCCGGCGATGGACTCCGACGCGCTCTCGCCGTACTCGATCCCGACGAAGTCCAGCACGCCCAGCGGCAAGGTCTCTTCTGCAGCACTCATCGTTGGTGGCAACCGGCCCGGCCACGATGGCATTCCCGGTGATCAGCTGTAACCAGGCGTCCCTAGGATGGCGGCCTTGTGGACTCCAACTCGCCCTTTCAGACGCTGGCCAGCCTCCGCCGCCGGAACGAGCACGTGCAGGACGAGCAGCGCGGGCCAGCGGCCAGGCCAAGGCTTCCTCACCGGCCTCAGGACCTCAGGCTTAGCGGCCTCAGGCGGCCGCGTGATAGCGGCCCGCCCGGACCACGCCGGCGATGCGGTGCAGGGCGGCCACGTCGCCGACCGGGTTGGCGGTGAGCAGGACCAGGTCGGCCTGCTTGCCTTGCTCGACGGTGCCGAGCGTGCTCTCGCGGCCGAGGAACTCGGCGGCGTCGAGGGTGACGGTCTGGAGGACGCGCAGTGGCGACAGCCCGGCCCGGGCCAGCTCGTCGAACTCCTGGTGCAGGGCGTAGCCCGGCACCTCCCAGACCGCGCCGACCGAGTCGCTGCCCGCGATCAGCTTGACCCCGGCGTCGTCCAGCAGCTTGGTCAGCCGCAGCTGCAGCTCGTAAGCGTCGCGGTAGGTCGCCCGGGTGCCGGCGGGCAGCGCCGCGAACTTCTCGGCCGTCGCCCGCCACTCACCGACGGTCTTGTCGTCCATGAGCCGCAGGTTCGGGTCGTCGCGGAACTCCGGGGCGTCGCACAGTTCGCTGGTGCGCTCGCGGATCAGCGTCGGGCAGTGCCAGGTCCCGTCGGCCGCGAACGTCGCCGCCAGCTCCGCGGCCCGGTCCTGGTCGAACGTGTCGATCGCCCGGCGGAGCATCTGCACGTCGAGCGGCCGGGACCGCAGCACCGGGTTGATGACCAGCTTCCTGATGACCGGCCCCATCACCTGGTCGGCGAACGGGATCCGGAACGGCGGCGCCTTCACGCCCGGGTCGGCTGACAGCGCGGCCCGGATCTCCGCCTCGTCGGTCGAGCAGCCCGCCAGCACCCCGGTACCCGGGCCCAGATGCTCGATCGACCGGAGCCCGCCGCGAGAGGCGGCCCGGACGTCGATCCCGGCCGGCAGATGACCCACGATCGGCAGGCCCAGCCGCCGCGCCTCGGCCTCCGCGGCGAAGAACACCGGCCCGCTGACCAGGGCCGTCTTGATGAAGTCGGCGCCCTCGGCGTGCTGCTCGCGGACGGTGGCGACGGCCGCCCTGACCGTCCCCGCGTTGGCCGGGTTGAGCACCGCCCCCGGCATCGCCAGCAGCTCGGGGGTCTGGCCGGACAGCGGGAGGGTGCCGTCGCGGCGCTGCTTGAGCAGCTTGGCCGACCCGCCCATCAGCCGGAACCCGGTGATGCCGGTGGTCAGCATCAGCTCCAGGTCACGCGCGGGGTCGTCCGGGCCGAGGACGTGCGTGTGCATCTCCAGGAACCCCGGCACCACGAACTTCCCGGCCGCATCGACCGTCTCCGCTGTCCCGCCGGCGCCTTCTCCTCCATCAGTGGCTGGCTTGATCTCGGCGATGCGGCCGTCGGCTAGGACCAGGTCCATATCTGGGGTCAGCGAGCCGTCCCGGGTACTCACCACCGTGACGCCCCGCAGGACAACAGGACCAGGTTCGCTGCGATCAGTCACCGCACTGCTCCTCTCCGGCCGGTGATTCCGACGCTAGTGAACCCGATAGTCGATTGTCAAAGAATAATCGATTTTTTCGAGGAGCTGGTGCGGCCACCCCCGCCACCGTCGCGGCCTTCCCCGAGCACTACTTCCTGGAAAACCTGGCCTGACGGCGGCCCGGTCGGCCCGGCCCGGGTGCTCCGGCTGACCCTGAGCTAGCTGCGCGCCTCGGCCGGCGTGCCCGCCGGGGGCCGGAACGCGGCGAACGGGTTCGTCACCACCAGCTGCCGCTGCCCGTACCGGTACAGCGTGGCCGGCCGGCCGCCCGCCGAGGTGGGCCGGGCCGCCTGCTCGGTCGGCTCGATGACGCCCCGGCGGGTGAGGATGCGCTGCAGGTTGGTGGCCGAGATCGCGTGCCCGACCGAGGCCGCGTAGATGTCGCGGAGCTGGGCGATGGTGAACGTCTCGGGCGCGAGCGCGAAGCCGATGTTGGTGTAGGACAGCTTGGCCCGCAGCCGGGTCCGGCCCGATTCGGTCAGCGAGCCGTGGTCGAACGCGGTCGGCGGCAGGCGGTCGACCGGATGCCAGGCGGTGTCGGCCGGGATCCGCGGCTCGTGGTCGGCCGAGACCAGGGCCAGGTAGGCGGTGGCCAGTACCCGCCCGCGGGGGTCCCGCTGGGGGTCGGACCGGGTCTCGAGCTGCTCCATGTGGGCGATGTCGGTCAGGTCGACCTTGGTGGCCAGCTGCTTGCTCAGCGAGGTGCCCAGCCGTTCGTCGGCGGCCAGCGGCCCGCCCGGCAGCGCCCAGCGGCCCGCGAACGGCGATTCGGCCCGCTGCCAGAGCAGGACCTGCAGCTGGCCCGCGCGGACCTGCAGCACCACGGCCAGCACGTCGTGCGCGAACCGCGGCTGATCATTCGGCACGCTCGCATGGTATCCACCTCTCCCCCGGCCGGCCGCCGCTCGCAGTGGCCTCGCGACCGGTCGGCCGCCCAACGTCCTCATTAGTTTTTGACTTATAGGCGAAAACAGTTTTACACTCCGAGTCTAAAACCGTTGAGCGGCGCCCGGAGAGGTGGCGCCGCAGGCGGCCGGGCCCGGGGCGGCTGGGCTCAGGGCGATGGAGACCCGGAACGGCCGAGCTTCGGGCGATGAAAACCCGGGCCGGCCGAGCTTCGGGCGATGGCGACCCGGAACGGCCGAGCTTCGGGCGGCGGAGGGCCGGGGCGGCGGAGCCCCGGCGACGAGAGGAGCCACGGTGGAGGAATGGGCACGCGAAGTGCGACGACTGGCCCGGGAACGGGACGCGGTGATCCTGGCCCACAACTACCAGTCCCCCGAGATCCAGGACGTCGCCGACCACGTGGGCGATTCGCTGGCGCTGTCCCGGCTGGCCGAGGCCAGCGCCGCGTCGACGATTGTGTTCGCCGGCGTGTACTTCATGGCCGAGACGGCCAAGATCCTCGCGCCCGGCAAGACCGTGCTGATCCCGGAGCGGGCGGCCGGCTGCTCGCTTTCCGACACGATCACCGCCGCCCAGCTGCGCGACTGGAAGGCCGAGCACCCGGGCGCCGCGGTGGTCGCCTACGTGAACACCTCGGCCGAGGTCAAGGCGGAGGCCGACCTGTGCTGCACGTCCTCCAACGCCGCCGACGTGGTGTCCTCGATCGCGGCCGGCCGCGAGGTGCTGTTCCTGCCCGACCAGTTCCTCGGCGCCTACGTGCGGCGGATCACCGGCCGGGAGAACATCCACGTCTGGATGGGCGAATGCCACGTGCACGCGGGCATCAGCCCGGCTGAGCTGCGCCGCCAGGCGGCCAGCACCCCGGACGCCGAGCTGTTCATCCACCCCGAGTGCGGCTGCTCGACCGCGGCCCTGTGGCAGACCCAGCAGGGCGACCTGCCGCCCGCCCGCACCAGGATCCTCTCCACCGGCGGCATGCTCAACGCCGCCCGGTCCACCAAGGCGCGGACGGTGCTGGTCGCGACCGAGACCGGCATGCTGCACCAGTTGCGGCAGGCCAACCCGGCCGTCCAGTGGAAACCGGTCAACCCGGCCGCGGTGTGCCCCTTCATGAAAATGACCACCGCTGAGTCGCTGCGGCGCTGCCTGCGGGACGGCACCTACGAGGTGCGGGTGCCCGCCGACGTGGCCGCCCGGGCCCGGCAGGCGGTCCAGGCCATGACCGCGATCGGCGCGCCTGCGGGGGCCGCACCGATCCCGGCCGCGGTGACCCCGGCCGCGGTGACCCTGGCCGAGGTGGCCGAATGACCGCCGCCGGCCTGCCCGGCCGTCTGCCGGCGCCCCCCGTCGACTGGGAACTGCACGCCGACGTGGTGGTCGTCGGGTCGGGTGCGGCCGGCCTCGCGACCGCCCTGGCCGCCGCTCGCGGTGGCCGCGACGTGCTGCTGATCAGCAAGGACGACCTCGGCGGGGGTGCCACCCCGCTGGCCCAGGGCGGGCTGGCGGCCGCGCTCGGCCCGGGCGACCATCCCGTGCTGCACCAGAACGACACCCTCACGGCCGGGGCTGGGCTCTGTGACCCCGGCGCGGTGGCCACGCTGGTCAACGAGGCGCCGGCCGAGATCGCCCGGCTGACCGGGCTGGGCGCCCGGCTCGCCACCACCGCCCTGCACCGCGAGGGCGGCCACCGGCGGTCCCGGATCGTGCACGCGGGCGGCGACGCGATCGGCGCCGAGGTGCACCGGGTGCTGCTGGCCGCGCTGCGCGACAGCCCGGTCCGGCGGCTGACCCGGTGCCTGGCCCTGGACGCGCTGACCGATGATCGGGGCGCGGCCGGCGGCGTGCTGGCCGGGGTGACCGGCCCCACCGGCCAGCTCCGGCTGGGGACGGTGACCGCCCGGGCGGTGGTGCTCGCCACCGGCGGATTCGGCCAGGCCTACGCGACCACGACCAGCCCGGCCGGGGTGACCGGGGACGGGCTGGCGCTGGCGGCCCGGGCCGGGGCAGTCCTCCGGGACGTGGAGTTTGTGCAGTTCCACCCGACGGTGCTGTGGCAGCCGGACACAAGCGGCCAGTGCCCGCTGATCACCGAGGCGCTCCGCGGGGCCGGGGCGGTGCTCGTCGGCCAGGCCGGCCGCCTGGTCATGGCCGGCCGCCACCCGCTCGGCGACCTGGCCCCGCGCGACGTGGTCGCGGCGGTCATGCAGGAGGCCATCGAAGCCGGGGACGGGCCCGGTCACCTGTGGCTGGACGCCACCGCGCTCGGCCGCGCCGCCCTCGAGCGCGACTTCCCGACCGTGCTCGGCCTGTGCCGGGCCCGCGGCGTCGACCCGGTGACCGAGCCGATCCCGGTCGCGCCCGGCGCCCACTACACCTGCGGCGGCGTCCAGGCCGACATGAACGGCGGCACCTCGCTCCCCGGCCTGTTCGCGGTGGGCGAGGTGGCGTCGACCGGCGTGCACGGCGCCAACCGGCTGGCCTCCAACTCGGTGACCGAGGCGCTGATCACCGGCCGCCGGGCCGGGGAACGATTCGGCCACGAGCTGCCACCCCCGGCTGGCCCGCTGCGGCGCCCGCCGGCCGGCCTCGGCGTCGACCCGGCCGTCCGGCCCGCCCTGGCGGCCGCCATGTCCCGGTCCGCCGGGGTGCTGCGCGACCGCGCTGGTCTGGAACAGCTGCGCGACCAGCTGGTGGCGGCGCCCCCGGCCCCGGCCTCCGAACGCGGCCCGCTCGACCTCGCCACCGTCGAGGCGAGCAACCTGCAGCTGGTTTCCGCCCTGCTCACGGTGGCCGCCCTGGCCCGCCCCGAGAGCCGTGGCTGCCACCGGTGGCGCGCCGATGATCATTTTGGAAAAAACGGAAAAGGTGCCCGCCACTCGGTGCTCCAGCTTGGTCCCGAGCTGACCGTGGGCAGCGTCCCCGTCCGTTCCGAACCAGGAGCTGCCTGATGCTCAGCCACCCGATCACCGAAGAACTGCGGGCGGCCGGGCTCGACCCGGCCGCCGTCGAGCAGACCGTGCGCGGCGCCCTGGACGAGGACCTGCGCTACGGTCCCGACGTCACCTCGGCCGCCGCCGCCCGAACCGACGTGGCCGCGGCCGCCGCGGTCGTGGCCCGGCAGCCGGGGGTGGTGGCCGGCCTCCCGGTCGCCCGGGCGGTCCTCGACCTGTCCGGCCTGGCCCCGGACGTGGTGGTGCCGGTCGGGGCCGACGGCGACCGCATCGGCCCGGGCACCGAGGTGCTGCGCGTCGGCGCCCCGCTGCGGGAGCTGCTGGGCGCCGAACGGACGCTGCTGAACTTCCTCACCCACCTGTCCGGCGTCGCCACCGCCACCCGGGCCTGGGCCGACGCCCTGGCCGGGACCGGCTGCGTGGTCCGCGACACCCGCAAGACCGTGCCCGGCCTCCGCGCCCTGGAGAAGTACGCGGTCCGCTGCGGCGGCGGCCAGAACCACCGGATGGGCCTCGGCGACGCCGCCCTGATCAAGGACAACCACGTGGTCGCGGCGGGCAGCATCACCAAGGCGATCGAGGCCGTCCGCGCGGCCGCGCCCGACCTGCCGCTGGAGGTCGAGTGCGACACCCTGGCCCAGGTCTGCGAGGCCCTCGACGCCGGCGCCAGCCTCATCCTGCTCGACAACATGACGGTGCCCAACCTGCGCCGGGCGGTGACCCTGGCCGCCGGTTACCCCGGGGTCAAGCTGGAAGCCAGCGGCGGCCTGACCCTGGCCGCCGCCCCCGAGGTCGCCGCCACCGGCGTCGACTACGTGGCGGTCGGGGCCCTCACCCACTCGGCCCCGGCCCTCGACCTCGGCCTCGACCTGGCGCCGCTGGGCTGACCGGGCGGCGAGGTCCCCTACTGGCGGGCCCGGCTTCGGAGGTGCCGAAGCCGGGCCCGCGCCACTTCGGCAAAATGATCATTGATATAAATCACATTGGCTGTGCACAACGTTGTGGACGACTTGTGTAAAAGTGCGCTGGACCTGTGCGTGTCGCCGGAAATTCTGGGGATTGAACCCCTTGTGAATCCTGGGTTCCGCGGCTAATCGGGTGTTATTTTCCACACCCTTGTGGATGAGGCAAAGACCTGAACTGTCCAGGTACCACACCGTTACGTTTTGTAAGTAAATTGAATGGCTACCGGAACTTTATTGCTCTGTTATTCAAATTCAGGACCGTGAAAACTTCACGCGGGCAGAAGGGCCTGCGGCCGGCGCGGAAGGAGGCCAGCCCACCCGGCGGTGCACGTGCCCGACCACCACCGGCACGACGCGCGCCCGACTGAACGGGAGGCTTTCGTATGAAGATCAAACTCCGGCCGGACCAGCCCGGCTCATCCGGCCCCAGCGAGTGGTCCGAAATGAACGACTGGCTCGCGAACCTGCGCGAGGACCCCGACGCCGAGTCGGCCACGCCGTCCGGCCCGGCCGAGGCCCGGGACCAAGCGCAGGCGCACCACCCCCCCGCGTCCGGGGACGACGCGCGGTCTCAGACTTACGGGCCGGCCGGACCCCCGGCCGACGTGGCTCACCCGTCGGCGCCCTGGGCCGTGCAGGCCCGGACCACCCAGACTTACGGTGCGCCGGTGCTCGGCGATCACGACGAGGCCGACGCGCCCACCGAGACCGACGGGACCGGTGACCTTGACGCGGTTGACGAGCCGGTGCCCGAAGTGACATCCGAGCCGGACGAGCCCCGTGCGGCCACTGCTGCCGACGGGACTGACACGGCTGACCGGTACGAGGCTCCTGGACTCCACCAGGCCACTGGCTCGTACGAGGTCCCCGCGGCGGCCCTGGCTGCTGGGGCCGATGCATTCGACGCAGCCGGCGAGGCCAACGTTCCCGCCGAGCCCGGCGCCGCTGATGACGCGGTGGCTCCTCCGGCGCCGCCCGCGAACCCCCCGTGGGCCGCGAGCCCAGCGGACACGACGGCTCCTGCGACGTCCCCGAACTCCAGGTGGGCGGCCAGCCCAGCGGACACGACGGCTCCTGCGACGTCCCCGAACTCCAGGTGGGCCGCGAGCCCAGCGGACACGACGGCTCCTGCGACGTCCCCGAACTCCAGGTGGGCGGCCAGCCCAGCGGACACGACGGCTCCTCCCGCGCCAGCCGCGAACCCCACGTGGCCGTCCAGCCTGGCGGGGTCCGCGAGCACGGCCGCGCCGACCGGGCCGACCGGGTCGGCGCCCAGCGTGATGCCGGCGCCGCCGGCCAGTTCGGTGCCGCCGGCGAGCCTGGTGTGGTCGCCGAGCCCGGGAGCACCCTCGAGCACCGGGCCACGGCCCGCAGCGGCACCCCCTGTCACCCCTGCACCAGCCGCGTCGGCCCGCCCGGTGGCCGAGGAAGAGATCACCGTGGGGGCGCTGATCGGGGACGAGCTGCGGACGCCGATGGTGTGGTGTGAGCTCGAACCCGGGAACTGCGTCTCCTGGTACGGGGACCGGGCCGCGCTCGGGGTGGCGGACGTGCGCAACCGGGCGATCGCGGCGGGCTGGCGGATCGACGCGATGGGGCGGCTGACCTGCCCCCAGTGCCAGCAGCGCTGCAGCAGCTTCCGGGCCACCCAGCAGGTCGTGCTCTGGAACCGGGCCTACGCCCTCACCATGGCCGCCCGCGAGGCCGCCCGGCAGGGCGAGTATCCGTATCCGCAACCGGCGTTCTACCCGCGGTCATGAGAATCGGTGCCGAATTAATGATCTCCGAAGGGGCCACGCTGGCGGCGGCCATGACCGACCTGGCCAGCGGCGACTGGCGGTGGGTGCCCGATCCCAGGCCGCTCGGCTGGGCCTGCCCGCCGGAGCTCGCGCGCGGGCTCGGCACCGACACCGGGCTGGTCTGCGCGGCGCGGGAATTCACCGCGCGCACGTTGCGGCGCTGGGGCGCCGGCGGCCGGGTCGACGACATCGCCATCGTGGTGTCGGAGCTGCTGACCAACGCGATGCGGCACGGCCTGCCGCGGCTGCCGGAACTGGCCGACGTGCCCTCGCGCAACCCGATCCGGTTCGGGCTGCGGCAGACCGGCCCCTGGGTCCTGTGCGCGGTCGCCGACCCCAGCCGGTCGGTCCCGGTGACGCGGGTGCCCAGCTCGTTCGCCGAGACCGGCCGGGGACTGCAGATCATCCGCGCGCTCGCCGACACCTGGGGCTACACGACCCCCGACGACGCCGGCAAGGTCGTCTGGGCCACCTTCACCTACCGCTGAGGCTCCTGGGGCTGGTAGGGGTCGCGGGTGGCGTGGGGCGATGGCGGCGCGCGCGGCTGGCGGGGCTCGCGGGGGAATTGGGGCGTGGGTTGATGGGGCGTTGGGCCGGGTGGGGCCCGTGTGGCGCGTGGGGCCCGTGGCGCGTGGGGCGTGTGGGGCGCGTGGGGCGCGTGGGGCGCCGAGCCGGGATGCCTCGGCTCAGGCGAGGATCACTTCGATGCCGGCGTCTTTGAGGGCGGCGAGGGCTTCGCCGGGGATGCCGGTGTCGGTGACCAGGGTGTCGATCTCGCGGGCGGTGCAGATCCTCGCGAACGCGCGGCGGCCGGCCTTGGAGCTGTCGGCGACGATGATGACCTGGGCCGCCTGCTTGGACATGAGCTGGTTGATGCTGGCCTCGCCCTCGTGGTGGGCGGTGGCGCCGGCCGCGGCGTCGATGCCGTCGACGCCGATGAAGGCGATGTCGAGGGCGACCTGCTCGAGGACGCCGGTGGCGAGGGGGCCGGTCAGCTCGTAGGACTGGGGGCGGGCGACGCCGCCGGTGGTCACGATCTTGATGTGCTGGCGGACGGCCAGCTCGGTGGCGATGTTGAGGGCGTTGGTCACGACCGTGACGGCCGCGGCCGGGGTGCCGCTGGCCAGGTCGGGGCGGGTGGCCAGGGCCCGGGCGACCTCGGTGGTGGTGGTGCCGCCGTTCAGGCCGACCACCTGGCCGGGGCGGACCAGGCCGGCCGCGACCGCCGCGATCCGCTGCTTCTCGGACGGATGCTTCTCGCTCTTGTAGCGGAGCGGCAGGTCGTAGGTCACGCCCTGGGCGACCGCGCCGCCGCGGATGCGGGTCAGCATCTGCTGGCCGGCCAGTTCGTCGAAGTCCCGGCGGACGGTGGCGGCCGACACCCCGAGCGCCTTGGCGGCGTCCTCGACCTGGAGCTGGCCGGCCACCGCGAGCAGCTCCAGCAGTTCGTTCCAGCGTCGGTAGCGGCTCACCCGGCACCTCCGTTCCGCAGGTCGGCGTGGCCGTCGGACCCAGTGTCCTGGGCCGAACCGTACCGCGCCGGCGGCAGCGCGGTGACCGTCACTTCGTCTCGTACCCGCTGGTAATCGGCGGGCCGGTACTCCCCGGCGACGGGGGCCAGGGCGGCCGCGGTGCCGAGGGCGGCCGCCGCCCGCAGCCGGTCCGGCCAGGGCTGGCCGCGGACCAGGCCGAGGGCCAGCCCGGCCGTGACCGCGTCGCCGGCGCCGGTCGGGTTGGCCGCGTCAACCGGGGGCGGGATCGCCCGCCAGCGGCCGTCCGCGGTCTCGGCCAGCAGGCCGGCCGGGCCGAGCGAGACCACCACCGACCCGGCGCCGGCGGAGCGCAGCTCGGCCGCGGCCGACGCCACGGTGGCGCGGCCGGTCCCGTCGCCGGCCAGGCTGAGCGGCTGTCCCGCCAGGTCTTCGAGCTCGGCCAGGTTCGGCTTGGCGATGGCGGGGCCGGCGGCGACACCCAGCCGCAGCGCTTCGCCGTGGGCGTCGAGGACCACGGGGACTCCGGCGACGCCGGCCGTGCGGATCAGCGTCGCGTAGGTGTCGGCCGGGAGCCCGGGAGGCAGGCTGCCCGACAGAACGATGGCCTCCACATCTCCCAGCACCCTTTTAAAGGCCATGAGAAACTCACCGAACTCGGACGCCTGCACCGGCGGCCCCGGCTCGTTGAACATGGCGACCGTTTGCCGCGCCTCGTCCAGGACCGCGAACGTACGCCGGGTCTCCCCGGCGATGGGAGTGAGCCGAGACGGCACCCCGAGCGACGCCAGCCCGGCCGTCAGCTCCTCGCCCGCAAAACCGCCGGCCAGCCCCACCACCAGCACCTCAGCCCCCAGAGCGAGCAAGGCGCGGGCCACGTTCACGCCCTTGCCACCGGGCCGGGTCTCGACTCGGTGCGGGCGGTTCACCCCCGCCCAGTCGACCGCCCGCACGTGGTGGGTGATGTCGAGGGCCGGGTTGAGGCAGACGACACCGATCACGGGCCGGACCGCTTCATGTGCCGGCCAGGCCGGTGGCGGCCACCGACCGGATGAAGTAGCGCTGGGCCAGGAAGAAGATGACCAGCATGGGGGCCAGGCTCATCACGTTGGCCGCCATCAGCAGGGTGGTCTCGGTCATGTGGGCGCCCTGGAAGGTGGACAGGCCCAGCGGCAGCGTCATCTGGCTGGTCGAGGTGACCGCGATCAGCGGCCACAGGAAGTTGTTCCAGGAGTCCAGGAACGTCAGCGCGGCCAGCGTGGCCAGGGCCGGGGTGGCCAGCGGGAGCACGATGCGGACGAGCACGGTCAGCCGGCTGGCCCCGTCCACCCGGGCCGACTCCTCGTACTCGAGCGGCAGCGTGCGGAAGAACTGGCGCAGGAAGAAGATGCCGAACGCGGTGGCCGCGTTGGGCAGGATCAGCGCGCCGATGTGGTTGATGCCGACCCCGGCCAGCACGTGGATGCCCAGCCACTTGGTGATGATGAACTGCGGGATCATCGTGACCTGGAACGGCACCATCAGGGTGGCCATGATCACCCCGAACAGGACGGTGCGGCCGAGGAACCGGAACCGCGCGAACGCGTAGCCGGCCAGCGAGCACAGCACCAGGTTGCAGGCCACGGTCGCGACCGCGACGATCACGCTGTTGGCGAACCAGCGGCCGAACGGGCCGGCCCGGAGGGCGGCCGCGTAGTTGCCGAACTTGAACACGTGCGGGGTCAGGATGGGCGGGAAGTGCAGCGCCTCCCCGATCGTCTCGACCGAGGTGACCAGCAGCCACAAGAACGGGAAGATCAGCACGATCGTGGCCGGGATCAGCACCAGGTGCCAGGGGCTGAACGGCAGCCGCCAGCGGCGCCGCGGCGGGACGGGAGCGCCGGCCCGGACCGGGCGGGGCGCCTGGATCGCGGTCATGACCGGTAGTGCGTGTATCGGCGGCCCACCCGGAACTGGATGACCGTGACCACGGCGATGATGAGGAACAGGAAGTAGGCGATGGCCGAGGCGTAGCCGAACGTGAAGTTCTGGAACGCCTGCTCGTACAGGTAATAGACGAGCACGGTGGTCGCGTTCAGCGGGCCCCCCTGGGTACTCAGCCAGACCTCGTCGAACAGCTGCAGCGCGTTGATCGTGAGCCAGACCGCGAGGAACAGCGAGGCCGGGCTGAGCAGCGGCAACGTGATCTTCCGGAACGTCTTCCACGGGCCCGCGCCGTCGAGGGCGGCCGCCTCCAGCAGCGGCTGCGGCACCCCCTGGAGGGCGGCCAGGTAGACCACGACCGCGAACCCGGTCCAGCCCCAGATCGTCATGATCACGATCACGTAGAGCGCCTCGGACGGCGAGTTCAGCCACTGCTGGGACGGGATGCCGACCGAGTTGAGCAGGTAGTTGACGATGCCGTAGGACGGGTCGAACAGCCAGATGAAGACGATCGCCTCGCTGATCGTGGAGATCGCCATCGTCGCGTAGGCGGCCGTCCGGTACAGCCACAGCAGCCGGATCTTCCGGTTCATGGCGACGGCCAGGAACAGGCCGGCGACCATCGCGCCCGGCACGAACAGCACCGTGTAGATCAGCGTGTGCTGGATGGCCTGGGCCACCACCGGGTCGTGCACCAGCTTGGAGTAGTTCGCCACGCCGACGAACTTGCTGGCGCCACCCAGCGAGCTGCGGTTCTGGAACGACAGCAGCGCCGACCAGACGATCGGCACCGCGCCGAACAGGATGATGATGGCCACCCCGGGGGTGACGAAGGCCCAGCCGGTGAAGTGCTCGGAGGACAGCACCCGGTGGTGCGCCGCGCGGGCCCCGCTCCCCGGGCGCGCGCGGCGCTGGTCCCGCGGCGGCAGGATGGTCGCCGTCACCTCAGCTCCCGGCCAGCACCTGGTTGACCTGCTTGGCGGCCAAATTCAACGCAGTCGGCGGCTGGGCCTTGCCGAGCAGCACCGAGTTGACCATGTTGCCGAGGATCGTGGAGATCTTCGGGTACTGGATGATCTGCGGGCGGGCCTGCTTGACGTTGGACAGGTTGGCGATGAACGTGCTCACGCCGGGCAGGGTGGCGTCCATCTTGTCGGTGAACCCGGCCGAGTTGGCCACCGAGGCGCGGGTGGGCAGGTCACCGGTCGCCTCCGAGAACGACTTGACCTGGGCCGGGGCGGTCAGCCAGAGCAGGAACTTCTCGGCCGCGGCGGTCTTGGCCGAGCTGTTGTCGAAGATGACCCAGTTGTCGGGCCCTGAGATCGTCTGGTGGCCGCCGCTGGCACCCGGGTAGCTCGGCATGATCTGCACGCCGTACTTGACGTTGGTGAAGCTGGCCAGGTCCCAGGGCCCGGTCACCAGCATGCCGATCTTGCCCGAGTTGAACAGGTTGGCGTACTCCTGGTCGGTCGGGTCCAGGTACACCGACTTGGCCGTGGCCAGGTCCTGCAGCGTGGTCAGCGAGGTCAGGCCGGCCATCGAGTTGAACGCGGCCTGCTTGTTGTCCGGGGTCAGCAGCTGGCCGCCCGCCTCCCACAGCAGCGCCTCCCAGTGCCACACGGTGTCCTCGGTGCCGGGGGTGACGTAGGCGGTGCCGAACTGCTTCTTCGACGCGTCGGTCAGCTTCTGGGCGTCGGACACGAACTGCGACCAGGTCCAGGCCGGGCTGGGCACCGGCAGGTGGGCGGCGGCGAACAGCTGCTTGTTGTAGACCACGGCCAGGTTGTCGACCAGGGCCGGGATGCCGATGACCTCGCCGTTCACGGTAGCCACGTCGCGCTCGCCGACGTAGAAGTCGTCCCAGTTCACGCTGGACTGCTTGACCACCTGGGTCAGGTCGACGACCTTGGGGATGGTGGCCACGTTGGGGGCCCAGGAGCCGTACAGGTAGGCGATGTCGGGCGGGCTGCCGCCCTGGACCGCGGTGGTCACCTTCTGCAGCGAGTCGTCGTTGTTGACGTACAGGCTGCTGACCTTGTCGCCCGGGTTCTGCTTCTCGTACTGCGAGATCAGCTTGGCGAACGCCTTGGCCTCGGGCCCGGTGTACCCCTCCCAGATCTGGATCGACGCGGTCTTGCTGCTGTTACCGCCGCTGCCGGTGCCGCCGCTCTGGCTGTCGGTGCCGCAAGCGGTCAGCACGAGCGCGGCCGCGCCGAGCAGGCTCGCCGTCGTGACGTACAGCCGGTGCCTCGCCATTCGGTCCCACCTTCTCAGCCGACTCTGCTGACTTTGCTGGCCGTGCTTCGCGATTCCTGCTCGGATCTTGCTCGGAACATGCACGCTTGGCAAGAGTGGCTGCTCATTCTTGCGCGAAATTTGCTCATCTGTAACACTACTGAACCGTGATCAAGGTGACCTTCGTCGGCGCGGGCAGTGTCGAGTTCACCCGCAACGTGGTGACTGACCTGTGCAGCTACCCGGAGTTCCGGGGCCAGCTGGAGCTCTCGCTGTACGACATCAGCGCCGAGCGGCTGGAGTTCGCCGCCCGGCTGGCCCGGCAGATCGTGACCCAGACCGGCGCGGCCGCCACCGTGACCGCGACCCGGGACCGGCGGGAGGCGCTCGACGGCGCCACCTACGTGATCAACGAGGTCCAGGTGGGCGGGTACACGTCGACCCGGGCCGACTTCGACATCCCGGCCCGCTACGGCGTCCGCCAGACGATCGGCGACACCCTCG
>Ga0213875_10000603_pt1 | contig 29115 bp, 24 predicted proteins | sample BarmaccomBMRX_R8_FD_160105 | JGI IMG/M metagenome (GOLD analysis project Ga0213875, IMG submission 160105) | Root-associated microbial communities from Barbacenia macrantha in rupestrian grasslands, the National Park of Serra do Cipo, Brazil - RX_R8 | ecosystem: Host-associated > Plants > Roots... | reverse complement strand
GATTGGCCAGGCATGGGAGGCGCTGCGATGAGGAACGGGCTGCGCGTTTTTGATTCCGATACGCATGTCGAGCCGTCCGCCGAGGCGCTCGAGCGCCACGTCGACGCCGATTTCCGGCCGCGCCTCGCCGATCTCGCGCAGTACCGGGTGCCGATCCGGCCCAACACGCCCGGCGGCTCGCCCGGGCGGCATGTCTATCGCACCGGCACCAAGCTCTACCGCCGCATCCTCGGCGAGCCGGCGCCGCGCGAGAGCTTTACCGGCCGCGACACGCAATGGATGGGGACCAAGGCCCCGCGCCCCGGCGTGCAGGACGATCAGGCCGAAAGCCGCGTCCAGGACATGGATGACGAGGGCGTCGATGCCCACTTCCTGATCCCGACCGCCTGGACCAGCCTCGTCGGCCTGGAGGACCCGGCGCTCGAAACCGGCATCATGCGCGCCTATCACCGCCACATGGCGGAGTTCTGCGGCCACGCCCCGGATCGCCTGAAGAGCATGATTGTCGCCTCGACCCGCGACGTCGATGCGGCGGTGCGCGAAATCCGCGAATGGGGCCGCTCGAAATGGGCGGTCGCGGTGATGCCGCTCTTGGCCGAGAACCGGCCCGCCGACCACCCCGATCTCGACCCGATCTGGCGCGCCGCCGCGGAGCACGACCTGCCGATCGCACATCACAGCTTCACCTGGACCCCGCCCTATTTCCCGGGCTACCAGGATTTGTGGGACAACATCTTTCTCGGCCGGCTGGCATCGCATCCCTGGGGCGCGATGCGCTTCATAGCCTCGGTGATCGGCGGCGGCATCATGGACCGCTTCCCCGATCTGCGCGTCGGCATCCTCGAATGCGGCTTCGGCTGGCTGCCGTTCTGGGGCCGGCGCATGAACGAGCAATTCGAGTATGTCGGCAGCACCGCGCCGCTGAAGCAGCACCCGATGGAATATCTGACCAGCGGCCGTTTCTTCTGCAGCATCGAGCGGCATGAAGGCGAGGACATGTTCAACGCGGTCACCGGCTTTCTCGGCGACGGCGTGCTGATGTACGCCTCCGACTATCCGCATTCGGAGTGCCAGTTCCCGCACACGGTCGACAACATCCTGAGCTGGGGCAGTCTGAAGCCCGAGACCCGCCAGAAGCTGCTGTGGGACAACGCCAACCGGTTCTTCAAGCAGACCTGAGCGGTCTGCCCCTAAGGGGTCGAGGCGTGCGGCGCGCCTCGACTGCCCCCAGGAGGGTCAGGCCTTGAGGTCGTCCGGTTTTTCCGGCTTCTCGCCGGCGTCCACGACGGCCTCGACCAGGGCCGGCTTCGGCGAGGCCAATGCCGCCTGGATCGCCGGACGGACCTCTTCCGGCTTGGCGCAGCGGTACCCTTCGGCGCCGCAGGCCTGTGCGTAGGCGACAAAATCGATCGATGACAGGTCGCAGCCGAATACCGGGTTGCCGATCTCCTGCTGTTCGAAGGTCACCTCGGCGAGGCTGTTGTTCTTCAGCAGGATGATCTTGACCGGCAGGTCATGAGCCACCGCCGTCGTCAACTCGGCCATCAGCTGGGCGAAGCCGCCATCGCCGACGATCGCCACCGACTGGCGGTCGGGATAGGCGAGCCGGCCGGCAATCGCGAACGGCAGACCCGGCGCCATCGAGGCGAGCATGCCGGTTCCGGTCAGCCGCTGGTTCGCCCGGAGCCGGATGCAGCGCGCCGCGAAATGCGTGTTGGCGCCGCAATCGAGCGAAATCACCGCGTCGTCGGCCATCAGGTCGCTGACGGCGCGGATCACCATCTGCGGCCGCAACGGCGAGCGCGGCGTCGATTCGACCTGCTCCAGCAGCGCATTCCATTCCGCCACGCGGCGCTGCGCCTCTTGCAGGAAGCTGCGGTCGCCCTTCTGCTGTAACAGGGGCAACAGGCCTTGCAGGGTCGCCTTGACGTCGCCGGTCAAACCGATTTCGACCGGATAGCGCAGCCCGAGCCGGTCGGGCTTCAGATCGACCTGGATGCCCCGCGCCTGGCCCGGCGTCGGGTAGTACTCCTCCCACGGCATCGTCGAGCCGAGGATCAAAACCGTGTCGCAAGCCTTCATCGCCCAGGAGGAGGGGGCCGTACCGAGATCGCCGATGCCGCCGGTGGTCAACGGCGAATCATCCGGCAATACCGCTTTCCCGAGCAGAGCCTTCGCCACTGGCGCGCCGAGCGTATCGGCGAGCCGGGTGACCTCGTCGCGCGCCGGCAGGGCACCCTGTCCGACCAGCACCGCGACGCGCGATCCTGCGTTCAGGATGTCGGCCGCGGCCTTGAGCTGATCGGCTGCGGGAGCGGAGATCGGCGGAAGCCAGGACGACGAGGTCCGCGCCCCGGGGTTGCGCATCGACCGCTTGTCGGCCGAGCGCTTCATCATCTGCACATCTTTGGCGATCGTCAGATGCGCGACGCCGCGGTCGCCGAGGGCGGCGCGGCAGGCGCGGTTGGCGACGATGATCGCGTGCTCCGGCCCGCTGATCTCGACATTGTAGAGCGCGACCGGCTCCATCAGTTTGACGGTGTCGACGCCTTGCTGGTAGCGGAGGCCTTTAAGGTCGTGAAAGGTCGTGCCGGTCAGCGCGACCACCGGGGCGCCGTCGAAATGGGCGTCGTAAAGGCCGTTCAGCAAATGGATCGCGCCGGGCCCGGTGGTGCCGATGCATACCCCGAGCCGCCCGGTGTGCTTGGCGAATCCGCAAGCCATGAACGCGGCAGCTTCCTCGTGGCGCACGCCGATATAGCGGATACGATCCTGCCGCCGCCGCAAAGCCTCGATGATCGAGTTGATGCCGTCGCCGACCACCCCGAAGGCGTGCGTCGCGCCCCACGCGATCAGGGTTTCGACGACGATGTCGGCGGTGTTCGGATCGTCGCCGAAATCGGGCGCCGGCTGGCGCGTGACACCGGCCGCGGTCTCGGATGGCTGCGCCGCGGCCGCGCCGGCACCCGAGGCCGCCGCGACCCCCGCCGCCGCGAAAATGAAGCCGCGGCGGTCGAGCCGAGGGATCGGTCCCGGTTTGCTCTCCATGCTCGCGCGAACGAAGCGGCTGAAGGCCGGTTCCGCGCGCCTTCCCGGCGTTGCGAGCCAATTCGCCGGACCAGACCCGGGGCCGCGGACTATCGCAGGATCACGATTACCCGTCGCGGAATCGAGGCGGACGTTTTTCGATGAAGGCGGTCATGCCCTCGACCGAATCCTGGGTCTGGAAGGCGAGAGTCGAGAGGTCGGCCTCGATCTTGAGACCCTCATGCAGCGGGAGGTCCAGGGCGCGGCGGATCGCATCGCGCGCCAGCCCGATGACCGGCAGGCTGTAGCCGGTCATCTCGCGTGCGAAGGCGGCGCCGGCTTCGACCAGATCGCCCTCGGCGAGGCGGTTGACGAGACCGATGCGCTCGGCCTCTTCCGCGGCAACGGTGCGGCCGGTCAAAACCAGCTCGGCCGCGCGAGCCTCACCGATCAGCCGCGGCAGCCGTTGTGTGCCGCCATAGCCCGGAATCAGGCCCAGCTTGATTTCAGGAAAGCCGAGCCGGGCCGTGCGCGCCGCCACCCGGAAGGTGCAAGCCAGCGCCAGTTCCAAGCCGCCGCCGAAGGCGTAGCCATTGATCAGCGCGATCGATGGCATCGGCAACTGGTCGAGCTTGGCCAGCACGCTCTGCCCGAGCACCGCCCCCTGGCGCTGCTCGACGAGCGATCGGCCCATCAGCTCTTTGATATCGGCGCCGGCGCAGAAGGCGCGATCGCCGGCCCCGGTGACCAACAGCGCCCGCGCGCCGCCGCCGCCGATCTCGTCGAGAAGGCGGTTCAGGTCGTGCAATTGCGCGAAGCTCAGCGCGTTCAGCGCCTGCGGCCGGTCGAGCGTCAGCAGCGCCAGTTCGTCGATACGGTTCAGGTGAATCGCCATCTCGCCTCAGCCCTCCGACAAGGTGCCCGGGTTTGCTGTCGACATCACGATGGCCGTCAGTCCAGGTGCGCCGGTGGCGTCCGGCTCACGCCGCACTGCCATCAGCGCCCGTGGGGTCGGTCCAGCGCACCGGCATCGGGCGGATGCGGCCGGCGCGGGCCCATTCGACCAGCTCACGCTTCAGGATCTTGCCGCTGGCGGTCAGCGGATAGGCCGCTAATGCGATGAAATATTCGGGCATGTCGTAGCGCGACAACCCGGCCTGGTGCAGGTGATCGAGCAGCTCGGCGGCGGTCGCGCTCTCGCCGTCGTGAAAGATGACCGACAGGCACATCTTCTCGCCGAGCCGGTGATCGGCAACGCCGAAGGCGGCGCAGCGCGCGACCGCCCGGTGCCGCATTGTCAGATCCTCGATGCGCGCCGGGTGGATATTGTGGCCGCCGCGAATGATCAGATCCTTCTTGCGGCCGACGATTTCGAGGCAACCCCGGTCATCAAGGCGGCCGAGATCGCCCGATAAGAACCAGCCCTGCCGGTTGAACGAATCCTCGGTGGCGCGCTGGTCGTCGAAATAGCCCAAGGTCAGACAGGCACCGCGGCCGCCGATCTCGCCGACCTCGCCCGGGCCGGCCTCGAGATCGGGGTTATCCTGGTGGAACAGCCGGATCTCGTAGGCGCGGCAGGCTCGCCCGCAGGTCGCGACGATGGTCTGCGGCGGGTCGCCCGGCACGGTGTACTGGTGCGAGCCGTTTTCGGTCATGCCGTAGACGTTCTGCGGCGTCACGCCGCGATCGAGAAACGCCTGCGCGACCTCGCGCGGGATCGGCGAACCGGCCATGTAGAACACCCGCACCGCCCCGAGCCGGTCGAGACCGCGCCGGCGCATGTCCGCAAGAATGTCCATCGCATGCGTCGGCACGCCCATCACATAGCTGGCGCCGGTCTCGACGATCCAGTCGAGCGCGCTCTTCCCCGGCCGTGGCGCGTTGACCACCAGCTCGAGCCCGGCGGCCATCATCTGCTCGATCGCGACCGTGCCGATATGGTGGCTCATCGGGCTGAGACTCAACAACACCGTGCGCTCATCGTGATGCCAGTCTTCGACCATCGCGCGGCCATTGGCGAGCAGGGTGTTGTCGGAATGCATGACGCCCTTGGGCGTGCCGGTGGTCCCCGAGGTGAAGGCGAGATAGACGATCTTGTCCGGATTTGTGTCTGCCGGCGGCATCGGGCGGGCGCTGCCGGGGGGCGGAAACGGCTCGGCGTTTTGCGGCCCCGGACCTCGCGTGTAAAGCCGGCGCAGTCCGGGCAAGGCGGCGGCTACGGTAAAAATGTCGGCGGTGCGGGCATCGGCGCCATAGCCGGGCTGAGCGAACAGCGCCGCGGCGTTGACCCGCCCCAGCAAATCGACGATGTCGGCGACGGTATAGTTCTGGTGCAGTGACGGGTTGCAGACGTAGCCGTTGCGCGAGCACGCCAGGAATACGATGACCGCCTCGACGCAATTCGGCAGCCACACCGCCACCCGTTCGCCGCGCTTCAACCCGATTGCGTCGAGATCCGCCGCGACCGCCGCGACCGCCTCGTGCAATTCGTGCCAGGTGAGCCGGTTCGCGTCGTCGCGCAGCGCGAACGCGCCAGGCCGCCGCTCGGCGTGGCGCGCGAGCAAGGTGTACAGGGTATCGTCGCGCCACAGCCCTGCCTCGTAATATTGCCGTGCCGCGGCCGGATCGTGCAGGGTCAGAAGGGTGTTGGTCATGCGGACCTTGTGTCCCCAACTCTGCTGCCCCGCAACCCCATTCCCCGTCCCGAGCCAGCCCGCAAGCGCCAGACTGCCATCCGCCAATCCGCATCAAAATCGATTTCGATGGAGTTCCGACCCGATCGGCCGGGGTCGTGTCCCCTGGGGTGGTGCAGGACCTGTGGGTAAGTAGCCGGGCGCCGTGGACCGCCATGAGGTCAGGCGGCGGCGGGCAGAACGATCCGGTGGTTCGCTGATGAACTCGCAGGCCTGTCCGGGACAGGGTGTTCAGCTCAAGCCTTGCCTACGAGCCAGCCCGCAATCGCGGCGGCCGCCTCTTCCAGAGTGGCAAACAACTCGTTGTGACGTTCGATGAAACCGAAGCCTGATTCGAGATACCACGAACCTCGCAGCACCGAATCGTGGCCGTCATCGCTGAGGCGAACGAGTACCGCCACAAGCTTTCCATCGGCCAGAACCAGGCGCCCTTCATAATCCTGGCTGCCTGTCATGACCTCGATCGGTTGGAAGCCGATTGTCGGGTTCATCGACCCTAAACGAAAGAAGCCCCGCTCGGTTGCAAACGGCGAGTCTTTTTGGGACCGCCCTCCGGCGTCGTTGTGTTCGCAGCCCTGGGCCGACGGCTCCTCAGCCGGTAACGGCGCCGCTGACGAGCCCGCGCACGATATAACGCTGCACGCACAGGGCAAGCACCATCACCGGCAGGGTTATCACCGAGGCCGCCGCCATCAGCGGCCCCCACTGAATCGAGTTGTAGCCGATATAGCCCAGCACTGCGACCGGAAGGGTTTTGGTCGCGTCGTTCGACAATACCAGGGCGAACAGGAAATTGTTCCACGAGGCGATGAAGGCCAGGATCGCGGTTGCGGCAATGCCCTGCCGAGTCAACGGCACGACGATCCGCAATAATGCGCCGAGCACCGAACAGCCGTCGATCAGCGCGGCCTGCTCCAGTTCGACCGGCACCGCCTCGATGAACCCGACCATCATCCAGACCGCAAGCGGCAGCGTGAAAATCAGATGGCTTGCGATCAGGCTGGTATAGCCGCCGACAAGGTGCAATTCGAGACAGGCGACGAATAGCGGGATCAAAAAGGCGATACCCGGCGCCATCCGGGCGGCCAACAGCACCACCCCGATCGCGTTGCGCCGCCATCGCGCCAGCGCATGGGCGGCGGGAACGCCGAGAACGAGACCGATCGCGGTCGCCCCTGCCGCTACGATCGTGCTGTTGAGGACGTAGCGGGGGAAGGCGTTGTCGGCGAACACCTCGGCGTAGTTGTCGAGGGTCGGGCGGAACAGCCAAACCGGCGGATAGCTCAGGAAGTCGCGTGCCGACTTGAACGAACCGAGCACCATCCAGACGAACGGCAGCATCAGGGCGAAAACCACCAGCCACGCCGCGACTGCGCGACCGGCGCGGCCGAGGCGGCGCAAGCGGGCGCCGCGCGTCATGCCGCCCGCCGCAAACGGATCAGCGCAAGCGTAGCGAGCAGCACCAGCGCGAACAGCACCAGCGCCACCGCGGCGCCGTAGCCGACCTTGCCATAGGAGAGTGCCACCAGATAATTGTACAAATTGATCGTTTCCGAGGCGTGGCCCGGTCCGCCTTCTGTCATCACATAAACGATGTCGATGACCTTCAGCAGATCCATCAGGCGCAGCATCGCCGCCACGACCAGCATCGGCATCATCAATGGCAAGGTCAGATAGCGAAAGCGCTGCCAGGCCGAGGCGCCGTCGACGATCGCCGCCTCGAACGGCTCCACCGGCAATGCCGCCAGCCCGGCGCTGCAAATCAGCGCCACCATTGGCGTCCACATCCACGCATCCACGAAGACCAGCGTCGGGATTACCCAATTGGTGTCCGACAGCCACAGGGGCGGGCTGGCAATGCCGATCAGCCCGAACAGGTAATGCACGATGCCGAGCGAGGGATCGAGCATGACGACCCACACGAGGCCCATCGCCACCGGCGTCGCCACCATCGGAAAGATCAGCAATGCCCGCAACAGGCCGCGGCCGAAAAATTCCCGGTTCAGCAGCAGGGCGATGCCAAGCCCGGCGGGCAGGTTCGTCGCCAGCCCGAGCGCGGTGAAATAGAGCGTCCGCAGCAGCGATTGCACGAACCGGTCGTCATCGGCGAGCGCGGCGAAATTGCCGAACCCGACAAAAGCGGGTGCGGCGGTGCCGATCAGCGACCATTTGTGCAGGCTCATGTAAAGCAGGTAGACCAGCGGAAACCCCATCACCGCGACTATCGCGGCGAGCGCCGGGGCCAGCAGCAAATCGGGCGTCCAATCCCGGTGCCGCCGATGCCCTCGCGATACGGCAGCTTCGGTCCTGCGTCGCGGCACCGAAGGCGCGGCGTGAGACGCCGGGGTCGCTTCGAGGTCCCTCGATTTGGTCCGGGCCGTATTCGTCATCTTTCAGCCGGATATCCGGCCCCGCCGACAGGCTTCCTGGTCCGACCGGCACCCTCCCCTGAATGCGCGGCTCGCCGCCGGCCGCCGGGCGACAACTTCAGAGGTAGGCTCCGGCCGACCCGAGCCGCGTTCGGAGGCCGTCGATCGGCAGCTCCATTGCGCTGTAATTGCTCGCCGCCATCATCGCTGCGGCGGTGCCGGCGGCCTGGCCGACCGCCATCGCAGTCGGCATCACCCGGATGGCGGCATGCGCCTCGTGGGTTGCCGACAGGCCGCGGCCGGCGACCAGCGCATTGTCGAGCGCCTCAGGAATCAGCGCGCGGAACGGGATGCGGTAGCACTGATCCTCGCCGAATTCCTCGAAGCGCAGTCCGGAGCCTTGCGGTGGATGGATGTCGATCGGGTAGGCGCCGCAGGCGACGGCATCGGAAAAGGCGCGATCCGCGCGCAGATCCTCGGCCGTCAACAGATAGCGGCCGGCGATACGGCGAGTCTCACGGATGCCAAGCTGCGGCGCCAGCGCGACGAGCCTTGCCGCGGTGCACCCCGGAACCGCGGCGGCGATATAGCGGGCGGCGGCGATGGCCTGCCGCCGCCCTTCCGCTTCGGCCGCGCTGAGCGCGAACGGGTCCGTCGCGTCGATTTCGACGCGCGTCACATTGAACCAGCCGTCCGCGGTGCCGGGGACCCGGCTGCAATGCAATGCCGCCCGCGCCAATGCCCCTGCGGCGACCCCTTGCTCGGCGAGGGCCGCCAGCTCCGCCGAAGACAGCGCGTCGAAGCGCGCGAAATCGATCGGACCGAGGCGAAACATCAGCGTCGCCGGCTGCAGGCGCTCGTCCGGCGCGAGCGCCAGGAAGCGCGCACCGGCCCGTGCCATCATGTCGAGATCGCCCGAGGCGTCGATCGCAACCCGCGGCCGGATCGCCAGCGGCCCGGCCTTGGTCACGACCGTGACCTCTGCAACCGTGCTGCCAACGCGATGCACACCGCCAAGGACGGCGTGAAAAAGCACTCGCACCCCGGCCTCCGCGGTCAGGGCATCGAGCGCCAGCTTCAGCAGTTCGGGGTCGTAGGCGACGCGGTCCATGCGGTGCCCGGTCGACATCAAGAAATGGCCGTGGCCCGAACTCCCGCCGAGTGCCGCCACGCGTGCGACGATCTCCTCGGCGATCCCGAACACCACCTGGCGTCCGGCGCGGGTCTCCCAGCCGACGAACTGCCCGACCGCAGCCGAGGTCGCGCTGCCGCCGAGGCAGGCGCTGCGCTCGACCAGTAAGGTCTGCGCCCCCTCGCGCGCCGCCGCGACGGCGGCGACGGTCCCGGCAATGCCGCCGCCGCACACCAGCACATCGGTGTTCATCGGCAGATCGCTCATGGCGCCGCGGCGGCGCGGTCGAGAAGACGCGCGATCGCCAGCGCAGCGACCGCCGCGACCGCAGCCGGCACTGCGGCGATCAGGAACAGCGATGCCGTAGACCAGTGCAGCGACAGCAGCACGCCGCCGATCAGCGGCCCGAGGATCGACCCGGCGCGACCGATACCGATCGCCCAGCCGATCCCGGTGGAACGGATGCTGGTCGGGTACAGCATCGCCGAGACGGCATTGGCGCCGGTCTGCGTCCCGATCACGAAGAACCCGGCGACGAAGGCGCCGGCCATCACCCCGGTCAGCGTCGTGCCGAACCAGGCCAGGCCGGCAAAGCTCAACGCCCCGAGCAGGAACCCAAGAGCCAGCAAAACAAAGGCGGGCACCCGGCGCATCGCAGCCGCCAGCAGCAGCATTCCGGCGATGCTGCCGATCTGGATCAGCGCCGATGCGATGACCGCCTGCTGCAGCGGCAATCCGGCAGCATGGATCAGCGTCGGAAACCAGTTGATCAGGAAATAGAGCGCGATCAGGTTGGCAAAAAACATCAGCCACAACAGTGCCGTCCGCCGCGCGCGCCCGCCGCTGAACAGATGCCGGACCGGGAAGCCGGCCGGGTTTTCCTCACCGACCAGGAAGCGCGTGTCGCGGTTGGCCGGACAACCGGGAGCGAGCCGGCGCACGATTGCCGCGACCCGATCGTGGCCGGTATTGCGGGCCACCAGGAAGCGGATCGATTCCGGCAATGCCATGAGCAGCAGCGGCACGATGGCCAGCGGCACGATGCCGCCGAGCACGAACACCGATCGCCATCCGAAGGCCGGAATCAGCCAGGCGCTGAGAAAACCGCCGCCGGCGGCGCCCACCGAAAACCCGCCATACATGATCATGACAAGCGTCTCGCGGCTCGATTTGGGGCAATACTCTGAGGACAGCGCCACTGCGATCGGGGTGGCGCCGCCGAGCGCCAGCCCGGCGACGAACCGCCAAGCGAGCAATTCGGTCACCGAACCGACCGTTGCGGTCGCCAGAGTGCAGAGGCCGAACAGCACGGCGCAGGCCACGAAAGTCGTCTTGCGTCCGAGCCGGTCGGCCAACAGGCCAAAGCCGAAGGCGCCCAGGGTCAGACCGAACAAACCGGCGGAAAACACCGGTCCCAACATCGCGCGCTCGATGCCGAGCACCCCGGTCAACACCGGCGCCGCGTAGGTGATCGCCTGGACATCGAAGCCGTCGATCAGCACCACCGAGGCGCATAGCGCGACGACCCGGATCTGGAAGACCCCGAGCCGGCGCGAATCGATCAGTTCGGTCACGTCGATCGCGTCGGCGCCGGTGTGCTGAAGCGGCATCGCATCGCGTGTCATCGAACCAACAGCCTCCGGGCGGCGCGAATGCCTGCCTGATGTCTTTCTAGCCATTGCGGCCGGGTTTGTCGCCGTGGTCGGAGCTTCGGTTTTGGCGGCCATGGCGCTCGCGGCACCGCCTGATTGCGCGCCGCCGGCCGCTGCTGACCGGCCGCTGCTGACCGGCCGCTGCTGACCGGCTTGTGGCAGAGGTCGCGATTGCGCATGCTTCGCCGGTGAGCCCAGGGCCAGCCGCATTAGGCGGCAGGAGAGGTTCGGCCGAATGACGGAATATCCGAAATATGCGACCACCGTCGTCGGTGCGCACAGCGTCCCGCGCTGGTACGAGGCGCTGGGCCGACTGGTAACACTGGGCCAGCTGCTGCCGGCGGACCTCGCCGATGCACAGTTCCGCGCCATGCAGGCCGCGATTCTGGAACAGGAGGCGGCGGGAATCGACGTGATCACCGGCGGCGAGATGCATCGGCGCAGCCACAACCGACACTCCCCGCCCAACGCGATGCTGAACCATTTCTGGCAGAAAATTCCCGCCTTTCAGGGGGTCACGCGGCCGAAGCCGATCACGGCGCACGACCCCAACGTGACCCATCCGGCGGCGACCTGCACCGGGGCGATCGCCGAGACGACCGACCTCGGACTAGTCGATGAATTCAGGTCGGTGTCTGCTTTCGCGCGCAAGCCGGTCAAGATCACGATGACCGGGCCGCATCTGCTCGCCACCGTGGCGTATGACGAGCACTATGGCGACCTTGCGCGGATGATGGGCGATCTCGGCAGATTGCTGCACCACAATTTCCAGCGCCTGGCCGCGGCCGGCTGCAAGCATATTCAGATCGACGAGCCCTATTTCACCCCGGCGAGCGATGACGATGTGCGCGCCGCGGTCGATGCCATCAACATTGCGATCGAAACGTTGCCGCCAGATGTCCACGTCTCGGTGCATATCTGCCAGGGCAATTACGCCGTCGGCCCCGACTATGACGGGCAGATCGGCCACCGCTATTTCGACACCGGCCGCTACAAGGCGGATCTGGCGTGTCAAATCGCGTGCCACTCGTTCCTGATCGAACACGATATGACCGATCACTTCGAGGGGCTGCTGGGCAACAAGCAGCTTGGCGTCGGCGCGGTGGACGTGCAGTCGCCGAATATCGAGACCGGCGAATTGGTCGCACAGCGGATCCGCACGCATGGCTGGCTGGTGCCGGAGCAGACCATCATCACCAGCTCGTGCGGGTTCAACCACCTGCCGCGGCACATCGTCTTGGGCAAGCTCAAAGCCATGACCGACGCCAAGCTGCTTCTTGGCGGCGCGCCGTAACGGGCGTCCGATGAATGCCGGCGATAATCAGCGCGACTATATCGAAAGGCGTCTGCGCGCGACCGAAGAGCGCTTCCGCCTGGCGCAGATCGCCAGCGGCATCGGCTGGTTCGAGTGGGATCTGGCGACCAACGAATGGGACTGGACGCCGCATGTCGCGGTCCTGTTCGGCCTCGATCCGAACCTGCCAAGACCATCCTTTGCCGACTGGCAGCAGGTCATCTTTCCGGACGATGCGCCGAAGCTCCACGCCGCAGTCGAAAGCGCCGGCGAGACCGGCGCCTATTACACCGAGTTTCGGGTCAGACACCCGGATGGCAGCCTTCACTGGATCGCCGGCAAGGGCGAATCGACCAAGGACGATTCCGGTCGGCCACGATGGATTTCCGGCGTCTACTACGAGATCACCGAGCGCAAGCGGCTCGAGGCCCGGCTGCTGGCGCTCAACGAGAGCTTGGAAGCGCGGGTCGGCGAGCTGCGCGAGGAGGCCCGCACCCTCGAAATCCTGAACCGCACCGGCACTGCGCTGGCTGCCGAGCTGAGCCTCGAACGGCTGGTTCAGACCGTTACCGACGCCGCTGTCGAGGTCACCGGCGCTCAGTTCGGGGCCTTTTTTCACAATGTGCTGAATGAACAGGGCGAGGCCTACACGCTCTATACGCTGTCGGGGGTGCCGCGCGAGGCCTTCGCGGAATTTGCGATGCCGCGCAACACGGCCGTATTCGGCCCCACCTTCAGGGGCGAGGGCCCGGTCCGCTCCGACGACATTCTCGCCGACCCCCGCTATGGCCGCAGCGCACCATTTCACGGCATGCCGCCAGGTCACCTGCCGGTCCGCAGCTATCTCGCCATCCCCGTCGTTTCGCGCTCGGGCGAGGTGATCGGAGGCCTGTTTTTCGGCCATTCCGACGTTGGAATCTTCACCGAGCGGGTCGAGCGGATCGTCAGCGGCATCGCCGCCCAGGCCGCGATCGGCATCGACAACGCACGGCTGTTCGAAGCCGGTCGTCTGGAAGTCGCTGCTCGCCGCATTGCCGAGCAGGAACTTCAGCGCATCAACGAAACCCTCGAAGAGCGGGTGATGCAGGAGGTCGAGCGCCGCCAGCAGGTCGAGGAAGCCCTGCGACAGGCACAGAAGATGGAGGCAATCGGACAGCTCACCGGCGGGGTCGCCCACGATTTCAACAATCTGCTGACCGTCATCATGGGGAATATCGAAACCTTGCAGCGGCGGCTTCCGGCCGATCCCGGCCTGCAGCGGATGATCGCCGCGGCGCTTGCGGGAGCCTCGCGAGCCGCGCAATTGACCCAGCGCTTGCTGGTGTTCGCGCGCCGCCAGCCGCTCGCGCCGGAGGTCGTCTCACCCAACAGGCTGGTATCCGGCATGTCCGATCTGCTGCGGCGCACGCTCGGCGAAGCGGTCGCGATCGAAACCGTTCTTGCCGGCGGTTTGTGGACCACCTTCGTCGATTCGAACCAGCTCGAGAACGCGCTGATCAATCTCGCGGTCAATGCGCGCGATGCGATGCCGAACGGCGGCAAGCTGACCGTCGAGACCGCCAACTGCCATCTCGATGAGGCCTACTGCGCGGTCTACCCCGATCTGCGCCCCGGCCAGTATGTCGGCATCTTCGTGACCGACACCGGCATCGGCATGCCACCGGAGATTATCGAGAAGGCCTTCGAGCCGTTTTTCACGACCAAGGGCACCGGCCAAGGTACCGGGCTGGGACTGTCCCAGGTCTATGGCTTTCTGAAAGAGTCCGGCGGCCACGTGAAGGTTTACAGCGAGCCCGGTCAAGGCACCAGCGTCAAGCTGTATTTCCCCCGGCATTGGGGCGCCGTCGCTGCCGCGGAGGCGCGGCCGGAGCCTAACCCGTTGCCGCAGGGGCGCGAGGGAGAAACCGTGCTGATCGTCGAGGACGATCCCGACGTGCGCAGCTACACCGTCGAGATTGTCACGGATCTTGGCTACGGTGTCTTCAGCGCGGCAAACGGCGCGATGGCACTGGAGCTGCTGGAAGCCCATCCCGAGCTGAAGCTGCTGTTTACGGATGTCGGACTGCCGGGCGGCATGAATGGCCGCCAGCTCGCCGACGCGGCGCTGCGCCGGCGGCCGCGGCTCAAGGTGCTTTTCACAACCGGCTACGCCCGCAACGCCATCGTCCATCACGGCCGGCTCGACCCCGGGGTCGAGGTGATCTTCAAACCGTTCACCTATTCCGATCTCGCGGCAAAGCTTCGCCGCGTCTTCGACAGTTAATGGATCAAATCTGACACAAGTACCCTGGTCCCCCTCATCCCGGCGAAAGCCCGGATCCACGGCGCAGCCTGCGGAACGGCGGAAGAATGGGTCTCGGCTTTCGCCGGGACGACGGAATTTGGCGCATCAAGTGTTGGATTGGTATTACCAGACTTGAGCCTGCCCGGTTTCCGCCGCTTCGGACCGGGAGAAGAGGGCAACCCGCGCTGCTGCGTAAGCGGGGGCTCAACCGGTATCCACTCAAATCGGCTCGCTTCGGCCTGTCGCGGCTGCGGATTGTGGCGGCCATCAATCATCGGGCACGCCGGCCCGGCGCAGCCCGGCGAGGAACGTGGCTTCGGCCAGAGTATTGATATTGCTCGCGCCGAATGATGAGCGGTAACGCGCGACGGTCGCGTAGCGGTCGTCGTGGCTCAGCCGGCGAGCCTCGGCCAATTCGGCGGCGGCGCGCTCCGCATCGCCCTTCAGCGCATAGGCGGAAGCCAGCCAGGCCCGCGGACCGGGCAACCCTGGGTTGGCCCGGCGCGCTTTTTCGATCCACGAGATCGCCTGATCGATGCGCGATTGCAGCAGGTGGACCATCCCGATCCGCCAGTACCAATTGGGCAGCCGCGGATCCCGCGGACTGAGCCGAATGGCCAGTTCCTGGGCCGGAATCGCCTCCTCCAGCGCGCCCGCGAAGAACTTGCAGATGCCGAGAGCGGCGATCGCCAATACCCAGTTTCGGTTCAGGGATATCGCGGTCTCGTATTCGGGGATGGCGGCTTCGTAGCGGTGCTGCGCGCGCAAAATCTGACCCCTGGTGAAATGCGCAACGGCATGATTCGGCGAAGCCGCCAAGGCGCGCTCGATCAGCCGCTCCGCGCGCTCGATATCGGCCGCGGCCGATTTCGTCATCTGCTCGAAGACGCGGCCCATCAACGCAAGCCCCAGCAGCGCTTGCGTGTCGACCGACTGGGGATCGAGCGAGAGGGCGCTTTCGAACAGATTGATCGCCCGGGCAAACCGCTCCGGGGTTGGCCCCTGATGATGGTACAGCGCTGCCCGCCCCCGGAGCACGTAATCGAGCGCATCCGGGTTGTCGGTGGGCCGGGCGGCTTCGGCCCCGATCAGCTGCAGGTTCAGGGCGACCGCGATCTGGCCGGTTATCTCGTCCTGCAGCGCGAACAGGTCGTGGGTGGAAAAGTCGAAGCGGTCGGCCCAGACATGCGCGTCGGCTTCGGCGTCGATCAGCTGCGCGTTGACCCGGACCCGAGTGCCGGAGCGGCGAAGGCTGCCCTCCAGCACATAACGCACATTCAGCTCGCTGCCGATCTGCCGCGTGTTGACCGGCTTGTTCTTATAGGTGAAGGCCGTGGTGCGGGAGATCACGATCATGTCGGCAATCCGCGACAGATCGGTCGTCAAGTCCTCGGTGATCGCATCCGCCAGGTATTGCTGTTCCTGATCGTCGTTCAGATTGACGAAAGGCAGCACCACGATCGACAGCCGCGGCGCGCGCCCCGTTGCGAAGGGGATTGCCGGCGGCGGTCCGGCCACCGCCGCGATGCCCGATTCGGGCAGTTCGGCGATCGCTTGCGACCGCAGCACGAATACGTGCAAGGGACGGGCGATATTCTTGACGCTCTGAGCGCCGAGATCTTCGAACTGATAAGGGAGCCGGTCGCGGATCTGGTCATGCACACTGTGCGAGATGCAGATGCCGTCAGGTTCGGCTAATCCTTCCAGCCGCGCCGCGATGTTGACGCCGTCGCCATAAATGTCGTCGGGCTCGGTGATCACGTCGCCGAGATTGATCCCGATACGGAAGCGGATTCGGTGGTTCTGCTCCAGTCCGGCATTGCGCCGCGGCATGTCGGCTTGCACCTCAACCGCGCACTGCACCGCTTCGATGACGCTGGGGAATTCGGCCAGCACGCCATCGCCGGTGTTTTTGACGACGCGGCCGTGATGGTGCTTGATCTTGGGGTCCAGCAGGTCGCGGCGATGCGCCTTGAGGCGCTCGTGCGTCCCTTCTTCGTCTATCCCCATCAGACGCGAATAGCCGACCACGTCGGCGGCCAGGATCGCGGCAAGACGGCGGTTCGAAGCCATCGTCAGCAGACATGAAGCGAGGGATCGACAACCTTAACTATATAACGGGACAACGCCGCGGGCGAAAGCGGGCCCGATCCTTGCGGCCGAAAGCCTGGCTTTGAAGGGAACAGATTCTGTCCCCACGCTTTTGGTATTTGTCGCCGCGCAGCAGCCCATTAAGATGGCCCGTGGTCCCGCATCGCGCGATGCCGGCGGGCCCGTTCAGGGAGGCTGAAATGCCGTCGCTGCCGTCATCTGCGCGCAAATGGCTCGGCTGCTGCAGCCGCGCCGGCATGTTGCTCGGTATCGGCGCGCTGTCGGCCCTCAGCGCCTCGGCCGAGGCGACCCCGATCGACGGCAACGTGCAGCCGAGGGAAGAGCCGCAACAGAACGTCGCTGCGAGCGGCGAAATGCTGATCTGGTGCGAGGGTGAGCGGATCTATCTGTCCGAGTCCGGCGGCGCCGCCCGCGAGCTTGGCCTCGGCGCCACGGCGGAGGCGCACGATCTCAGGCAGTTGCTGGAGCGTGCCGGCGCGACCGGCGCGGCGGCCGGCGTGCGCCTCGATCGGCTGATCCTGGCCGGCGGCGGCGGCGAGGGGTTTCATTGGGCGCAGGGAGGGAGGAAGCCGGCCGCCGGCACCGCCGTTCCGACTCCCGTCTCTCCGCCCACGATGGCTCCCGTCGCGGCGCCATCGGGCGGTTCGGCGCAGACCGATCAGGCGCCTATCCCCGGCCCTTCCGCCGGAAGCACGGCCGGGCGCAGCAATCATAAGGACTGACGCGGCAGCCGCCGCAGCCTCGGTTGATGACGCACGAGGCCGGCTGATTGGGGCAGCCCGGCTTCGCGGTCTCGCCGCTGATGCGAATGCTCGGCGAAGGTCGGCGCAAGACTTTTCGGCAGGGCACCCATCGCGCCGAAGCTCCCGCCGAGACATTGGCCCGCGTCCGACCTCGGGCCGCGGCGATGGGCATTACGCGGCTCGGCAACATCACGGGGCTCGACCGTATCGGTATCCCGGTGGCGATTGCGGTGCGGCCCAATTCGCGCTCGGTATCGGTGTCCCAGGGCAAGGGGCTGGACCTGCCGCAGGCGATGGCATCGGCGTTGATGGAGGCGTGCGAAGGGTTCCATGCCGAGGGGATCGGGCCATGCCGGATCGCGACTTACCGCTCGCTGGTCGCGAGTGAAAACGTCGTCAATCCGGCGACGCTCTGCGCCGGCGCACGGCGGTTCGATCCCGAGCGGCCGATCGCCTGGATCGAGGGCTGCGATCTGCTGCGGCGCGAGCCGTGCTGGGTTCCCGCCGAGGTCGTGCATACGGATTACACGCTGCCGCGGCCCGAGGAATATTTCCTCGCCGGATCGAACGGGCTTGCCTCCGGCAATCATCCGATCGAGGCCGTGAATGCCGCCCTTTGCGAACTGATCGAGCGCGACGGCGTGGCGCTGTGGGCCGCCCGATCGATACCCGAGCGCGCCGGCTGCGCCGTCGACCTCGCCTCGGTGGACGATCCCGATTGCCGCGCGCTGCTCGACAGATACGAGGCCGCCGGGATCGCTGTTCGGGTATGGAACGCGACGACCGATATCGGGGTTGCTGCCTTCCTTTGCGACATCCGCGATCGCGCCGGCGGCGGTCCGCGACGACTGCGCCGCTTTCATGGCGCCGGCTGCCATGCCGACCGCAGCATCGCGCTGGCCCGGGCCTTGACCGAGGCAGCGCAGGCGCGGCTGACCTATATCGCCGGCATTCGCGACGATCTTCTGCCGGCGGAATACGAAGAGCCTGCGGGCGCCGAGATCGGCGATGCGCTGCTCGATGCGCTGGCGCGCGAAGCCGTGCCGGTCGGGTTCGGCGACGTGCCGCATGTCGTCGCCGACGATCTCGGGGACGATTTGCGCTGGCTCCTCGGCCGGCTGAAGGCGGCCGGGTTCGAGCGCGCTGTCGCGGTTGACCTGACCCGGGCTGAGTTCGGAATTCCGGTGATGCGGCTGGTCGTCCCGGGACTGGAATGGGACCCGCACCACCCGAATTACCGGCCCGGGCCGCGCGCCCGCGCCGGAGCGGGCCGATGACAGCGGTCGTCTTCGCCGGGCCGACCCTGCCGCCGCAACTGCGGCCGGCCGGGCCGCTGTGGGATTGGCGGCCGCCGGTTCGGCAGGGCGAGCTTTATCGCGCGGCGTTGGCGCGGCCCGCCGCGATGGGAGTCATCGACGGCTATTTCGAGGTGGTGCCGACGGTGTGGCACAAGGAGATATTGTGGGCGATGGCGCAGGGCATCGCGGTGTTCGGCGCGGCCAGCATCGGCGCCCTGCGCGCCGCCGAACTCGATGTCTTCGGAATGCGCGGGGTCGGCCGCGTCTACGAGGAATTCCGCGACGGGGTGCTGCAGGATGACGACGAGGTCGCGGTTCTGCACGGCCCGGAGGAGCTTGGCTATCCGCCGGTCACCGAGGCCATGGTCAACCTCCGCACCACCCTCGCCGAGGCGGCCCGGTGCAGCATCATACCGCCGGAGATGGCCAACCGCCTGATCGCGATCGCCAAGGCGATGTTCTACAAGGAGCGCACCTGGCCGGCCCTCCTCGCCGCCGCCGCTGCCGTTGTGCCGCCGAGGCTGGTGGCGGCCCTCGCCGAATGGCTGCCTCGCGCCCGGGTTGATCTGAAGCGTTTGGATGCGGAAGCGATGCTCGATGCGATCGAAACGCATCTCGCGGCCGGCGCCGAGCCGCTTCGGGTGGCGTACGAGGTCGCTGACACCAGCGCCTGGCGAGCCGCCCGCCGCTATGCTGAGGCAACCCCGGACCTGAAACATGATCCGGCATAGGTAACGCAACTGCTTTCCGCGCCCGGGCTTCTCCCCGGGGGTCCACAAACCGTTAGTGCCGAACGAAGACGGTGACGGCGCCCGCCCTTATTGATTTCCAATGACGCAGTCCTGAATCCATTGCCCCTTTCGCGCCAGCCTGTTGGATAACGTCGACGCATTTAAATTCGCGACCACATCTATTGGCGAGTTTTGGCCGATAGCGACATTGAAATGTTGCAACCCCGCCCTGGTGAGAACCAGATATTTAAAGGTCTCAATGAAATCTTCATCCTGTGCCACGGTGGCAAAAACGCTCGCGGAGACTTCCTGATAGGTCGGATCGCCGTTATAGATATAACCCAATGTGGTTGTCGGTGAGGTATTAGGCAGGGGGTGCGTGAAATTGTAAACAAGCGTCGACAAAGAAGGGCCCAGGTGGCCGCCATTTTGCATCCCAAAGTCGTGAAATCTCGCCGTGTTACCGAGTACGGACCACGAGAGTTGCTGGAAATGCTGCGGGGAATACGCGGGTGATTTGGTGCACCCCTGAGCCACGTTCTGATCCCACCAGACAATGTGTCCCATCTCGTGCGCGAGAATGTCGAGTATCGCAAGTGACCGCGTGTCCGGCGTCGCAGCAAACGTCGTATACAGATACTTTGACGATCCCGACGGCAGACCGTTGACCTGCAACAAGCGGTCCAAAAGCTGCATTTCATAGGTGGCCAAAGGAGTGGATTGGGACAGCGGGCCTCCCCTCCAGTTGTCAACCGACAGTCCAATGAATTTCTTCTGGTCCGAACGCTTCCGCACACCCCACGACAGAGGCGAATTATGGCTCGAATCGCTGTCGACTATGAATATATTGCTGAGGCTGCATAGTTGGGCTCGGAAGAACGGTGGAGCGATGTCGTACGCCGCCTTTATGTCGGCGGCATAGGAGTCTGTGTTGGGAACGGCAGCGGGCTGAGGATTTGTCGTCGGATCGTTACAGGGAGAAGGATCGCAAGTGGCCAGCGCACGGACATCGAAGGTATGGGAAAGCGGGGCCACCCGGCTCGCCAAAGTACCGCCGGGGCCTGATCGCAGGGCGCCAGAGACCTGATCGCAGTCGGGCGGCGGCGACCCGGTTGCCGGTCCGCCGGCGCTCAACTCCGGCGGTGACGGGGTGCAGGCGAAGCAGGCGGCGGCGACAACACCCGCGAAAAGGAGCAGCGCGCTGCGGATCACGATAGCCCTCCCGGCTTAATTCGGCCGGGGTTCTCGCCCCAAGCCGCACGCTTCGCGCCCCCGCACGGGCAGATCAGTACGATCAATTATGCCGGTGCAATTCTACCGGTCCAGGAATTTTTCGCTGTCGAACCGGCCGCCGGAGCCAAGCCGAGATTGATGCGGCGCGCCCAAACAATCTCCGAGACATAAGCCCGGCCTCGATCCAGTGCTCAGGGAGAAGCGCCGCCGAACCTGTTGTCGAAGCACTGCAGCAGGGCCGAGAGCAGCGGCCGCTCGGCGATCGTGGCCGGGATGTTTCTGATCGAAATGCGGCGCCTGCCGATCGGGATTTGCAGCGGCAGCGAGGTCAGCGGCGGCGTGGCGTGCGTCAGGGTGAAGAGCGTGAAGGTCTCGACGAAATCCTCGTTGGGCGAGAACGCGCCGAACAGGCTCGGCCAGGGACGGTTGCGCGCATGGAGCCGGGCCAGGATCTTGTGGGCATGGCGAAGCCGTGACCCGCGCAGCGCCGCCAGCAACCTTTCGATCCGGATATCCTGATACGACGGGTCGCCGGCCGCGGGCGGATCGTTGGGGTCGTCCCCAGGGCTGTCGGGGATGGCGCCCGGCATCCCCGCGACCTCGCCGAAATGCCGCCAGCGCTTGTGTGCCGGCACGTCGATCCAGGCCTTTGCCGGAAATACCCCCGGGCAGAACCTGTCGTATTGCGGCTCGCTGCCGGGAGGCTCGATGAACGTGTCGGCCCACAGCACATGACCGAATTCGTGAGCCAGAACCGCCAGCACTGTCATCAGCCCGTCACTCGGGGTCGCCGGGAGGTATTCCGGCGGAGCCGGGTCGCCGGCGGGCCAGCGCAACAGCCCTGCCATGACCCGGTTTTCGTAAACATTGAGGGGAATTGCGCTCGGCGGATCTCCCGACCACAGCTCCAACGACAGCGCAATGAAGCGCTGGCGTGTGTCGATGTTGCGGTAGCCCCAGGAAGCGGGTCCGGAGGTGACGAAAATGCCGTCGAGCCCACAAAGCTGACGACGAAAGAACGGCGGCCCGATGTCGAAGGCCGCCCGCAGATCGCTTTTGATCTTGGGCGGGGCTTGCGGCCCCGTTGCCGGCGGGGTTCCGGTCGCGGTCGCCGGGTCGAAGCTCGCCGGCAGCACCGGGACGCTCTCCGCGAACGCGCAAGGGCCCGGTCCCGATGCCGCCGCGGCGGCGAGAGCGTCCACCTGGGTGCCAAAACCTGGCTCCGCCGCCATGCACACAAGATTCGCTGCGGCGAGGATTATGGCGCCGAGAAAAAGCGCGTTGCGCGGCAACAAACATCCCTCTTCGACCCTCGGTGTTTCGCGCCGGAGCCCAATGCGGCGGGTAAAACCAAGGCCCTCGATCATGGCCGCGGCACCCTACCCGATCCAGCTATTTCAACTTGAGGATGACCGGAGGCCGAGGGTGTGCGCGGCTCCGCCGCTCACTTGCTCTGATCGGCCGGTGCAACGTCGACGGGCAGGTCGAGCGCCGGGTTGCGGTCGAAGAAGCCGTCGGGCACCAGGGACACGCTATGCCACATCGTCGGCAACACCGGCCAGTCTTCGGGGCGCGGCACATGATGAAAGCCCATCGTGTACCACAACACGAGATCGGCGTTCGCCACCGGCCGATGCTGCGCGACATAGGCCGGCAGGCCGTCGCCGCCATGGCTCTGGTTCGGATAGGGGCCGGCGGCGTACAGCTCGGTCGGGTCATAGGCGGTGATCCACAGCGGGGCCGCCGAAAACGCGGCGCGGCGCTGCGGCCAATCATCAGAAGCGAGGAGGGAAATATCCGAATGTTCCGGGCGCAGCTCGTAGCCCGGGTGCTGGCCGAGGCGGTTCGCCAGGTTGGGGTTTTCGACCCGCCACAGCACGGCCTCGTCCCTCATGTCCGCTTTCAGCGGTCCCTCGACCTCGACCGGTTCCTCCACCAGCCGCCACAGGCTGCGCCGGCCGCTGCTACCGTCCAGACGCTGCGGCTGCAAGCGCTGCCGCACCAGCGTATTGGCCGCGCCGTCGATGTCGACATCGAGCCGGAAGGACAGGAAATGGTCGTGGTTGACCCCGACCAGGTTCGGCGCGACGAGGCTGCCATAAGCGGTATCGTGAGCCGCCGACGGGTCTGCCATGCCGCGCGCGCCGACCCCTTTGACCTGATCGATGCCGCTGGCGCCGACATCGATGCGGATCGCCCCCGCCTCGGTCAGCACCCAGTCGATGATGTAATCGTAATTGCCGACGCTCGGGATCGTCCGCATGACCAGTTCGACCGCGGGGCGTCCCGAATAGGTGTTGTTGGCGGTCTCGGCATGGCGCCACAGCGGCGCGGCGGTATTGCGCTCGAACAGGCAGATCACCCCGTTTCGCACACGTGGGATGCCATCGGCATCCGCCATCACGGCGCCGAGAAACATCGCATCGACGGGGCAGTCGGTCCCCGGGTTCAGCGGCAGCGACAGCGGGCCGAAGCCGTATTCGCCGACATCCAGATAGGTGCGGAACGACCAGCCCGGCTCGGGATCCATGTACGGCACGAACACCTCGGCGAGCGAGCCGCGATACAGAACGAGGCGCTGATGCCCGCGGTCCTGATACCGGACCAGCGACAGGACGAGGCCGGAGCGCGGGTCCATCCGGTAACGGAACGACCACCGCTTCCAGCGCACCGCATTGCCGTCGAGCGTGAAATCATGTGCCGCCGCGCTCTCGCCGGATGCGGAAGGCGCTGCCGCATCAGGCGGGGGGGCGTCGAGTCTCGAGGGCTCGCGGCTGACCGGAACGGGGCCGGCATCGACAATGCGCACGACCTCCCGGCGGTCGAGATCGACGATGGCGTAAATGCCTTCGATCGGGCGTCCCCAGACATTGGTGGTGTTCGCCGCGTCGAAACACGTCGCCTTGAGCAGGCGACGGTTCTCCTCGAACGGATCGGCGGAATAACCCGCCGACAGCGGCGCACAGAACACCTCCGCCGTGGCGGGGTCGTAGCCCCGCCGCCGCATCGCCGCCCGCCAATCCGGGTCGGCAATCGTGATCCGCTGCGCATCTTCCCATTCTTCGCCGAGAATGCCGCTTTCGACGCCGGGGACCGGCTCCCAGCGCGTCACGTTGCGAGCGCTCAAATCGACCGTGGCTTCGTAGACCGTCCGGTGCTGGCGGACGACCACGAAGGCCTGCCGCATCGCCGGCGGTCCGATCGGTGGGGCGAGCACCGCCGGTTTGTCCGGTTCCTGCAGGTCGATCAGCGCGAACCGGGTCGTCGCATCGGTGTCGCCGGATTGGCGCAATACCGCGACCGCAGCGGCGATTTCCTCTGCCGACAGCGGATCGAGCGGATGGGCGACGGCACCGTCTCCGCCGCTCGCCGTTTTCAGCAGACACCAGGCGACGACCCACGCCGTCAGTTGATCACGGGTCAACCGCAATCTTTTATCCGCCCCAAAGCAACCCGGCGTCTTTGTCGCGAAACTTCAAAACCGCAGCCCTCCCCGGATGCCGGCCGGTTCACGGGTCCGTTTGTCACTGGCCCGGGCCACCGACTTGCGCCCCGCCTGCCGTCGTCTGCGACATCCCGACCTCCGACACGAACTGTCGAGCGGAGTCATCCTCTCCGTTCCGCCGGCCAGGTGCAGGCCGTCGGTTCCAGCGGCTACACCCCGGCCGACCCGAGCGGAGCAAGCTGCCTCCGCCCGCCTGCCGAGTCGCGTCCAAGGCTCGGCGTCCGGCGCAGAGGCCGGCTCCGGCAGAGCAGATTGCACCGAGCCTCTCGGCCGGCTTACTTTCATCGGCTCGCGGGAATCGTCAATATCGATCTGGGTTCGCGGCGGGTTGCGGATTCGCGGGCCGGTCTAAAGGAAGTTGCATCGAAATGAGCGACACGAAGACGGAAGGCGGCGCGATCCTCGATGCAACCGGGCTGCTGTGCCCGCTGCCGGTGCTGAAGGCGCGGCGGGCATTGAAGCCGCTGGCGCCCGGCGCGGTGCTCGAAGTGCTGGCGACCGACCCCGGCGCGATCAAGGATTTCGAGCATTTCTGCCAGACCACCGGCTGCACCCTGATGGAGCGCAGCGAAGCGCCCGGCGGCGTATTGCGGTTTCTGCTCAAGAAGCCGGGTTAAGGCGGGCCAGGGGAGGGAAGCCATGGCGGCGATCATCACGATGCCGCGCCTGATGGCGGTCGGCGGCGGCGCGCTGGCGGAACTGCCGGGCATCATGGCACGTCTCGGGCTGGCGCGGCCGCTGATCGTGACCGATCCCTATATCGCCGGTTGCGGCATCCTCGCCCGCGCGACCGCGCTGCTCGATGGCGCCGGCATCGGTTGGGCGGCGTTTTCCGACACGGTGTCCGACCCGACGACCGAAATCATCGAGGCCGGGGCCGCGCGCCTGGAACAGGGCGATTTCGACAGCCTCGTCGCGATCGGCGGCGGCAGCCCGATCGACACCGCCAAGGGCATGTCGGTGCTGTTCGCCAATGGCGGGCGAATGCGCGATTACAAGGTGCCGAACGAGATCCCGCGCGCCGGACCGCCGGTGGTCGCGGTCCCGACGACCGCCGGCACCGGCTCGGAGGTCACGCGCTTCACGGTCGTGACCGACACCGAAACCGACGAGAAAATGCTGATCGCCGGGCTCGCCTGCTGCCCGGCGGCGGCGATCATCGATTACGAGCTGACCCTGACGATGCCGCTGCGGCTGACCGCTGATACCGGCATCGACAGCCTGACGCACGCGATCGAAGCTTATGTCAGCCGCCGCGCCAACCCGTTCGCCGACGGCATGGCAACGCACGCGATGCGGTTGATCGCGCGCAACATCCGTACCGCCTGCGCCGAGCCCGACAACCGCGGCGCGCGCGAGGCGATGATGCTCGGCGCCAATGCCGCGGGCCTTGCCTTCTCGAATGCCAGCGTCTGCCTCGTGCACGGCATGAGCCGGCCGATCGGCGCTTTCTTCCATGTTCCGCACGGGCTGTCGAACGCGATGCTGCTGCCGGAAATCACCGCCTTCTCGGCGCCGGCGGCGCTCGAGCGCTATGCCGATTGCGCCCGCGCGATGAGCGTCGCCGAAGAAGGCGAGGGCAGCCAGGCGGCGGTCGCGCGCCTGATCGACGAATTGCGCCGGCTGAACCGGGATTTGCAGGTGCCGAGCCCGCGCGATTACGGCATCGACCGTGCGCGCTATGAGGAATTGTTGCCGGTCATGGCGGCTCAGGCACTGGCCTCGGGCTCGCCGGCCAACAACCCGCGGGTGCCGAGCGTTGACGAGATCATCGAGCTGTACCGCCGGGTGTACGAATAGAAAAACGCCCTTTTGAAGGACCCTGTCGCAATCGCGCCGATAACCGGCCAAAGTGGAGGCTGACGCAGTAGGCGTGAGGTACGGATCATGGCGAGCGCAATAGCCTTGCAGGCCAGCCACGAGATCGAGACCGGCGACATCGAGTATCGCCGTGATGCCTCCGGCGCGCTTCTGGCTCGGCTTTACCGCCCGCGCGGTCCCGGGCCGTTCCCGGCGCTGATCGAGGTGCATGGCGGGGCATGGAATTCCGGCGATCGGCTCAACAATGCCCCGCTCGACGAAGCCCTGGCCCAAAGCGGGATCGTCGTATTGGCGATCGATTTCCGCATGCCGCCCGCCTCGCCCTATCCGGCCTCTATCGCCGATGTCAATTATGCGACCCGCTGGCTGAAGGCCCATGCCGAGGAATTCGGCAGCCGGCGCGATCTGGTCGGCGGTCTCGGAACCTCGAGCGGCGGCCATCAATTGCTGCTTAGCGCCCTGAAACCGCGCGATCCCCGCTATGCCGAGCTGCCATTACCCGAAGCGGGCGATCTCGATGCAAGCCTGCCCTATCTGGTGCTGTGCTGGCCGATCTCGGATCCGCTGGCGCGCTACCGCATGGTGCGCGACAAGGGCAATCAGCGCCTGGTCCAGGCGCATGACGATTACTGGCCGTCGGAAGCGGCCATGGCCGAAGGCAACCCGCAGCTCCTGCTGGAGCGCGGCGAGTCCGGTGCCTTGCCGCCCGCTATCCTGGTGCAGGGGACTGCCGACGATAATGTCACCCCGGATATGGCCGACCGCTTCGTCGCCGCCTATCGCACCGGCGGCGGCGAGATCCAGATCGAAAAATACCCCGGCCAGCCGCACACTTTCATCGTCCGCGACCCCGCTTCCGAGGCCTCCCGCCGCGCCACCGAACTGATCCGCGATTTCGTGCTCCGCCAGGCTCGCGTCTGAGGACCTTGCTTCCAGGCGGATGCCGTCGGGGCGAGCCGGATGGGGCCGCCGGCGCTCTGAATCAGCGGCCCTCGCATGAAACGGGTATGCCGTGAAGGGTGGCGGAAATAAGCTGGCCCCATCACGCATCCTGGGGAGGGCGGCATGCTGAGCTTCGATCTGAAGGCGGAGGAGAAGTTCGACCCGCAAAAGCATGTCGAGCGCGTGCTCGGCACCGTCGGGGAAGGCGATGTCACGATCGCCTGCTGGGAGCCGGGGCAGACCAGCCCCTATCACTGCCATCCGAATGCGGTCGAGATCTATTTCTGCTTCGAAGGCGGCGGCACGATGAAGACGCCGACCGAAACCGTTGAGGTCAAGCCCGGTTCCTTCGTGGTGCACCCGCGCGGCGAACTGCATGAATGGACCACCGGGGCCGAGCGAACGCTGCTGTTCCGCATCCGCTACGGCGAGGAGATGTCGGGCCGCACCAGGGAATGGCCGAGCAATCGCAGCTGGCAGCCGCGCCCCGCCGATCTCGAGTATTTCAAGGCGGGCTGAGATTGCACCATGACCCAACGCGAGGATGGGTTCGGCTTCGCGCCGGACGAGGATGTGCCGATCCCATATCTGCAGCGCATCCGTGATTATTATCAGGCCCTCGGTTACGGCGCGCCCTATCGCTGGGCGCATTATGCCGAGGTGCCGTTCCAGGCTTTGGCCAAGCCATTGGCCGAAAGCCGGGTGGCTCTGGTCACGACCGCGGCGCCGTACCAGCCCGACAAGGGCGATCAGGGGCCGGGCGCATCCTACAACGCCGCGGCCAAATTCTTCCGGGTCTATTCGGGAGACAGCGCCTCCGATCCCGATCTGAGGATCTCGCACATTGCCTACGATCGTGCCCACACCAGCGCCGAAGACAGCGGCAGCTGGTTTCCGCTGGCGCAGCTGCGCCGCGCCGCGGCCATCGGCCGGATCGGCGAGATCGCGCCGCGTTTTCATGGCATGCCGACCAACCGCAGCCATCGCGTGACGCTGGAACAGGATTGCCCCGAATTGCTGGCGCGCTGCCGCGAGGACCGGGTCGAGGCCGCCGTTCTCGTCGCGGTTTGACCGGTGTGTCACCAGACCGTGAGTCTGGCCGCCCGTCACCTCGAAGCGAACGGCATCCCGACCGTCATCATGGGGTGCGCCCGGGACATCGTCGAACATGTCGGCGTGCCGCGACTTCTGTTCAGCGATTTTCCGCTCGGCAACCCGGCCGGACGCCCGCATGACCGCGAGTCGCAGGCCTTCACCCTCGACCTCGCCTTGCGCGTCCTCGAAGGCGCGCCGGCGCCGCGCACCACCGTGCAATCGCCGTTACGCTGGAGTGCCGACCCGGCCTGGAAGCTGGATTATTCGAACATCGCCCGGCTGTCGCCGGAGGAGATCGCCCGCCGCCGCGCCGAGTTCGACCGCCAAAAGGAAATCGCGAAGACGGGACGCCAGCCCTAAGGCAAGCGTCGCAACGAGCGCGTCCGCTTAGGGCCGCCAGCCCTGCGCTCGCAGAGCGACGGCGACGGCGGCAGCCGCGACGGCGTGACCGTGCTCGTTCCAGTGGTGATCGGCGTCGAAATCGAAGCGTTGATGATGGGTCTGCCAATCGGCGACGAAAGCCGGCTCAAGATCGACAAAGGGCAGATCGCGCCGGGCCGCGGCCGCGGCCGCAATGCGGTTGAGTTCAAGGGCGGGGCTGTCGACGCCGGCATAGATCGCGAAACGGTCGCCATCCATCGCCAGCAGCAGCCGCGCCCCCATGGCCCGCGCGACCGCATCGAGCCGGCCGAACAGGTAATCGGTGACCGCTTCGACTCCCGGCCGATCGGCCAGGATCGCGCCGATATCGCTGTTGGCGGCAATTTCCGCCGGGGCGGCGTGCGCTTTCGGCAACAACAAATCGATCAGGAACTCCGGCCGCACCTGCCATCGGTATAGGAAAAATCGCGCAGTCGCGGTGCGGCGCAGCCATTCGGTTGCGCCCGGATGCCAGGCTTGCGGCGGAATCTCGCCGGCGACCCGGCCGTCCTCGACGCGCAATTTGAGGAAGCTCGATGTGTAGCGGCCGGGCTTGAACTTGTAGGATTCGTCGAAATCATTGTGCACGATCTGCACGATCAGCCAGTCCGGCCGGTACTGCGCGACCTCGTGCTCCGCCATCTGCAGATACTGGCTCATCGGCGCGCCGCTGATGCCGAAACGGTAAACTTCGAGGGGACGGTCCGCTGTCCCGAGCAGGCCGGCCAGATCCTCGCCCATGCTGCGGTCGTGCGGCACCTGCA
>Ga0213875_10000602_pt1 | contig 29132 bp, 23 predicted proteins | sample BarmaccomBMRX_R8_FD_160105 | JGI IMG/M metagenome (GOLD analysis project Ga0213875, IMG submission 160105) | Root-associated microbial communities from Barbacenia macrantha in rupestrian grasslands, the National Park of Serra do Cipo, Brazil - RX_R8 | ecosystem: Host-associated > Plants > Roots... | reverse complement strand
GTGGTCAGAGCGCTCCAGAGCGCTCCCTGACGTACCCGCGCAGCCAGCGATGGGGGATCGGGCGTTGCTGACTCGGACATGCGGCGTCTCCCCCAAGCGACTGCTCATGAGACGCGGAGCACGGCACGCCGGTTGACCCGGCCGTGACCCGGGTCCCGGCGCGGGCATCCAGCGCCGGCGCGGCGCACGACGAACGCGGAAGGTCATCGCCGATGACTTTCAGTGAAGCCGGTCCCAGCTGGGCGCTTGTACGTATTATCCGCCGGCCCCGGACTGTCTACTACTGGGTGGCTTACTCACCGGCCACCCGGTAGTAGACAAGGGGGACTGGAGGCCATGTCGCGTACCGGGCTCGCGGTGATCGGCGCCGGCTACTGGGGACCGAACCTCGTCCGGACCGCGATCGCCACGCCGGCGCTTCAGCTGCAGTGGCTGTGCGACCTCGACGAGGAGCGCGCGCGGGCCGTCCTCGGCCGTTACACGACGGTCAAGGCGACCGCGTCCTACGAGCGCGTCCTGGCCGATCCAGAGGTCGCCGCCGTGGCGATCGCGACGCCCGCCGCCACGCACTTCGACCTCGTGCGCGCCGCCCTCGAGGCGGGCAAGCACGTCCTGGTCGAGAAGCCGCTCACCGCATCGGCCTCCGACGGCGCGAAGCTGGCCGGGCTGGCGGAGCGATCCGGGCTGGTGCTCATGTGCGATCACACGTACTGCTACACCCCGGCGGTGCGGCGAATCCGTGAGCTCATCCGTGCCGGGGAGATCGGCGAGCTTCAGTTCATCGACTCGGTCCGGATCAACCTCGGGCTCGTGCAGCCCGACGTCGACGTGCTCTGGGACCTCGCGCCCCACGACCTGTCGATCCTGGATTTCGTGCTGCCGGAACACGTGACGCCCGTCGCGGTGGCGGCACACAGCAGTGACCCGATCGGGGCCGGGCGCGCATGCCTCGCGCACCTGTCGGTCTGGCTGTCCACGGGCGCCCTCTCCCACGTGCACGTCAACTGGCTCAGCCCCACGAAGATCCGCACCACGGTCTTCGGCGGCTCCCGGCGGACGATCGTGTGGGACGACATGAACCCGGCTGCCCGGCTCATGCTTCACGACCGGGGAGTGGACCGGACTCCGGGGAACGCGCTGGCGCCCGACGACCGCAGGCAGGCCCTCATCTCCTACCGGGTCGGCGACATTCAGGTCCCCGCCCTCCCGGAACGGGAGGCGCTCGGCTCCGTGCTGGCCGAATTCGCCAGCGCGATCGCGGAGCACCGGCCGCCGATGACCGGCGCCCGCGCGGGCGTGCGCGTCCTCGAACTGCTCGAAGCCGCGTCGCGGAGCGCCGAAGACGGAGGTATCCGGATTCCGGTGAGCATGGAGGCAAGCAAGTGATCAAGGGAGAGCGCTGCCTTGTCACAGGCGGCGCGGGCACCATCGGCTCGGCCATCGTGGACCAGCTCGTCGCGGCCGATGCCGGCGAGGTCATCGTCCTGGACAACTTCACCCGCGGGCGGAGGGAGAACCTCGCCGCCGCTCTCGGCTCAGGCAGGGTGCGGGTCGCCGAGGGCGATATCCGTGACCGCGGCCTGGTCACCGCCCTCATGGCAGGGACCGGCCTGGTGTTCCACCAGGCGGCCATCAGGATCACGCAGTGCGCCCAGGAGCCCAGGCTCGCGCTGGAGGTCCTGGTCGACGGCACCTATGAGGTCGTCGAGGCCGCCGCCAGCGCGGGCGTCCGCAAGGTCGTGGCCGCGTCGTCCGCCTCGGTCTACGGGCTCGCCGAGCGGTTCCCGACACCCGAGCGGCAGCACCCCTATGACAACGACACGCTCTACGGCGCCGCCAAGACATTCGGCGAAGGCCTGCTCCGCAGCTTCCACGCCATGCATGGCCTCGACTACGTGGCGCTGCGGTACTTCAACGTGTACGGCCCGCGGATGGACATCCACGGCCTCTACACCGAGGTGCTCATCCGGTGGATGGAGCGAATCGAGGCGGGTCAGCCGCCGCTCATCCTCGGTGACGGCGCCCAGACCATGGATTTCGTCTTCACCGGGGACATCGCGCGGGCGAACCTGCTCGCCGCCTCGTCCGGCGTGACCGACACGGTCTTCAACATCGGCAGCGGGACGGAAACGAGCCTCACCGAGCTCGCCCGCGCTCTGCTGTCCGCGATGGGCGCTGCGCTGCCGCTGGAGTTCGGGCCCCCGCGCGGGGTGAACGCGGTGACGCGGCGCCTGGCCGATGTGTCGCGAGCCGCCGAGCTCCTCGGCTGGAAGCCCGAGGTGAGCCTGGACGAGGGCCTGCGGCGGCTGGTGGCCTGGTGGCGGGCGAACCGGCGATGATCCCGGTGATGCGCCCGTGGCTCGGCGCGGACGAGGCGGCGGCCGCCGCCGAGGCGGTCTCTTCCGGGTGGGTGGCGCAGGGTCCGCGGGTCGCGGAGTTCGAGGAGGCGTTCGCCTCGGCGACCGGCGCGGCCCACGCGGTGGCGGTTTCGTCGTGCACCGCGGCCCTGCACCTGGCGCTCGTGGCGGCCGGGATCGGCCCCGGTGACGAGGTGGTCGTCCCGTCGCTGTCGTTCATCGCGACCGCGAACGCCGCGCGTTACGCCGGGGCCGCGCCCGTGTTCGCCGACGTGGACGAGACGACGCAGAACCTCACCCCGGCGACCGTGGAGCCATGCCTCACCAGGTGGACGCGCGCCGTGATCCTCGTTGACCAGGCGGGGGTCCCCGCCGATCTCGACGCGCTGCGGGCGCTGTGCGGGCATCGCGGGATCACCGTGGTCGAGGACGCCGCCTGCGCGGTGGGCTCCGTGTACCGCGGCCGGCCCGCCGGCGCGGGCGCCGGGCTGGCCGCCTTCTCCTTTCACCCGCGAAAGCTGCTCACCACGGGTGAAGGCGGCATGCTCGTGACATCCGACGAGAGCGTCGCCGCCAGGCTGCGCCGGCTGCGCGAGCACGGCATGGACCTCAGCGCGGCCGCCCGCCACGCCAGCCGCCAGCCGGTGACCGAGCATTACCTGGAGCTGGGCTTCAACTTCCGGATGACCGACATCCAGGCCGCGATCGGCCTCGTCCAGCTCCGCAAGCTCGGCGCGCTCATCGCCCGGCGCCGTGCGCTGGCCCAGCGCTACCAGCGGTTGCTGGCCCGCGTCCCCGGCATCCGGACCATCACGGACCCGGCGTACGGCACCACGAACTACCAGTCGTTCTGGGTGCTGCTCCCGGACGGCTTCCCGGTCTCCCGCGACGAGCTGCTGCGCCGCCTGGCGGAGGCCGGCGTCTCGGCCAGGCGGGGCATCATGGCCGCCCACCTCGAGCCCGCGTACGCCGGCCTCGCGCACCGCCCGCTGCCGGTGACCGAACTGCTGACATCCCGGACGCTGATCCTGCCGCTGTTCCACGACCTGACCGAAGCGGAGCAGGAGCTGGTGGTATCCGTGCTCCGCGCCGCCGCACAACACCCCGCCGCACGAGACGAAGCGCGCGCGGCCGCTGGCTCATCATGATGATGCCGAACGGGACCGGCGCTGCCATGAACGCCAGCGATGCCGCCCGGCGTGGCGGAGATCTCGTGCTCATCGGGTCCGGCGGCTTCGGCCGCGAAACCGCGCAGGCGGTCCACGCGCTCAGCCGGTGCGGTGCCGGGTGGCGGCTGCTCGGTTTCCTCGACGACGATCCCGCACGGCACGGGCTCACGATCGACGGAACGCCCGTCCTCGGCGGCAGGGACCTGATCGGGGACCTGCCGAACGCGTCGTTCGCCGTCTGCACCGGGCGGCCAGGCGATTACGTCAGCCGTCTGCGTATCGTCGCCGGCCTCGGCCTGCCGGCCGAGCGCTACGCGACGATCGTGCACCCGAGCGCCGCGGTCTCCGCGTCGTCGTCGCTCGGGCCCGGCAGCGTGCTGCTGGCGCACACCGCGCTGACCGCTGCCGTCACCGTCGGGGCGCACGTCGCGGTCATGCCGCACGTCACGCTGACCCACGACGTCGTCGTCGGTGACTTCGCGACCATCGCGTCCGGCGTCTGCCTGGGCGGCGGCGTCCAGGTCGGGAAGGCCGCCTATCTGGGGGCGGGTGCCCTCATCGGGGAGAACCGCACCGTGGGCGCCTTCTCGCTGGTCGGCATGGGAGCCGTGGTCACACACGACGTTCCGCCGCGTGAGGTGTGGGCCGGCGTCCCCGCGCGGCGCCTGCGGGCCGCCGGTATCCCCGAGCCCGTCGGCGCCGGGGAGGCCCGTTGACCGGGCAGACGACGATTCCGCTTGCCGACCTGGGCGCTCAGCACGCCGCGGTGGCCGGGGAGATCGCCGAGGGCTGGCGGGAGGTCCTGGCCCGGACGGCGTTCATCGGCGGTCCGCAGGTGGCGGCGTTCGAGCGCGAATATGCCGGGTTCATCGGCGTGCCGCACTGCGTGGCGGTGGCGAACGGCACCGACGCGATCGAAATCGTGCTGCGCGCGCTCGGCGTCGGCCCGGGCGGCGAGTGCGTTCTCCCGGCCAACACGTTCATCGCCACCGCCGAGGCGGTTTCCCGTGCGGGCGCCCGGCCGGTGCTCGCCGACTGCGCCGACGATGACACGTACCTCATCGATACGCGGGCGGCCGAGGCTGCCGTGACGCCGCGCACCGCGGCGATCATCCCGGTACACCTCTATGGACAGGCCGCACCCGTCGAACGGCTCCTGCCGCTGGCGAGGCGAACCGGTATCAGGCTGGTGGAGGACGCGGCGCAGTCACAGGGCGCCCGGCGGCACGGGATCGGCGCCGGGGCCCTCGGCGACGCCGCGGCCACCAGCTTCTATCCCGGCAAGAACCTGGGGGCGTACGGCGACGCCGGAGCGGCGCTTACCGGCTCAGCCGATGTCGCGGCGCGGATGCGCATGATCCGGGATCACGGATCGCCGGGGAAGTACGAGCACGAGGTGATCGGCGTCAACAGCCGGCTCGACAGCCTCCAGGCGGTCGTGCTGTCCGCCAAGCTCCGCCGCCTGGCCAGCTGGAATGCGGCCAGGCGGGCCGCGGCGGGCCGTTACGGCGAGCTGCTTTCCGGCTGCGGCGCCGTCGTCCGGCCCCGCACGCTCGACGGCAACGAGCATGTCTGGCACCTGTACACGGTGCGGGTACCGAACCGCGACCGGGTGCTCAAAGAGCTGCACGCGGCCGGTATCGGCGCGGGAATCCACTATCCGGTGCCGGTACACCTCACCGCCGCGTACGCCGGCCTGGGATACCGGGAAGGCGCCTTCCCCGTGGCCGAGCGGGCCGCACGGGAGCTGTTGAGTCTGCCGCTCTTCCCCGAAATCACGGTGGCGCAGCAGGAACGCGTGGTCTCCGTGCTGACCTCTGCCCTCTAACCGCACCTTGGGAGCAGAAGATGCTAGATACCCAGATGAGGCGCTTTGTTTTGCGTGTGAATACCAAGGCTGAAGTTGTACGCCCCCGCCAGCGAAACGACGCCCGCTGCCCGTCGGTTTCGGTGATCATACCTTGCTATAATTACGGGCGGTATCTTACACAATGCGTCAGCAGTGTACTTGACCAGCGGGGTGTCCGTGTCGACGTCATCGTCATCGACGACGCGTCAACCGATGGAAGTGACCAAATCGTCCGCCGGCTCGGCGCGCGGGACGTCCGGATTCGCACGACCTGCCACGCGGTGAACCAGGGCCACATCGCCACATACAACGAAGGGCTGGCTCAGGCCATCGGAGACTATTCCGTGCTCCTTTCGGCCGACGACCTCCTGACCCCCGGGTGCCTGGCGAGAGCGACCTCGCTGATGGAGGAGTATCCCTCGGTCGGCTTGACATACGGCCACGCAATCGAATTCGCGGACGGCGATCTTCCGGCCGCGCGCACGAGCGCCAAGAGCTGGATCGTCTGGCAGGGACATGACTGGATCATGCAGAGGTGCAAGGCTGGCGGAAATGCGCTCAAATCTCCGGAAGCGGTTCTGCGGACGAGCGTTCTCCGGCAGATCGGCGGTTATCGAGCCGACCTTCCGCATGCCGCGGATTTCGAGCTGTGGATGCGCGCGGCGGCGGTCTCCGACGTCGGTTATGTCGCTGGCGCGGATCAAGCCTACTATCGCAGCCATGCACATAATATGCATCAGTCGGCGTTCAGTATGCTGGACGATTACTCGCAGCGGCTGGCCTGTTTCGATGTCGCCCTCAGCGAACGCCCGGGGTTGCTGAAAGGGCCGGGCTCGATGCGTGACACGGCGCACCGCGCTCTCGCCCGTAATGCCCTGAGTGACGCGATACGCGACACGGGGCACCGCGCTCTCGCCCGCAGCTCTCTATATCATCTGGTACGCCCGTATTTGCGCGGGGCGGCCGGCGACCAGCCGGCCGGCGACTACGCCGCATTCGCGCTGAAAGCGTGGCCTGAGGCCAGGCAGCTCCGCGAATGGCGGGCCGTGGATAAACTAATCAATGCGCCTGACAGCCCGCCAGGACTCGATCCGCCGCTGCTGACACGCATAGCGATACGCAAGCTCAGGTCCCGTTATGCGGAATGGCGCTGGAAAATGACCGGGATATAATTGGGCGTTAGCGGGCCATGCCATCGGCCCCCGGAGCGCCCTCCGGGAGCTCCTCCACGAACTGCGCCCGCCCAACGGCGTAGCGCCGCAGATGCCGCCGTCTGCGCTCGGCCAGGGCGTGGTACAGAATCGGTATCCTGGAGCCCGCTACAATCTCCCGCAGCTTCTCGTACCGGCTGCCCGGCCGGCAGTAACTCATCGTTGTCCGAAAATCTGGGCTCTGTATGACCGCCATTGGCACCACACATCTCAAACGGTCAATGGAACCTTCCCTGCAGAAAGAATCCCAGTCGTCAGCGACGGTTCTCACCGGTTTTACGTTCTTGACCATCCGCGCGCACGCCTCACGCGTGATCAGGTAGCCCCCGGCGCTTGCCACCTGACGTTCGTCGGCCACCCGGACAAGAAGCCGGGACGAAGGGAGCTGGACCGCACCTGACCTGGTGACGCGGCATGGTTCGCCGCTCTGGAAATTCAGCAGGACGACCTCCGCGCCCGTCATGTGAGGAACAACCGCATCGGTCAGTGCATCGAAATCTGCGGGTAGTATGACGTCGTCTTCCAGGACACAAGCTATCTCAACGTCATCGTCGAGTATCTTACGATAAACCTCCCAATGGCTCAGTGCGCAACCGATAGCGCCCGGGTGAGCCTCGCTCTCACCAGCAAACACCGGGTCCACCACCCGGGTGTCCGTCAGGTCCAGATCTCTCCCGTCGACGGCGTTTATCATCTCGTACCGAACCCGGGTCTTCCCGAGCTCGGCGGTGATATGTGCACGGCGTTCCGGAGACCTGGCCAGGTTGATAACGTAAGTGTGCATCGCCGGATTTTCCTATCGGCATAGAGTTGACAACAGGATCCGCGGATCAGCCCCAGATATCGCGTAGCACGTTGAGCACGATGCGCGAGCCGAGGCGGTCCAGCTTCACCGGCAGTTCTCGCATGTCCGCCAGGCTCTCCCGCACGGCATGCTGCCTTTCCATCGGACAGATGACGAGAAGGAAGCCGCCGCCGCCGGCGCCGGTCAGCTTCGCGCCCGACGCGCCCGCGTCGAGCGCGCGGGCCACCGCGCCGTCGATCCGGTCGTTCGAGACGCCCGAGGCCAGCTTCCGTTTGGCCTCCCAGCTCTCCCGCATCGCGGCCCCTACCGCGCCGGCGTCGCCGTCGCGCAGCCGGTCGGCGGCAAAGACCGCGAGATCGCGCAGCAGGTCCAGCTGTGGGCGCCTGGCCTTGATGTTCGCGTTCTGCTCGGCAAGGATCGGATCCGCGCTGCGGGTGATGCCGGTGTAGAAGAGCAGGACGGTTCGCTGGAGCGCGCGGCGGTCGGCGGCGGAGAGCTCGACCTCTTCGGCCACTACTTCCTCACCCGGGCCGAAACGGATGTCGCGGATCCCGCCGAACGCGGCGATGTACTGGTCCTGCTTGCCGATGGGCTTTCCGCAGCGGTCGATTTCGATCGCGCAGGCGCGGTCGGCGAGTTCCTCCGCCGACACCTGGCGGCCCTGATAGGCGAACAGCGCGTGCAGCAGGCCCACGGTCACCGCGGATGACGACCCCAGGCCCGAGCCCGCCGACGGGATATCGGCCAGCGTGGTGATCTCCACCCCGCTCGTCACGCCGGTCATCCGCATCGCCTCGCGGACCAGCTCGTGCTCCAGGTCCCCGACCCGCGAGACGATCTCCTTCTTCGAGTAGTTGACGTAGATGTCCTCGTCGAAGCGCTGCTTCACGATGACGTACACGTACTTGTCGATCGCGCAGTTGAGCACCCGGCCGCCGTGCTGACGGTAATAGCCGGGCAGGTCGGTCCCCCCGCCGAGCAGGCCGATGCGCAATGGTGTCTGGGTAATGATCATCTCAGGGCCCGTGCGGGCCACTCCTCCCGCGCTCGCCGGTATGACTCGACGGTGCCGATGTCACGGAAGTAGCCCTCGACCAGCACGGCCTGAGCCCGGCCCACCAGCCGTGGCAGCAGGTCGTATCCGATGTCGGCCGGCGGGATGCCGCCGATCTCATCGAGCACGCTGGGGTGGAAGGCGTACATGCCGGCGTTGGTCAGGTCGGAGACCGGGTCGGCCGGCTTCTCGGTGAACCCGGTGACCCGGCCGGTGCCGTCGACCTCGACGACGCCCCCCGCCGACGGCCTCTCGGAGTGAAATACGGTCAGCGTCGCGATCAAACCGCTCGCCCGGTGCGCGTCCATGAGTGACCGCACGCTGAAATCCGTCAGGTTGTCGGCGTAACACGCCAGGAAGAACTCCTCCCCCTCGACCCACCTCCGGTTGGCGGCGAGAGTCCCGGCGCTGCCCAGCAGATCCGGCTCGAAGAACGTGCGGACGGCCGGCGGGCGGGTCCGCACGGCAAGGTGGTCGCGCACCACGTCCGGCAGGTGGTGAAGGTTGACGAGGACCTCATCGACGCCCGCCTGGCCGAAGGCGCCGAGCCAGATGTCCAGCAGCGGCCGGCCGTCGATGACCACCATGCACTTGGGCACGGTGTCGGTGACCGGCCGCAGACGGCTCCCGGCCCCGGCGGCCAGCAGGAAGGCCTTCATGACCCCGCCCTCCTGACGACCCCCAGGGCTCGCATGCGCTCGCTGGCGGCGGCCAGCACCCCGTCGAGGCCGTCCATCCCCTCGAGCCACGCGGCGTAGGCGGCGACCGACTCGGCCGGGGTGCGCTTCGGCTCCCACCCCAGCGCCCGGAGCGCGCTGATGTCCGACAGGATGTGGCGGGTGTCGCCGAAGCGGTATTCGCCGGTCACCACGCCCGGCCGGGCGGAGCCATAGTGGCGCATCACGACATCGGCGAATTCCCGGGTGGTGACCGGCTGGCCGCCGCCGACGCTGAAGACCCGCCCGGCGGCGCGGTCGTCCTCCAGGACGAGCACGTTGGCGTCCACCACGTCGTCGATGTTGACGTAGTCGCGGATCGCGCCGCCGTCCTCGTACAGGGTCGGCGCGACGCCCTGGCGGTAACTCAGGCAGAAGATGCGGCACGCGCCCGAGTACGCGTTGTACACCGACTGCCGCGGCCCCTGGACGATGCTGTAGCGCAGGGCGACGGTCGGTATGCCGTACCGGCGCCCGAGGTTGACGGCGACCATCTCCTCGCCGAGCTTGGACATGCCGTACGCGTTCTGCGGGTTCGAGATCCGCTCGGGGGTGGCCCTCATCTCGAGCGGGCCGCCGCACACCGGGCAGGGGATGTCCCACCGGCCCGCGGCGAGCGCGCTCTCGGGGCGCATTCCCGGGAGCTGATCGCCGTCGGCCGGGCACCGGTAGAGCCCCTCGCCCATCGCCGACTGCGACGAAGCGACCACCACCCGGGCGAGATCGAGGCGCTCGGCCACGATGATCTCGTACAGCAGGGCGGTCGAGACGATGTTCACGTCCGAGAACCGCGAGAAGTCCGGCAGGTAGTCCTGGTAGGCGGCGAGGTGGTAGACGGCGTCCACCCGCCTGAGAAGGTTCGTGAGCAGGTCGCGGTTGCGGGTGTCGCCCTGGTAGAAGGCGGCGCCGGGACTGAGGTACGCGGGCCGGCCGTCACAGTGCACGGGAGGGGTCAGCGCGTCCAGGACCACCACATCATGGCCCAGGTCGATGAGCCGGTCGCAGGTGTGCGAGCCGATGAACCCGGCGCCGCCGGTGACCAGTATCTTCATTTCCGCCGGTGCCTCCGGCGCTCGGCGGCCTCGCGGTACACGTCGAGGGTCGACGCCGCCGTCGCCCCCCAGGTGAACTGCCCGGCCCGGCGGAGCCCGAGGTCGCGCAGGCGGTCCCCGCGCCGCCCGGCGGCCTCCACGATGGCGCGGGCGATGGCCGCCGGATCCTGGGGGCTGGCCAGGACCGCCGCTCCCCCGGCGGTCTCCGGCATGGCGCTGGTGTCCGACGTCACGACCGGGCAGCCGCAGGCCATGGCCTCGAGGATCGGAAGCCCGAAGGTTTCGTTGAGCGAGGGATAGACGAACACGTCCGCCGCCCGGTAGAAGGCGACGGTCTCCTCGAGCGGAACACCGCCCACGAACACCACCTCGTCCGCGATGCCGAGCTCCGCCGCGAGCGAGCGCAGCGAGGCCGCGTATGCCGCGTCGCGGCCCGCGCCGACGATCGCCAGCTGACGGCCGCTGAGGTCACCACGGGCCAGTGCCCACGCCCGCAGCAGTCCGTCACAGTTCTTGTACGGCCAGAGCGACGAGACGAAGAGCACGAACGGCTTGGTGACCCCGCGGGAGGCGACGTGATCGCGGGCGAGATCGGCGTCACCCGGATTGAACAGGCCGTGGTCGACCGCTTCGTGGATCAGCCTGAGCTTGCGCTCATCCACGTGCAGGTATCGCCGGATCTCCGAGCGCAGGCTCTCGGAGTTGATGATGATGGCGTCCGCGGCCCGTGCGGAGCGCGGGTACTGCATCCTGCGGTACAGGCGGGGAAGCGGTGCGACCCCCCCGGGCTGGGTGTAAGCGTGCATGGTCTTCATGTGGATGACGAGCGACCACCCGATGTTGACGAGCGGGGCCATCAGGGTGCTGAAGACGTCGATGCGGCTGAGCGGCAGCCGCAGCGGTGAGTAGAGATGCTCGCTGAGCGTCCGCGGCGTCCGCCGCTCGTTCGACCACGGGTAGGTGATGTGGAAGACGCCGGGCCCGTATCCCTGGTGCAGGTGCCGCGACTTCGGGCTGACGAGCAGGTGCAGCTCTTCGCCGGGCTCGAGCCGCTTCGCCATCTCGGGAATCACCCTCGTCCAGAACCAGTGTGCGCCGGAGGGGTTCCTGGGGTCTTCGGTCAGGAGGTTGATCGCGACGCGCATGCCCGGCCTCCTGAAAGCCCGAATGGTTCAGAACACATTTGCTGAGATCGCCTCCGGCGTCATTCGCGATTGGCGGATGTACTGGGCCAGTGCGTGCATGATGGCCTGGTGCAGGTCCTCGACGACGCCGTAGTTGGTGCAGTCGACGTGGATGCTGACCTCGGCCACGGTCCTGGCCGCGCCCCCGTCGAAGCCCGTGATGGCGATGGTGCGCAGGCCGTTGCCGCGGGCCCACCGGAGGGCCTGCACGATGTTGGGCGAGCGGCCCGACGACGAGACGGCGATGAGCACATCGCCCGGCCTGGACTGGGACTGCAGCTGGTAGACGAAGACGTTCTCGTACCCGACGTCGTTGGCTATCGCGGTGAGGAGCTCGACGTTGGTGCTCAGGCTGAGCACCCGGGGAGTGAGGTCGGTCGCCGTCCGGACGCCCTTCACGTGGTCACACTGCATGTGGTTGGCGATGGACGCCGAGCCGCCGTTGCCGCAGGAGAACATCCGGGCATCGCGGGCGTAGGCGTCGAGGAGGATCGCCGCCGCGTGATCGAAGGGCGTGAGCTGGATGGTCTCGCACGCCCTGGCGATCTCCTCCGAATAGGCCATGAGAAACGAGGCCGCGCTCGGGTGCGGCGAGGCCGGGAACTTCACCGGGGCACCCTCGGCAGGCGGCGCGAAGGCCCGGAGATCGTGGACGGTACTCATGCCGTGATTCGCTCCAGGATGAACGGGGCCGCGGCGGCGAGGCTGGGGAAGGGCCAGACGCCCTGGCGCCCGCGGCCGCCGGGTCCCAGATAGACGGCTGATGCGCCGATCGCCTCCGCGAGGCCGAGATCCTCGGGCCGGTCGCCCACAACCCAGGAGGCGGTCAGGTCGAGGCTGAGCGCCGTGGCCGCCGCCCTGGCCATTCCGGGTTTCGGCTTGCGGTCCTCACTCGTCCGGGCGAACGCCTCGACGACTCCAGCGGGATGATAGGGCGAGAACAGGAACAGATCGATGTGCGCCCCGTGCTCCGCCAGGCAGCCCGCGATGTATTTGTGCACCTGCGTGACGTCGTCGATGCCGTACATCCCCCGCGCGACGCCGGCCTGGTTCGTGACCACCGCGACGGGGATGCCGGCCCGGTTGAAGCTCGCGATCGCGCCGGGCGCCCCCTCGATGAACTCGACGCGGTCGACGGAGCCGACGTATCCGTGGTCAACGATGATCGTGCCGTCACGGTCGAGGAGGATCCCGGGCCGCAGACCCTGGTCTCCCGCCCCGGGCGCGGACGCACGATGGCCGTCTGGCGAAACCGTCAACACCACTCCGCCCTGACTTCGTCGCCGGTGGACTCCTGTCCACATGAGCGCCGGGAAGGCGGCGGTGATACCGGCCGGGCGGTCATACCGGCCAGACGGTCATACCGGCCTGGGGCGGGTAACCCCTTGTGAAGCGTTTCCGGCGTGTACGCCACGCCCAGGCTCTCGTCGGCGCCGTCCGCCCCGAGAAGGACGGCGGAAGCCAGGCGCGCGCCGGACAGCCGGATCATCTCACCGGCACCATGGATCCTCGTCCATGACGACCGCCCGGCGGTCACCATGGTGACGGCATCGGCCGCCCAGGTCGCGATGTGCTCGCCGCCGAGGGAGGGGTCAAGGCTGACCAGGGTGAGCAGAACGCTGGGCGCGGCGCAGGCGGCGGCCACCGCCTCGGTGAAGGATGAGCGCTGATCCTGTGCTGGCCCGTGGTCCAGCGGGCCTACGGGCACCACGTCACCGGGTTCGGGCACCGCGACGACCAGGCTGGTATCGCGGGTGTTCACCACGCGGACCCCGGGCTCCGCGGCGCCCAGGAGCCTCGCCATGGGGGCATCGCCGCACAGGTCGGCCACGACGACCTGCTTGCCCCCTCTCGCGCAGGATACGGCCAGTGACACCAGGGACAGGGCCGGGACCTCCACGTCGTCCACGGGAACGACGGCCAGGGCGGCCACGCCTCGTGGGCGTTCCTGCATGGCCCGCCCCAGGTGCGCGGCGATCCGCTCGACGTCGGCCGCACGGGCGGCGGACCGCGCGCCGAAGCCCGGAGCCCACCGGTTCAGGAGCCCCTGAGCCCACCGGTTCACGAAGCCCGGAGCCCACCGGTTCAGAAGCCCCGGAGCCCACCGGTTCAGCCGGCCGGTGCGGACACTGAGCCTCACGGGAGCGCCCAGGGCCTGCGCGACGTCATCACGTCGCCGTAGCCGGTCGGACACGAACTCCTGGATGATGACGATGCTGAGCCCCAGGGCAAGCCCCAGGATCAGTCCGATGGCGACGCGGAAGGCAAGAGGCTTCAGCCGTGAGTGCGCGAGTGGAGCGGCCGGGTCCAGCACCACGCTGCCCTTCACCGCCGCGGCGGTGGCCGAGCCGTTGCTTATCTGGTTGCCGATGGCGGCCTGCCGAAGGTCGAGCAGCGTTGTGGCCGCCTGATCGTGCGCCGCCTGCAGAGCCTTGAGTTGCGACTGCCGCGCCGGTGACGCGGGCTGTGCCGGGAGCCGGCTGATCTGCGAGCTGACCGAGTTGAGGTGGTCCTGGGCCTGCTTGACCTCCTGGTCGAGCGAAGCAACCATCACCGCCTGCTGCATCTCCATCTTCTGCGCGCGGAACTCGAGGTACGCCGCGGCAACGCCACCCGCGTCGAGCACCGCCTGACCACTCGACGGCGCACTGGCCGTGACAACTACCAGCCGTTCCGTGATGGGCGTTACCTTGTATGTGGCCAGGAAGCTGCCAGCGCTTTGATGCAGGCCCAGATTCCGCACGGCGAGCCCGGCCACCGTTTCACTCTGCGCCATGGCCTGCTCGTTGTTCGCCGCCGTGGTGATGTTCTCGTAAGGACCGGGCGTGAGAAGAAGGGACGCCGAGGCCTGGTAGGCGGGTGGGGACTTCAGGTACAGCCCGCAGCCGATCAGCGCTCCGGCCGCGGCGGTGATACACCATAGCCGCCTGCGGCGCACGAGGGATGCTTTGATGAATCCCAGGCTGACGAGTCCCCCGGTAGCATCGGCAGCGGGGGGTTCCCCGTCGGCCGTGAAATCGTCCAGCGTCCACAGGTTGTCCGGCGGGTAGTCACCTATCCTGTTCCCATTGGGCCACGTGATCTTACCGGGATCGTTCACTGTCATTTCTCCGTTGTGATGCCCGTCAGGCGGGTAGGCAGCCTCCGTTGCGCCGGCCGCGACAGCTGCGGGACGCGGCCGGTGGTGTGGTCTGCCGGCTCCGGGTCCGCGACGAGGATCGCGGCGATCTCGCGGCCCTGGGCGTCCGCGCTCACGGCGACCCGGGCCAGATGCTCGGCCGTCGCCCCGCCCGACGAGACCCCCAGCACGGTGGCGGCGGTGTGCATCATGTCAGCCATCCGCGGGCGCCGGCCGTCGACGACCGAGACCACCACCGTCAGCGCGGCGTCCAGCGGCACGTCGGCGTGACCGTCGGAGACGGTGACCCGCAACTCGTCCGGCCATTTCGATGATGCGGGCGGCGCGGCACACGCGGTCCGCAGGGCGGCCGTCACCTGTGGTTCCTGCTGCGGGCCGAGGGCGAGGACCGTGGGGAGCCCCTGGGATGCGGCGAAGGCCGCCAGCTGAGGGCCGAGGGCGAGGGCCCGGGGATCGGAGGAGAGCGACAGGACCGTGACCGAGGACCTGCCGCTCTCATCGCAGTTGCCGCCGCTGACGGCCGCCATCGCCAGGTAGTGCAGGACTTTCCGCAGCTGCCACGCGTGCAGCGCTATCGGCCGGTACTCCTCCAGCAGCTTGATCCACCCGGCGGCGTCGCGCGGGTGAGCGACGGGGAACGAGGCGAGGACGGGGACCCCGATGGAACCGGCTATCTCGTCGCGCTCGCGCAGGCGCCGGTCGCGTCGCTCTACGGCCAGCGCGATGACGGCTCCGCCCAGGGCACCGGCGACGGCGCCGAGCAGGGCATCGACGATGAGCTGCTCCGGCAGCGCTGTCCCGGTGCCACCGGCTGCCCTCTCGAGGGACACCGCCGGCGTGTGCTCGGCCGCGTTGTTTGCGGAGTTGACATACTGGACGTAGCTGTTGGCGACCGCGTTGGCGGTTGCCTCCGCGTCCGCGGCGGTCTTGCCCTGTGCGCTGACCGAGATGACGTAGGGAGTCACGCTTCCGATTCGGATTTCGCCGCGGAGCCTGGCGAGCGGCATGGCCGGGCGGACATGGGGCAGCGCATCCGAGAGGACCTGGTTGCTGCCCGCGATGACCTCTTGAGTGGCGGTATAGGGATCGGGCGTGCCGCTTCCGGTTGCGATCGGTGCGCCCTGGGGAGGTGGCGGGAGCACGACCAGTGCCGTGCTCGTGAGCAGCGGCGGGCTGAGTACGGCATAGGCGGCGCCTGCGGCCAGGCCCAGCGCCGTCACGATGCCGGCGAGGAACTTGTGCCGCCGCACGATCTGGGCGGACCTGCGCAGGTCCAGTGTCTGCTGGCTCATCGGGCCTCCGCCTGGCTTTCCGGTGCGTTGCCCAGCGCGGCCTCAGGTGCGGACCATGATATGGCGCGCCGGGAAACGGCCTCCGTGGGCGTATTGACCAGTTCCAGGAAGACCAGCCGCGTTGCCAGCGGCCTGCCGGGCACCGCATGCCCGCGGCCCAGGAGGGTGTACGCGGGCACACGCCGTCCCAGGCCGTGGGAGTACCAGCCCAGGATGGGGTCCGTCTCGCCGCGGTGCAGGCTCCACCGCAGCTCGGCGGGCAGCTCCAGCCATGCCGCTCCCGGCGCGGGCGGCGCGGGCGGCGCGGCCGGCACGTAGGGCGCGGACGGCGTGGGCCAGCTCAGCACGACGCTGGAATCCCTGAGTTCTGCGTGGACGTCGGGACCGAAGTGAAAGGCGACGCGGATGTCGTGGCCGCCGCCCTCGATCTCGTCGATGATGTCGATGGCGCGCGAAACCCGGTCCAGCCGGACCGAGCGGCGGTGCCGCGCGGGCGGGCTGAGCGACAGGTAACCGTCGTGTTCGGCGGTCCAGCTGGCGATGTCGCCATCGTCGGCGACGCCGGTCTCCCTGGCCCGCGCGTGCCGCAGCCAGAGGAACGAGCCGCCTTCCCTCGACTGGTTCCGGCCGCCGAGCTCGACGGTGTTGTGCGCGATCGTGGACCTGAAGTAGGAACGCCACGCCGGCTCGCCGTGGTAGCAGTAGGTGCCCGGGTCAGCGAGAACATCGACGCCCGCGTAGCGGACCTCGACCGACAGCGCGTCCGCGTGGGCGTGCGCGGCGATGCTGAGGTATCCGTGCGGGCCGCCGTCGCACCGGCACCATATCTCCTGCTCCCCGGCGGTGCGCAGCAGCGTCGTACCCGCGTCGGCGAACCGGGACGGCCGCCGGGCGGGCCGCCGGGCGGTCACGGGCTTCGGGCACGGGAGGGCGCCGACGATCGCCGCGCCCGCGTCCGCCGGGCACCGCGGCCACCAGTCGAGCGGGCCGGCGAGGGCCCCGGCGAGCGCGAGCAGCGAGGGCCAGCGGTTGGCCACCGGAGCGTCGAGCAGCAGCGCGCGGCCCTCGTCGGAATCTCCCTGCCGGGGCGGCCGCAGTCGCTCGTCGACGAGGGCCGCCGCGCTGTCCGCCACCGCGCACAGCCGTTCCCAGAGGGCAGCGCTCAGCGGATGGCCGCATCCCCCGGCCTCGGCGGCCGCGAGGAACCCGAGCTCGGCGATGAAGCACTGGTAATCCGAGGCAAGTTCACGGCCGACGCCCGACGGGAAGGTGTTGCGCAGGAATTCCCGTTCGAGCAGGCTCGCCGACCTGCGCCGCCAGCGGCCGGTCTCCGGGAACCAGGGGAACGCGCAGCTCGCGACGAGCTGCCCGGCCGCCTCGGCTATGACGTGGTTGTTGGCGGACGAGCCGCGGCTGGGGAACGCGGCGAGGTACTGCTGATGCCACCGGATCTGCCGCACCGCGAGCCCGTCGTTCTCGAACAGGTCGCGGACGTACGGCCAGTCGTTCAGCAGGCGGCGGATCCAGGCGAGGCTGATGAGGCGGATGCCCACCTCGATGCCGCTTGTCCAGTTCACGCCGGACAGGAAGGGATTCTCCCGCCACCAGGAACGCAACTGGGCGGCGACCCGCCGCGCGTAAGGCTCCTCGTGGCTGAGGAACCACGCGGTGGCCAGCAGCGTGAGGTGCTGCAGCCGGGAGATCTCCCATACCTGCTTGACGTTTCCGCATCGTTCCTCCGAGCGGTGATCGATGCGGAACGCGTAACGGCCGGGCTCGGACCGGCGGCCGGTCACGGGATCACGGAACCAGTCGGGCAGCGCCGCGTCCGTTCTGATTACTCCAAGGACCTCCCATTCGCCGGCCAGCAGCCGCGCGGCGGCCTCCAGCACAGCGGTTCTGGCGGCGTCCGGCACCCGCGCGGCCGTGTCAGGCGGGAGGACGGCGGCGAACCGGCGCTCGCCCGGCAGCGGCGCCGCGGCCGCGGCCACCTGCTCCGGCCGCACCTGCCGCCGTGACCAGGCCAGCCGGAGCATCTGGTCGCGGGCGCGCCATGCCACCTCGGCAGGCGACATCCTGGCAGCCCTGCGGGCGTACCAGCGCAGTCGCGACGTCACGCTCACGGCCACACGCGTTCCGGGCGCCCGGTCAGCAGGCTTTCGCCCACGGCGATCGTCGCCCTGGTGGTGGCCAGCAGCGAGTCGATGCTGATCGGCATCGGGCCTCCGCCGCGGACGGCCTCGGTGAACTGCTCCATCTCGCGGCGCTGGCCCTTGTCCTGGCCGCGCGCCTTCGTGGTTGCCCGCCGCCGCCCCGCCCAGACGGCCGCGCTGCGGAAGTTGTCGAGCCTGGCGTTCCGGCCGTCACCCGTGGCGTCCAGCGTCTCCTTCGGGTGCCGGGAGTTCCCGCCCGTGAGGTACGCGATGGCGCCGGCCGCTCCGCTGGCGAAACGCACGGTGGCGTGGACGTCGCCGCTGCCCGGCCCGCGCACGGCGTAGACCTCCTCCGGCAGGCTCCCCGCCCACCAGCTCAGCGTGTCGATGAAGTGACCGCCTTCGCCGGTAAACCGCGACCCTTCGGCCTCCTCGTTGAGATACCAGCTGCCGGCGGCCAGCGGGCCGGCGTTGACCAGGTACCGGGTCACCGAACTGCCGCTTCCCGGGCCGAAGAGCTCTTTCATGTGCACGAGCAGCGGCGCGAACCGCCTGTTGAACCCCACCATGAGCCGGTCGTTGCCGGTCCTGGAGATGGTGCTGGCGATCCGTTCGGCCTCGTCGCGGGTGAGCGCCAGCGGCTTCTCGACGTACACCGCCTTGCCGGTCTCCAGGGCGCGGCAGACGAGCTGGGCGTGCGTCTGGTGCCTGGTCACGATGAAGATCGCGTCCAGCGACCGATCCTCCAGCACGGCGTCCGCGGTCGTCGATGCCTTCGTGAAGCCGAACTTCCGCTGGGCGTTGACCGCCGAAAGCGGCCGGGTCGTCGCGACGTGCGCCAGCCGGGCGGTCCTGAGCCCCGCCAGGTGCGGCAGCAGCATCGAGGACGCGTAGTTGCCCGCGCCGATGAAGCCGGCCGCGACCTGCGCCTTTCTCGCTGATGTGCGGCGCGGCGCCGGGGTGCCGGCACGGGGCAGCACGCGGCTGGTCGCCGGGGCCGGCGCGTCCCCGGCGGGCACCGGGTACTCGAGCAGCACGCCAACGGCCTTCAGCTCGCCCGACTTCAGGCCGGCGTAAACCCCGGCCGCGTCCGCCATCGGGTACACACCCGAGATGAGGGTCGCCACCTCGACCTCGTTGCGGGCGACGAGGTCGAGGAAGGACTCCAGGTTGCGCTTCTCGGTCCAGCGCACGTACCCGGCTGGGTAGTCGATGCCCTCGAGCTCGTAGCGGTCGTCGTAGCGCCCGGGCCCATAGGATCGGGAGAACCGGACGTCGAGTTCCTTGCCGTAGTAGGCGTTCCAGGGGAGGTCCAGTTTCATCTTCCCGATGTCGACGACCCGGGCGCGGTCCCTTGCCAGCTTCACGGCCGCCTCGGCCGGCCCGTTGGCCGTGCCGCCCGCGGCCAGGAAAACGTGGTCGGCGCCGCGCCCGCTGGTGATCGCGGCGAGGTCGCGGACGACGCCGTCCAGCCCCGCGGGCGGCCCGCACGCCGCCGCCCCCGCCTTCTCCGCCAGCCGGCAGCGGTCGTCGACCGGGTCGATCCCGACCACCTGAACGCCGGCCGCGATCAGCAGCCTGACCACGAGCTGGCCGACGAGGCCGAGGCCGATCACGGCCGCCGTCTCGCCGAGCTGGACCTCGGCACGGCGCACCCCGTGCATGGCGATCGACGCCACCGTGGAGAACGCGGCGTGCTCGGGCAGCACGCCCGGCGGAACCGCGGCGCACAGGTTGACCGGAACCCAGTTGTACTCGGCGTGCAGCGCGTGCTCGTTGCCCGCCGCGGCGACGAGCTGGCCGGCCCGGAACTCCCCGGCCCCGGGGCCCACCTCGGTCACCACGCCGCACAGCGAGTAACCGAGCGGGGTGTAGGAGTTGAGCCGGTTCATGACCTTCTTGTACGCGGCGAGCACGCCCTGCTGCCGCGCCGCGTCGAGGACCTTGCGCACCTGGTCCGGCCGCGCCCGCGCCATTCCCACCATCGACATGCTCGCCTCGGACACCTTCATCATCTCGGTGCCGGCCGAGATGAGGGAGAACAGCGACCGCACGAGGACCCCCCCGGGACGGCACACCGGTGCGGGTACGTCAAGGACGGCGAGCTCCCCGGTCCTGTAGTTCTGGGCTATCTGCTTCATCGGGGTTTCATCAGGTCCTTCGTCAGTCATGCCGCCACGCCCATGGACCGCACGTTGCGGTACCACAGTTCGAGCGTCAGCAGCTGCCATATCTGCTTGGCACGGTCCTCGCGGCCGGTCTGCTCGTCGTCGATGAGGCGGAGCAGCGCGCCGCCCCGGATCAGGCCGGTCCCGGCCAGCTCGCCACCGATGAGCACGTCGCGGATGACCTCACGCAGGTCGTTGCGGACCCACGCCCGCAGCGGGGCGCTGAACGAGGCCTTCGGCCGGTACACGATCTCGCGCGGCAGCCAGCTCTCCGCGGCCCGCTTGAGGGCCACCTTGCCCTGGCGGCGCCTGATCTTGTCCCTGCCGCCGACGGAGAACGCCGCGCGCGCGACGACGGGATCCACGAACGGGACCCGGACCTCCACGGAGGCCGCCATGCTGGCGCGGTCGGTGTAGGCGAGGTTGAGCCCGGGCAGAAACAGCCGGGTGTCGGCGAGGCACATCCGGTTGACCTCGTCCCGCAGCGAGTTGTCGTTGTAGACGTCGCCGTGCTCCGCGATGACCTGGCCGACGTGGCCGGCCAGGTCGGGGCCCACCAGCGCGGTGAGCTCCACGGCGTCGTACAGCGTGTAGCTGCGGCGGAACCGGGGCTCCTCGGGCAGCTCGGCGAACGTGAGGAAGCGCTTCGCCCACCGGGCGTAGCGCAGGCCGCGGCCCCTCACGCTGACCGGGGACCGCTCGACGGCGAAGCGCGCGCCGGCCCGGGGAGCGGCGGGAAGCCTGCTGTACCGGCCGGCCATCACGCACGCCAGATGCTTGCGGTAGCCGCCGAACAGCTCGTCGGCGCCCATGCCGGACAGCATCACCTTGACGCCGCGCTCGCGCGCGGCCTCGCACATCAGCAGCGTGTTGATCGCGGCGGGATCACCGATCGGCTCGTCGAGGACGTCGACCATCCGGGGCAGCAGGTCCACGATGTCCGGTGCGATCTCTATCTCGTGCAGGCCGATGCCGAAGCGCGCGGCGACCTTCCGCGCGTAGAGCGCGTCATCCGGCATGGCCTCCAGCCGCTGGTCTTCGGGCCGGAACGTGATCGTGTACGCGTCGATCTCCTGCGCGGCCTGGTGCGCGAGGACGGTGACGATGCTCGAGTCCAGGCCGCCGCTGAGGAAGCTCGACACCGGCACGTCGGACACCAGGTGGGCGGCGACGGACTCCCGGATCACCGCGCCCAGGTCGGCGGCGGGCCCCTCCGCCGCCTCGCCCGCCACCTCCGCGGCGCGCCAGTAGTGCTCCACCCGGAGCCTGCCGTCCGGGCTGACGCGCGCCCACGATCCGCCGGGAAGCTTCCGCACTCCGTCAACGGCGCACCGCTGCTCGGGCACCCAGTAATAGAGCATCGACGCCACCATGGCGCCCGGCTCGATCCGCAGCTCGGTGCCCATCGCGGTGAGCAGCGCCTTCAGCTCCGACGCGAAGACCAGGCCGTCGCCCCGCGGGAGGTAGTACAGCGGCTTTATGCCCAGCGGGTCCCGGGCCAGCACGAGATCGCCGGCCGCCGTGTCCGCCAGCGCGAACGCGAACATCCCGCGGAACCTGCGCAGCGCGGCCGGTCCCCACGTCCGCCAGGCCTCCAGCACGACCTCGGTGTCCGACCTGGTGACGAACGTGACGCCCTGGCCGGCGAGCTCGGCTCGCAGCTGCCGGTAGTTGTACAGCTCGCCGTTGTAGACGAGTGTCATGCCGTGCTTGGACAGCGGCTGGTCGGCCGCGGCGGTCAGGTCGATGATCGACAGCCGCCGGTGCCCGAGGTGAACCGAGACCCGCTCGTCCTCGTGACCCCACACCCCGGCGGCGTCCGGCCCGCGATGGGCGATCCGGTCGCTCATCACGTCCACCAGCTTCTGGCCGTCGGCCTGCTGGTAACACCCCGCGATTCCGCACATGGTCAGCTGGCCCCGGCCGTCAGGCGCCGGTAGACGCCCAGGTACGCGCGCTCCTGGTGGCTCCAGGCCAGCTCCTGCTCGACGCGAATGCGCCCCAGCTTGCCCAGCCGGGCCCGTGCCTGCTCATCGTCCATGAGCCCGGCGATCGCCCTGGCGTACTCACGGGTGTCGCTGGGCCTGACGTACACGCCGGCGTCGCCGACCGAAACCCGCGTTTCCCGCAGGTCGAAGGCGACCACGGGCAGCTCGAAGGCCATGTATTCCATCGACTTGTTCATCGTCGACAGGTCGTTGAGCGGGTTCTTGGGATCCGGCGAGAGGCCGGCGTCCGCGGTGGACAGGATGCGCGTGACGAGCTCGTCCGGCGCCCGGCCGGTGAACTCCACGTGGCCGGCCAGGCCGAGCTCGTCCCGCAGCGCCACCAGGTCGCCGAAGCAGTCCCCGTTGCCGATCAGCGTGAACGCGATGTCGTCACGCCCGAACTCGTGCACCACGATGTGCGCGGCCCGCACCACGATGTCCACCCCGTCCTGCGGCCCCATGACGCCGATGTACGCGGCGAGGAACCGCCGCCCGCGGCGCTGCGCGGGATCGGCCGGGCCGCGCCGCAGGCGCTCCGGGTCGGGGCCGCTGCGGACGATCGTGACGTCGGCGGCGGGCTTGCCGCTCCGCTCGACGGCTATCTCGCGGTAGGAGCCGTTGGTGGCGATCACGTGGTCCGCCGTCCGGTGTGTCCTGCGCTCGAGAGCGCGCAGCGCCCGGTACGGGAGCCTCGGCCCGCGCGGGAAGCGGGACTCGTAGAGCTCGGGGCACAGGTCGTGATGGTCGAAGACGAACCGGGTGCCGTCGAGCGCCCGGAAGGCGGCGGCGATCGGCCAGAAGATGTCGGGCGGGTTGCACGCCTGGATCACGGCGAAGCGGCCCGACCGCCTCGCCTTGACGGTCAGCCACGCCGTCGCCAGGAAGGAGTACACGTACTCGGTGACGAAGCCGAGCTTGCTGCCGCCGGGCGCGTAGGGCCGGTACTTGTACAGCTCGACGGAGCCGGTCACCTGGTACGCCGGATCACCGTCGCCCCTGGGGCACACGACGGCGACCCGGTATCCCGCCGACACGAGGGCCTGGCACTCGAGCCACACCCGGCGGTCGAAGGGCACCGGAAGGTTCTGGACAATGATGAGCACCCGGGTTTTCACGTCTACAGGAACACGAAGAGGGCGAGCGTGATACGGGGGGCGCCTCATTGAGTTGACGGCACGGGACGGCACGGCATGGCGCCCGCCGGGCACGAATGCTCAGCTCACGAGGCCTGCAGCAGCACGCGGAGCCTCGCCAGGCACCGTCCGCGCGTGGGACCGATGCTGCCGATGGGAAGGCCGAGTTGATCTGATATCTCCGTGTAGGAAGTTGGCGGATCCGCCATCAGCAGCTCGAGCAGCCTCTGCCACCGCCGGGGCAGGCGGGACATCGCGTCCCGGACGGTCTGGGCGCGCTCGTCCGCGAGGAGGCGCTCGTCGATCTCGGGCCCGGCGGCCATCGCGTCCACGAGATCGGTTTCGTCCTGGCCCAGAACGATCCTCTTGCGCGCCGCCACGCAGCGCAGGCACTCGTGCCGCGCCGTCGATGCGAGCCAGGAGCCCACGCGTTCGGGGCGCTGGAGACGGTTGATGTGCTCGAGCAGGCGCAGCCACGTCGTCTGGGCGACGTCGGCGGCATCGCTTTCCACCAGCTTGAATTCACCGGTAATTGACCAGATGAGCCTGGCGTAGTTATCAACCAGCCGCTCCCACGCTCGCATGTCACCGTCGCCGGCGCGACGAACCAATTCGGCGACGTCCAGGTCAGCAATCTTTTGCTCTGGCGTCATCGTCATCTGTCTTCTCCTCTATTACGGGAGGCCCACCGATTAGTAGGCGCCCGACCCCCTGAAGATCGCTGCGAACGTCTTCCAGAGGATTTGCAGGTCGAGCGCGAATGACCAGTTCTCCACGTAGCGCAAATCGAGCCGGACGGATTCGTCCCACGACAGATCTGACCGGCCGTTCACCTGCCAGAGGCCGGTCAGCCCGGGTTTCACGACGAGCCTGCGCCGGACGTGGTCCGCGTACCTGGCGGCCTCATCCGGAAGCGCGGGCCGCGGTCCCACCAGCGACATGTCGCCGCGGAACACGTTCAGAAGCTGTGGCAGCTCATCTACCGACCATCGCCTCAGACGTGCCCCCAGCGCCGTGACGCGCGGGTCCCTGCGCAGCTTGAAGAGCACCCCGTCGAGGTCATTGCCGCCCGCGACCTGGCCGCGGAGCCGCTCGGCGCCGACGACCATCGTGCGGAACTTGTAGATCTTGAAGACCTGGCCGTCCTTGCCGACCCTTGTCTGAGTGAAGAACGCCGGCCCCTTGTCGGAGAGCCTGATCACTATCGCCAGCGTCAGGATCAGCGGGGACAGCAGAACGAGCGCCGTCCCGGCGGCGCACCGGTCGAACAACCCCTTCACGACCTGCCGCAGGCCGCTGAGCTGCGGGTGATCGACGTGCAGCAGGGTCAGCCCGGCGATCGGCCTGACCGTCGTCCGCGGCCCGGCCACATCCAGCAGGGCGGGCGCGACGCAGAGGTCCGTGCCGGTCTTCTCCAGTTCCCAGGCCAGCGACCGGAGCGTGAGGCCATCGATCTCCGGGCAGGAGACCACCGCCACGGTGTCCGCCCCGCACCGGCGCACGGCCGTGCCGACGTCACCAAGGCCGCCGATCACCGGGACGCCGACGACCTCCCGGCTCCCGGACCGGGCCACGCACGCGGCGACGACCCTGAGCCCGTGGTATTTGTCCCGCCGCAGCTCGGTGATGAGGCCGGCCACCGCGCCCTCGTGCCCGACCGCCACCACGCTGGACACGCAGCGGCCGGCGTCGCGCTGTCTGTGCAGTCGCTTGCGCAGGGCGTACCTGGCGGCCATGGTCAGCGCGGTGACACCCGGCATGGCGATGACCAGGTACCCGCGGGACAACTCGGTGTTGACCAGGTAGGACAGTATGGCCAGCCCCGCGGTCAGGCTCACCCCGGCGCTCAGAACCCTGCGGAACTCGTCGGAGCCGATTCCGATGAAGCGGGCGTCGTAGCCGCCGGCCAGCCACAAGGTGAGTACCCAGAGCAACGGAAGCACCAGGCTCAGCGCCGCGTATACCCTTGTGAAATGGCCGTCAAAGCGCAGCTGGAGCGCCGCGGTCACGGCCAGGATCGCGCAGCCAAGATCGGCGAGTGCCACATGGCGCAAGTAGGTTTTTGTCCACGTTGTCAGCCGGCGGCGCGATCGCCGCGCACCTTTACTATTCGCTCTGACGACATAGTCAGACACGGTATCCGCCCCCAAAATGGGTACAGCGGCATTGCCGCGTGGCACCCCATGGTCCCACTCGGATCCCGAATCTCGGTTTCCCGTCTCCAGTAATTGAGACGCATGGCGGATCAGGCGGGTTTACACGTCTCGCGCAGATTTATCAGCTACGGCCGGCGGCTTATAGCATTTCATTTATTTTCATTCATGTCATAACTTGAATGAGTTTAGAAGGCAATTTCCGCATATTTCGCCCAGCTCACGCTTAGGTTACATATGCAGCAAAAGGTGCATGGCCCCGGCTGGCTCTGCTGCCCTGAAGCGCACCAGCACGGTGCCGGCGGGCAGGCCCTTCAGCGTGACGACCTGCCCGCTGGAGACGTGCGACCAGTGGCCGGCTGGCAGCGCGGCGCCGTTCACCGTTACCGCTGCCGGCACGGCTGGCGCGCTCACCTTCGCCTGCGATGCGCCGCCGAGGGGGTCATTGCTGAACCGCAGGTAGGTGCTGCCGTCGGTGCTGGCGGAGAGCACCTCGCCGTCGCTTCCCGTTATGTACACCGGACCAATGCGTGACGGGCTGGCCGTCATACCGAAGGTCAGCGTGTTGCTGTGGCTGGCGAGCGTCTCGCCGGACAGGAACTGGCTGGGATACGCCAGGCCGTTGACCTTGATGGACGACACGTACGGGGTGGACGGCGAGTTGTCCCGTGCCTGGACGACGGTGTCCCGCCGTCCGTGGATCACGGCCCTTGTCACCGCCGGGCTGTTGAGGACCCACTGCGCCCCCGGCGACTGAATCGGGTAGATGCCGAGGTTGGCGAGAACCTCCGCGCTGGCGTTGTCGGTGTAGTACAGCGAGCCGCTGCTGGGCAGGTTCTCCCACATGCTGAGCGAGCTGAACTCGGGAAGAAAGTAGTCCCGGATCACGTCCTGCGACACCCACGGGCTGTTCGCCGAGATGGCGAGGTAGGGCTGCACCAGCTGGTAATCGTTGTACCAGGCATTCGGAACGCGGTAGATGCTGGCGATCTTTGAACTCATTGTGGTGTCGCCGTAAATACCGGCGAGCCCCAGCGCGTCGTGCGGTTCGTCGAAAGCGTAGCTCGCGGTGTTTCCCTCGAACAGGCCAGCGTCAACCGGTGCCCAGCTGCCATCGGTGTTCCTGGCCTGGAAGATCATGCTGGCGGGGTTCCAGGTCTTGAGATAAGCCCTGCCCCAGGGGAGGTAGGTGTGGTAGGTGGCGGAGTCCCCGAGCACGTACCCGAGGTGCGCCAAGGCCTCCAGCTGCGTAGAGAACTCAAGGCCACGCGACAGGTAGTTGACGGTTCCGGTGTTCGCAGGAACATAGCCGTACTTGTAAAAGCCGCCCCTGATCAGGTACATGCTCGTCGCGTTCATACCCATGGTCGCCAGGATCGCCGCCTCCGCGGCGTGGTAGTCAACGCCGGTCACACCCTCCAGCCGGGCGGCGAGGAAGAAATAGCTGAAGAACCCCCACTGCTGGCCGGACCACGCATCGGGGGTGTACGGATCCCAGTTGCCCTCGAGAAATCCATCACGGTTGTACTGCGACAAATATGTGTTCAGCACATCCCGCATGACAGCCGGATCGATGAGTGTCAGGAACGCGTACACATTACGACCCTGATCGAACGAGCATCTGAAGTACCCGCCGCCCACCCGCGCCCACCAGACGGAGGATCCGATGGTGAGCAGCCTCGTACTCGGTGACACGGGTGTGTATCCCGGCCTGTTGTCGGTGACGTCGACAATGTTCGCGTACAGCGTGTACAGGCCGGTGTAGATCTCCTTCGCCGTGAGGGTGCTGGCGCTCTGCACGTCGATCCTGCCGAGCTTCGCGTTCCACGCATCCCTGAGGTGCCGCACCGCTCTGGTGAAGTCGAGGGTGCGGAACTCGCTGATGAAGTTGTGCCGCGCCCTGGACATGCTGGTCGCGGAGAGAGCCACCGCCACGGTGACCGGCGTCCTCGGCGCGAACGTGAGGTAACCGCCGGCACCATCGCCGGCGATGCTCCGCGCACCGCTCCTCACCCCGCTGCCCGTGAACGTCCCGTGACCGGTAGCGGGGCTGCTGAACTTGATGTAGAAGTAGCAAGCCTGGCCGTCGCCGTTGCTCAAGGTCACTTCGGCCGTCTGACGGTCGGCATACATGAATGTGCTGCCCGACCAGGTGACGTACGAGTTCTCCACTTCCTGCACGAGAAGGTCCACCGCCTCATAAGAGGCGGCGTCGCTGAAGACATACCGGTACACGGCCACGTCAGGGGTGACCGTGAGCGCTACGGCCGACCCCTTGGCGGCGCTGCGGGAGCTGTAGGTGATGTTCGTCTCCGACGGGCTCGCGCCGACAGATGCGCGCCAGTCCGCGGTGCCCTTGTCGGCCACCTGGTCGACGGTTGGGTACAGCAGCAGTCCCCTGGTGACGCTGTCGGCTATCTCGCCCTGCGGTGTCGACCACAGACCAATGCGCCCCAGCGGGTAGCGCATGAAGACCTCGCCCGGGCCCTGGTCGTTGTCGACGAACCGCGTGTAGTCGGTGATGCGGAAGTTGCGGACCGTCTGAACGACCGATGGGCTGCAGCCCGTCAGCGAGAACGTGGCGGTGAACAGCAGCGTCGCCAGCGCCGCCGTGGCAAAGCCGCGGGCGCGTACCCGCGAGGACCAGGTCATCAAGCGAGGAGATCCTGAGCGAAGGCATCCGGATGTGAGCCGCGCTTTCCCTGCGCCCGGTACCAGGCGGCGGCCAGGCGCACGCCGTCGCGGATCGTTACCTGAGGCGTGTAGCCGAGCTCGCCCCGGGCCTTGTCGATGGCGTGCCGGTTGTCTGTGCCGAATAGCTTGACCCCCAGGCGGGTGAGGATGGGCTGCTGCTGCGAGCCGGACAGTGACGCCAGGCGCTCGGCAGTGCCGCCCGCGGCGTACAGGGCACGGTACGGCACGTGGACGGTCGGAGGGCTGACGCCGATGTCGTGGGCCATCGCCTCCAGGAGCTGCTGCTGCGTCAGCGGGCGGTCGTTGCTGATGTTGTATGCCTGGCCGACCGCATGAGCGCAGTCGAGCGCCAGCAGCAGTCCCTGCACGACGTCGGTGACGTAGACGAACGGCAGGGCGTTGTCGCCCCGGCCGACGATGACGCCCTTGCCGGCCCGCAGCCGGTCCGCCATCCGGCCAAAGTTCAGGCGGTCGCCTGGGCCAAAGAACTCCCCTGGCCGGAGGATCACGGCCGGCAAGTGATCCTCGGCGATCATCCGCTGCACGACCAGATCGCCCCCGGCCTTGGTAAGAGCGTTCGGCTCGCGAAACGGCCTGAGAAGGAAATCCTCGCGTGCGGGCCTACCCAGATCCATTCCGTAGACGGTCCACGAACTGACGTGCACGAGGCGCTTGACGCCTTCGGCGAGGGCAGCGCGGCAGACGTTCCTGGTGCCAACTACATTAATCGCGCGATATTCTTCGATAGGCCGCCAGACGCTCGTCATGCTGGCGAGGTGTACTATCGCCGCGACGCCGCTCATCGGCGGTGCCAGCGAATCCGGCCAGCGGACATCACCGCGGTGGACCGCAACACCACGGCGGCGGAGCCAGCGTATGTCCTCCTCCGGCAGCGCAAGCACGCGCACGCCCTCGCCCCGGTCTTGCAGCGCAGCCACGAGGTGCCGGCCAAGCAGGCCATTGCCTCCGGTGATCAATACGTCCATGGCGCTGCACCCCTAGACGCCTTCCCGTA
>Ga0213875_10000600_pt1 | contig 29159 bp, 27 predicted proteins | sample BarmaccomBMRX_R8_FD_160105 | JGI IMG/M metagenome (GOLD analysis project Ga0213875, IMG submission 160105) | Root-associated microbial communities from Barbacenia macrantha in rupestrian grasslands, the National Park of Serra do Cipo, Brazil - RX_R8 | ecosystem: Host-associated > Plants > Roots... | reverse complement strand
GAACTCTGTCGCCGACCCGAACGTTTGTGCTGGAAAACCGGCCGAGCCAAGCAGGTCTGCGACGGAATCGCAAACGAGCGGATCGTCGTCGACCACGAATACGATGCCCTTGGGCTCGCTCATTGGTCCGCTTTGATGGGCAGGATGAAATGAAACACAGCTCCGCGGGGCTCGTTCTTGTCCGCCCAGAGCCGACCGCCGTGCGCCTCTATGATCGATTGGCTGATCCGTAGGCCCATTCCAATACCGTGTGGCTTGGTAGTAAAGAAAGGAGCAAATATACGGCTGGCGTGTTCTGGATCGACTCCTGGCCCGGTATCCGCCACGGATACCAGAATTTCGCGCTGATTCGGAAAGGCTGATCGAATCAAGAGCGACTTCGGTTCGGAATCAAGACCGGCCACGGCCTCGAGGCCGTTCATCATCAAGTTGAGAATGACTTGCTGCAATTGAACCCGATCACCATTGACCGAAGGGAGTCCGACGGTAAGTTCAGTCCGCAATGCTACATTCTTCAGTTGCGCCTCCCGATTAACAAAAGCAATGGTTTCTTCGATTACCTCGTTCACGCCTATTGCTTCCCTCATTGATGTGCTCTTCTTGAACAGACCTCGAATGCGTTGCACGATCTCGCTTGCCTGGGTCGCAGCTTGAACTATTCGGCTCGCCGCAGCGCGAGCTTTGTCCAGGTTCGGTGGCTCATACGCCAACCATGCCGTACAACTGTCACCGCTGGTGACGATCGCGGCGAGCGGCTGGTTCACCTCGTGAGCGATCGAAGCTGTAAGCTCGCCCATGGTCATCACTCGATTCACATGGGCGAACTCCGCGTGCGTTTTGCGCAAATCTTCCTGTGTCTGGCGCAGCTTCTCTTCTGCTTCTTTCCGGTCCTGAATGTCGGTGATCAAGTTGTACCATCGGAGTATTTGATTGTCCTGATTGGTGAGAGGCAGCGCGGTCATCACGAACCAGCGAAACACCCCATCATGCCGTCGGATACGCGCTTCGCTGTACAGCGCCTCGCCCGTTCGGAGCGCGTGAGTCCACTGCCCCATAACACGCTCGCGGTCGTCGGGGTGCAAATTTGTTCTCAACTCCTCGACCGTGTTGCCTGTGTACTCCACAAAGCGCCGGTTGGCAAATTCGAGTTCACCGGAAGGGGAAATGGTGGTCACCAACCCGTCAATGCTATCGAGGGTCAGGAGAAGTTTTTGTTCGCTGGAACGAAGGGCATCCTCGGCGCGCTTACGCTCGATGCCCTGCGCGATCCCATCAGCAGTGAAGGCAAGGCTTTCTAGTGTATTCTCGGTGAGAGCATGTCGCGAAAACACTCCGATTACACCCACGACCCGCTCCTCAAGGACGAGAGGGTAGCCGGCGAATGATCGTATGTTCTCAGTCTTGGCCCAGTTGTGATCGCTGATTCTCGGATCGTTTTGCACGTCATTGGTTAGATGCGCTTTTCTTTCCTTGGCTATCAGTCCGATCTTCATCTGGCCGATCGGAATCCGGCTGTACCGGCCATCAAGCCGCGTGTATATCCCCGAGCTCGCTTGCAACTCCAGCTCGCCGCCCCCGTCTTTCAGGGTCCAAATGCGGGCGAAGGCAGCATCGAGATGCCGGACCATTGCATCGGTGCATTTACCCAGCATTCCCCGTAGATCATTCTTACTCGCCAGCGCCGTCGCGACCTCCGCACGGACGGCTGATAGGCGGGTTCGCTCGGACATCGCTGCCCACAAGGCCTCTTCGGTGGTCTTTTGTTCAGTTAGATCGAGCACGAAGGCGACACCTTCATTCCCGCCTATTTCGAACGACGCGCCGCCGACCAGTATCGGTACGCGACTGCCGTCTTTCCGGAAGAATTCCTTCTCGAACGGTTGGAAGATTCCGGTAGCATTCAAATCGGCTACTGCCCGTTCGTCGTGGCCGCGCCATTCCGCTGGCGTCAGGTCCGTCCAGCGTACGCGACCGGAGGCGAGATCTTCACGGTCGTATTGCACCATGCGGAGAAATGCTTCGTTACCTCCGGTGATTGCACCCTCGAGATTCCACATGACAATCCCCACAACATTGGCCTCAACCAGGCGTCGGATCTTCGCTTCCCTGCGCTCTAACTCGCTTGCTGCTTGACGCGCTTTCTCTTCCGCATGTTTGCGGCCGGTAACCTGGGTCAGGACGCGTAACTGCTGAAACGCCCTCTCCATGTGCTCGTTGGGCGGAGCGTGCTGCGTGCCGTTGCTGCGCGCCGCGGATGTCAGATTTTCCCGCAACCGGCGCAGGGCGATATGGGTTTCGATCCGCCATAGGACTTCTTCAGCATCGAAGGGGTCGGTCACGTAATCAACTGCGCCGCTCCCCAATGCTTTTGCCTGATTGAAACGGTCTATCGAACTGATGAAGATCACTGGAATCGCGCGCGTGGTTGGGTCGGTCTTCAAACTCGCGCATACATTGTAGCCGTCTATGCTCGCATTTCTCACGTCCACCAACACCAAGTCAGGCAAGGTATCTTTAACGCACCGCTAGTGCGACTCCAGATCCAGTTGCCGTTCGTGCATGGCGTACCCGTCTTCCGTCAGGATAGTGAACAGCGGCTTGAGACTTGCGCGCTCGCCCTCAATGACGAGAATGCTGCCCTTATGCTTGCGCTCTGGGGAAGGAGTCATGGGACCTCCGAGATCAACAAGATATCGCGTTCCGATGATCCATGAAATTGCAACGGTGCTGACCTCCTAACCGCCGGCAAGCGCTCCTATAATTTGGTTGCAATCGTAATGGTGTTGTGACATCCTCGGCGCTGAAGTAGCTTCTTAGCGCAAAAGATTGATTCCAAACAGACAGCCGCGCTGAGAGGGGACTCGTGTTGCAGTGTTGTGGAGTTTGACACTCTTCTCCCCTCGACCGGTTATTTTATCTGAGAACGGGTAACGGTCGAAGGGCCGATTCAATTACGGAAACGTCGAAGCGCACCCTTTCCATCTCGATCCGGCTGTTGCAGGGATCCGCGTCGCCTTGCGCACATAGGCGGAGTTCCCTCTAGGCAATCGATCTACACCAGGCGGTAATCGATCGGCGATCGTTTAGCTCGTTCGAAGCGCGGCCTTGACTGCTGCAAGCAGATCCCTCTCGTTAAATGGCTTGAGCAGGACGCTCACGGCTCCTTGTTCGATCGCTCTCGCCCGGACGGCCCCATCCGTCTGAGCGGTGATAAAGATAATCGGAGTCTTCTGACCTCGACGCCGCAACTCTTGTTGAAGATCGAGTCCGCTCATGTTCGGCATCGCGATGTCCAGGATGAGGCATTCCGTCCTATTCACATAATCCGACGAGAGGAATTCTGCCGCCGAAGAAAAGGCACGGGGGTCGAAACCGAACTCCTTCAGCAAGTCGGGTAGCGACTCACGCACCGACTCATCGTCATCGACAACAGATATAAGCGCGCGTCCAACGGTCGCCGTTTCTTGGATCAACTCCATACTCCTTAACACTGCCCCATTCGGTCAGAGGCGTCCATAGTACATTGGTATCGGTTTAGCCGCCGATTCACGGCACGCTCGCATCGTCAATGGAAGCTTGCAGTTGACTCGGACGCGCGCGGTGTGCTCCCGACCGTGACTCGTCGTCACCTACAACGCCCGTGATGAACCTTGATGCCTCGCGGAGCCGCGGAACCCAAGCAATGGCTGCGAAGCGCCTCTAGGAACTGACTACTACCAAAGTATCGGCGATACCTTCGTCTAATTGTTGGATCGCCGAGCCTCTGGTGTAATCGGTGCATGGCAGCCGATGAAGGTCGCGAGCAAAGCTACCAAAGGAGAAGACCGATGTCATCCAGACCGTCAGTCCTGAGCACCGGCGCTCGTTCTGGAAGTAGCGCCGTCCACGCCGATTGCTTCGCCAGACGCAGCTCTCATGCTGTCAATATGACACGGGGCCGCTCCCTAAAGGGAACAGCGGCTCAACGACGATTTCGGCTGAACGACCATGGACAAGCGCACCTCGATGACACCCGTCTTCAGGAAGAACGTTCTAGAGAGCGTGCGCGCATCGTGCACGAATTGCATGACACTTTGTTCCAGGGATTTGTCGGCGCATCCATGTTGCTCGACCACGCCGTAGAACAAATGCCTGCCGATTTACCGTCTAAGCCGGAACTCAGCCGTGCTTTGCGCCTGATACATCGGGCTCTTGATGATGGCCGAGCGGCGATGCTGGGGCTTCATACGTCCTCAGCAACGCCCTTGAGTCTCGATCACGCCTTCTCCAACTTTCTGGACGAAGTCGCCCCCGGTCCGGGTGTACAACTTCGAGTTGTCGTTCAGGGAAAGCCATGGACACTAACCCCGGCAATCCAGGAGCAAGTTTTTCTGATCGGCCGGGAAGCGGTCATGAACGCGTTGCGTCATTCCGAAGCGACAAACATCGAGGTTGAAGTTCAATACCTGTGCAACCTCATAAATGTGTGCGTTCATGACAACGGCTGCGGAATCGATTCCGAAGCCGTTCAAAGGAAGCGCGATTCGCACTGGGGTCTTCGCGGGATGCGTGCGCGGGCGGAAAACATCGATGCGCGATTCGAGATATGGAGCAGGCCGGGTGTGGGGACGGCTGTGCAGGTTGCGGTTCCGGTTGACGTCGCGAAAACTGACAATCCATGAGCGCGGCGCCTGGGGAGGAGGAAGGACATATGATGAGCACCAATTGCATCCGTGTCTTAAGCGTCGACGACCATGCGTTGGTCCGCGAGGGTATCGCGACGATCATCAACTCTCAGGCCGACATGTCGCTGGTTGGGGCTGCCGCGAACGGCAGCGAAGGGATTGAAGCATTCCGCGCCCTGAGACCCGACGTTACCCTGATGGACCTCAGTCTCCCGGACCTCAGCGGCCTCGACGTGATAATCGCCATTCGGTCGGAGTCTCCCGACGCGCGCATCATCGTGCTTACGACATTCGAGGGCGATATGCGGGTCCGCCGGGCACTGAAAGCGGGGGTTGGGGGTTACTTGCTGAAAAGCATGCCGCCAAACCAACTGCTCGACACGATTCGCCAGGTGCACGCTGGCAAGAAGTGCCTTCCGGCGGAAATCGCCGCCGGACTAGCGGAGCATCTCGGCGAGCAGGCTCTCAGCGAACGTGAGGTGGAGGTTTTGCGCCATGTCGCAGCCGGCACCCGAAATCGTGATATTGCAGAAAAGCTGTTCATCGCGGAGGAAACCGTCAAGGCGCATCTCAAGCACATTATGACCAAGTTAGGAACCAACGATCGCACGCAGTCGGTTACAATTGCCGCGCGTCGCGGGATCATTCAGCTTTAGAGGTTCCCACTCCATGCAACAACCCGGACGAGTGCAGCAGCGGGATTTGAGGAATCGCCTCCACGCGAGCGTTCGTGGGCTGGCGCCGAGCGATGTTTGACTGGGTTTGGCGGTTCCACCAACAGATTGTGCCCCAGGCTCCTCTCTCTCGATAGAAGGAGAAAGATGTGCTCTGTCGTTTTTCATTCACGTTTATCGCTATGGTATTTCTTGCAACAGTTTCCCAATGCCAGGTGAACTCGGTGCGCGATGTTCCTCATTCGGACACCACCCCGAGCAGCGACGATGACGGTCAGCCAGCAAGTGAACCTAAACGCATTCTTGGCATCATTCCCAATTACCGTACCTCGCCCAGTCTGGACAACTACGAGCCCCTAACAACCTCTGAGAAATTCAAGGTTGCTTCCCAAGACGCCTTCGATCGAGGGACGGTCGTTTTGGGGGCGATTTTCGGTGCTGAAGGCCAACTGACCAATGCGAATCGATCTTTCGGGCAGGGAGCCGCCGGATATGGCAGGTACTTCGGAACGTCTTATGGAGATCTGGTTATTGGCGACTACATGACAGAAGCCGTTTTTCCCACGCTTCTTCACCAGGATCCTCGTTACTTTCGTCTGGGCACGGGCAGCCGATGGTCTAGACTTGGCTACGCTGTGGGGCGAATCTTCTGGACGCAGCGCGATTCCGGAGGAACGCAGTTCAACTATTCGGAGCTCGTTGGAAATTCAGCAGCAGTCGCGATTTCGAATGCGTATTACTCGGATAATCGAACCGCTGCTGACGGAATATCTAAGCTTGGCATGCAGCTCGGAGTCGATATGGCTGCCAATATTCTTAAGGAGTTCTGGCCTGACCTGCAGAGGAAGTTCAAACGACACAATCACGTTCAATAGCTCACAGGCCTCTTTCACTTGCGGGATCTCCTCTAACAAGCCCCAGCGTACGACCCTAGTTCGATTTCTGCATGGCACTCGCCGCCGCGAAGATGGACGCCGTACCGTAGCCGAGGACAATGTGCTTGCTGCCGCCTGAGGCAATCAGGTCGGATTTTCGCGGATTGGGCAGTATCGTCCACCCCGGAGCCTGATAGCCGAATCGGTGCTGATGGCACTCGTTTCTGCGGCGCCAAGATTACTGGTCAGAAAGACCGTGATCAGCCGTCAGGCGGCAACTCTTCCATGGACCTTCTGGCGTGCGATCAGATGCGGCGCTAACTTTTTCTTGGCGTTGAATACCCGCCACTGAACCGTGCCGATGGGAATGGCCTTGGCAGCGGCGATCTCGTGGTATTCCCATTCCTCGATGAATCGCAGCGCCATGACTTCACGCTCGTTCGAATCCAAGAAGGCCAGCCAGTGCTTGAACTCAAACGCCGGCGTTCCCGCGGTCTTCGGCGCAGAAGCCGTCTGACTACCATTGACATCTTCGAGGTTTACAGTCTCTACTTCCCGTGCCTGCTTGTCAAAGTAGCGGCAGAGAGCATTCCGAGCAATTTTGAATAACCATGCGCGGAACAACCCGCGATCACGAATCTGTCCGGCTTTCCGGTAGACCGTGAACAGCACTTCCTGCGTGAGATCCTCCGACAAGGCAAGGTCGCAGCCGCGAGCTCGGAAGAACGCCACGAGTCGCGGTCTGAAGGTGTTAAAGAGATCCGAGAACGAGTCCTCGTTCGGCGTTTCTAGAAACCTCTCTGTTACCGCTCCTTCGCGGTGCGATCTATCGTTCGCGATCGGCTCGTTGTTCATGCTCTCGAACGAGGCATGCGCGCATCCAACTCGCTTTTTCGGGCTATTGCTTTCTTTCGTTCACTTTGCCCGAGACCGCCGGGCTGCTTGGTCCGTCCGCCGTCTCGTCATTTGCCGGGCTGTGGTCAGACATCATCCGAAAGAGTAGGTTCATGCACTACGAAAGAGTAATGAAATCTTAGGATTATGACAAAGGAAGAGCGGGACGGTTACTCAGGCCGGCACGCGATGCCCAGCTTGCGTATCTTATATATCAATGTGGTGCGTTTCGTTCCGAGCCGCACGGCAGCGCCATTGGGCCCGCCAACCACCCATTTACACTCTCGCAATACCCGCAAGATATGCTCACGTTCTGCGTCTCGGAGTGTCATGACGAGTGGGGGCGCTTGCGCGGTCGCTTCTTTGAGTTCATGCAGGGGAAGCTCGAGGACGCGTTCAGGTGAGAGGATTACGGCGCGCTCAATGACGTTCTGTAGTTCACGTATATTGCCGGGCCAAGGATAGTCTACGAGGTTTTTCATGGCACCAGAGGGAAAGGCTTCAATGGGCCGGTTCAGTCGCGCAGCGTACTTTGCCGCGTAATGGCGAACCAGCAGTGGGATATCTTCAATCCGTTCGCGCAAAGGGGGGACACAAATGGGAAATACGTGCAATCGGTAGTATAGATCCATCCGAAATTCGCCGTCCTCGATCATTTGCCCTAGGTCCCTGTGGGTGGCCGCGATGACACGCACATTCACCTTTTGAGTACGCGTGCTACCGAGCTCTTCGAATTCCTGCTCCTGCAGCACACGCAACAATTTCGGCTGCAATTCGAGCGGGATGTCGCCCACCTCGTCGAGAAATAGAGTGCCCTTGTCCGCTAATTCGAACCGGCCTACTGCCGATGTAACTGCGCCCGTAAACGCGCCTCTTTCATGTCCAAACAGTTCACTCTCCAGCAAATCGGACGGGATAGCCGCGCAGTTTAACCTGACGAATGCTGCATCGCGACGACGACTTAGCTTGTGAATAGCGCGAGCGATGAGTTCCTTTCCTGTGCCCGTTTCCCCTTGGATCAGAACACAAGAATCAGTAGGGGCAACAATCTCTACCTCGTGAAGGGCACGTTGGAGTGCAAGGCTTTTCCCCACGATTCCCTCGAACAAGAATTCGGCATGGGATTCGTATTCAGTTGATTCCCCCGTAGTGTCCCTTTCGAGCTTGGTGAGTTCGCCGTTTTGAGTAGCGTGGCCGATCGCCAGGTCCGGTCGGTTGGCCAGCGAGTCCTCCTCTCGTTTCGAGTGGTTTTGCTTGTTGAACGTTGTCTGAGCGTTCTGCATCTCGCTTCTCTTCAAGAGGACTCGCCATTGGCAAGGCAATCTCCTACCCATTCGCAGGCACCTGAAAACACTGGGAGCGCATTGCGCGAAGCTGCCAACGCGTCCGGCAATTGCCGAAGTTTCAAGGTCCCCTGCCTTCTCTGGGATCGAGTTTTGGCGGCATCACACCCGAAGTGTTGTGTTGCACCGGCGCCTGCCGCCCCGTTTTTGGAACTACCGGCTGGCGGTTTCGCCCAGTTTCGTAATCAGCGGCTGGGCGCCAGCGGGCAACTCGACTCCTTGATCCACGATCTCGCTATTTGTGATCGCCTTGCCGTAGAGAGCTTTGTTGCCGGACTCATCGGTCTTCAGCGTTGCGCCATCCAAGCCGAATCCGGCGAAGAGTCCCTTGGTGCGACCGTAGAACAGAATCTCAACATTAGGATCTTCGTGCGCCGACTTCCCGTTTCCCCAGGCAGCCGAAGCATCCGATCCAAGCACGAATCGGTCGGAGAGTAGCTTTGAACGCCGCTTCGCGTCAAACGACAAGACAACGATGTCGATTTGTTCGCCGCCGAGTTGAATACCCAGACTGCCGGTTTCGAATGCAATCGCACCCGGGGCCGACCAATTGTTGCCATTGCGGCAGGAGATGAATCCTCGTCCGTAGCCCACGCCAATAACGGCAGCGCCCTTCTTAAATCCGGGAATCACTGCAACGCAATCGGCGTTAGCAAGCTTCTCCGCCGGAATGCCATGGGTTGATCCAATCATTTTAGAGAGAACCGTCGCGGACCTGCTTAACCGCGCCGCGGTATCGTCGGCCGACACCGCAGGAAGAACGGCGGCAAAGGTCAACAGTAGAAGATATTGTGTCTTTCGCATAATCGTGTGTGTGCTCCGTGGCGGCCCGTGAATTTATTGAGAACGACCGCCTCAACTTATGAGAGTCTCGCCAACGTGATTTTGTTGTACGTGGTTTGCGACTATTGCGGGACTTTGCGGTCCTTAGGCTGACGGATTCTGACGAGGCTCCACGGGCGCTGTTTGACCTGGTCGGTCAACTCATCCAGATTTTCCGTAGCCACGCGAAGATTTTCGATGGTTTCCTGGATGTTGTCATCGTTGGATCGTACGACTGTCTGCAGACTGCCGATCAGACTCTTGGCCTGCTCCATCGTGGATTGTAGTTGCGCCAAGTCCTGGCGGATTGGGTCACGAAGTTCGTCAATGGTGTGATCGACGTTGAGAACCGTTGCATCGGTGTGATCCACTAGCGGTCCAACCTTGTTAATTACTGTATCCGCGTTCTGGGTTATCGACGCGACTTGATCCGTAATATGGTCAATCTTCGGTGCTTGCGTCGCTACCAGTTGGTTCACCTGACGCAGAATCTCCGCAATTTGGTTCCGATTTGTTGGGCCAGTCACCTCGTTCAGGTTCGTCAGTAGCGTTTCCGCTCGGCCGCTAATTCCTTTTAATTCACCTTGCACCTGACCGATCAAATCCTCTGCGCTGTCTGCGATTCCGGACAGTTTCCGAGTCATGTCGTCGAGGCTCACGGTTTCTTGCGAAGTTACCACCTGGCCCGGTTTGAGCTTTGGAGCCGATTGCGCCCCGGTCGTAATGGAGATGGCCGGGCTGCTCATCAGACTCACCGAACCGAGCTTCGCCACTGATTTTTCATTGAGCGGCGTGCCCTCCTTCACTTCGAACAGAATCTCAATTCGCGAGGGATCCTCGCTCCAGGCTCGCACGGCTTTTACTCGGCCCACTTCGATCCCGCCGAACAGTACCTGGGCGCCCGGTCCTACGCCCCCGGCATAGCGCAAGTAGGTCTTGTACGCTGTAACGTGGCTTCCCCACTGCTCGTTGCCAACGTAATAGAAGGTCAGCCCGAGCAGGGCCACGCAGACGATTACTAACATCCCCACCTTAGTTTCGGTATTCACATCGGGCTCCCTTCCAAGTACCGTTCAAAATACTGATCAAAAGCGGCGGTGTCGGCAATCTGATCGGGGACGCGATCCAAAAACTGCCGTATGCGCGGATGGGAGCTGCTTCGAAGCTCCTCCTTAGTGCCGACGGCGATCAGCGAACCCTGATAGAGCATCGCCATCCGATCGGCGATTCGGAATGCGCTAGCCATTTCGTGAGTCACAACCACAACGGTCATCGCGAAAGCGCGCTTCAGTGCCAGTATCAGTTCGTCGAGCTCTGCTCCGACAATCGGGTCAAGGCCGGCCGAGGGCTCATCGAAAACCAGAATTTCCGGATCGAGCGCCAGAGCTCTTGCGACTGCCGCGCGCTTCCTCATTCCTCCCGAGAGCGCTTGAGGACTGAGCTTGCCAAATTCCGCCAGTCCTACTACGGCGAGCTTGATCCACGTCATCAGACGAATGGTGGACTCAGCGAGCTTCGTGTGTTCGCGCAGCGGCAGGGCGACGTTGTCTTCTACCGACATCGAATTGAATAACGCCGCATCCTGAAATGCGACTCCAATCGAACGGCGAATCTTTTTCAACTCGCTCGAGGTTGACGTCGCAAAATTCGCCCCGTTGACGAGGATCTGGCCTGATTGTGGGCTTTCCAGGCCGATCATCTGTCTTAGCAGCGTGCTCTTCCCGGAACCGCTGCCTCCCAGCAGAACCATCGTCTCGCCGCGGGCGATGTCCAGATTGATGCCATTGAGCACACGACGCCCACCATAATTAACGACGACGTCGAGGATGGAAATAGCGGGTTGCTTTTCTTTTTTCTCCGGGAGCACGATCTCAATGTCCTCCAGTCAAGTAAAAGATGGCCGTGAATCCGACATCGGCCAGAATTACCAAGAACGTTGACTTGACGACGGCGGACGTGGCGGACCGACCAACGGCATCCGGCCCTCCGCGAACACGAAAGCCTTCCAAACACCCAACCTGCACGATGATTGTCGCAAACGCGAGGCTCTTAACCAGACCCGTCACCACATCGCTGAGCACCATGGAATGCATCACGTACTGCAGGTAAACACTTATTGCCATGTTGGTGCTCAAGCGCATAAAAAGGGCGCCGGCCAAAATTCCGCAGGCATTACTCACGATGGTCAGGCAGGGCATCATAGTGAGCGCCGCAAGGAATTTCGGCGCTAACACGAATTCCAAGGGATCGATCGCCATCGTCCGCAATGCAGCGATTTCTTCGGTCACTACCATGCTTCCGATTTCGGCGGAAAATGCCGACCCTGAACGGCCGCTCACGGCAATCGCAGTAAGCAGAGGACCCAACTCACGCGCGAACCCGATCGTCACGAGATCGATCACGAGGTTCATGGCCCCGAAACGACGGAGTTCGGAAGCGCCTTGCATCGCCAGGATAAATCCCGCGCACAAGGCCATGACTGCGACCATTGGAAGTGCATCGACCCCGACGGCGAGCATCTGCTTGACTGCTGACTTCCACCGGTTCCGGTTCCCAACGAGTGGCAGCGTGCGCCTTAGCGAGCCAAGGCCGTTCCAAATCTGGATAGCGAGCCCACCGACATACTCGACTTGGCGCAGGGTGGCCCTGCCGACGTTTTCAACTAAGGGCACATTCACGCTCGGCCGCCTTCAGCGTTCGATTGTTCAAGGAGCGGCAGGAGGCGAGTTGCTTGTAAGAGGTACCGTGGTCGCTCCTGAAGGTTGTTCACTTCGAACTTCTTTCGTTGCGCCCGCGCAGCCTTGAGGAGCTCGACCAGGATCGCGAGACCCGAGGTGTCCATATAAGCCACGTCGCGAAAATCAACCGTTAGGCCCTGGCAATTAGGATCTCTCAGCCGGTCGAGCAGGAGCGTCCGCAGGTCCGGCGTGGAGTCATTTGTGATTCGCCCGGAAAGCGATACCTGGCCGCAGCCTTCTTTGCCGGACTGAATATCGACGGTCGCACCAGATAATTCTCTTCCTGTTCTTCCGGCTTTTGTGCTTCGGGAGAAGAAATCCACGCCTAGTAAGAGCGGTAAGATACGGTGCTTGTTGGCTGTTGGTATCCGGCTCCAACAAAGTGGTCGATTGAATGCATCTACTCAGATAGGCGAACTCCGGCCTTGCAGGAAACCGTCCAATTTCTCGCGCGTCATCCCTATAGGCTGCTCAGACAGGCGCGCTTGCCGATCAGACCTTAGCATCAGCGAAACTGAGTCGTGTGAAGTTGCGATTGGTCACCTGTAGGAAGACGTAAGCTCCCTTCCTAGTTCACAATCGCAGGCCACCAGACAAGATCGATCGGCAAATCCTGACTCAATGACCCAGGGAGCCTACCACAATTGAGACGAACTAACAGTATCTCCCGTCCCTCCGAAACGATAGTACGTCACGCGCGCCGGCCGGTGCCTGCGGCTGTCAATTAGTCGGCATTTGCCGGCGGCATCGGCACCCCAGCCCACGGCACTGAATATCGACGCAAGCACACACAGCAGTGGTAATACCCACTTACTGGCCATGAGACGGTGCGGTGGAAGTACTTGCACCACAAGCTGCCTAGCGCACGCATTAACTTGCTCAGAGTTCGATTATCCTCTCTAGCCATATCCATCATCTCCGAAGTAATTGTCAGCATAATCGCCATGACTTTCGCACTTATCAAGCCAAATGAAAGGGATCTTGCCGCGATCACATTGGAACGACGATTGCTGCGTGGTGCGCAGGCCTCTTCGTAGGCTAGGAGCAATCGATGACAAAGTCAGATCTCAATGCCGTTCGACAGATTCTGGAATCACAACTGAAGGAAGCCGTTCCAACGCGAGCCTTGCGTGAGTCGATTTTTATAGATCAGGTTGCGGACCCGGTTGACATGACGCAGCAGGCTGGAGAGCGCGAAATGGCGGTACATAATATTAACCGCGACACGACGCTGGCACGGCGGCTTCGCGCAGCGATTGAGCGCCTCAGCGAGGGGTCTTATGGTGTCTGTCTCGAATGCGAGGAGTACATCGCGCCAAAACGTCTGAAAGCAATTCCGTGGGCCGAACTATGCATTCGTTGTCAGGAGGCGGCTGATCGTTTGGCTGGCGGAAGTAAGGCGGGCACATTCACAACCGATCGCATGAAAGCGGCTTAGGCCCCGGTCGAAATCATGGCTCAACCTGTTCAATTAGCCCAGTGTAGTAACAGCATGATACCCGAACGAGTTAGTCTAAATGCCCTCGTTTTCACGATGATTTTAGTTCATAACTTATACATACTCGCATCATGACGTGTTCGCGTTAGTTTTAACAATCAAAAAGAGAGGCATAAACGATGAGTGAACAATGTCGGCGCACCAATTCCGCTTCAACAATGCGACTCATACTGCTGTTGGCAGCGCTAGCGAACCCGTTCTGCTTGCTCCTTTGCATAATGGCTGTCCATTCTTTGTTTGCTCAGACGCCAGCGGGTGGGGTCCATGGCACCGTGTTCGTCGTGGAATCCGACGGGGGCCGGTCTGTCATTGGGGACGCAGCAATCGTGCTCCGAGGACCATCCTTGTCATTGCAAACCGCCACCGATCAAGAAGGCAACTATGGCTTCCCTTCCGTTGAGCCCGGCGTCTACCAGATCGAAGTGAAGGCTGCTGGATTAAGCGGCGCTAAATCGGTGAGCATCGCAGCGGGGCAGTCACTCGACATTCCGATCGAGGTCAAGATCGAGACTACTCATGAATCGATAACAGTAAAGGGTACGGACGAGCCCGCGATTCCCACCGATCCCTCGGGCCAGTCGGTCATTAGTCACTCCACGGTTGTGAACCAACCGAACAAATACGATCTTTTTGACAGCTTGCTCCCTCTTGTCCCCGGCGTTGTGCGCGGACCTGACGGCCTCATTAATATGAAAGGCGCTCGCTCGTCACAAAGTAGCGCACTGGTCAACAGCGCCAATGTCACTGATCCCGCGACGGGTAACGCGGCGATGAACTTGCCAATCGATGTCATCGAGTCGATTAAGGTGATCCCTGATCCCTATGATCCGGAATACGGCCGGCTCACCGGCGCCGTCTCGGACATCGAGACTGTCACCGGTAACTTCAATGCCTTTCACCTGAGCGTCCAAAATCTTCTTCCGCGCCCAAGAAAACGCGACGGCGATTTCATCGGCATTGAGGCGGCCACGCCACGGCTCACCGTCACGGGGCCGCTTATTAAGAACAAGATCGCCTTCACGCAGTCTTTCGAATATCGTTTCCTTCGTATCCCAGTCTCAAGTCTCCCGCAACTCACTCGCGACATGAAGATAGAGGGCTTCAACTCTTACAGCCAGGTGGATATCAATCTGACGCAGCGCCAATCGATGACGGCATCCTTCGCCCTGTATCCGCAAAAATACAACTACCTTGGGTTGAATACGTTCAACCCGCAACCGTCGACGCCGGACCTTCATCAGCGCGGTTACATGGCTTCCTTGCAGCACCGCTACGCGACTGGCTCGGATTCTATGCTGCTTTCACAGTTCAGCTTCAGGCGTTTCAATGCGGACGTGACCGCCAACAGCACTGCTCCTTACCAGTTGCTAGTCGAGACCACGGAGGGTGGGTTTTTCAATCGGCAGTCGCGGAGTACCTATCGCACCGAGTGGCGTGAAACCTATCAGTTCCGTCGGCGCCACTTTCTCGGCGTGCATCAGTTCAAAGCCGGAATTAACTTCGCACATAGCGATTACAACGGCAGGGTGCAGTCGCTCCCGGTTACGATCTTCGGAGTTTCAGACCTTCCGATCGAGCAAATCAGCTTCGGCCCCACTGCGCGCTTTGACGTTCACCAAAACGAAACCGCTTGGTTCTTTGGCGACCATTGGGCTCCCCTGCAACGCCTCTCGCTGGATCTCGGCGTGCGATTCGATCGCGATTCGGTGACCAATTCTACAAATACCGCTCCACGCGCCGGCTTCGTCCTCTTGCTCACCAAAGACCAAAAGACACTACTCAAAGGTGGTGTTGGTCTGTTCTACGACCGCGTCCCGTTAAACATTGCCTCATTTCCGTTCTTGCCGGATCGCACGATCGTGACTTATGACCCGGCTGGCCAGATCATTGAATCCACCCCATATACCAACACGTTCGCCGGCGGCATTCGCAACCCGCGCAGCGTCGGATGGAATGTGGAATTAGACCGGCAACTGACGTCTGCTCTTACTGTACGCGTGGGATTCCAGCAGCGCGATACTACCCATGATTTCTTGCTTACACCGGAACTAAGCTCCGGTCCAGCGCTTCTGTCGCTCTCGAACGGCGGCTCGAGCTTTTACCGGGAGTTCCAGACGACCGCGGTGTACAAGGTTCGAAAAGACACGTTGAACGCTTCCTATGTTCGATCCAAAGCGTACGGCGATCTCAACGACTTCAATCAGTTCTTCGGCAACGATGCGGCGCCTGTCATTGAACCAAACGACCGCGGGCCGCTTCCTTTCGACGCCCCCAATCGGGTTTTGTTCTGGGGACAATTTGACGCGCCGTTCAAGCTTCTGCTGACGCCGACCTTTGACCTCCACACAGGATTTCCTTACTCTTTGATTAACGAATACCGCGATTTTATCGGCGCTCGGGATTCACAGCGCTTTCCTCGCTTCAACTCTTTTGACCTGCAAGTGACTAGGCCATTCCCGCTTCCATTCGCTCACGAAAAGATTAAATCTCGAATCGGATTTAGTGTTTACAATCTGCTGAATCACTTTAATCCCCGCGACGTGCAGGATGACATCGATAGCTCTCGATTTGCCTCGCTCTTCAGCGGAGTGGGCCGCACATTCCGCGGAAAATTTGTTCTGGAGTTCTAACATGCGAGTGATTTTGTTTTTCTACGTTTTCGCGTTGATGATGGCTGCCCAGGATGTAAGCCAGCCGCTTCCGTCCGCCGACGACGTTGTCGCCCAGATGATGGAGCGCGATAACCAGCGGCAAGCAGCTCTTCACGATTACACCGCAGTGCGCCGCTACGTGCTCGAGAACACTCGGCATCATAAACGGGCAGAAATGCTGGTCAAAATGAAATGCCTCAATGACGGCTCGAAGCAGTTCGAGAAAGTTTCGGAAACCGGTTGGGGCGCGGCGCGAAGCCATGTGTTCCCTCGCCTCCTGGAGAGTGAGAGCGAAGCTTCCTTGCCGAACACGCGCGAACGGTCGCGCCTTACTCCAGAAAACTATTCGTTTGAAATGGTCGGGATGGAAAACATCAACGAACGCCCTGCGTACGTGATCGCCATCACGCCTAAAACCCAGAACAAGTACCTGGTTCGCGGCAGAATCTGGGTCGATCTGGACGACTTCGCGATCGCGCGGATCGAGGGCGAACCGGCCAAGAACCTCTCCTTCTGGATCAAGAGCGTCCATTTTGTTCACTCTTATCACAAGAGCGGATTGTTCTGGCTGCCGGTATCCGACCGTTCCGTGACCGACGCGCGGTTCATCGGAACCACCGAGCTGACGATTGAATACTTCGATTACTCGCCGAACGCGGCCACACTGTCCGCCTCTCGAGAGCCGGCTTCGGGGAGCCTCCAGTGATCGGGAAGAAAGACGCCCTACTGGTTCTGGTTGGCCTGGCGCTTTTCGGTTTCGCGGCCGAACGGATTGGCTGGGCTGCGGTTATCCGAGCGATCGAGCAGGCATGGGTCGGGGTCGCCATCATCCTTGGCCTCAGTTCTGTCCGCTTGACATTGCAAACGCGCTCGTGGTCAATCGCACTTCGTTCCGATGGGATCGAGTCTTCCGCAAGTGAATTAATGTTTATTCGGCTGGCTTCTCAGGGTATGGGCTACCTATCTGTTCTTGGCCCGGTCGCGTCCGAACCAATGAAAATCAGCCTGGTGCGAAGATCCGGCGCCGTGGGAAGTGCGCCCACCGCAGCCACTCTGGTCGACACGGGCGTCTACTGGTTCGCCTCAGCCTTGTTTGGAATTGCCGGCTGCCTGGCTGCGGCTCTGTCATTAACTCATGGCCGACACTCAGCCGCGTCGTTCGTAATCGTCGGATCGATCTTATTGGCCCCTCTTTTTCTCATTGCGCGGCCCACTTCGTGGCTGTCTCCACCGGTCAAAGCTCTCGGCAGCCGCTGCCCTCGTTGGCTCGAAAAGGCTGGTCGAATCGAAATAGCGATGCGTGAGTTCGCTCATCAATATCCAGCCGCCATTCGCAAAATGTTTGTGCTTGATGCCGTTTGTCAGGTCCTGTTGATAGCGGAAATCGTCGCCTTTTTCTGGTGTCTCAAGATACCCCTGCGCCCCGGGACCGTGCTCGGCATTGACGGCGCAACGCGGGGAATCAAGATTCTGGCCGGATGGATGCCGGCGCGCATCGGCGCCGACGAGAGCGGCGTTGCGGGGGCTTTCTTAGCTTTCGGCCTTTCTCCGGCTTCGGGGCTTACGCTTGCCCTATCGCGCCGGTTGCGAGATTTGCTGGCTGCGTTCATCGGACTGACTTGGCTTGCATGGAGCGCCAAGTTCCGGAAAGTCTCGGCTTCGATTCCGCAGCCTTCTTATTCCATAGAGGAGAGAATGACGTGCAGGCTGTATTAGCAATCCCCAGTTCGGAAACAATTCGGCGGCATGGCGCCGCAGAGGACGTTTTGATGCAAGAGGTAGCGGGTGTCCCGCTGCTCGTTCGGGCCATCGCGACCGCAGCGCGGGCCAACGTCGACTCGGTCTTGGTCATTTGGCCCCACGACATAAATCCCTTGCTCTTGGAATCATGCATCGAATCGCCTCTGTTGAAAGGCGTCCAATTCGATTCTCTCGTTGTGCCCAGCGCCTTTGACCCGCGAAGCGCGTCCGATTGGGCTGCGATCGATCTGATTCTTAGCGACAAGTTCCTCTGGCTGCCTTGGAACTGGGTGACTCATAAGCGCGCGCTCGCCGTACTTTCACCTTCCACGGCCCGTCCCGTGACATGGCAACAGCCCGTGTTGCTCGAAAAATTTGCAGTTCTTGACAATTCACATTTCCGTCTGAGCGTCGGAGAACAAACGTCGGGTATTTCCGTTACATCCCCTTCAACCGCTCGAACCGCAGAGCGATTCTTGGTCGCAAACTCGGGCAAGCCAACGGATGGAATCTATTCGAAGTTCAATCGCTTCCTCTGCAGGCACGTTGTTCGCCTTCTGTCGCACACGGGAATAACTCCCAACGCGATCACCCTCGCTGGCCTTGCGGTCGCGATCGTCGGCGCGTTCCTGTTTGCCCGCGGCAACTACGTCAACTATGTTGCCGGCGCTCTGTTGTTCTTCGTGTCGGGACTCATCGATGAGATGGATGGAATGATTGCGCGGATCAAGTTCTTGGAGTCCGCTTTTGGCACCTGGTTCGAGGGGTTTGTCGACAACCTCACCTATTTAGCGGTGTTCTTGGGAATTATAGTTGGTCTTTATCGTGAATACGGAAACTTTGCACTGATGTATGGCACCGCACTGATCATCGGGTGCGTGCTCTCCATTGCCGTAATCGCCTGGCAGCGCAAGCTTGCAACCACGCGAGGCCGGCCCCATGAGTATGCGGGCAAGATGAATCAACTCATGGAGGCCGACTCATCGAACTTAGTTTCATTGATCGTAAGGCAAGTCCATATCTTCGTCAAGAAGGGTGTGCTCGTTCATTGGCTCTTGTGGTTCACCCTGCTCGGCCATTTGCACATGTTCTTATGGCTTGCTGCGATCGGGAGCAATGTTACTTGGATTATTGCCTTGCATTTCACACGTAGGTTTTTTCAACATCCGCGCGTCACGACCGCGGACAATATCTCGACAGCCGCTTAGGAGCACATCATGAAAGCACTCATTCTCGCAGCCGGACGTGGAACGAGAATTCACTCGGTCCACGGAAATCATCCGAAGTGCCTCATTCGGTTCAACGGCGCCCACTTGACGATTCTCGATCATCAAATCGAAAGCCTTACTTCGGCGGGGGTGTCGAAGATCGGGATCGTCGTGGGCTTTGAAAAAGACCAGATCATCCAGCATGTCGCTAAACGTTACCGCCACTACCGGGCGCAGTTCTCATTCATCGAAAATCCGGCGTTCGCGAAAACGAACAACATCTATTCGTTCTGGCTTGCCCAGGAATGGCTGAACAGAGAGTCTTTTATTTGTCTGAATGGGGACGTGGTTTTCGACCCCGAGGTCCTTATTCCCGCGATAGAATCGGTCGCGCCGATCACGATGATCGTCGATCCTGCATGGCGCGATGAGACCATGAAAGTAGTCATTTCCGAAGACCGGGTAATTCGGATGAGCAAACGAATCTCGGAAGCGGAATTCAGCGGCACATACATCGGGATCACCAGCTTCAACGCGGCCGTCTATCAGCGGCTATTCGCCAAGGTTAACGGCTTGATTCAAACCGGAAAGCAGAACGAGTTCTTTAATGTCGCAGTACAACAGCTCGCCGACGAAGGCGTGCGCGTCGGGTTTACAAGCACCGGTGATCTGCCGTGGGCCGAGATCGATGATCCGGGCGATCTCGCATTCGCGAGGCTCTACGTGTTTCCAAGGTTGATCGCCCGCCCGGTGGCGGCGTAAGAAGTGCTCGAAACATGGACGACATTGTGAGCGGCAGTTTCACGCAGCGACGGTGGCAGTTCTGGCGGCCTCAATCCATTCGTGTTGTCGACTGGAACATCGACCGCGGATTAAGGTTGCCCGAAATCGCCGACTTTTTAGCATCGCAGCAAGCCGATCTCATCATCCTCCAAGAGGTGGATCTGAACGCAAGGCGCACTCGACGCGTGAACGTCGCAGAGGAGCTTGCGCGCAAGTTAGGAATGAACTTTGTTTTTGGACGGGAGTTCGAAGAACTGACGCAGGGCTCGCCAAGGTCCGCGGCGTATCATGGACAAGCTACACTGTCCCGCTGGTGTTTGAGCAACCCTCGTATAATTCGTTTTCGGAGCCAATCAGGGTTTTGGCGCCCGCGATGGTTTCTGCCGCGAACTTCGCCCTTTCAAGAGCGGCTCGGTGGGCGCATCGCTTTGGCCACCGAAGTCTCAATACCAGGAACGATCCTGACGATCTACAACCTGCACCTCGAGAGCCGTGGCAGCGACGAACTCCGTCTTTCTCAACTTCAAGAGACTTTGGACGACTCTGCGACGTACTCGCACGCGACTCCGGTGTTAGTGGCGGGCGATCTGAACTTCGACATTTCGCGCGGAGCTGCCGCCTCGGCTGTTCAGCAAGCCGGTTTCCGAAATGTTTTTGGGCAGTCGCAGTTTGGCACGCGACCGCCTCATAACCTGTTCGGAAATGCTCGATCAATCGACTGGGCTCTACTGGCGGGAGAGCCCCAGGCAACGCTCGCAAAGGTTCACACGTCGGTCAAGGCGTCGGATCATTATCCGATCTCATTCACTCTCCGGTTTTAGAAGATACAGGTTCACTCACGCGGTAGCAATCGGCGCGCGCCGGGCACCATTCACTTGTAGCCAACGATTTCGGTTCAGCCACCACACCTCTTGAAAATAGAAGTAAGTAGCGCTTGCCTTGAATCATCAAAGTCTCTAGTCAGGGACAATGAATCATGCCGACGCAAGGCTTGCAAAACTTGCATTGGAGTACTCACCGCCGCCTACGCAGACACGCTTCTGTTCGATTCCCAGTTTGCGCATCTTATACTGCAGTGTGGTTCGCTTCATACCAAGGCGCTCCGCGGCGCCCTTGTGTCCGCTGAGTACGCCCCTGCTGCTTTGTAACACCTGCACAATGTGATCGCGCTCAGCCTGCTCTAAAGTTCGCTTAGCCACAGGATCCTTGACCGACGGCTGTAACTCATCGACCGGCGCACGAAGCACGTGCCCCTCGGACAGGATCACGGACCGTTCGATGAAGTTCTGCAACTCACGAATGTTTCCTGGCCAATCGTAAGCCCGCAAAGCCGCCATGACATGGTCGGGAACCACCTCGATATTCCGTTGCATCTGCGCTGCAAAGTTCTGCACGAAATGCAAAATCAGGTCTTCGATATCCTCGGCTCGCTCTCGGAGCGGTGGAAGAGAGATCGGGAAAACATTCAGCCGGTAATACAGGTCGGCTCGAAACCGCCGCTCGCGAACCATTTCCATCAAGTCAAGATTGGTAGCCGCAACCAGACGAACGTTCACCCGAATGGTGCGAGTGCTGCCAAGCCGCTCAAATTCCTGTTCCTGCAGGACGCGCAGCAACTTAGGTTGCAGTTCCAACGGAAGGTCTCCCACTTCGTCCAGGAATAACGTCCCGCGATCGGCGAGCTGGAACCGGCCGGTCGTCTGTGTTAGCGCTCCCGTATACGCGCCCCGCTCGTGGCCGAAAAGTTCGCTCTCCAACAGCCCGGCCGGTATCGCGGCGCAGTTGATCTTCACGAAAGGCCCAGGCCGGCGTCGACTCTGATTATGGATCTCACGGGCGATTAATTCCTTGCCGGTGCCGGTCTCGCCGTGAATCAGAACAGACGCGTCTGTCGGAGCGACCACTCGGACAGCATCCCAAACGTGGCGCAGGCCGCCATCGGCGCCAATGATGTTTTCAGTCTCCGCATCTCGCGGCGGGAAGCTAAGAATCGTTTTGGACGTTGTCGCCATCATAAGTTCCTCGTTTTTTTCCAGTTCAACTGCTCCCTGGACATTCACAATAATGAAGGATTCCAGCCCAAAAGCCATCCCGCCAGAGAATGTTTTTTTAGTAACGCTGCAGGTACAGCGCATCCTCACTCGTAAGAGTTATGTCAGACACACACAGTGGCGGGAATGGCTTGCCGGCCTTTGACAGGTGACGAAGCATCGCCTGCGCGCGTTTGGCGCCAAAAGGCCGAAATGGTTTCAAAAGGCTTCGCGCGCCTTGGCTTAGTGATTCGTGTGGCGCGTGGCATACGAACTGCTTTGGTCGATTGTATGAAGCAAACCACAAACGGGTGCCTGACGATCCTGGGATTTTTGGCATCCCTGACCACGCTGACTCCAGTAGATGTAACAGCCGCCACTCTTTCCCCGGGTCGACTTACGACTTCCGCGGACTTGGCATTCGCGCGCTACATATCTTCTATGCAGGAACGCGATCCATTCAGGGACTCGGGACCGGTAGCAGTGGAGATCGACGCCTCGTTGCCCGGACTATACAAAGAAACCCGATTTTTGGCGGTTCGAGAGATTGGCGACTCGGAGCGCAACGAATACCATGTGTTGCAAATCGAAGGTGACCCGATCGTTGCGCAGGAAGTAATCGCACGCTATCTCTTGATCGAGGAGCAACTCGACGAACTGCCATTCTCATCGGTCGCCATCACGCCGGCGAACTACAGGTTTCGTTATAAGGGTGAAGTCGGGACCGGAAGTGCCTTGGCCTACGTGTATGAAGTCTCGCCGAAGAGAAGACGCGACGGCCTCATCGAGGGCGAGGTTTGGATCGATTCGGAGACCGGCGCCGCGGTTCTTCAATCAGGCCGATTGGTTGCTAGTCCGAGGTCTTTCAACGGAAAGATCGAGTTCGTTCGCGAGATCGATCTGCACGATGGAATTCCGGTTGTCCGTGTCACGCACATGAACATCGGCAAAACTCAGGCGGGGCGCGGCGAACTAAAGATTACCGAGATGCCGCTTAAGGCGGGGCCGGAAACGCAAACCGACCCTCAACCTGCCGCTCTGACTCACCAATAAACTCAAACTATCCGAGTTCCTCCACGTGAATTGACGCTGTCAGCTTGTGCGTAGCTCCCGGGGAAAGATGAATGGCGTCGTCGGCCGCATTGGCTGTTTCCACGCAGATCATTTCCGCCCATCCGTTGGCACTCATGTCGGACATCTCCCTCGATTTCTCAACCCAGGGATTCCAGACCACGGTGGTATCGGAACCGGTCTTCTCGATGATGATGCGGCGATTCCACACCGAGTCGTGGATTACGCAGGCGCCCTTCACATCCAAGTGCACTTGATCGGTTTCCTTCTCGATTCGCAGCGCCTCACCGCTCAGCGTCTTGCGCTTAAACCCCTCGGTCTTGTCGATGTAGGTTGTACCCTCGAGCCCGGTAACAGAGGTCTGATGAATGTCCGCTATCGCGAAGTAGCTGTGCAGCGCCTCTTCAAAGATCAACGGCTGAAGGCCACCATTGCGAACCTCGAGCCCGAAACCCAGCTCGCGGCCTACGCGTATGCGAGCTCGCACGTGAAAGTCGTCAAAGCCGAACGAGCGTGTCACCTCATTGGGTGTCAGCACAAGCGTGATCTCGACGCTGGCATCGTCGCACAGCTTTGTCCCCTCGATCATCCACTCCGTTGTGCGCGCGAAGCCGTGCGGTGGCCCAGGCTTGCCGTCGGAGCGCGGTCCAAACCACGGGAAAATGATGGGCACTCCACCTCGAATTGCTTTTCCGGGCTCAAACAAGCTCTTCGGGCTTAAGTAAAGGACCGGGCGTTTCCCTCGCGGTGTCCATTGGGCGACGTGCGCACCCTGCAGAAATACCTCAGCCTCTGCTTCGCGCGTCGAAATCACCGCGCGCGTCAATCCCTTCGGCGTGCGTTCGAATCGGAGGGCATCCCGAATATCAAATTGGTTCGCCATTCTTGTTCCGATGAGCCGTTTCACCGCTGGTTTGTTGGATTCAGCTTCTCCAAACAAAGATGCTTGATCTGCCCCTCCTTATCAATGTGAACACCGTAGCTGAGGTGTTTTGGAGCAAATCTGATGCGTCGCCGAAACCAGACAGTTGGCATCGTATTGCCTCTCATGTTACTTAGCCTTGCTGGATGTGCCGGTAAGGTCCAGTACCCAAGTTATTATGTCCTGGACGTCCCTGTACCTCCTTCCTCAAAAGTCGAGAAGCCGGTCTTCGCCTCAATCGCAGTTCGGGAGTTTCGCGCACCGTCATTTTTAAAGGAAGGCCCCATCGTCTACCGGCCAACACCAGAGCAAATCGACTTCTACGACTACCATCGCTGGGCCGAAGATCCCCGGCGCGTTGTGACGCGAGCGATGGTGCAGGAGATCCGGGCACGAGGGCTCGCCGAATCCGTGGAGCTGTTCGACGGTCGTGGAACCCCGGAATGTTTGATCACTGGAACAGTGGACCACCTGGAAGAGGTCGACAAAGGCGCGAACGTCTCGATTGAAGTCGGCCTGTCAGCGCGGATGATCAACGTCCGAACCGGCGAGCTTCTCTGGCAGGACACTACAACCAAAACGGCGACGTTGGACAAGCGCTCGGTCGCGGGCGTTGTGTCTGAAATGTCCCAGGAACTGGGGAGCGCAGTGAACAGTTTGGTTTCTTCCATCGAGGACCACCGTTCGACAGTCTCATTGTCTCTGGGCAGTTCGAATAGTGAATGACAATGACGGAGCGCGAGGAGATCAATTATGGCTGATTCAACGGATTCCGCTAAGAAAAGCCCGAGCTGGGCTCAACGCTTGGGGCAACTTGTCGTGCCGGCGATCATTTTGGTCATGGGCGCCGGGGTTATGTTATTGATCGGCGGCAACTGGAATACGTGGGCGAGTGAGCAGCCTTCCCAAGAAACTGACGACGCTTACGTGCGGGCAGACCTGACGCCCTTGAGCACCAAAGTAGCTGGACTAGTGGCCAATGTGGCCGTGTCCGACTATCAGTCGGTGAAAGCCGGCGACCTGTTAGTTGAGCTGCAAGACGACGATTTTCGCGCCCAGGTCCGGCAGGCTGAGGCGGCCGTCACCTATGGCGAGAATGCGCTCATCAACAATCAGCGCCAAAAAGAATTGCAGGATGCCCGCATTCTTCAAGCGGAAGACGGGATTCGCGCGGCCGAAGCCGACATCGCCGCGGCAAACGCCGGGATCGACGCGGCCATGTCGTCGATCGCCAATGCCCATAGCGGAATCGACGCAAGCAAAGCGGACGTGGAACGTACGAGTTTGGAGCGCAAACGGCAAGAGGCCTTGATCGCATCAGAGTCCGCGACGCGCCAAAAACTGGAGCAGGTGGTAGCCGACGCGGACCGGTATCACGCACAGCTTTCGAGCCGTGAAGCTGAACTGAGCTCCGCAACGGCGCAATTGGAGAGCCGGCAGGCCGATTTGACGAAGGCTCAGGCCCATCTTGAGAGCACAAAAGCGGAGCTCGAAGCTCAGAAGCGCCAGCGCGCCGTACTCGACTCCCAGGAACTCTTGTTGCGCGCCGATTTGAGTGCGAAGAAAGCGTCACTCGCTGTGACGCAGGTCAATCTGGGCTACACGCGGATCATTGCCCCGGAAAATGGAATCGTAAGCGAGCGCAAGGTGCGCCCGGGTCAACTGGTCAGCCCAGGTACGCAAGTAATCTCCCTCGTTCAAAGCGACGTTTGGGTGCAAGCCAACTACAAAGAAACGCAACTCGGCCATATTCGCTCTGGTGATCCAGCGGAGATTCGCGCCGACGCTTTCCCTGGGATGACCTTCCACGGGAAAGTGGATCAGGTGTCTCCCGCCAGCGGATCGCAGTTTGCGCTATTGCCGCCGGATAATTCCACCGGTAACTTCACGAAGATCGTGCAAAGGGTTCCGGTGAAGATCGTGCTGGACGGTGGCCAGTCAGCGCAGCGTTTACGTCCGGGCCTGTCCGTGATCGCGACTATTCATATCAGTGACGAGGGCCGGTGACGAGGTTCGAACGTGATCGCAACTGAGGCGAAGCCCGCTGCAATGGCATCAGCCGCACCAACTCGCGCAAAACCTGTCCAGCAATCCATCGCCACGAATCCGTATGTGGGGATTCTGGGCGTGTTTTTGGGTGCTGGGGTGGCTACGTTGAATGCCCGACTAATCAGCGTCGGCTTGCCCGACCTCCGCGGCGCCCTAGGCTTAGGCTTTGATGAAGCTTCGTGGCTGCCTACGGCGCTCAACATGGCAACCATGTTCAGCGGCGTTTTTGTCGTTTTCGTGAACGTGCTGCTTGGCCCGCGCAGGATTCTTTTGGCTACAGCGTCGGTTTTTGCCATTGTATCCGCGCTGCTACCCTTTGCAACGGGCTACTGGCCGATGATGGCGTTGATCGTGATCGCGGGGCTTGCGTCGGGAACTTTCTACTCGCTCACCATGACGTTTGTCTTGAACTCGCTTCCGAAAAAACTCATCATCTTCGGGATTGCCGCCTACGCGGCCGACATCGTCTTCGTTAGCAACTTTGCCTCCGCGGTTGAGGGATGGTACATCGCCCATCTGTCGTGGCACTGGATCTTCTGGAACGCCGCATGGGTCACCCCATTGATGATCACCTGCGTCTACTTCGGAATTCCGCGCAAGCCGATCTCAGGGCAAATGCCGAGTTGGCGTGGATTCGCTTATTTCAGCTGCGGCTTGGCGCTTCTTTACGGCGCCCTGGACCAGGGAGAACGGCTCGACTGGTTCAATTCCGGCGTGATCGTCGCGATGTCGGCTGCCGGCCTCTTCCTTGTTGGCGCCGCATTTGTCCGGAGACTACTCCAGCCCAACCCAACCGTGAACCTGTCCTTCCTAAGTAAACGGAACATCATCATCATCGCCCTGTCCATTTTCGTTTTTAAGTTCGAGCACCTGGCCACGGTTGTGCTCGTACCCGCATTTCTGGGCAACATCCAGCAGTACCGGCCCTTGGAGATAGGTCACGCACTTGCCTGGGTTGCTTTGCCGATGTTTGCGGTGGTTTGGCTAGTGGCATTCACGATCGTCTACACCAACTCCCGCCTGGTGCTGACTTTTGGACTCACGATTGCCGCCGTGGCGTGCTGGTTCTGCTCCCACGTCGACAGCTCTTGGGCTGGAAACAGCTTCGAGATCTTGGAGCTTGCGCTGGCGTGCGGTTTCGCCTGTACTTACGTCGGCCTGGTGAGCAGCATCGTGCTCGAGGGACTAGACGCCGGCGCAATGGGCAGCTTCGCCAATATGGCCACATTCTCGGGATTCATGCACCTCATACGAATCTTCGGCGGCCAGATCGGCTCAGCTGTGATGACTCGCTTCATTACGGTGCGCGAGGAATTCCATTCCAATCTGCTGGGACTTCATGTTCAAATCGGCGATTGGCTCACCGATGAGCGAATTCGGGCGCTAACCGCTGGCATGTTTTCAGGCTCGATAGGTCGTGAAGAGGCGCAGCAACGCGCGATTGGGATCCTGGGCCAACAAGTGCGCGGCCAAGCTTACACAATGGCGATCGCCGACGCGTTCCTTCTGATCGGCTGGATGGTGGTCGCCTACCTTCTGCTCATGCTATTTCTGCGCCCCGGAAAACTGAGTTACAAAATCTTGAGGAATATGCAATGAATTATCGGAAATATGTTCGCACCCTAGCGATCGCTGGGCTCGCGGCGATGTTCGCAGCGCGACAAGAAGCAGCGGAAGCGCGGCGTCTCACGCTGACCGAGGCCGTGCATCTGGCGATCGCTCAGAATCATGCGCTCAAAATCGCCAGACTCAAGGTAACGGAGAACGAGCAGAAGAAGGTCGGAGAGCGTTCCTCTTATTTCCCCTCGATCACGAATCAGTCGAACGTGATGCACGTTACCGCACTAGAAGGTATTGGGATTCCGGAAGGGGCGTTCGGGACCGTCGGGGGTGCCCTTGTGCCGGAGCATGTCGTCACTATTCCTCAGGGCACAACGACATTCTTCACCAGCGGCACACAGCTTTCGCAGCCGCTCACACAACTGATTCGCATTCACGCGGCAAACCGGATTGCAGCCGTCGAAGTCGCGGTTTCTCGTGATGACGTGAAGAAGGCGGAGACAGAGGTTGCGCTGGAAGTTCATACGCTTTATTACGGGGTTCTGATCTCGCGTCTTCAAAAGCAAGCAGCGGAGCAGCAGGCCGGGTATGCCGGCGAGAATCTGCGCGAGAGCGAAGACGACGTGCGCAATGGTAGCGCTTTGAAGGTAGCCGCCATACAAGGGCGCGCGGGCGTGCTCGAAAGTCAGCAGGCCGTTCTGACCGCCGAGCTCCAGCTATCCGACCTCAACTGGGAGTTAAACGATCTATTAGGACTACCTCTCGACACGCCATTGGAGCTGGATCCCGCCGTGCCGACCAGTTTTGATCAGCGCCCACGCGAAGAGTACGTGGAGGCAGCCTATTCGGAGAACCCGGAGATTTTGGCGGCCGAGGAAGCTGTCAAGAAAGCACAGGCAGGCGTGACCGCGGCAAAATCGGCTTACATTCCTGATATTACCGCCTACGCGCGCCAAAGCTATCAAGACGGTGTTCCGTTCCTGGTTCGGAACTTCGGCACGTTCGGCGTCAGTCTGACTTATGACGTATTCGACTTCGGAAAGCGGCGCTCCGCCGTGCGCGAGCGCGAAGCCCAATTGGCGCAAGCGGAAGAGAATCTACAGCGGCTGAAAGATAAGGTAGCGGTTGGCATCGACAAAAGCTACAACAAACTGGAACGCACCAAACACATGGTCGACGTCGCGGACCAGGTGGTTAAACTCCGCCAGGAGAGCGAACGGCTGGCAAAGAACCAATTGACTGAAGGCGTCGTGCTCGTGTCGGACCAGAGGCAAAGCTCTGCCGCAACCTACAAGGCTCAAGCCGATTATCTGCAGGCAAGCTTGGGATATCTGCTGGCCTGGGCGGAACTCGAACAGACGGTCGGTCGCACCCCGGGGCTGTGATACAACCGGTCAAACACAGATTGCGCGTTCCCGCATTCCGGTTAGTCCCCGATGTCCTTCGGCCCCGATTGCAAGCACCCGAGGCTCGATTCTGCAACCGTGGTCGCGAATCCGCATGAGCCGTCAGTGTCACCCCCGGCGGCCCGGGACCTCGTCTCACCCGACCAGCGGGCTTTGTTTTGTGGACGCTGCTTCGTCAGAAACCAGACGCCCTTCTCGATCACCCTCCGTCTTGGTCTGAAGAGCCATTCC
>Ga0213875_10000598_pt1 | contig 29178 bp, 27 predicted proteins | sample BarmaccomBMRX_R8_FD_160105 | JGI IMG/M metagenome (GOLD analysis project Ga0213875, IMG submission 160105) | Root-associated microbial communities from Barbacenia macrantha in rupestrian grasslands, the National Park of Serra do Cipo, Brazil - RX_R8 | ecosystem: Host-associated > Plants > Roots... | reverse complement strand
GACCAGGTCGCCATGTGGGACCTGCCCGCCGACCCGGCCATCGTCGGCGATGCCCGCAAGGAGGTGGCGGCAAGGCTGGCCGGCTGGGGCCTGGACGACGCGGTGTTCACCACCGAGCTCGTGGTCAGCGAGCTGGTAACCAACGCCATCCGGCACGCCGGGAGCCCGATCCAGCTCCGTCTCATCCGGGACCGGACGCTCATCTGCGAGGTCTCCGACGGCAGCAGCACCGCCCCGCACCTGCGCCGGGCCCGCGCCTTCGACGAGGATGGCCGCGGCCTGCTCCTGGTCTCCCAGCTCACCCAGCGCTGGGGGACGCGCCAGACCCCGCACGGCAAGACCATCTGGGCGGAACAGGCCATCCCGGGTGACGAAGAGCCACCGCCCGTTCGGATGAAAAAAATGATTTTACGGAACGGGCGGTGGTGCTTCTGCCCGGAAACGCACGGCCATGCGGCGCCCGTACCCTTGGACTCATGACCTCGCAGCCGGTGTGGGTGCGGGCCAGGCGCCGGCGCCGGCGCGGTGACGTAGGTTTCAGCGGTGGGCCCGGCGGGAGGCGCGCCGGGTTACCGCGGTCACCGCCGAGTCAGCGTGGTGAAGTGTCCTGGCCGTACGGGTCGATGGATCATGGCGCTCAGCGGCGACGGCCACGCGATGGACGAGCCGCCCGGCAAGCGGCAGTGCGATGGCCAGCAGCACCCAGGTCCGCAGCCGCCTGGAAAAGAACATCCACATGCTCAGCGTCCTTATCTCTTCCGTATCTCTTCTGCCCGCCTACGCGGCGCTACCCCCGGCCCGGCGCTCTAATCACCACGCCGCCGGGGAGGCGAAGACCTGCTGCGCCCACGTCTTGACGCGCTCGCCGGAACTGTGCTGATACTGAGCCAGTCACCGGCTCCCGAAACGACGGCCAGGCGGTGTGGCTCGGCCCAGTTTTGACAACGTTGTCACCTTTGAGCGTTATCAGCACTGAATGTTGTCACCACTGAATTTGCCGCAACTGTGCGGCCGCTCCGGGTACGGCCGGCCGGCTCCTCGGGTTGGTGCAGCGCGCCGCGGCAAGGGAGGAAGACGCGTGAACCGGACCAAGCGCTACATCGGCCGGCTGGGCCGGCGAAGCATCACCGTTTCCGTGGTGGCCGGGCTGGCGGCGGGCGTGATCTCGGCCGGGCCGGGCGTGGCCGCCGGCCGGGCCGCGGTGACGGCCGATCCGGCCAGCTATGTCAGCCCGCTCATCGGAACCGGCTCGGGCGGTAACGTGGTCGGCCAGGTGGACACCTTTCCCGGGGCCAGCGCACCGTTCGGGATGCTCACCTTCAGTCCCGACACCGCGCCGACCGGGGCGGACGGCGGCGGCTACTACTACGGGGACAGCCAGATCAAGGGCTTCTCGCTGACCCATATCTCCGGCCCCGGCTGCGGGGCCTTCGGTGACTTCCCGATCCTGCCCACCGCGGGCCCGGTGCCGGACAACCCGTACACCACCACGGACAGCTTCAGCCACACGGGCGAGCAGGCCAGTCCCGGCTACTACGCGGTTTCGCTGGGATCGCCGGCCATCAGGGCCCAGGTGACCGCCACCACCCGGACCGGACTGGCGGACTTCACCTTCCCCTCCGGTTCCCAGGGCAACGTCCTGTTCAAGGTGGACGGCAGCCAGAACGGCGACGTCAACCAGTCCGTGCGGTTCGTCGGCGACGATACGGTCGCCGGGACGCTGAAGTCGGGTCCGTGGCCGGGGCGCGGGCCCGGGCACAGGCCGGGCGGCCACCGCGTCGCCCCCGGCTCGGCCGGCCCCAACTCGGCCGGTTCCGGCCCGGGCGGTTCCGGCTCGGGCGGGGGGCAGGCCACGTCGGGGCATTTCTGCGGCTCGCCGGACACCTACCCGGTGTACTTCGCGGCCCGGTTCAGCCGGCCGTTCTCCGCGGTGGGCACGTGGCAGCAGACGCCCACGGGGCCCAACCTCCTCGGCACCTCCCAGACGGGCACGCTGCCCTGGGGAGGGCCCTACAACAACGGCTGCACCTCCAGCACCGGCGGCCTGACCCCGGTGGACGGGGGCGCTGGCGAGTCGTGGGCGGCCAGCTGCGTCACCCCCCAGACGTGGGTGCAGGTGACCCCGAAGGGCCTCACCAGCGGCGACACCTACCTGGCCAGCGTCACCCTGGAAGCCAACAGCGCCAGCCAGACCGCGCCCGTCTACCTCGACTTCTACAACGGCTGCGTCGACACCTCCAGCCAGGAGGTCACCCTCAGCCCAGGCAAGCCGGTCACGCTGACCGACAGCACCACGGTCGGCTGCTCCAACACGCCCCAGTTCCAGATCCGCTCCTCGGGCGCCGGCGCCGTGGACCTGACCGCCACCGGCGCGTCGATCCAGCAGGTGGTTGAGCACCCCGATCCGGGATCCACCTCGGCCAGCGGCTCGGGGGCGGCGGCGTACGCCAGCTTCGCCCCGCCGTCCGGCAGCACGGCGCCGCAAACGGTCCAGATGCAGGTGGCTATCAGCTACGTGAGCACGGCCAGCGCCTGGGCCAACCTGCAGGCCGAGCAGGGATCGCCGGACGTGAGATTCTCCTCCGTCCGGCAGGCCACCCGAGCCTCGTGGAACCGGTTGCTCAGCAAGGTTCAGGTGGACGGGGGCACCGCCGCCGACCTGACCGAGTTCTACACCGCCCTGTACCACGCCCTGCTCGACCCCAGCGTGTTCTCCGACGCCAACGGGCGGTACCTGGGCTTCGACGGCGCGGTGCACACGGTGCCGGGCAGGCAGCGGCTGCAGTACGCCAACTTTTCCGGCTGGGATGTGTACCGCGACGAGATACAGCTGCTCAGCCTGGTCGCCCCAACCCAGACCGGGGACATGATGCAGTCGCTGGTCAATGACGCGGCCCAGGGCGGGTGGCTGCCCAAGTGGCCGCTGGCGGACGACTACACCGGCGTGATGAACGGCGACGCGGCCGACGCGATGATCGCCGACGCCTACGCCTTCGGGGTGCGCAACTTCGACATCCGCCGGGCGCTGGACGAGATGGTCAAGGGGGCCACCGTGGTCCCGGCCGCCGGCCAGCTGGGGCACGGCTGGTACGTGGAGCGCCCGCAGCTTGCCGACTACCTAGAGCTCGGCTACACCCCCAACGTTGAGCAGACGTCCCTGTCGCCGGTGGACAACGGCGCCTCCCAGACCCTGGAGTATGCCCTCGGCGACTTCGGCATCTCCCAGATGGCCCGGGCGCTGGGCCGCGGCTCCACCGCGGCCGAGTTCGCCAGGCGGGCGCAGAACTGGGAGAACCTGTTCAACCCGGCCACCGGCTACCTGCAGCCCCGCGGCGGTGCGGGCGGCTTCCCGGTCGGCGACCCGCTCACCGTCGGCTATGGCAGCTTCGGCCAGTCCGGCTACCAGGAGGGCAACGCCGCCCAGTACGGCTTCGCCGCCCCCCAGAACCTGGCCGCCCTGATCAGCCTCATGGGCGGCCGGGCCAGGGCCATCGCCCGGCTCAACACGCTCTTCACCCAGCTCAACGCCGGCCCCAACGAGCCGTACTACTGGGCGGGCAACGAGACCGACCTCAACGCCCCGTGGGCCTACGATTACGCCGGCGCGCCGTACCGGACCCAGGCCGTGGTGCGCCAGATCACCAGCACCCTGTACTCGGCGGCGCCGGGCGGTGAGCCCGGCAACGACGACCTCGGCGCCATGAGTTCCTGGCTGGTGTGGGCGGACCTGGGCCTGTACCCCCAGACCGCCGGCGCGCCCGTCCTGGTGACCGGCAGCCCGCTGTTCACCCACGCCGTGGTGCACCTGCCGTCGGGCGCGGCGCTCAGCATCCGCGGGGCCGGCGCCGGTGACAACCAGCCGTACGTCACCGGCCTGGCCGTCAACGGGACACCCACCCAGCGGGCCTGGGTCCCGGTCCCCCGCCTTCTCGCCCGCGGCGGGTCCCTGGCCTTCACCCTCTCGTCCACCCCGGACCAGGCGTGGGGTTCCGCGCCGGCCGACGCCCCGCCGTCGTACCCGGCCGGGCAGGCGCCGGCGGTGGTGGCGCCCACCGGGCCAGCCCAGGTGGCCCCCGGGGGGACGGCCACCGCGGACCTCACAGTGGCCAACGCCACGGCCCAGACCCAGGTGGTGTCGTGGTCGGTGACGGTGCCGCCCGGCTCCGGGCTGCAGGCCAGCCCGTCGCGGGGCACGGCCAGCATCCCGGCCGGCGGGGGCACCATCCGGGTCGTGCTCAGCGCCTCCCCCGGCGCCCCGCAGACCTTCTCCACGGCGACGGTGTCGGCGACGGTGGACGACCAGCCGGTGCCGGCCGAGAACCTGTCGGTACAGGTCGCCATCCCCGGCAGCCTGGCCTCCTACTTCGGCAACCGCGGCGTCTCCTCCGACAGCGACCCGATGGCCGCCGACTTCGACGGCGGCGGGTACAGCTACTCGGCACAGGCGCTGTCCGCCGCGGGGGTCAGCCCGGGCAGCAAGGTGACGGCCGGCGGCGCCACCTACACCTGGCCAAGCTCGCCCGCCGGCGACCCCGGCAACGTGGTGGCGGCCGGGCAGATCGTCACCCTCGACGCCCCGGCCGGCGCCTCCTCGCTCTTCCTGCTCGGCTCGGCCACCAACGGCCCGGACACCGCCACGGTGACCGTCACCTACAGCGACGGCTCAACCGCCTCGCTGCCCATCGCGGTCACCGACTGGGCCGCCGGAAGCCCGCAGCCGGGCAACACCGTCGCCGTGACCATGCCGTACCGCAACTGCGCCTGCGGGGCAACCGTGTACGGCACCACCAGCGTGTACTCGATAGCGGTGCCCATCAACCCGGCGCTCGGGGTAGCGAAGGTGACCCTGCCCGCAGACACCAGCCAGGGCGAGATCCACATCTTCGCCCTCACCACCGGCTGATTCGCCCCGCCACCCGCCGATTCGCCCGCTCGCTCGCCAGCACGCAGCCTGAAACAGGAGCTGGCCAGGAGGAGGCCGAAGTCGATCCCTTTTCACCTACGCCGGCATCGAAGTCGATGCCGTGCACGTCGACGAACTCCGGAATCCGGGACGCGAGTACCCGAAGTCCATCTTCCTGGCCATGGCGCTGGTCCTGGCCGTCTTCATCGGCCCGACGCTGGCGATCGCGTGGGTGATCCCCGCGAATCAGATCAGTTTCACGGCCGGCGTGATGCAGGCCTTTCAAAGCCTCTTCACCCACTTCGGCGCCGGGTTCGCCGTGCCGCTGATCGCGATCGGCGCAATTCGGCCACCTGAACCCGCTCGCGTACGCCGTCCTGATCCTGGTAGCCCCGCCCGGCAGCCAGGCCGCCCGGCGGGGCCAGTTCCTGGTGCGCTGTCAGCGCGCCCGCGCCGTCCGCGCCATGGCGGGGATCACGGCGCCCCCGACCGTCAGGTGCATCACGACCAGCCCGGCGGCGGCCGATGTGTGCGCCGCTGCGGCCAGCGCCAGGGCCAGCGACGCGGCCAGCGCCGCCAGCGCGATGGTGGTCCACAGGGGCCGGGCGTGCGGGGTGCGCCGCTCCAGCAGGGCGAGCAGCAGCCAGCCGAGCAGGCAGGCAGCCACGGTGACGCCGATGATCTGGCCCACCGCGATCGTCTGGGTGGGGCTGGTGCCGAAGCGGAAGTTCAGGTGGATGCCGAGCAGCGGGACTTCCACGGTCCAGGCCAGGGCGGCGGCCAGGGCGCCGCCCGCGGCGCACAGCGCCCGGGCGCGGCCGTGCTTGATGGCCGCCATGGGGGCGGTGGTGGTGAGCATGTGCGTACTCCCTCAGGTGGCTCGCGGCGCCCGGTGGCGCCGCTGCTCACCAGGCTGTCCCGGGCCGGGGTAATCGGGCATCGTCTGGCGGGCGCCCGGTGCGCTGCTGCACCGGCGGTAGCGGGTACTGCCGGCGCGGTAGCCCGCCCGCCTGCGCGGCGACGATGGCGCCGGCCCGCTGCCGGTAATACGCTCCCGGTGATGGGCATCAACCACAGGATCAGGCTGCCGCGGCGCTGGCGGGGCGCCGCGGGCGTGGCGCTGGTGCTCGTGCTGGCCGTGGCCGGCGGCCACGCCGAGGCGAACCCGGTGCACCGCTACGGCGGCCTGCACCTGGCGGGCCATCCGCCGCTGGCTGCTTACCTGCTGCTGGGGGTGCCCGCCCTGGCCCTGATCTGGCGCAACAGCCGCCCGGTGGGGGTGCTCGGGCTCGCCGTGGCCGGCGCGGCCGGATGGGCGGCGCTGGGCCAGATCGACGGGGCCGCGCTCGTTCCGGTCATCGTCGCGCTGTACTGGGTCGCGCTGACCCGCCCGTGGCGCATCGCGGTTGCCGCCGGGCTCGCCGGGGCGGCGGCGATCTTCGTGACCGAGGGGCTGGCCGGGCCGTTCGGCTGGTTCGGCGGCCCGAACGCGACGATGTGGCCGGAGCTGCTCGCGGCCGGCGCGGTTGGCGGGTACGTGGCGGCGCGCCGTCAGTGGCTGGCCGCCGAGTCTGACCGGGCTGCGCGGGCCGAGCAGGCCCGGGAGGACGAAACCCGCAGGCGCATCGACGCCGAGCGGATGCGGATCGCGCGTGAGCTGCACGACGTGGTCGCGCACTCGATGGCGATGATCAACATTCAGGCCACGGCGGCGGGCATGCAGCTGGCCGCCGATCCGGCGGGCGCGGGCGAGTCGATCCAGGCGATCCGCGCCGCCAGCAAGTCCGGGCTGCGCGAGCTGCGGGCGATACTCGAGGTGCTGCGGCAAGCCGACGGCGGGAGCCCGGCGGTGCCGGTGCCGGACCTGCGCGCCATCACCGCGCTCGCCGAGGCGGCCAGCGCCGCCGGCACGCCGACCACGCTGGAGCCGGCCGGGCCGCCGGCCCCGGTGCCGCCGCCGGTCGCACTGGCCGCCTACCGCATCGTGCAGGAGTCGCTCACCAACGTGGTGCGTCACGCGGGGCGGGTCGCCGCCACCGTGGGCCTGCGGCATGAGGGGGGATACCTGTACGTGGACGTGGTCAACGACGGCGGGGCCGCACCGGCCGCCTTCAGCGACGGGACCGGGGCGGGACTGGCCGGAATGCGGGAACGGGCGGCCGTTCTGGGCGGCACCCTGGATGCCGGCCCGCGGCCCGGCGGCGGGTTCGCCGTCCACGCCCGGCTGCCGGTGGCGGCAGCCGCCCCAGCCCGGGGGCCGCAGGCCCCGGCCACGGGTCCCGCGGGCACGGGCGCGAGCATGACGGGCACCGCCGCGGGCCCCGGCGGGGCCGCGGCCCGGGAACCAGCAGCCGACAGCCAGGACCCCGGCGCTGCAGGGCGGCCTGGCGGGCCGTGCGCGCAGCCGGTCGAGGGCCGACCGTGATCAGGGTGCTGCTCGCCGACGACCAGGCCCTCGTCCGGGCCGGCCTGCGGGTTGTGGCCGGCTCGGCGCCCGACATCCAGATCGTCGGGGAGGCCGCCGACGGGGCGGCCGCGGTCGATCTGGCCCGCTCGCTGCGGGCCGAGGTGGTGCTGATGGACATCCGCATGCCCGGCACCGACGGGCTGGAAGCGACCCGGCAGATCGCCGCCGACCCCGAGCTGAGCGGGGTACGCGTCATCATCCTCACCACCTTCGAGCAGGACGAGTATGTCTTCGAGGCGCTCCGCGCCGGAGCCAGCGGCTTCCTGGTCAAGGACACCGAGCCGGAGGACCTCGTCAGCGCCATCCGGGTGGTCGCCCGCGGCGATGCCCTGCTGTCACCGAGCGTCACCCGCACGCTGATCTCCAGCATCGCCGGGCGCGGTCCGGCCCAGCCGGTCGACGCCTCCGTGCTGTCGGTGCTCACCGACCGGGAGCGAGAGGTTCTCGCCCGGGTCGCCGCGGGCATGAGCAACGACGAGATCGCCGCGACCCTGTACATGAGCCCGCTGACCGCCAAAACCCACGTCAACCGGATGATGGCCAAACTCGGCGCCCGAGACCGCGCCCAGCTGGTGGTCATCGCCTACGAGACCGGCCTGGTCCGGCCGGGCCTGTCCTGAGGCCGAGCCGGGCGAGGCGGCGGGCCACGAGGATGATCAGATCACGGCCCACAGGGTCATTGGGCTGGGCTATCCCGATCTGAGGGTGTCTCCTTTTGCGGTGCGTGTGTAGATCACCTGGCGTCCTTCCCGGCACCCGGTGACCAGCCCGGCCTGGCGCAGGACTTTCAGGTGATCGCTTACCCCTCCGGCGCTGACCTGCATCCGCCGGGCGAGCTGGAGGGTGGAGGCGGGCCGGTCCAGCTCACGCAGGATCTGCGCCCGCCGCTGGCCGATGAGTGCTTCCAGGGCATCATCGCCTCGCTCATCGGCGGCCCAGACATCGGCGATGCCAGCGGCCGGGTAGACCAGTGCGGGATCCCATGGTGGATCCGTGCGCGGCCAGGCTTTGGGCCAGGTGAAGATCGCCGGGATCAGCAGCAGCCCGCGGCCGGCCAGGTCCACGTCGGCTGGCGCCTTCGTGGTCGGGTGCACGACGAGGGTGTCGTGGTCCCAGCGGACGGTCTGGTGCAAGCCGGTGAATGCCGCCTGCGGCCCGGCGGCCGCCAGTCGGCGCGCGCGAGAGGCGATCTCGGACTCCAGCACCGCTGACATCCGTGCCCACCAGGGAGCGAGCGCCGCCTCCCAGAAGGCCCGCATCTGCCCCACCAGCTCCGTCAGCGCGCCGGCCGGGTCCTCGGCGAAGGGCCGGGCCGCCGTCGGCCCGCGCGGGTAGGTGCGCATGATCTCGTCCTTGACCTGCTGGGGCGGGGTTGCCCGGATGCGGTCAAGCTCGCTGCCGATCTTCGCATGAGGCACCTTGGGCGGCGGCCCAACGAACACCGGCCAGAACCCGCCCCCGCCCAGGGGAGCGGCGATGTCCAGGAGGGACAGGTCCAAGCCCGCGGTGCGGGGGATGGCCCATTCCCGCCACGGGCGGTGCACGACGGAGCGGCCCGGGTCGCGCAGCACGTAGAAGGCGCCGATCAGGTCCATCAGCGGCGCGATGGCGAACCTGGTGCGCAACAAGTCGTCGCGGCCGAACCGGTACCAGACCCCCATGGATTCAGCGTAGGACGAATCGTTATGGCGCGGGCCGCGGCGTGGCGTATGAACGTGATCAAGGCCAGCACCTCATCCAGCACAACCCGGGAGGCCACGGTGGTCAAGGTGATCTCCGGCCGGCTCGCCGGCGAACCAGCGCCGGCCGTCATCGCCAGGCGGATCATCGATTCCAGCCGGTACCTGACGCTGGCCACCGCGGACGGCGCGGGGCGGCCCTGGGCCTCACCGGTCTGGTATGCCCATGAGGACTACGCCAGCTTCTTGTGGGTGTCGCGAGCCGGCGCCCGCCACTCGCGCAACATCGCCGCCCGCGCCACGGTCAGCGCCGTCATCTTCGACTCCACGGTCCCCGAAGCGGAGGCACAGGGGGTCTACTTCGAGGCGCTGGCCGAAGAACTCAGCGGCGCCGAACGCGACCGGGCAATCGCGATCTTCTCCCGCCGATCCCAGGCCCTCGGGCTCAGCGAATGGCGCACCGCCGACGTGATCGCACCGGCACCACACCGCCTGTACCGGGCACGCGCGTCGGCGTGCTTCATCCTCGCACCCCGCGACCAGCGGCTGCCCGTCAAGATCGACGAACACGAGTGAGAGAACCACACCGGAACTCCGGATGAAAGGACCGACGATGAGAAAGCCGTATTGATGATGGAGGTTTCGCTGGATGGCCTGGTGGCGCGCCCCGGCAAGTTCGGCGCCGAGGGCTGGGGCCTGCCGCCGGAGGACCCGGCTCTGAAAGCGCGAAAGCTCGGCTGGCTCGGTGAGGCGGCCCTGCATCTGATGGGCCGCCATACATATGAGGAGATGGCCGGGTTCTGGCCCACCTCCGACGACGAGTACGCGAAGCCGATGAACGATATTCCCAAGGTCGTGTTCTCCAAGACACTCACCAAGGCGGACTGGCAGCAGTCAACGATCGCGAGCGGCGACCTGGCCGACGAGATCAGCGCCCTCGAGACCGAGCCCGGGAAGGACCTGATCGCGTGGGGAGGTGCTGCCTTCGCGCAGTCGCTCACCAGGCTCCGCCTGGTCGATGAGTACCGGCTCGTGAAACAGCCAGTGGCCTTGGGGGACGGCCTTCCGCTGTTTGCGGGACTCACCGCGCCATTGGTGCTCGACCTCGTTGAAGCCCAGGCATATGCCGACGGCGCGGTGCTCTGTGTCTACCGCCCGGCTGCAGGATGAGCGGTTCCGAGTGATCGAGGCCGGCCGGGGTCGGCGGCGCAGGCCAACCTGCGTGATTTCTCGAGCCGCCCCGGGCCGGGGCGCATCGGCACTCACTTGTCTGCCTCTGCGGCCGCTGGCCGTGCGCTTGTCCGCGCCCTACTGGCGGGCCATGGCGATACGCATCTCGGCTTCGGTGTCGGTGATGAGGTCACCGCTGAGGTCAAGGGTGACCGTGTGCAGTGTGCCGGTGAAACCGAAGGGCGGCTGGTAGTCCGGCGTGATGGCGCTGCCCGGGTTGGCGCCGCAGGTCAGCCCGCCCGGGTTGAACGCGATCGGCGTGGTGACCGGGAATTCTTCCTGGGCCACCAGATGGCCGTCGACGTACAGCTGGGCGTGTCCGGGGGCGCCCTGGCCGTTGGGGATGTCGGGTTTGCCGGTGGGCTCGAACTCGAATCGGAGCCGGTGCCGCCCCGCCGGGAGGGCGTCGGGCGTGGAGACGGTGTACAGGGCGCGGCGGACGTAGTTGTGGGTGTAGTGCAGCTTGCCGTTTTTGGCGTAGAAGGTCCAGCCGCCGACGGCGGAGCCCTGGCAGAGCAGGACGCCCTCGGCGCCGCCGGGCGGGATGTCCACGTCCGCGGTGATGGCGTGCGGGCGGTTGACGATCTTCGGCCCGGCGAAGTAGGGCACGGTCTGGGTGCCGGGCCGGTAGGTGTAGCGGTCGCGGGACTCAGCGGTCTCGGGCCGCTCGACCATGAGCCTTTCCACGGCGCTGCCGTCGATGGGCAGCACGTTGTACTTGCCTGCCTCGACGTACCACATGGCGATCATCTCGATCAGCTTGTCCCGGTGGGCCTCGGCGAGGTTGTGGTTCTCGGCCGGGTCGCCGGCGACGTGGTACAGTTCCCAGCCGCTGGCGTCCAGGCCGGTCAGGTCCCCGGCCCTGATCGGTGCGCCGAACGGCTTGCCCGCCTCCGTGAAGGACGGACCGGGCCATGGGCACACCGCGCGCCACCCGTCGTGGTCGATCGCCCGGTGCCCGAACATCTCGAAGTACTGGGTGCGGTGCCGGGTCGGCGCGGCCGGGTCATCGAAGGTGTACGCGAAGCTGACTCCGTGGATCGGGGACTGGGTGACCCCCCGGATCGTGGCGGGCGGGTCGATGCCGAGTGCCTCCAGCACGGTGGGCACCATGTCGATCAGGTGCGCGTACTGGCTGCGCACCTGGCCGCGGGCCCGGATTCCCTGCGGCCAGTGGACCAGGAACGGGTCGCAGGTGCCGCCGCGGTAGGTCTCCCGCTTCCACCGGCGGAACGGGGTGTTCCCGGCCCAGGTCCACCCCCACGGGTAGTGGTTGAAGGTGGCCGGCCCGCCGAGCTCGTCGATCGCCCGCAGGCTGTCTTCCAGCGGCTCGGGGGCATTGTTGAAGAACTGCAGTTCGTTGGTGGTCCCGGTGGGGCCGCCCTCGGAGCTGGCGCCGTTGTCGGATACCACCATGATCAGCGTGTTGCCGAACTCGCCGATCTCCTTCAGGAAGCCCAGCAGGCGGCCGATGTGGTGGTCGGTGTGCGAGAGGAACCCGGCGTACACCTCCATCATCCGGGCCGCCAGCCGCCGCGCCTCGGGCGGCAGCGAGTTCCACCGCGGCACGTCGGGGTCGTGCCGGGACAGCTCGGCATCGGCGGGCATCACGCCCAGTTCCTTCTGCCGGGCCAGCACCCGCTCCCGGTAGGCGTCCCAGCCGTCATCGAACTGGCCTCGGTACCGGTCGGCCCACTCCTTGGCCACGTGATGCGGCGCGTGCGTCGCCCCGGTGCAGAAATGCAGGTAGAACGGCTTGTGCGGGGCGACCTGCTTGGCGTCGGCGATGAACTGGATGGCCTTGTCGGCCAGGTCCTCGGTCAGGTGGTAGCCCTCCTCCGGGGTGCGCGACGGCTCCACCTGATGGTTGTCGTAGGTCAGGTCCGGGGTCCACTGGCTGGTGTCGCCGCCCAGGAACCCGTAGAACCGCTCGAACCCGCGGCCCAGCGGCCACCGGTCGAACGGCCCGGCCGCCGACTCGAACTCCGACGGCAGCAGGTGGTACTTGCCGACCATGTAGGTGCTGTAGCCGTGGCCCAGCAGCATCTCCGACAGGAACCCGTTCTCGAACGGGATCTGCCCGTGGTACCCCGGGTACCCGGTGGCGAGCTCGTTGATCGCCGCGGTCGCGTTGGCATGGTGATTGCGCCCGGTGATGATGCACGACCGCGACGGGGAGCACAAGGCCGTGGTGTGCATGCTGGTGTACAGCAGCCCGCCCGCGGCCAGCGCGTCGAAGTTCGGCGTGGCGATCGGGCTGCCGTAACAGCCCAGCTGCCCGTACCCGGTGTCGTCCAGCACGATGATCAGCACGTTCGGCGTCCCCGCTCTCGCGCGCAGCGGCCGCGGCCACGCCGGGCTCGATTCATCCGTCGTCCGCCCGATGACACCAGGAAACGCCGTCCCCGGCTCATACTCGGTAAGCCCCATCGCCAGCCCTCCATCCCTCCGACTCGACGCGCCGAAACGCCCGCCGCCACAAGCAGAACCCGCCGCGAGCGACCTGCCATCACTCGGCATGGGTGATCCCCTGGGCTTCGCCGCGGTCGGAATCCTTGGCTCGCAGATGGGATGTTCGGCGGGCGACGCGGCCGGGCCCGGCGGGTGCCGGGCGCGGCCGGCTCTTGCCGGTCAATCCCTGGGCCGCCGAGCCTGGTTCACCTCGCGAACGAGCGCCCAGGCGTCCGCCACCGGGCCCAGGTGCCCGAGCTTGTCGGGGTTGCTCACCGAGCGGATCGTCTGGATCTGCCCGCCGAGTACGTCGAGCGTCACGACATAGAGCACCTTGTTGTCCCGATCGCGGAAGATCGCTCCCGGCTGGCCGTTCACCTCGTGGGGCTCCAGCGTCACGTCGAGCCGGGCCAGCCAGGGCAGCATCGCGGCAAGCACCCGGGCCACCTTCGCGGCGCCGGTGACCGCCCTGGCCAACTGCGGAGCCTTGCCGCCGCCGTCTCCGACCATCGATGCGTCAGCGGCGAGCAGCTCCCGCAGGCCGTCGACGTCGCCTTCCCGGAGCGCGCCGAAGAACCGCGCCGCCAGTTTCTCCCGCTCCTCGCGGTCCGCCTCGAACCGGGGCCGCCCCGCGTCCATGTGGCGCCGCGCCCGCACCGCGAGCTGGCGGCAGGCCCCCTCCGACCGCCCCACCGCCGACGCGACCTCGGGGAAGCCGAACCCGAACACCTCCCGCAGCACGAAGACCGCCCGCTCGAGCGGGCTGAGCCGCTCGAGCAGCAACAGGGCCGCCATCGACACCGAGTCGGCCAGCTCCGCCGACCGTTCCGGGTCCGCATACGGATCGGTCAGCAGCGGCTCGGGAAACCAGTGACCGACATACTTCTCCCGCCGGACGCGGGCCGACCGCAGCACATCGATCGAGACCCGGGTCACCGCGGCCGACAGGAAGGCCTTGGCCGACGTGGGCTGCGTCGGGGACGACTCGTAGCGCAGCCAGGTTTCCTGGACCGCGTCCTCGGCCTCGCTCACGCTGCCGAGGATCCGGTAAGCGATCGCGAACAGCAGCGGCCGCAGCTCCTCGAACTCCCCGGCCCTGCTCACGCGAGCTCTTCCTTGAACCCCTGCTGCCACGAGGGGTAGCGCAGCTCCCAGCCGAGCTCCCGCTTGGCCTTGGCGTTGGAGAAGCCGCGCCCCTCGGTCATCATGATCACCGCCATTTCCCCGGCCAGCAGCCGTGCGACCCACTTCGGAAGCCGTCTCGGCCGCTTCGCCCCGGCGCACTCGGCCAGATAGGGTAGCCACCGGCTGACCGGGGCAGGCTCGTCGTCGACGATGTTGAACACGCCGGCCGCCTGCTGCTCCAGGGCCAGGACGGTAGCGCCCGCCGCGTCGTCCAGATGCACCCACGAGAAGTAACCGGTGCCGCCCCCGACCAGCGGGAACATCCGCTTGCGCACGAGCTCGACCCAGTCGTCGATGGCGCCCGGCCCGTACAAGCCGCCGTAGCGCAGGACCGCGCCACCAGCCCTGACGACCACGTCCTCGAGGTGGCCGAGCGCCTCCGCCCCCTTGCGCGCGCTCGCCGGGCCCGGGTCCAGCGGGTCCTCCTCGGTCTTCACCCATCCACCCTCGCGGAGGCCGTTAAAGGCGCCAAAGCCCTGCGCGACGACATGGGATACGCCGGCCGCCTCGGCGGCGGCCAGCAGGTGATCCGTCCCCTCCGAGCGCAGCCGGATGGTGGTGGCGAAGAAGCGGTCGGGGTGCTTCAGGTCGGGCTTTCCGGCGTGCGCCGCGGAAAGTGCGGTCATCTGGTGCACGATCGCGTCCGGCCTGGCCGCAGCCACCGCCTCGCCGACCGACACCGCATCCAGCCCATCCATCACGACGCCGTCTGCGCCCAGCTGTTCCAGCAAGCTCAGCTTGGCCGGGCCCGTCGCCGTAGCCGTCACCTGGTGGCCCCGGGCCACCAGCTGCGGCACCAGCCGCCGCCCCAGGGCCCCGCTCCCTCCCGCCACGAACACCCGCATTACCATCACCTTTCTGATTCCCTGATTCCAGGATTGACTCACAGCCCCAAGACGAGACAGCCCCGGCCGTCTGTGACATGAGGAGCGAAGACATCGGCGATTGCAGCGCAGCGTTCCCCATTACTCTGATAGAAAAAAATATTCATTTATCTGCGCTCCCGACCGCGACTCGAACGCGGGACCTACTGCTTAGGAGGCACTCCCGTAACGTCGCGTCATGCCGCGTCGCCGATCCGGTCGCCGCGGGAGTGGTACCGGGCCGCTGCCCGCTGTCAATTTCCGCTTTCCCCACCCAGTTGCGGAGCGTCTCGGGGTCGACGCCCAGCTTCTCGCCGACGCATGCCAGGGTGATCTTCGCCCCGGCCACCGCGCCGCGTTCGGCGTTCCGGGCAGCAATGATCACCGTCGCGCCCAGCATGACCAGTGGACAACGGCAAACTTGTCGCAGACCTGCGCCGCGGCGTGCTGGTCCTCGCCGTGCTTTCCCAGTTGCGCTCCCGGCGGTACGGCTATTCACTACGGCAGGCGCTCGACGCTGGCGGCATGCCGGTCGAAGAGGGCACGCTGTACCCGCTGCTGCGGCGCCTTGAGGCGCAAGGCGTACTGGAAAGCGCGTGGAACACCGATGGGGCCGCCCCGCGCCGCTACTACTGGCTGAGCGCGGAAGGGCGGCGCCTGCTGGCGGAGATGACGGGCAGCTGGCGCCGCCAGGTCGCCGTCATGGACGCATTGCTGGATGACGTGCCGGCCGGGCGTGGGGAGACAGCGTGGACGCCAGCGACGTGATCGACAGCTACGTGCACGATGTGGCCCGCCGGCTGCCGTCCCGCCGCCGCGACGACGTGGCCTTCGAAATGCGCGCGCTGCTGGGTGAGGACCTGCGGACCCGGGGCGCCGCCGAGGGCCGCGAGCCCGACGCCGACCTGGCGCTCCGGCTGGTCCGCTCGCTCGGCCGGCCATCGGAGAGGCGGCCCGCTACCACCCGCCGTTCATCCTGGTCCACCCGAGCGACACCTGGAGCTTCAGCCCGCACCGCGCCGCCGCCTGGCCGCGGAGGCGGCTTCGCCTGCTGGTGCTAGCTCACTGGCGCGCTGGGTTTCGTTCGCGGGCGAGTTTTTCCACTGCGCTTGGTGCGGTGGTTTCGAAGTCGAGCAGCTTTGCCCATTCCGGTGTGATGGTGATGGCGGTCATCTGCTCATAGAGCGCACGGACCTGTGCGTCGAAGCCGTCCCACGCCTCGGGCGGCATCGTGCGGTGCGAAGCCTGCAGGTAGCCGTCCGGCACGCCGTCGACGGTGGCAAGCGCGGCGCGGCCCCGGACCAGCAGCACTCGCGGCGGCGGTCCGGGGATGTCGATGGTGATCGCGACCCGTGGGTCGGCCTGCAGGGCACCGACCTTGGCGGAACCTGGTACCGTCCACATCCGGAAGCTGCCGGCGTCCCAGAGATACCCGATCGGGATCACGCGCGGACCGCCGTCTCGGGCTGTATAGGACAGGTGCAGCACCGGTTCGTCGCGGAGCAGTTGCTGTGCGATGGGCAGGGCCATCACGCGGGCGACATCCATTATCCGGTCACCGGCCCGGCCGGGCTCGTCTCCGCGAGCACCTGCTCGAGCTTGGTCAGCACAGCCTCCCAGCCGGGCCCGACGCTTCCGGCGATATCGGGCATAGCCGCGGCTAGCTCGCCGAGTCGCTCGTGCACCAGCCGGACCACCGTGCTGCCCGAAGCGCTGGGGCTGAAGCTGACGGTTAGCGAGGTGTCAAAGGACGGCCCCTGCCGCCGCTGCGGGCCGATGAACCCCCACCGGAACACCAGCCGCCGGTCTGGTACCAGCTCCACCAGCTCGGAGTCGAAGCCGCCTACGATCACCCCTTCGTCGGCTTTCCAGGTCCGCCAGGCCCCGCCAGCGCGCTCGTCGATCTCCACCCGAGTCACTTCCTGGCGGCCGGGGGCCATCCACCGCCGTACCAGCCCCGGCTCCAGCCACGCCCGGTAAGCCAGGTGCAGCGGGACGGGAAGCATGCGCTCGATGCGCACCGCCATGTGATCGTGAGTCCGCGTGGTCACCGCGTTCCTCCTTCACTGAGGGGACAGGCCCGGGCGAGGCGATCGGGCGGCGACCGCCGCCCGGATGCCCTCATCCTTCAAGCCAATCCCAGACGAGACGATACGACTCGTTCAATGTAGCTAGCGCTCTTCTATCCGTCAAGACGGATCGTCTCGTCTCGTTCACTGCTATCCTGGGTCCGTGACCACCGCTTCCAAACCGCTGGCCTCCCGGCGCAGCGAGACCTCCCGCCTGGCGATCCTCGACGCCGCGCTGGCGCTGTGCCGCGAGCAGGGCTACGCCAGGGTCACCATCGAAGCGATCGCGGCCCGGGCCGGCGTGGGCAAGCAGACCATCTACCGCTGGTGGCCATCGAAGGGTGCAGTGGTGCTCGACGCCTTCGAGCGCGTCGCGGCCGAGATCCCCGTCCCCGACACCGGCGACGTCCTGGCCGACATGCGCACCTTCCTCACCGGCGTGGTCAGGCTCTTCACCGACGACAACTTCGGCCCCCACCTGGGAGCCCTGATCGGCGAGGCCCAGTATGACCCCGCCGTCCGGACCGCGCTGCTCGAGCAGTACCTCAAACCCCGGCGCGCCGCCGTCGCAGACCGCCTAAGGCTCGCCCAGCAGCACCGCCAGCTCCCCGGCGAACTCGATCTCACGGCCGTGCTGGAGGTCATGTTCGGCGCCCTGTATCACCGGCTCCTGCTGCGCAACGGCCCCCTCGACCAGGCATACGCGCACTTCGTCGCCGAAATCGTCCTCGGCGGCTGCTCCGCCCAGCCAACCACAGACCGCAGCCACCACCCAGTAACGCAACGTAAATAGATCGTAACGCCATCCCGATCAACCTCGAAGACCCATTAAGAGTCAGCCCGAACACCGGCTTCGCCGCAGTTGGAATCGTCAGCTCGCAGTGCGTGTCCGGACGGCAAGGCGCCGGCGCATGATCGCGATTTGATCGGCCAGTTCCGTCCCGATGACACCCGTGTCTGTATAGTCCGCGCTGACTTCTATCGTTTCTTCGGACACGAGGATTGACGGGAACAGCAGGCGGCTCAGCCGCTGCGCCGACCGGCGCGGCCGACCGGCCAGTCGCGGCAGAGCCTCGGCGAAGTACCGGTCCCGGTAGCCGGCCATGAGCTCCTCCTGTCCGGGCGTCCAGAGCCCGCTGGCGTACGCCTCGGCGATCCGGGTTGGCGTGCCGGCGGAGAGCGCGGCCGCCCAGCCTGCTTCCTTCGCTTCCGCGGTCGGCCGCATGGCCAGGCCCATGGCCCGGTTGACCTCGCCGGTGACCGGGTCGAGTTCCGGCAGCGCGTCGATGTCGGTATCCCGTGCCTCGCCGCGTGCCGCCAGCGGCCACAAGATCCGCGCCCTCAGGTCGGCATCGACGGTCAGCCCGCCCGGCAGGTCCGCGCCTGCCAGCCATGCGTCCAGCATGGCGAGCTGCCCGCTGGTCTGTGCGCTCGCGGCGGCACCCACCGCAAGCGCTCGCGTAATGTCCGCTGGCCCACCCGCGTCGATCACGCGCAGGGCGGCGCCCGCGATCTCCGCCCGCAGTTCAGCCCGCAGCGCCGGATCCACCCACAAGTCAGCTGCCTCGACCGCCCGCGTGAGCAGTGTCTCCACCCCGCTGCGCGGCAGGTCCCCCGGCGCCAGCCGACGGCACACCATGTCCGCGAACTCGTACGGCGGCACCTCCCCGCTGGTCATCAGCAGCCAGAACCCGTTCCAGCAGACCGCCTCGGTGAGCGGATCGTCCACATGGCAGGCGACATCAATCAGCGCCTGCCTCGATCGCGGGTCGAAGCCAGTTCGCGTGAAGGAGAGGTCTTGGTCGTTGAGGACCACCGCATCGGCGGAAACCAGTTCCGGTACGGCGGTCCGCTCGCCGTTCAGCTCGGCGGTCAGCAGCTTCCGGCGGCGCAGGCGGCCGTTACCGTGGTCCGCGTCGAACAGCCCGATCCCTACCCGCTGCCAGCGCGGCACGTCCTGGCGCACCGCGCCCGCGTCGTCGAGCCAGATCGTGGGCACGCCCTCGGTGCGCAGCCACTGGCGACCCCACCCGGCCAGGTCACGGCCACTCGCCTCGGACCAGCATCCGACCAGGTCGTCCAGCGTCGCGCTGCCAAACCCGAAGCTGGTCAGGTATTTCCGCAGCCCCGCGCGGAGCGCCTGGTCGCCGATCAGCGCGCCGAGTGCCCGGATCACGCTGGCGCCCTTGACGTACAGAATCCCGTACGGCTTGTCCCGGCCCTGCCGTGCGGTAGCCACCGGCGAGGACACTGGCACCCGGCTGGGCAGGTCGTCGGCGAGATAGGCCGCCAGCTTGTCCGTGTAGGCGTACTCGGCCCACGATTCCGTTTCGCTGGTCCCGGTGATGGCGGCCAGCGCGGCGTACGACAGATAGGTCGCGATCGCCTCGTCCAGCCAGACGTCGTCCCACCACCGCGGCCCGACGAGACAGCCGAACCACAGATGGGCTGCCTCATGGGCGCAAAGCCCAGCGTTGTCCAGGTCGGCCCCGGCCTCGGCCCGGCTCAGGCGGCGCTCATGCACCACCATCAGGCCGGGTATCGAGACCGCAGTGGCTGCGAGGTCGGGCGTGAACACGATGTCATAGGCCGGGTAGGGGCAGGGCACGCCGAGGTTGTCCTCGTACCAGCCGATGGCCTGCCGGGCGTAGTCGATGAACCGGGGCAGGGACGCCACCGCAGCCGTGCCCGTCAGTGAACGGCGGTGCCGGACGGTCAGTTCGGTACGGCCCGCCCTGGCGCGGGCCGCCGTCGTGAACGGCCCGGCGCAGAACGCCAGGTCGTACGGCCGCATCCCGGCCACCGGCGCGAACGCGCAAACACCATCCTGGATACCCGAGACCTGCCCGTTGGCGACGCACTCCCACCCCGTCGGCAGCCGCACGGAGAACCGGAACGTCGTGGTCATGTCCGGCTGGTCAAAGCAGCAGAACACCTCCGGCCCGCAGTCCGGGTAGGAATTCCCGCTGACGTAGCTGGCACCGTCGGCCGGGTCGGTAAACCGGCTCAGCCCGCGTCCGTCCGCCGAGTACGCCACCTCGGCCTCGGCCACCAGGACGGCCTCATCGCCGTTGCGCTCCAGCCGCAGCCTGCCGTCATCGGGCGGCGGCAGGGCGGCGCCGTCCAGCGTCACGCTCACGACGCGAGGTGTCCGCAGGTCAGCGACGGTCTGCCTGCTCTCGCCCAGCCACCGGAACCGGATCTCGGTCCGCGATGTCACCGGTTCGGCGGTCAGGTCGAGGAACACATCGCAAAAGTCGACCTTGATGCTACCCGCCCGGTCAGCAGCCTCATCCTGGGTCAGATCAGCCACTTGGGTAGCGTAGCCGTTCCTGCGGTCAGGGCTTCACCCGGCGCCAGACGCTGCGCACGGCGGCGTCGGCTGGCGACCTGCCAGTCGAGCGGCACCTGAGCGGAGGCCACCGCGTCACACACGGCCTGCGCCCGCCTCGCGGCACGACGGGATGGCCGGGATCGTCGGGCAGCCGGCTGGCTGGCGGGTTTACACGCCTTGGCCGACATGGATCTCCGCGCCGGTCACGCTGTTGTTGGCTGCGGAGGCGAGGAAGGCGACGAGGTGGGCGACGTCTTGTTCGGTTGCCAGGTGCCCGGTGGGGTTTGCTGCCGCGATGTGGTCCAGGACGTCCGGGGGGATGGAGTGGCGGTGCAGGTCGGTGGGGATGAGGCCGGGCATGACGACGTTGGTCAGGATTCCGGCCTTGCCGGCGTTCCGGGCGAGGCTGCGGGCCAGTCCGTGCAGTGCCGCCTTGGCTGCGGCGTAGTGCTCCAGGCCGGGTGCCCCGTCAGCGGCACCGGAAGACAGCAGCACGATGCGGCCCCAGCCGGCGGCGCGCATGTGCGGGAGTGCGGCTTGGACGGTGAATGCGGTGCCCTCGGCGTTGACCCGCATCTGGTCCTGCCAGACGCGGGCGGGTGTCGCCTCGGCGGGCCGGTCTGGCTGCGCCCAGCCCGGGCTGGCCCAGGCGCATGCCACCAGGATGTCCAGGCGTCCCCAGGTCCGGGTGATGGTGTCGACCGCGGCCCGGATGGTGGCCGGGTCGGCCAGGTCGTGGGAGACGACCATCGCGGTCTCGATCTGGCTGGCGAGTTGCCCGGCTTTATCCCGGCCGGTGTGGCAGCCGAGCGCGACGTGTGCTCCGTCCGCGGCCAGGGCGCGGGCGATGGCGGCGCCGATGCCGCCGGATGCGCCGGTGACCAGCGCGACCCGGCCTTTCAGTCCGAGATTCATCGCGTCTCCTCATGTTTAATGACAGTCATGTTTAATGTATAGTTTGGGATATGATGGTCACGTGATGCAAGAGGAACCGGCAACCGGGCCGTCCCTGCTGGCAAGCACCGGGTACCTGATAGCCCGGCTGGGCCGGGAGTCCCGGCGGATGTGGGGCCAGCTGCTCGCCGAACACGGCCTGACCCCGCACCAGTTCGGGGTGCTCATGGCACTGGGATCGCTCGGAGCCGCGTCCCAGCAGCAGCTCAGCCAGGCCGTGGGCATCGACCCGCGCAACGCCGTGCCGATTGTCGACGCGCTAGAACACCGGGCCCTGATTCAGCGACGGCCCGACCCCGCCGACCGCCGTAGGCACGCCATCATCCTCACACAGGCCGGCCGGGCCAAGACCGAACAGCTCAGGCAGGCCGGAAACGAACTAGAGAACCGGTTCCTGCAAACCCTCACCGATGACGAACGCGCCAGTCTCCACGCCACCTTGACCAAGCTCTACGCCGCCGTCGCTGGCGGTACCGGGCCCGTACGGGGCCCGGTTGGCTAGTTACGCCTGATCGCGGCTAGCCAGGCCTGGACCTGCGTCGTGCCGTCCATCGGGTTGATCTCGAAGGTGTCGGCGGTAATCGACTCGACGGCCCAGCCGTCGCTGAACGCCGCGCGCAACTCCTCCGCCCGGATACGGCGCGGGCCCCAGGTCCCTGGCTGCCGGTCGCTGAAGCACATGAGGTAGCAAGCGCCGGCTGGTCTCAGCACAGCCGCGAGGCTGGCGACGTACCGGGCCCGGTCCTCGTCGCCGAATACGTGGAATACCCCGCTGTCGATCACGGTGTCGGCAGTGAGGCTGAGGCGGCCGAGGTCAAGTGCGTCTGCGACTTCGAACCGCGCGGTCAGCCCGCGCTCGGACGCTTTCGCCCGCGCCCGCGCGATCGCGGCCGGCGCAATGTCGATGCCGGTGACATCGGCGCCATGACTGGCTGCCAGCAGCGCGTTCTCGCCGGTGCCGCAGCCAGCGTCGAGAAGGCGTCCGGTCAGGCGCCCCTCGTCAGCGAGCCGGATAAAAGCCGGCTGCGGCCTGCCGATGTCCCACGGGGCCGGCGTGCCGGCCGTGTAGCTGGCGTCCCACTGCGGGTGGGCTTGTTCCGTCATGAATCAGTGCCTCCGCACAATCGTGGTCCCGGGCCCAGTCTCTCGCGTCGCGGCCGCTGCCCGGCGGCCGGGCGGCCGGCCGTGGTTTCCTGGCGGTCGCAGGGCCGCCCGGCCGGCCGGGAGCTTTGTCCTGACCGGCGTAGCAGCGCAGCTGGAACGAGATACGCCACGCCATGCCGCTTCGCCCGCAGCCGCCGTCGATGAGTTCCGCATGCTGCCGCAGTCATTACAGCGAACCATGGCCAGCAACGCCAGGCTCCGCGGAAAGGAGTACCGTGACGCACCCGGCTACCCGGGCCACGTCATCTTCTACGTCGGCGTGCCCGATGCCGAGGCCGCCCTGGCCGCAGCCGAGCGCCTGGGCGGCAAACGTCAGATGGGACCCGAACGGGCACCGACAGGCCTGATGGTCGGCCACTTCACCGACCCCGAGGGCAACCTGATCGGCGTTGCCGGGACTGCATGAGCGCCACCGCGCCAGCGCAGTAAGCGGACGCATGAACGACCGTCGCCCGCGTCGCCGGCGTCATGCAGCCGACGAGCGGTGATCCGGCACCAGGCACTTGCCGTCCCAGGTGAGGGATTCGATGGGCCCGCTGAAGTGGTGGCCGACCGGTGCGGTGGGATCAGGCCGGCGCGGCCGTGGCCGGGGCGGCCGCGGTGTCGGCTGCCGTGATCAGGTCGGCGAGGTCGTCGAGGTCGGGTCCGGGTGGTAGCGGCGGGCGCCAGCCGGTGGCATACACCGCCCGGGCGGTGGGTTCGGCTGCTTGCAGGCTGGCCGGCAGGGCACGCATGCTCAGGTAGGGGCCGACGGCAGGAAGCAGCGCGGGTTCGGCCTCGGCGGCGGCGACGATGAGGTCGGAGGGTAGTGGCCTGGTCAGGTCGATGTCTCCGCCAGCCCAGCGGCGGGTGAGGTCGGTGTCCCAGCGCACGTGATCGGCGAACCAGGGTTTGATGGCACGCTCGCACCAGACGTCGAAGGCCAGCGCGCAGCTCGCGAGGTCGCGGCCGTGCTCGCCGAGCAGCGTGACCAGCTGCCGGGCTTGGAGCAGCGAGGTGGTCACCCCGCGGCCGGCGGCCGGGTTGGTGGTGCAGACCGCGTCGCCCAGGAAGATCAGGCCGGGGGTGATGCGCCCAGCGGGGCCGGTCTGGCCGCGGTAGCTGTTGTAGAGGCGGCCGCCGGGCAGGACCGGGCTGATTGGTGTGGCGACCGCCGGATCGGTCCAGGCCGCCAGTGACGGGATCGCCGCGGCCGCGATGTCGAACACGGCCGGATGCCGCAACCGCTCCAGGCGGTGGTCGCTGCTGGGCCGGCCGATGAGGACCGATAGCGTTCTGCGTTCGTGCGGGAAGGCGATGGCCAGGTAGCCGCGGTGCCAGGCGATCAGGCCGGGCGGGGCGTTCGTTGGTCCCTCGGCGGCGCCGGGGCGCAGCCGGTACTGCCGTGTGACGTAGGCGCGGCCGCAGTCGCCGCCTTCGGCGGGTCGGCGTAGCTGCCAGGTCAGCCGCCCGGCGCGGCCGGACGCGTCCAGGACCAGATCGGCCGGCACGTCATAGCCGCCGACCTGGACACCGACGGCGCGGTCGCGGGCGCGCAGCACCCGGTCGGCGTGACCGGCCCGCAGACACACCCCGGGCTCGCGCTCCGCGCCGCGGCGCAGGTGGTGCTCGAAGGTGGCGCGGCGGCAGCGAAACCCAGCCGGTTCGGGCCGCGGCCCAGGTGTGGTGACCGGCACGGCACCGGCCCGCAGCAGCGCCGCCCATACCTCGGGCATCTCGGCCTCGAGGGCCTCGCGGACCTGCTCCCGGAAAAAATGCGGGTGATGAAACTGCATCACCCCGCGGCGGGTGGACCACTGCGGGTCGCGCGGCCCGGGGTCCCGGTCGATCACGGTCACCTGGTAACCGCGCCTGGCCAGGGCGATCGCGCTGTACAGGCCGACCGGGCCGGCGCCCACTATGACCACACCCATCGCTGACTCCCTTCACCTGGGCAGCAGCCCGTCCTGGGGCTGGCCGAACCGGATGCCCGTCAAATGCTGGACCGCGCGCGGCAAACCCCGCCCGCGGTCCGGCCTATCGTGCGTCGCCGTGCCGCCGCCGCGGTATCCGACGTTCTGCGGATGCCCCGGGCCGGCTGTCCGCGGGTACCATGCACCGGGGGAGGCCTGGTCTTGGCACCGAGGCGGCACGGCCCAGACGCGCGGATGCTCGCCGGCTTGGTCACCGCGCACCGCTGCGACCTGCCGCAATGCGGGCTGCCGCCGTCGCTGCTGGCCGGACTGGCCACCGTCATCCCGTGCGATGAGATCTCGCCCAGCTTGTGGGCGTCGTGGTCGGCCGGCGCGTGTAGCTGGCGCATACCGGACCGCAGGGCTGGGGGGGCGGCAGCGTTGCGCTCCGTATCGACGTTGCGCGCTGACGCGACAATTGTCCGATGACGGACTGTCGCGGGTAGCGGTACTTTCGGTTATCACCTCTCGAGAGGAGCGGTTCTGATGAACGGTCCCCGGTCAGACGCCTCCCAGCCTCTGGTCATCGACCCCACCGGCAGCGACGTCCACGGCGAGTCTGACCGCATCCGGGCGCAGGGCCCGGCGGCCCGCGTCGAGTTGCCGGGCGGTGTGGTCGCCTGGGCCATCACCAGCTACCAGCTGATGCGCCAGCTACTGACCGACCCGCGGGTGTCTAAGAACGCCCGCGAGCACTGGGCCGCCCTGCGCAACGGCGAGATCCCACCCGACTGGCCGCTGATCGGCTGGGTCACCTTCGACAGTATGGTCAGCGCGTACGGCGCCGAGCACACCCGGCTGCGCAAGCTCGCCGCCAAGGCGTTCACCGCCCGGCGTACCGAGGAGATGCGGCCGGCCGTCGAGCGGATCGTCGCCGGCGCGCTCGACGAGCTGGCCGCCTACCCACGCGGACAGGTGGTGGACCTGCGCAGGACCTACGCCAGCCAGATACCCGCCGAGGTCATCTCCGCGATGTTCGGCGTACCCGACAGCGAACGCGCCGCGTGGCATGAAATGAACCAAGGCCTCCCCGACACCTCGGCGACACCGGAACAGGCTGCGGCGACGGCGATCCGGACCCAGCAGACGGTGCAGCGGCTGATCCAGATCAAGCGCGGGGCGCCGGGCGACGACCTAACCAGCGGCCTCATCGCGGCACGCGCTCAGTCCCGTCGAGTACATACCGCTGCGGTTCGCCGTCGAGGACATCGAACTCGACGGTCTCACCATCGCGGCGGGTGAGCCGATCCTCATCGCGTTCGGCGCCGCGGGCCGCGACCCCGAACTGCACGGCGCCACCGCGAAGGAGTTCGACCTCACCCGCCCCGGCAAGGAGCACCTGGCCTTCGGCCACGGAGTGCACCACTGCCTGGGCGCGCCGCTGGCCCGGATGGAGGCGCGCATCGCGCTGCCGGCGCTGTTCACCCGGTTCCCCGAGATGACCCTCGCGGTAGCGCCGGAGGAGCTCGAGCCGTTCCAGGGGTTCGTCTTCTACTCCCACCGAGCACTGCCGGTGCGGCTCACCCACTGACCTGCGGGAGGCTCGCCACCCCGCTGCCCGGCGCACGAGTCCAGTCCTCGCTCAAAATTTGGGGGAAGCGGCACGGTTCGCGCGGTTCACAAGAAGCGCCGGACCCGGAACGCACCGGCGTCCCCAACTTGGCGACAGAACGAGGTGACTGTCAGCCTGATGATCGCGGAGAATGACGGCGTTAGGTGGATTCCGTGATCGATCAGTTGGGGTCAGGATTGCAGGAGCCGGTATGTGGTTTCAGGGAGGCGGTCATGTCAGACACCACCATGGTGCGGTCGTACCCGTTCGGCCCCATCCAGGGGCTTGAGATCGATCCGGTGTACTTCTGGCTGCAGGAGCACGAGCCGCTCGCGCGGGTGAAACTGCCCTACGGCGAGGAAGGCTGGCTGCTGACCCGCTACGACGACGTGCGTACCGCGCTGGGTGACGCGCGGTTCAGCCTGGCCGAGGCCGCGGTGCGCGACGTACCCCGGCTGACCCCTCAGCGGTACGGGGGCATCCTGACCGACCAGGACCCCCCGGACCACACGCGGCTGCGCCGGCTGGTCGCGAAGGCGTTCACCGCACGCCGGGTCGAGCAGTTGCGCGGCCGCGCCGGGCAGATCACCAGCGAGCTGCTCGATGAGATGGTGACGGCAGGTCCGCCCGCGGACCTGGCGCAGGCGCTCGCGTTGCCGCTGCCTGGCCTGATGATCTGCGAGCTGATCGGGGTACCGTACGCCGACCGCGACCAGTTCCGGGACTGGGTCGGTGCGTGGATGTCGGTCACCGCGCTGACCCCCGAGCAGCGCGGCCAGTATATCGCCCAGCTCGCGGGATACCTGGCCAACCTCGCGGCGCAGCGACGCCAGAACCCGACCGACGACCTGCTCGGCGCGCTGGTGATCGCGTCGGACGAAGGGGACCGGCTCACCGAGGACGAGGTGGTCCAGCTGACCTTGGTGATCCTCGCCGCCGGGTACGAGTCCACGGCCAGCCAGATCGTCAACTTCACCTACGCCCTGCTGACCCATCCCAGCCAGCTCGCCCTGCTGCGCTCCCGGCCCGACCTGATGCCCGGCGCCGTCGAGGAGCTGATGCGGTGGACTCCGCTGCTCGCGGCCGCCGATGTACTGCCCCGGTACGCCCTGGAGGACGTCGAGCTCAGCGGTGGCACGGTGCGTGCCGGTGAGCCGGTCCTGCTGGCCAAACATGCCGCCAACCGTGACCGGCGCAGGTACGAGGACCCCGGGCGCCTCGACATCACCCGAGATGCCCAGGGCGAGCTCGGGTTCGGGCACGGCGCCCATCACTGCCTCGGCGCGCCGCTGGCCCGGATGGACGTCCAGACCGCGCTGGCCGCTCTGCTGGAACGCTTCCCGGATCTGCGGCTGGCGGTACCCGAGGCAGAACTGGAATGGAAGAGCGGCATGGCGATACGCGGACCCGTTGCTCTCCCGATCGCCTGGTGACGAGCCGATGGACGAGCGCTGGAAGGTCACCGTCAACCGGGAAGCCTGCCTCGGATCGGGAATATGCGCGGCCACCGCGCCGCGCCACTTCCGGCTCGACAACGGCAAATCCCGAGCCCTCCAGGAGGACATCGAACCCGACGACATCGTCCTCGACACCGCCGACACCTGCCCGGCAGAGGCCATCATCGTCTACAACGCTGCCGGCCACCGCATCGCCCCCGACACGGCTTGACTCCGGTGCAGCGTACGTACGCAGTACGCCACAGACGACCCGAGGGTCCACAAGGAATCAGGCCGGCGAGTGAACCTTCGCGGCGCTCGGCGGGGCTGTGACGTCCTCGTCCCGATACCGCCGGAACGCCGGAATTCCCGTCACGATCGCCAGGGCGCCGGCAACGGTCAGCAGGCCACCGGCGAGTGCGCTCACCTCCGCCGACGTCACCGCACCGACGAGGCCAGACTCCAGGGATCCGAGCTGGCCGCCGCCGGCTCCGACCAAGTAGTCAGCGGCGTTGACGCGACCGAGAAGCTCCGGTGGCGTCACGCGCTGCACAATGATCCCGCGGAACATCACCGTGATCGAATCCGCCGCGCCCGCGATGCCCAGGGCCAGCAGGGTCAGCCACAGCGACGGCGCGACCGCGAAGATGGCGAACGCCAGCCCCCAGACCGCCACCGCCGCCAGCATCCCGATCCCCTGCCGCGTTACCTTCGCGAACGGCCTGGACAGCACCGCGGTCACCATGCCGCCGGCCCCGATCGCCGAGGTGAACAGGCCGAGGGTCCGGGGGTCGCCGCCGAACCGCGCCGCGTTGATCGCGGGGAACAGGGACACCGGAAGCGCGAAGAACGTCGCGTTCATGTCCGAAAAAAATGCGCCCGCCAGCACACGGTTCCGCCAGATGTACACCAGCCCCTCGCCAGTGAGGGCCAGCTGCGATCGGCCCGAACGCGCGGCGGGAGCAGCGGGGACGGCGGGCATCCGGAATACGCCGTACAACGAGCCGACAAAGCTGACCGTATCTGCGAGGTAGCAGCCCTTGAGGCCGGCCGCGCCGGTCACCACGCCGGCCAGGGCTGAACCGCCGATCAGCATCGTCTGGAAGGAGACCCTGTTCAGCGCGACCGCGGCCGGCAACTGGTCGGGGGTCACGATCGACCGGATGAGCGTGCGCCTGGTGGGTGCGTTGACCGCGCCGATGGCGCTGGAGGTCGCGACCAGCGCGTACACGAGCCACAGCCAGCCGAGGCCGGCCAGTTCCTGCAGGAAAAGCGCGCCCGACACGACCGCCGAGCACGCGGTCATGAGCAGGACGAGCTTGCGCCGGTCGACCGTGTCCGCGATTGACCCGCCGGGCAGCGCGATGAGCAACATCGGTACCAGGGTCACCACCCCGATCGCCCCGGTCGCCACCGTCGAGTGCGTCGTGTCCCATACCTGCAGGGTGACGGCGTAGGCCGTCACCGGCCCCCCGGCCTGCGACAGGGTGGTACTGATCCACAGCCGCCTGAAGACAGGGTTGGAGCGCAGCGGACCAAGGTCAGTGAGCAGCTTCACGCGCTCAATATAACAGCACTTGCATAAGTGCTGTTATATTTATAGGGTGCTCACCATGAGCGACGACCCGACGGAGCGCAGCCTGTGGCGGCCGGTGTTCCGCCTGCTGCACGACATGGACGAGGAGATCGCCCGCGTCTACGCGGATAACGGCATCGCGGACCTCAGGACCAATTGGGTGCCGGTGATCCTCAAGCTGCACGCACGCGGCCCGATGACGATCACTGAGCTTGCCCGGGGCCTGGACCAGACGCACTCTGCGATGAGCCAGAAAGTCGCCGCCATGCGCGATAAGCACTGGCTGACCACCGGACCCGGGCCGGACGCGCGCAGCAAAAAGGTGCGACTCACGCCCAAGGCCGAGCGGATCGCGGACAAGCT
>Ga0213875_10000597_pt1 | contig 29183 bp, 37 predicted proteins | sample BarmaccomBMRX_R8_FD_160105 | JGI IMG/M metagenome (GOLD analysis project Ga0213875, IMG submission 160105) | Root-associated microbial communities from Barbacenia macrantha in rupestrian grasslands, the National Park of Serra do Cipo, Brazil - RX_R8 | ecosystem: Host-associated > Plants > Roots... | reverse complement strand
TCGATCTCTGCGTCAATGCCGAGTGCGACACCGAGAATCTCGTGCAGTTCGCGCTGATGGGCGCGGCCTATGCACGCACCGCGCTCGACATCGAGCAGCCGCGCGTCGCGCTGCTCAACATCGGCAGCGAGGAGCTGAAGGGCACGGAAGAGCTGCGCGACGCCGCGACGCGGCTGCGCGCGGCGGTGGATCTGCCGCTCAGCTTCACCGGTTTCATTGAGGGCGATCGCATCTCGCGCGGCGATGCCGACGTGATCGTCTCGGACGGCTTTTCCGGCAACATCGCGCTCAAGACGGCCGAGGGCACAGCGCGCTTCGTCACCGATCTGCTGCGGCGCTCGTTCAAATCGTCGCTGCGCTCAAAGGCCGGCTTCTTCCTTTCGCGGCCCGCGCTGCACATGCTGCGCGTCCACCTCGATCCCAATAATCACAATGGCGCGATCTTTCTCGGCCTCAACGGCATCGTCGTGAAGAGCCACGGCGGCGCCGACGAGAAGGGCATCGCCAACGCGATCGGCGTTGCCGCCAAGCTGGTGACGCAGGACCTCAACCGCCGTATCGCCGCCGATCTCGCGCGCGTCGGCGACGGCGCGCCGCGCATGGAGGCGGTTGCGAAGTGACGAGCGTGCGGCGTGCAGTGATCGCGGGAACGGGCTCAGCGCTGCCGCGGCGGCGGGTAAGCAATGACGAGCTCGCTAAGACGGTCGACACCAGCGACGAGTGGATCATCGAGCGCACCGGCATCCGCGCGCGCTACATCGCCGCCGCCGACGAGACCACCGCGACGCTCGGTGCGGCCGCCGCCCGCGCGGCGCTCGCCGCCGCCGGTGCCGACGCGCAGGAAGTCGGCCTCATCGTGCTCGCGACCGCAACCCCTGACCAGACCTTCCCGTCCTCAGCCACCAAGGTGCAGGCGATGCTTGGCATCGCCGATTGCGTCGCCTTCGACGTGGCGGCAGTCTGCTCGGGCTTCCTCTACGCGGTCTCGGTCGCCGAGAGCATGCTGCGCGCCGGCACCGCCGATAGCGCGCTCGTGATCGGGTCCGAGACGTTCAGCCGCATCCTCGATTGGGAGGATCGCGGCACCTGCGTGCTGTTCGGTGACGGCGCCGGCGCGGTGCTGTTGCGCGCGGAGCACACCGCTGCGACCGACGGCCGCGGCGTGCTCGCGACCAAGCTCCATGCCGACGGCCGCCACAACGAGCTGCTCTATGTCGACGGCGGACCGTCGACGACCGGCACCGTCGGCAAGCTGCGGATGAAGGGCAAGGAGGTGTTCCGCCACGCCGTCCTCAATCTGGCGGAGGTGCTCGGCGAGGCGCTTTCGGCCGCCGGCCTTTCGGTGGCGGATGTCGACTGGGTGGTGCCGCATCAGGCCAATCGCCGCATCCTCGATGCGACCGCCAAGAAGCTCGGCTTGGCCGAGGAGCAGGTGATCATCACCGTCGACGAGCATGCCAACACGTCGGCCGCCTCGGTGCCGCTCGCGCTCGACCAAGCGGTGCGCGACGGGCGCGTAAAACGGGGCGACCTGCTCGTGCTCGAGGCGATGGGCGGCGGCTTCACCTGGGGCGCGGCGGTGGTGCGCTTCTAGCTCTTCCCCTCCCTGGAGGGGAGGGGGTTAGGGGGTGGGTAGGTTGGCGTGGTGCGCTTGCGATAGCGACCCACCCTTACAGGGGAGAAACCATGCTCTACCTGACGATCAAGGCGCTCATCTCCGGCATCATCGTCGCCGCGGTGTCCGAGATCGCCAAGCGCTATCCCGGCATCGGCGCGCTGATCGCGTCGCTGCCGCTGGTCTCGGTGCTGGGCATGATCTGGCTGTGGCATGACAAGCCCGATCCCGCGAACATGGCCGCGCACGCGCAGGCGACCTTCTGGTTCGTGCTGCCGTCGCTGCCGATGTTCCTGCTGATGCCGGCGCTGCTGCGCGGCGGCGCATCCTTCTGGCTCGCGCTGCTCGCTGGCTGCGTGCTGACGATCGCGCTTTACGCCGCGACGGTCTGGATCGGACCGCGATTCGGCCTGCGGCTCTGAACAAGTTTCAAGTGTGACACACAAGCGGGGTTGGCATGGCCTGCCAAGTCGCGTTATCGTCGCCCGCCAAGCCGTTGCCATAGGGGGCTAATCGATGGCCGAAACCGGCACCTTGACCAGGGCGGACCTGGCCGATGCCGTCAACCGAGAGATCGGGTTGTCGCGCGCCGAATCGGCGGACATGGTCGAGAAGATCCTCGGCCACATGTGCGAAGCGCTTTCGAAGGGCGAGAACGTCAAGATCTCGGGCTTCGGCAGCTTCGTGCTGCGCGACAAGGGCGAGCGTGTCGGGCGCAATCCCAAGACCGGCGTCGAAGTTCCGATCGCGCCCCGGCGCGTGCTGACCTTCCGCGCCAGCAACATGCTGCGTGATCGCATCGTCTGCGCGGGCTGACGGATCGGTCGCGCATGGACAAGGCCGACAGCGCCTTTCGCACTATCGGCGAGGTGTCCGAAGAGCTCGGCGTTCCCCAGCATATCCTGCGCTATTGGGAGACGCGCTTCCCGCAACTGCGTCCGCTCCAGCGCGCCGGCAATCGCCGCTATTATCGCGCCGCGGACGTCGAGCTCGTGCGCAAGATCGCGCGGCTGCTCGGCCAGGAAGGCTATACGATTCGCGGCGTGCAGAAGGTGCTTGCCGGTGGCGAGGACAAGCCGGTGAAGAAGCTCAGTGCGGTGCCGCTGCCGGCCGAGACGCGCGCGCAGCTGGTGCGCATCCGCGAGCAACTCGCCCGCGCGCTGCAGGGCTGATACGCCGGGCCGGCGCGACGGCCCATTCGTTCCAGACGCCGATTCACCGTCTCGGAGCATCCGTTCGCGTCGGGCGTCGAAGCCGTCGCGAAGCGCTGCAATAGACCGGCTCTCGACGGGCGCTTCTCGCGAGCTCGAAGCTGCTCGGACTGAACGGATCGGATCTCGCGATGCGGCGCCAAGAACCGGCTTTTATTGCCCGCCGGGCATGGGCGTCGGTTGCGCCGGACCGGGAATGTCGGGAGCGATCGGCTGCTGCGGCGCTGCCGTCGGCGGCGCTGCGGCGGCCGCTGCCGCCTTCGCCGCGGCCTTGGCAGCTTTCGCGGCGGCAAGCTCGTCGGGCTCGAGCACGCCGTCATGATTGGTGTCGACGCGGTCAAACTTGGCGAGCGCGTCCGCCTCGACCTCGTCTTTCGTCAGCACACCGTCATGATTGGCGTCAAGCTGATCGAACACCACCGCTTTGGTGGGATCGCTGTTCGTTTCCTTGAGATAGGCGTCGAACTCGGCGCGCGTGATCCTGCCGTCGCGGTTCGAATCCGCCAGGTTGAAGAGGAAGTCGGCGTTGTTCTTGGCGGCATCGCGCGTCAGCGGCGGCTTCGCGAAGGCAGGCGCGGCCCAAAACGTCAACGGGCCGAGCGCGGCGGCGCCGGCCAGGAGGAAAGCGGTCTTCATCTCAGGCTCGGCTCCCGAACGCGTACCCCGGCGCTCCTCTGATCTCCTTCGCCTGTATGCGGCTTGAACGCCAGCCCCCCGGGTGGCAGAGCGCGCGCGCCTTTCCCTCCCCACAGGATTCGTGACCGATGAGCGACGTGAAGCGGGTGGTGCTTGCCTATTCGGGCGGCCTCGACACCAGCGTGATCCTGAAGTGGCTGCGCGAGACCTACAATTGCGAGGTCGTCACCTTCACCGCCGATCTCGGCCAGGGCGAGGAGCTCGAGCCGGCGCGCGCCAAGGCCGAACTGATGGGCGTGCAGCCCGAACACATCTTCATCGACGATCTCCGCGAGGAGTTCGTGGCGGATTATGTCTTCCCGATGATGCGGGCGAACGCACTCTACGAAGGGCTCTATCTGCTCGGCACCTCGATCGCGCGCCCGCTGATCGCCAAGCGCCAGATCGAGATAGCGAGGGCGGTTGGCGCCGACGCGGTCAGCCACGGCGCTACCGGCAAGGGCAACGACCAGGTGCGGTTCGAGCTCGGCTATTATGCGCTCGCGCCCGACATCAAGGTGATTGCCCCCTGGCGCGAGTGGGACCTGACCAGCCGTACGCGCCTCATCGAATATGCCGAGGCGCACCAGATCCCGGTGCCCAAGGACAAGCGCGGCGAGAGCCCGTTCTCGACCGACGCGAACCTCCTCCACACCTCGTCCGAGGGCAAGGTGCTCGAGGATCCGTGGGAGGAGGTGCCCGACTATGTCTATTCGCGCACCGACGATCCGGAGAAGGCGCCCGACGCGCCCGAGTACATCACCATCGACTTCGAGAGGGGCGACGGCGTCGCGCTGAACGGCGAGGGCGTCTCGCCGGCGACGCTGCTGACGAGGCTCAACGAGCTCGGCAAGCGTCACGGCATCGGCCGGCTGGATCTCGTCGAGAACCGGTTCGTCGGCATGAAATCGCGCGGCATGTACGAAACGCCGGGCGGCACGATCTATCACGCCGGCCATCGCGGCATCGAGCAGTTGACGCTCGATCGCGGCGCCGCGCATCTCAAGGACGAGCTCGCGGTCCGCTATGCCGAGCTGATCTACAACGGCTTCTGGTTCTCGCCCGAGCGCGAGATGCTGCAGGCGGCGATCGACCACAGCCAGGAGAAGGTCGCCGGCACGGTGCGGCTCAAGCTCTACAAGGGCAGCGCGTCGGTGGTCGGCCGCAAGTCGCCTAACAGCCTCTATTCGGAGAAGGTCGTGACCTTCGAGGACGATCAGGGCGCCTACGATCAGCGCGACGCCGCCGGCTTCATCAAACTCAACGCGCTCCGGCTGCGGCTGCTGGGGCGGCGGGACCAGTAACTCCCTCTCCCGAGATGGAGAGGGGCAAAGGCCTCACCCCGGCACCGCGCCGCGCGCGAGATAATCGATGTGGATGCGCACCCAGGTGCCGAGCAGTTCCTTGCTGCCGATGCGTGGCGGCATCACCCGGAACTGCCACGAGGCGTTGAGCACGGCGCGGCCCCAGCCCGATCCCGGCGGCGACTCCCCGAGGATATGGCAGTCCTCGACATGGTGGTCGGCGATCACCTTGCAGGCGACCTCACCCCAGCCCTCGGGCGGGTTGTTCTTGGGCTTGTAGAAGGAAAGCTCGGCGTCGGTCGGGCGGCGATACCAGTCGACATCGTAGAGGCGGTCGCCGCCGGGCCCGCCGCCGCCCGCGCTGCCGCCGCCGGCTCCCGCGTCCGCGCTGGCCTCGCCGGCCGCCTGTTCCGCCTTGTGCGACGGCAGCTTGGCGATGTCGGTCGCAGCGAAATCCTCGCGGCTCATCACGATCATGCCCGATGTCCAGTCACCCTTGGTGACGTCGACTTGGGGGCGCGCCTTCGGACTGACAGTCGCCTTGGCATGGGTGGCGGCGTGGACCTGCTTGGGCTTGCTCGCGCTCTTCGTGGCGGTCGGCGTGGCCGCGCGCTCCGGCAGCAACCCGAACGAGACGAAGCCGCGCCGCGCCGTTGACAGGTCGAACGGCGGCGCGAGCTTGAGCAGCATCAGCACGAGCAGCGCCGTGATCGCGAGCGCGACACCGAGCCCACCCAGGCGCCGTCCGAGCGGCGGCTGGTCGAGATAGGAGCCTTGGGGGAGAGATGCGTCGCGCATCGGCGGTTCGCCTACAGGCGCGGCGCCGGGGCGGCAATCATGTGACCAAAGTTTAAGCCATGACGAGGAGGCTTGGCGCGACGGGCTCCCCTCCTTTCAGGGGAGGGGTTGGGGGTGGGGTAGAGGCATGCGGAGCGCTCTCTAGCCGCCACCCCACCCCAACCCCTCCCCTGAAGGGGAGGGGCTTTTGGCCCTCAAAACTCGACCTCGAGCTCCTCCATCTCCTCGGGCTCGGCCTTGGCGGCCTCGATCCATTCGCGCACCGGTGCCCAGGCCATGATCGCATCACGATAGCCGGCGGAGGCCGCGCGGAGCGGCACGTTGTAGGTCACGAAGCGCGTCGCGACGGGCGCGTACATCGCATCCGCCACGGTCGGCTTCACGCCGAACAGGAAGGGTCCGCCGTAGCGGCCAAGACATTCCTCCCAGATCTCCTGGATGCGTTCGATATCGGGACGCGCGCCCGAGAAGATCTTGAAGCTTTCGTGGCGGGTATGGAGGTTCATCGGCAGCGCGGAGCGCAGATTGTGGAAGCCCGAGTGGATTTCGCCCGAGACCGAGCGGCAATGCGCGCGCACGATTCGGTCTTCCGGATAGAGTCCCGCTTCGGGAAAGCATTCGTTGAGGTAACCCGCGATCGCCAGCGTATCCCATACGCTCGCGCCCTCGTGGGTGAGCCGCGGCACGCGCACCGAGGGCGAGAGCAGGAGCAGTTCGGCGCGCGTATCCGCATCTACCGGAACGATTTCTTCGCGCACATCGAGCCCCGCCAGCCGGCACAGCAGCCAGCCGCGCAGCGACCAGGATGAATAATTCTTGCTGGAGATCGTCAGCACCGCCTGCGTCATCGCGCCATCACTCCCTTTCGCTGCACCGCACGCCGCCATTTGCGCGGCGCAACATAACGTGCATTAATGCGAATGCGACAGGGCGGGAGCGACGATGCTGTATCAGGCCTTTCAGCTTTGGTCTGATCTGATGATGCCGGCACGGACGGCGGCGCGCGCGGCGGTAGCGACGAAGGGGGCGTTCGGCGCGCTGAGCGAATGGGACGGGCCGCGCCGCTTCTTCGCGCTCGCCGAGCTGCTCGCCGACATCAAGCTGACGAGCCAGCGCCCGCCGTTCGGGATCGATGAGGTGCTCTCCGGCAATGCGCTCCTCGGCGTGCGCGAGGAGGTGGCGCTGCGGCTGCCGTTCGCCAATCTGCTCCACTTCGCCAAGGACACGCCCACGCCGAAGCCCAAGGTGCTCGTCGTGGCACCGCTTTCGGGCCATTTCGCCACCTTGTTGCGTAACACTGTCGCGACGCTGCTGCGCGATCACGACGTCTACATCACCGACTGGGTGAACGCGCGCGACGTGCCGCTGAGCGCGGGGACGTTCGCGTTCGACGACTATGTCGACTATGTCATTCGCTTCGTCGACGAGCTGGGGCCGGGCGCGAACATCGTCTCGGTCTGTCAGCCGTGCGTGCAGACGTTGGCTGCGGTTGCGATCATGGCCGAGGACAAGCATCCGCTGCAGCCGCGCACGATGACGCTGATGGGCGGCCCCATCGACACCCGCGCCGCGCCGACCGTGGTCAACGAGCTCGCGACCTCCAAGCCGCTCGACTGGTTCGAGGAGAACCTCATCCAGACCGTGCCGCTGCGCTATGCCGGGCGCGGCCGCGCGGTCTATCCCGGCTTTCTCCAGCTGACCGCGTTCATGTCGATGAACCTCGGCCGGCACATGGGCCAGTATCGCGCCTTCTACCAATCCCGCGCCGACGGCGAGGACGAGGCGGCGGATCGCATCATCGAATTCTACGAGGAATATCTCGCCGTGCTCGACATGACCGCCGAATTCTACATCGAGACGGTCGACCGCGTCTTCCAGCGCGCGCTGCTGGCGAAGGGCGAGCTCCACTATCGCGGCCGCAAGGTGCGGCCCGAGCGCATCCACAAGACCGCGCTGCTCACCATCGAGGGCGAGCGCGACGACATCTGCGCGGTCGGCCAGACGTCGGCCGCGCACGACCTCTGCTCGGGGCTGCGGCCGCACCTCAAGCGCCACTATCTCCAGCCCGGCGTCGGCCATTACGGCGTGTTCAGCGGCAGCCGCTGGGAGCGCCAGATCTACCCGCAGGTGCGCAACCACATCCTCGCGATGGGCTGACATCCTCCCCTGCAAGGGGAGGGGGACCAGCCGCAGGCTGGTGGAGGGGGAGTGAGGCCGGGCTCAGCGCCGATGGAGAGCCCCCTCCACCGCTCTGCGAGCGGTCCCCCTCCCCGTGCCGGGGAGGATCACCCCCAGATGCCGTCGATCACGCCGGCGTCGGAATAGGCGACGAGCAGGTCGGCGCCGTCGTCGAGCGTGAGCGCGGTCGGTGCGGTCGCGACCCAGACGCCGCCGGGTTCGAGCCGGCCGCCGTCGAGCGTGCCGCCGCCCTTCACCGGCACCAGCCACACCGAACCGCGCCCCTTGCTGTCGAGCGTGCCGCTGCCGCTCCGCCGCCAGCGCTCGAGCACGAAGGCCGGGCCGTCGCCGAGCACGGTGCGTCCCGGCTCGACATCGTGCGCGATATAGGGCGCGACATAGGGCACCGGATCGGCGACCGCGACGGCATCGTCGACATGGAGCTCGCGCGCGCTGCCGTAATCGTAGAGCCGGTAGGTGAGGTCGACATTCTGCTGGACCTCGATCACCACCAGCCCCGGCCCGATCGCGTGCACCGTGCCGGCGGGCGAATAATAGCTATCGTCGGCCTTCACCGCCTTCCAGTCGAGCTTCTTCTCGATCGAGCCGTCAAGCGCAGACCGGCGCAGCTCGTCCTTGTCCATCGGATAGAGCGTGCCGAGCGCGATCGTGGCGTGCGGCTCGGCGGAGAGGATCAGCCAGGCCTCGTCCTTGCCGCGGTGATAGCCGTGGGCGCGGGCATATTGGTCGTCCGGGTGGACCTGGACCGAGAGCTTCTCGCTGGTGAACAGATATTTGACGAGCAGCGGCGGCTGCGAGCCGTCCGGCTCCTCAAACCACACCTCGCCGACCGGATCCTTGTCCTTCGGCTGATCGGGGAAGCCGGGCCATAGATCGTGGCGGCCCCACGGCTTCTCGACGCGCTTGGTCGTGAGGCGGACGGCGGACATGGGCGAATCTCCACGATGGTGCGGCGCACTATGGCGGGGAACGTCGCCGCGCGCGATGCCGTTCCCACGGCGCGCGCGATGTAACGCCGGCGCAACGCGGGCGGGCGGTCCATCGGACCTGCGCCGGAAGGTCACATCGGAAGGTCACGGGCGCCGGCGCGAAAGGTCACGGGGTTTCGTGATCTTCCGCGCCCGGACACACAGCCGCGCTCGCAGCCGCGCCCGGGCCCGCGCCCGCGTCCCCGGCGGAGCGTGGCCGGAGCAGGCGCGCGAGCAGCTTCGGCAGCCGGCGCAGCGCCGCCGGCACCGGGTTGAGCTGCCACAGGTCCATGCGCTCGCGCTCCTTGCGCGAGGGCAGCCAGAGGCCGCCGTGGAACCAGGGATCGCGCGTCTTGAGGAGGAAGATCGCGAGCGCGTCCGAATGGCGGGTGCGGTGGCCGATGATCTCGCCCTTATGGACGATCGGCACCTGCTCGCCGTGGATCGCGCGCTCGAGGCAGGCATCGGCGAGCCGCTCGGTGGCGAGATCCTGCGCCGCGTTCCATGCCTCGCGAAAGCCCTTGGCGTCCGGCCGGCGGCGCAGCCGGTAGGCGCTCTCGCGCGTCATCCCGACGACGAACGCGGCGCGCGTGACCGAGCCGGTATCGGCGAGCGTCTCGATGAACTCATGCTGCCGCGCCGGCGTCCACCCATCGGCGCGGCTGCGCAGCGGCGTCGGCGCGAACGGCACGCGTGGCTCGCGGGCGGGCGAAGCGGCCGGCGGCGGAAAGGCGAACGGATCGGCGAGATCGGCGTCGCGCCGGGGAAGCGCGGCGGCGGCGGCCGGCGGCGCGGGCGCATCGAGCGAGCTCATGTCCGGCTCCGGCCAAGGAGCAGGCGTTCGGCCGCGCGCACCGCCTCCTCGCAGGCGGCGCGGGCGGCGCGTTGCTCCGTGCTCAGCGGCCGGCCGATCAGCCCACGCTCGAGCAGCGTGCGCCAATGGGTGAAATGCTCGTCCGGGCGATCGTCGGATTCGGGGCAGACGGCAATCGCCGCCGCGGCGGCGTGCGCGTGAGCGTCGGCGAGATCGAGCGGGGGCATGTCCGGCTCCTCAGGACGGAGGTGGACAGACCATGTATCGCGGATCGGGGGCTGTAGGACAGCGGTTTTGTGGAGCGAGCGATGTCTGATAGGGTGGCGCCATGAAGGCCGAGAAGACGATCTTCGATCCCGCTGCCGAGGCAGAAGCGGACGCGCGCGCCGACGCGGATGTCGCCGCCGGCCGCATCATCAGCCATGCGGCGGTGAAGCGCTGGCTCAGGTCCTGGGGACGCGAGAAGGTGCTGCCGCGGCCGCTCGTCGGCGACTGATTTGCTGCGGATCGACTGGACCGACGAGGCGGTCGGCAACCTCGAAGCGATCGTCACCTATATCTCGGCATTCAATCCTGCAGCGGCGGAGACGCTCGCCGGACGGCTGATCGAATTGGCGGACAGCTTGGCGGCGTTCCCGAACCGGGGGCGCGATGCCGGTGATGGTCGACGTGAGATGACGGTCGTTTGGCCCTATGTGATGCGCTACCGGGTGGACCGTGAGACCGTGCTCATCCTGCGCATCCGACATGGCGCGCGGGAACCAGACGAGAAGGAAGGATAAGCGATGGCGCGGAGCCGCAGGCACACACCCGTGATCGGGATCACCTCGGCACCGAGCGACAAACCGTTCAAGCGGATCGAGCACGGCCGCGAGCGCGCGGCGGTGCGCGACGCACTGACGCGCGAACTGGACCCGCCGTCGCCACGCGCCTTTGGCGATCCGTGGGACAGCGAAAAGGACGGAAAGCTCTGGCTGAACCGCGCGGACGAGGCGCTGCTGCGGAAGTGAGTTCAGGCGGGCTGATGGATCATCAACCGCCCCTCAGAACCCGACCACCTTGTTCCAATCGCTAACATACATGTAGAGCCTCGCGAACTCGCCAGGCTGAAGAAGACGGTTGTGAGCCAAGAAGCTTCTGGCCTTTTCGATTTCATCGAATCGCTGGGACAGCCAGTGCTGCGTTGGTATAACGTCCTTGAAGCAATCCCACTTGGTAATGATGATTTGTGCTAAATGGCCAAAGTCTGCAAATCCAAGGAGGTCAGTTTTTGATCCTTCAAGCCAAGAGTCTTTCAAAGCTGCAACTTTCCTACTTTCAGCTGCGCTGACAATTTTTGCAGGCAACTTAGAAAACCAATCAGCTCCTTCGTTCTCTAAAAGCCTCTCTCGGATAAAGTCTCTTACCTCATTCTCGAAACAGTAGAGGCAACGAGTAGATGCGAAACATCTCAATAGCCGAGTTACGTCTTTGAACACTAAAGGGCGCAAGCTGCTCAGTCAGAAGCGCTTCTTGTTCTGCAGCACTCTGGGCACCAATTTGGATTCCTGCCGATTGGAAGCGTTCCGCCTCCGACTCAAATATAAGACCCCTAAATAGGAACAGCCGCAGCGGATCAGCGGTCAACAAAGTGCTCCCTTAGCGATCTAAAGATGGCGTTGTAAACCTCAAGATCTTTCGCCGCAGGTAAATTGACCTGTATATTATAGTGCAATTCAGGAGAGATGCTGCCTTTAGAAAGTGGGTTACTAATCTTATCTATTTCATCTTTCTTGATTTCGGGAGGCGTTAACTTACCCTTTTGCCCTAACATCAGCTAGCTTCAACAGAGCATAGAACGTAGCTGCCATGCTCTTTGCTGAATTGTCACTAGCATTATGGTAACTCTTGAATTTTCCCTCTATTGCCTCTCTATCTGAGTCCTTTGGGTTGTTCGTTATAAGGAAAAGATCGCCATACGCCTCACGCAAAGCCTCACCAAGAACCTTCTTGGATTGCGAGTGATCCCTGTACCGGTGGTAGCGCTCTGTTGGCTGACCGGTAGGAGTCAAGAAGCCCAGCGCTTTGAGGAGCGGAATGAAGGCGCGATCGTTTGAGGAAGAGAACCCCCAATCCTTCAGCAGTTGGTGTGTCACCTGCTCAGGCGCCTGGCCGTCTCTTAATCTAGCAAAGAGATCAGGGAACGACTAAGAGCTAGCACATAAGAGTTGGTAAGCGCCATCGGTAAAGCCCCCTAAGTCGACTATACAGAGTGGCGTGAGCAGTCTGTCAATAGTGCGCTGAACGCTCGCACGCCGTAGTAGCCGGGCATTTCCTACTCCGCCGCCACCCGCTCCGCCTTCACCGCTAGCAACGGCTTCAGATACCGCCCCGTATAGCTCCGCTTCTCCTTCGCCACCGTCTCCGGCACACCCACCGCGACGATCTCGCCGCCGCCGGTGCCGCCTTCCGGGCCGAGGTCGATCAGCCAGTCGGCGGTTTTGATGACCTCGAGATTGTGTTCGATCACGACGACGGTGTTGCCCTGGTCGACGAGGGCGTGGAGGACTTCGAGGAGCTTGCGGACGTCCTCGAAGTGGAGGCCGGTGGTGGGCTCGTCGAGGATGTAGAGCGTGTTGCCGGTGGCGCGGCGCGACAGCTCCTTGGCGAGTTTTACGCGCTGCGCTTCGCCACCGGACAGGGTGGTGGCCTGCTGGCCGACCTTGACGTAGCCGAGCCCGACCTCGACCAGCATCAGCATCTTGTCGCGAATGCCGGGCACCGCCTTGAAGAACTCGGCGGCGTCCTCGCAGGTCATGTCGAGCACGTCGGCGATCGACTTGCCCTTGAACGTCACCTCCAGCGTCTCGCGGTTGTAGCGCTTGCCGTGGCAGACGTCGCAGGTGACGTAGACGTCGGGCAGGAAGTGCATCTCGATCTTGAGCACGCCGTCGCCCTGGCAGGCCTCGCAGCGGCCGCCCTTGACGTTGAACGAGAAGCGGCCGGGCTTGTAGCCGCGCGCCTGCGCCTCCGGCAGGCCGGCGAACCAGTCGCGGATCTGGGTGAAGGCACCGGTGTAGGTGGCGGGGTTGGAGCGCGGCGTGCGGCCGATCGGCGACTGATCGATGTCGATCACCTTGTCGAGATGCTGGAGGCCCTCGATCTCCTCGTGGCGGCCGGCCTGGATGCGCGCGCCGTTGAGCGCGCGCGCGGAGGCGGCGTAGAGCGTGTCGATCGTGAAGCTGGACTTTCCCGATCCCGAGACGCCGGTGATGCAGGTGAAGGTTCCGAGCGGGATCGAGGCGGTGACGTCCTTGAGGTTGTTGGCGGTGGCGCCCTTGACGGTGAGCTTGCGGCCCGAGCCCTTCCTCCTGTTTGTCGGGACGGCGACTGCGCGCCGCCCCGCCAGATAATCGGCGGTGACGCTTGCCGGGCTGGCGAGCACTTCATCGAAGGTGCCCGCTGCAACCACCTCGCCGCCGTGCACACCCGCCCCGGGGCCCATGTCGATGAGGTAATCCGCCGAGCGGATCGCGTCTTCGTCATGCTCGACGACGATGACGGTGTTGCCGAGATCGCGCAGGCGGCGCAGCGTGACGAGCAGCCGGTCGTTGTCGCGCTGGTGAAGGCCGATCGAGGGTTCGTCGAGCACGTAGAGCACGCCGGAGAGGCCGGAGCCGATCTGCGATGCGAGGCGGATGCGCTGGCTCTCGCCGCCCGAGAGCGTGCCCGAGGTGCGATCGAGGTTGAGATAGTCGAGCCCGACATTGTCGAGGAAGCCCAGCCGCTCGACGATCTCCTTGAGGATGCTCGTCGCGATCTGGCGCTGCTGGTCGTTGAGCCGCTCGGGCATGGCGCGGAAGAAGGCGAGCGCCTCGCCGACCGGGCGGCGGGTGGACATCGAGATGTCCTCGCCGGCGATCTTCACCGCCAGCGCCTCGGGCTTGAGCCGCGCGCCGTCGCACACCTCGCAGGGCCGCGCGGACTGGTATTTCGCCAGCTCCTCGCGCATCCACGCGCTCTCGGTCGCCAACATGCGGCGCTCGAGATTGCCGATCACGCCCTCGAACGGCTTGTTGACCGAATAGCTCTTGCGCCCGTCGACGAAGGTCAGCGTGATCGGTTTGCCCTTGGTGCCCTCGAGCACGGCGGCGCGCTGGCCCTCCTCGAGCCTGTTCCACGGCGTCTCGAGGCTGAAGCCAAGCGCCTTGGCGACGCTCGCCAGCACCTGCATGTAATAGGGCGAGGGCGGGTTGGACTTGGCCCAGGGCACGACCGCGCCATGCTTGATCGAGAGGTTCTCGTTGGGGACGACGAGCTCGGGCGCGAAATAGAGCTTCTCGCCGAGGCCGTCGCAGGCCGGGCAGGCGCCCTGCGGCGCGTTGAACGAGAACAGCCGCGGCTCGATCTCCGCGATCGTGAAGCCCGAGACCGGGCAGGCGAACTTTTCGGAGAAGGTGATCCGCTCGGCGACGCCTTCGGGGAGGGCGAGCGCTTTCATACCTCCCTCCCGCTTGCGGGAGGGGCTGGGGGTGGGCTGGCCCTCTCCTTCGACCGCATCGCCTGCTTCGGCCGGGCGCCCACCCCCGACCCCTCCCGCAGGCGGGAGGGGAGAAGCCTCGCCGAGGATGTCGACATAGGCCAGCCCCTCCGCCAGCTTCAGCGCGGTCTCGAAGCTCTGGGCGAGGCGCGTCTCGATGTCGTCGCGGCGGACGAGGCGATCGACCACCACCTCGATGTCGTGCTTGTATTTCTTGTCGAGCGCGGGGGCTTCCTCGATCTCGTAGACCGCGCCGTCGATGCGGACGCGCTGGAAGCCCTCCTTCTGCCATTCGGCGAGCTCCTTGCGATACTCGCCCTTGCGGCCGCGCACGACCGGCGCGAGCAGCAGGAAGCGCGTGCCCTCGGGCAGCGCCATCACGCGATCGACCATCTGGCTGACCGTCTGCGCGCTGATCGGCTCGCCGGTGACGGGCGAATAGGGGATGCCGACGCGCGCCCACAGCAGCCGCATATAATCGTAGATCTCGGTGACGGTAGCGACGGTCGAGCGCGGGTTGCGCGAGGTCGTCTTCTGCTCGATCGAGATCGCCGGCGACAGCCCCTCGATATGATCGACGTCGGGCTTCTGCATCAGCTCGAGAAACTGCCGCGCATAGGCCGACAGGCTCTCGACATAGCGCCGCTGCCCCTCGGCATAGATGGTATCGAAGGCGAGGCTCGACTTGCCCGAGCCCGACAGGCCGGTGATCACGGTGAGCGTATCGCGCGGGATATCGAGGCTGATATCCTTGAGATTATGCTCGCGCGCGCCGCGGACGGAGATGTGGGTCAGCATGGGTAGGGTTCTACTTCCGTTCCGCTGGGATCGCCAGGGAAAGGAGATGGGCGGCGGGGGGCGCTAACTCAAGTGAGCGGCGGAGATTGCCGCTCGCTTGCGGCCCGTAAGGAATATCCTTACACCTGATTTCATGATCCTCTCCCGCATCACGAGCAAGGCGCAGACGACGATCCCCAAGGCTGTGCGTGCGGCCTTGGGACTAAAGGAAGGCGACGAACTCGCCTATGAAATCGACGGCGATCGCGTGATCGTCACCCGCGCGGATGCGCGCGACCCGTTCGTGAACAATTTTTCGACGTTCACCGAATGGGCGGAGGAAGCCGATTGCCGCGCCTATGACGGATTTTAGCCCGGGCGCGATCGTCCGGGTGCCCTTTCCCTACACCGATCGTACGGTGCGACAGCATCGCCCCGCCATGGTCGTTTCGCAGGGCGGCCTGGGCGACGGCGGCGCGCTGCTTTGGGTCCTGATGGTGACCAGCGCGGAGAACCGACGCTGGCCGGGCGACGTCTCGCTCGAGGATGGCTACGCGGCGATGGGCCTCCCCGCCCCCTCACTGGTGCGAACCGCGAAAATCATGTCGATAGAGGTGCGGGACGCCGAGTTGAAAGGGGCCGTTCCACCGAACAAGCTAATCGAGGTCCGCGCGATGATGGGGAACCATCTGGGATGGTCGCGAGCATGATCAACCGTCTCTACTATGGCGACAATCTCGAGGTGCTGCGCAACGAGATCGGCGATGCGAGCGTCGATCTCGTCTATCTCGATCCGCCGTTCAACTCGAACGCAGGCTACAACGTGCTGTTCAAATTGGCGAGCGGCGCGGGCGCGGACGCCAGCATCGAGGCTTTCGACGACACCTGGACGTGCGGCGAGGCCTCCAAGAACCGCGCTGCTCGATATCGACAGCGGCACCAACCGCTCGCTGCAGGTGATGATGCGCGCGGTGCACGACGTGCTCGGCGACAGTCCGCTGATGGCCTATCTGGCGATGATGGCGGTGCGGTTGGTGGAGCTCCACCGCGTGTTCAAGGACACCGGCTCGCTCTACCGTCACTGCGATCCGACGGCGAGCCACTATCTCAAGCTGGTGCTGGATGCGGTGTTTGGCGGAGAGCGTTTCATCAACGAAAGTTACTTGGAAGCGATCACACGCTCATAGTGATGCCAGGCAAGGTGCAAAGCATTTTGGCGGACAGACAGAAATTATCTTTTTCTACTCCAGAACGCCTGAGAGGGCGTGGAATCCTCTCTACATCGCCTATGATCAAAGCTATTTAGATCGCGACTATCGCCGGGTAGACGAGGACGGGAGCCGGTACAGGATTGATAATATTCAGGGTCCCGGCGGTGACGAGAAAGGCAATCCCGAGTATGAAGTTATGGCGTTACCCGACACTGGCGCTATTCGAAGCAGCGCATGCAGGAACTGATCGATGCCCGTATAGTGCAAATCAGTCCAGGAGCCGTTCCGCAGTATAAGCGATATCTGGATGAAATGCCGGGGGTTCCCGTTCAAAATCTGTGGGATGACATTCCGATCATGAATGACCGATCAAAGGAGACCCTCGGCTACCCCGCGCAAAAGCCCCGCGCCCTCCCCGGGCGCATCATCGCCGCTTCGTCATACCCCGTCGACGTGGTGCTCGATCCGTTCTGCGGCTGCGGCACCGCCGTCGATGCCGCACAGAAGCTCGGGGCGACAGTGGATCGGGATCGACATCACGCACATTGCGATCGGCATGATCGAGAACCGGATGCGCGAGGGCTATCCGAAGATTCATTTCGAGACGATCGGCGTGCCCCGCGACCTCGCCTCGGCCGAGCGGCTCGCGGCCGACGATCCGCACCAGTTCCAGCAGTGGGTGAGTTGGCAGATTGGCGGCTATCCCCGCGACAAGAAGGGCGGTGACAAGGGCATCGACGGCTGGTTCAACTATCTCGCCGAGGGCGGCAGGATCGAAATCGGCGTGATCTCGGTGAAGGCCGGCGACATCGTCAATCCCAACATGGTGCGCGATCTCGGCGGCGTGATGGAACGCGATAAACATCGGTTCGGGCTGTTCATCATGAAGTCGCTGCCGACCAAGGGGATGTGCGAGGAGGCCGCCAGTCACCCCACGATCGAAACCGAGTTCGGCCGCTTTCCCGCGCTGCAGATCGTCACGCTCGCCGAGCTGATGCACGACCATTGCCCGAAGCTGCCGCCGCTGATCAGCCCGGTGAAGAAGGCGGCGCGGGTCGAGACGCGAAAATCGCACCAGCCCGGCGCGCAGGGTAGCCTGCTCTAGGCTTGCCGTCTCCCCGCCGCGCCGCCACTAGGTGGGCGCCGACCGGACCGGCAACAGAAACGAGCGGAGAGGATAATGGCCGATCTTTACGACATCAGCGTGCCCGTGTTCCTGCGTGGCCTGCGCAATCTCGATCACGTCCTCGCCAAGGCGGTCGAGAGCGGCATCGCGGAGGCGACGCTGATCGAGGCGCGGCTGATCGCGGACATGTTCCCCTTCCCCCGCCAGGTGCAGATCGCGTGCGACATCGCCAAGCTCGCGGTGATGCGCCTCGCGCAGACCGAGGCGGCGCCGATGGCGGACGAGGAGACGACGTTCGCGCAACTGCGCGAGCGGATCGCCAAGACGATCACCTATATCGAGGCGGCCGACCGCGCCGCCTTCGCCGGCCGCGAGACGGCGACGATCACGATGGAGCTGCCGAACGTGAAGCTGGACTTCACGGGGCTCTCCTTCCTCACCGATTTCGCGTTTCCGAACTTCTACTTTCATCTGAGCACCGCCTATGGGCTGCTGCGCATGAAGGGCGTCTCGATCGGCAAGCTCGACTTCCTCGCCGGCGGCGTGATGCCGGGCTGAGCGCGGCAGAGTTCGAAGGCGGGGACCGTATGGGGCGGCCGCCTTTCGGCATATATCTGTTCCCCGGTGCAAGCCGGGGCCCAGTTGCGCGCGGTCCGCCATTGGGCCCCGGCTTTCGCCGGGGAACGAGCGAGGTGCCGGTCGGGGTTTGGTCCTTCAGCCGAAGCCCGGCGGCGCGCCGACCTCGTCGGCGAGCGTCGCGGCGAGGTGGAGCGCGGTCGCCTCGTCCCAGGCGAGCGCCTGCACCGAGGCGGGCAGGCCGTCGCGATCGAGCCCGGCAGGGAAGGCCATCGCCGGGAGGCCGCTGAGATTGCCGAGCGTCGTGAACATCGCGACGCGCATGTCCGGCTTTGCCTCGAAGCTGTGCGGGCGGAGGCCCGCAGTCGGCATCAGCATCGCATCATAGCCGGCGAGGGCGTCGCGGATCGCGTCGGCGGCGGCGATCCGCGCGATATGGGCGTGGGCCAGCGCGGGCGCGGAGACGGCGCCGCCTTCCGCCATCATCCGCTGCAGGAAGGGCGAGAAGCGCTCCGGCGCCTCGCCGCGGCGCTCCGCATGCACCGCGAACAGCTCGGCATTGATCAGCTCGGAGAGCTGCCCGAGCACCTCGATGCCGAGCAGCGGCACCGTCTCGATCGCATGGCCGCGGGCGCGTGCGCGATCGGCGGTGCGCGCGAGCGCGGCGACGATGTCGTCGTCGAGCGGGCCGTAGCTTGCGAGATCGAGCTGGGCGAGGCGCAGCGGCCGGTCGGCGGCGTGCGCGGTCGCGGCGGGACTTGCGCCGTGCCGCGCCGCCGCCGCGAACAGCAGCGCGCAATCCCCGGCCGAGCGGGCGTGCACGCCGACATGATCGAGCACGGTGGTGAGCGGCACGACGCCCTGGATCGAGATCGCGCCGTAGCCGGGCTTGAGGCCGTAGCTGCCGGTGAAGGCGGCGGGCAGCCGCACCGAGCCGGCGGTGTCGGTGCCGAGCGCGCCGGCGGCGAGCCCGGCGGCGACGACCGCGCCCGATCCGCCCGACGAGCCGGCCGGCGAATAGCCGTGGCGCCAAGGATTGTGGGTGCGGCCGAAGCTGCGGTTGTCGGTGGTCGCGCCCGCGGCGGCCTCGTGCATGTTGGCAAGCCCGAGGATCACCGCGCCCGCCGCGCGCAGCCGCGCGATGCACGGCGCGTCCTGCGTCGCGATCCGGTCGCGATAGGCGTCGATGCCGGCGTGCCACGGCAGCCCGGCGACGGCGATGTTGGCCTTGACCGCGATCGGCACGCCGTCGATCGGCGAGCGCGGGTTGCCCGCCGCCCAGCGCGCGCGGCTCTCCTCGGCAGCGCCGCGGGCGTCGTCCGCATCGCGCGCGACATAGCCGTTGAGCGCGCCGTCGTAGCGATCGATGCGCGCGTGGTAGCGATCGAGGACGGCGATCGGATCGAGCGCGCGTGCGCGATAGCCGGCGGCGAGGCCGGCGATCCCGGCCGCCACGATCTCGTCCTCGAACGCCTGCGCCATCCCGTCTTCTCCCCCGCCTTGCCGAACGGCGCTGGCGCGGATCGGCCGACGGTGTCAATCGTCACGGGCGAACGGCGGAGGCTCGGGGGCGGAGAATGGCGGAGTTCGACGGGGGCTGCGCCTGCGGCAAGGTCCGCTATCGCCTCATCTCGGCACCGATGATCGTGCATTGCTGCCACTGCACGAGTTGCCGGACCGAGACCGGCAGTGCGTACGCGATGATCGAGACCGATCGCGTGACGCTCACCGCCGGCGTTCCGGAGGCCGTGCTCACTCCGTCCGAAAGCGGCAAGGGTCAGACCATCCTGCGCTGCCAGGTCTGCCGCGTCGCGCTGTGGAGCCATTATGCCGGCAGCGGCCGGGCGATCGCCTTCGTGCGGGTCGGCACGCTCGACGATGCCGCCGCCTGGCCGCCGGACGTGCACATCTTCGCGTGCTCGAAGCTGCCCTGGGTGGCGCTTCCGGAGGGCGCGAAGGCGTTCGACGTCTATTACGACATCGCCGAAATCTGGCCGGCGAACGCGATCGCGCGGCGCGACGCGGCAAAGGCGGCGGCAGCGGCTCGGAGCTAGCGCCGAAGTCCGCGAGCATGGTTCGGGCGGAGTTCGGTCGGAGCGTCCTCGATTTTATTCGAGGCGAGGGGATAAACGAGTCGCGAAAAGCGGCGCGCGCCGGAACCTGGCTCCGGGTGCTTTGTTACGGCGGCGTCTCCAGCAACGGAACCGCCATGCGCCTCAGGATCGACGCGACGCTCGACTATGGCTTCGCCGCCCCCGCCGACGTGCTGCTCGCCATCGAGGCGATCGACGGCATGGCCGATCAGCGCATCGTTGAGGATCTGCTGACGGTTTCGGGCGTCGGGCCGATGATGCCGATTCCGGGCGAGGAGAGCCTCGGGCGGCGCACCTGGATGCAGGCGAACGGCGCCTTCCTCGCCACCTACAGCGCGACGGTGGAGGTGAACCGCGGGCCGGCGCAGCTTGCCGGGCTCTCGGCCGCGCCGCGCGCCGCGTTGCCGGGGCTGGTCGTGCCCTATCTCTGGCCGAGCCGCTATTGCGAGGCCGACCGCTTCGAGGCGTTCGTCCGCCGCGAATTCGGTCACCGCCAGGGCGGCGACAAGGTGATCGCGATGGCCGAGTGGATCGGCGCCCATGTCGATTATATCGCCGGCACCAGCGACGCGACGACCACCGCTGCCGATACCTTCGTCCAGCGACAGGGCGTGTGCCGCGATTTCGCGCATCTGCTCACCGCCTTCGCGCGCGCCGCCGGCATCCCGGCGCGCGCGGTGAGCGCCTATGCGCTCGATCTCGATCCGCCCGACTTTCACGCGGTCGTCGAGGTGTGGCTCGACGGCGGCTGGCATCTCGTCGACGCGACCGGGCTGGCACCGACCGAGGGGCTGGTGCGCATCCAGGTCGGCCGCGACGCCACAGACATCAGTTTCATGACGATCTTCGGCGCGGCGCAGCTCAACCGGCAGATGGTCGCGGTCAGCCGGATCGACTGATTCCCTAGCGACCTGGTGGGAATCTGCGCCGAGGCGCGGAACGCAGCGGCATTTCCGCTCGTTTCAGCCGGACCTAGAGGAGGTCCGTTATGGACGTACAGGGTTTCAACGACAGCGGTGAGCATCCGATGACGCATGTTCGCCCCGCGCTCGATGCTGAAGACGTGAAAACGCTGAAGCGCGATCCGTCATCCGAAGACGCCAAGCTCGACGTGGCGCTCGACGAGAGTTTCCCGACCTCGGACGCGCCATCGAACACGCAGCCCGGCAAGGGCAAGGATCCGGCGCCGTCGTCCGGCTATGACGAGGCGGCCGAAAAGGAACGGATGGAAGCGAAGGAATAGGTTTCGGGTCGCAGCGGAACCAGGGCTTCGGGAGCGATCCCGGAGCCCTTTTCGTGTCTGGAGAACATTTCGATCAGTCTGGCTCACTCCGGCCGTTCGCCCTGAGCCATTCGACTTGCCTGCAGGGCAGGCGCCCAGGACAGGCTGGCCCTTTGGACCAGTCGAAGGGCGCACGCTGCGGCCGGGCTTCGACTTCGATCCGCAGGATCGAAGTTCATCCTGAGCGCCTGCCTTGGCAGGCCGTCCAAGGGCTCAGCCCGAACGGATGCTGCGGTTTCGGGCCGATAAGAGAATGCTCTAGCTGCTCCGGTCTCATCGTAGAACGCGAGCGCAGCGTGGCGATCGCGCCATTGTTGACCTGGATAGCTTCGCTTTGCTCGCAATGACGGCGGCGAAGGCGCTCAGGCCGCGAAGCTGCGGTGCTCCTCGATCGGCGTATCGATGAAGGCGTGAAGATCGCCGAGGATCACCTCGGGCCGGCGCAGGCGCGCATCCTGCATCGCCGTCAGGAAGTCGCCATGCTCGACGTGGCCCGGCAGGAACACCGCCTTGCGCGCATAGCCGGCATCGTCGAACGTGCCCCAGTTGGTGATCCGCGCGAAGTAGATGCCGCTGGCGCCGACCTGATCCATCAGCGTGACGGCATCGCCCATTTCGCGATAATTCTCGGACTGGACGGTGAAGACGAGCTCGACATGCTCGATCAGCCCGGCCGCGCGCAGCTTGCCGGCATAGGCCATGTTCTCAAGCATCACCGGCCAGCGCGCGCCGCGGCGGAGCAGCTCGTGCGTCGGCCCGGTGGCGGCGTCGATGCTGATCTTCATCGTCTTGACGCGGCCGTGCAGTGTCGGGAAGGCCTCCCACTGCTTCGGCGTGAACAGCATCGCGTTGGTCATGATCTGGAAGCGCAGATCGGGATAGTTCTCGGCATCGAGCTGCGTCATCAGCCGACGGAAATTCTTGCTCGCGAACGGGTCGCCGGAGCCGGTGACGAAGACGGTCCGGGCGTTCTTGAGCAGCGGCAGGATCGCGCGCTGCTGCATCTCGTCGAAGCGCACGCGCGTCTCCTCGTCGGCGGCCCATTTCTCGGTGCGGCAGCTCGGGCAGGAGAGATTGCAGGTGCGGTCATAGGCAAGGTTGACCGTTTCCGGCCCCGTCGGCAGCGCGGTCAGCGCCCCCTCGACGATCGCGCGCCACGCGTCCGACCAGCGCGCCGCCTCGAAAGCGGGGGCGAGATCGTCCGCCTGAATCTTGGGGCAGGCCATCTTGTTGCAATGGCGGTAGCTGCCGTCGTGGACACTCGCGCGCACCGCCTGCGCATTCTCCGAGTTCCACACCGCGTCGGCATCGCTCACGGACAGATCGCCGGCGGACGTCTGCAGCCAACTGGCGCAGCACTGGTGCGTCGAGCGCTCGAGCACGTCGAGCTGGACGAAGGGCGCGGGGCAGATCTTGCCCTCCAGTCGGTATTTAGGATTGTCCGGATCGGCGAGGCCGTGGATGTGGAAGAGCGCACCCTGGACAAGCGGCGACTGGCTGTGGCCGACGGCGAGGGGCTGCAGATGCGCGACCATCTCGTGCGGCATGCCCGCGGCGGCCTGCGTCACCGCGAGGATCAGGCAGAGGCTCAGCCGCTCGCGCTCGCCGCGCTCATGATCGAGCCGGGTGGCGAGGCGCTGCGGAAAGTCCGGCACGAGCAGCGCGAAGGCGGGGATCTGCGTCCAAAGCTCCGGATGATCGAGCCCGTCGGACAGCACGGAGAGCATCAGATCAATGATTTCGGTGCCGGTCAACGCGCCTTCGGCGCCTTCCTGTTCGCTCGCCTCTTCGGCCGGCTGCGGATGCGCGGACAGGTCCATCATGCTCGTTGCCCCCAATTGGTCCATCGGCGGGACTAGGGCGGGGTGGTGAAAGAGCCGTTAACCACGCTGTGCCTCACGCGCCGCACACGGTTGTGAAATGTGGCACGCCTGCATCATGTCGCCTGTTGCACCGCACAAAGAAACGTGATTCACTTCGCTTAGGGTCACCCTGCGATGGTTAAGCGCCCGGTAACCGTGTGTGGCGCATGATCCCCGTAGGTTGAGGATTGGGGGGTTTGAGTAATGGGCACCCGGATGAGACCTGCCGACGGCGCGATGACGCTCGCCGAGATGAAGGAGTTCGCGAGTTTTCCGAGCTCCACGCAACGCTACATTCGCCGATCGCTCGACATCGGGCTGGCGCGCGACGACGCGCTCGCGCGCTGGTCGCGCGATGTCGTCGAGGCCGCGAGCATCAAGGCGCAGACGCGCGTCTATGCCCGGCTCGACTATATTCGCGGGCTGGTGCCGGACGATAGCGGCCTCGACGCGATCGAGCCGTTCCTGGCGCCGCTCGTCACCGTATCGGCGTTCGATCTCGGCCAGGATCGGCTCGTAAGCTTCGGCGCCTACCGCTTCCTCTACGAGCGGCTGATAGGCGCCAATGTGCGGCCGTGGCTGCCGGGCGCCTTCTGCGCGGCGGCGGCGCTGCCGCACCTTCACCCCGAGAAGCGGCGCAAGCTGCTCCAGTCGATCAGCGAGGCGGCGGCAACGGCGCCGGGCTGGTCGAGCCGCGAGCCCTGCTTCTATCCGGAGTGGGTCGAGAAGGTCGACGTCACCCTGCCGAACTGAGCCTCGGGCGACGCCGACCTAGACGCCGGCACCCGCCGGCGCGTCGGCTTCGGCCTCGCGTTCCTCGCGGATCGCGAGCCGGCGCTCGTGCCGCTCCCAGATCGCACCGATGACGCCGGCGAGCGCGGCGGCGACGATGTTGCTGCCGATCGGCCCGCGCGCCCAGCCAAAGAGCGCATTGCCGGCGCGCCGCAGCCGCGGCGGCAGCTTGACGCCCGCGACGCGCTTGGGGAGCTTGGCGGCGGCGGCCATGTCGTCCTCCTCGATCCTTCGCCCTCGCCAATCCGTGCGACAGCGCCCCGGTTCCGCCGCGCGTCCGCGGCCCTCGCCGCCGTTTCCGCCATGCCCAACATAGGTTTACGCAACCGCGCTCCTGCTCGTCCGTTGATCGCGCACGCCCACGGACACGCCAGCACGGAGCCTCGCCCATGAACGCCAAGTCGGCCGCGCTCGGCCTCGGCATCTTCTCGATCGCGCTCGGCCTTACCGAGATCATCGGCGCGCGGCGCATCGCCCAGGCGCTCGATGCCGAGGGGCATGAAGGCGTGCTCAAGGGCTTCGGCGCGCGCGAGATCGTCGCCGGTCTGGGGCTGCTGCAGGCGCCGGCGCACTCGTCGCGGATGTGGAACCGGGTGGGCGGCGACGGGCTCGATCTCGCCGCGCTCGGCGTGCTCGCCGTGAAGTCGCCGCGCAACGGCGCGCTGTGGGGCGCGATCGCGTTCGTCGTCGCCGCGACGATCGCCGACGTCGCCGTCGCCCGCGCGCTCGATGCCGAGACCGGCGAGGCGCTGCCGCTCGTCGCCTGAGGCCGCCGGCCGCCGCTGCCGCCGCGCCGCGACCATGCCCGTCGCGCTGCCGTCACGAAACCATGCGCGCGCTCGTGCTTTGGGAGCGGCGGGCCGTCGCGCCCGCCACCCGGCCCAGGAGACGAGACCATGACGACGCGCACCGCCACCGCCCGCTATGACGGCCTCGGGAAGGAAGGGAAGGGGCACCTCACCACGCAATCGGGCGTGCTCAGCGATCAGTATTACGGCTTCAACACGCGCTTCGGCGACGAGCCCGGCACCAACCCCGAGGAGTTGATCGCCGCCGCGCACGCCGGCTGCTTCACCATGGCGCTCTCCTTCGCGCTCGCCCGCGCCGGCTTCGAGGCGGGCAGCCTCGAGACCAGGGCAAAGGTGCAGCTCGATCAGGTCGAGGGTGGCTTCAAGATCAGCCGATCGGACCTCGAGCTGACCGCGACCGTGCCGGGGATCGACGAAGCGAAGTTTGCCGAGATCGCTGCCGACGCCAAGGCCAACTGCCCGATAAGCAAGGTGCTGAGCTGCGAGATCACGCTGAAGGCGACGCTGGCAGGCTGAGCGGCGCGCGGCGCGGGGTGCGCCGACGGAAGGTCACAGGGAAAGGTCACGCGAAAGGTCACGGGGTTCCGTGATCTTCGGGGGCTTCGGAGCATCGCGCTACGCGACTCGCGCGGTCGGTCGCCGGCGGCATCCCATACGAGCCTGAACCCCTGCGCGTCGAAATGGTGGCGCAGGCGATAGGCGGACTGGCTCGTCATCCCACCGCCTTGCAGGCTTCGCTGACGCAGCCCGATTCGGCGAGCGCGGCGATAAAGGCGTGCTGACGCTTGGGCGTCGAGGGTTCCCACGAAAGTAGTACTTTCGTGGGGCGCTCCTGCCATCATGCCGATCGCATACCGGAACGGTGTCGAAGGAGAGGGTTGGGGTGGGGCTATCCGGCTCGTCCATGCGGGCGGCCTATAACCGATATGGCACGCTGTAGGAAAATGCTTTGGGCGTTACTCCGCAGCCATTCCGATGAGCCGCCCCTGCGCGCTCAACCTGCGCTGTAGGTTTGGCGCGGAGAGCTCCAGGCCGTTCGGCCAAGCCAGCGCGCCGGCCTCGATGAACGCGCGCGCGAAGTAGGCGGGATCAGCGAGCGGCTCGGTCAGCACCGTATCGCGCGCGATCAGATCGGCCGCCGACCAATGCCCGCGCGTGCCGTCGCTGAACGTCAGCGCAAGCGCCGCGTCGCCAGCGGGCGCGATATGGACGAGCTTAATCATCGAGATCGGCACCGGGGATCATCTCCATCGGCAACAACGCTTCGCCGCGCGCCCAGTTTGCCATGAGTTCGTCGCGATGATCCAGCGGCATTGCCGCACCAGTATTCCGACCCTCCAGCGCGTTTCGAACAGTCGCTGCTTCTCTCCCGACTCTCAATCAGCAGAGGCGGCAGCCAAGCCACCCGCTATAGTGGAGATCGTTCCCGCAACTCCCCAGTCTCTCGTCGTAAAAAGCACTGACAAATCCGAGACCACAGTCATCAACCCGGCGGCTTTGGCTGAGGATATCGTGTTAGATCGGATCTTCGTAGCAGCATCATGCCTAAGATGTGGATCTCTTTCTCACCGGGGGGTGAGCCGGGTCTCAGGCTGATAGATGCCCATTGACATATTAGCTACTCTACTCCGCCGCGACGCCCGCCCGCGAGAACATGTCCCCTTCGCCGGCATGCTCGTTCGCGGCGCTGGCGAGGTTGGCGCTGCGGCGGTTGTCGAAGGCGTCCCAGACCTCGTTCCAGTTGCCGCGGCTCGCGGCCGACGCCGTTCACACCATCACGCCGCGCGCTTGCGGCCCTTGAGCGGGATCACGAGGCGGGCATTCTCGAACCACTCGTCGGTCAGTTCGGGCGCGGCATCGGGATTGCTCGCGATCTGCGCGGCGATGTCCTCGTTGGTCATCGCATCGAGCATGGCGAGGTTTTCCGGCGTCGCCCATTCCCGGGCGGCGCGGCGCGCCTCCTCAAGCGATACTCGCCTGATATTTTCGGACTTCCCGGTCATTAGCCTTCCTGAAGCTGATGATGCGCCGCTGAGCGTCCCGCCATGTATATACCACGACGCAGAGCCGGTCACCCAAGGGCGCGATCGGGCCGGTCGCGACGATCCGAGTTTCGCCATAGTCCTCGCGGCGATCCTCCTCCTCTATGAACGGCCCCTCGAACACGAGGGGCGCCAATTCGAGCGGGAGGCCGTGCTTGCTCTGGTTCTGTTCGTCCTTCATCGGATCGAACTCGACCATCGCCTATTCGGCCGCCACCCCGGCCCGCGAGAACATATCGCCTTCCCCGGCATCCTCGTTCGCGGCGCTCGCGAGCTTGGCGCTGCGGCGGTTGTCGAACGCGTCCCAGACCTCGTTCCAGTTGCCGCGCGTCGCGGCCTTCGAATACTCCGTCGCGCGGGTCTCGAAGAAGTTGGCGTGCTCGACGCCGTTGAGCAGCGGCGCCAGCCAGGGCAGCGGGTGCTCGCGGATGCGGTAGATCGGCTTGAGGCCGAGCTGGCCGAGCCGCCAATCGGCGATGTAGCGGATATAGTTCTTGATGTCGTCGGCGCTCATGCCTTCGACCGGGCCCTGCTCGAAGGCGAGATCGACGAACGCATCCTCGAGATCGACGACATGGTAGCAGGTCTCGCGGATGTCGCGCTTCACCGCGGCGTTCAGGCAGTCGCGCTCGTGCACGAAGGCGTGGAACAGCCGGGTGATGCCCTCGCAGTGCAGGCTCTCGTCGCGCACCGACCAGCTCACGATCTGGCCCATGCCCTTCATCTTGTTGAAGCGCGGGAAGTTCATCAGCATCGCGAAGCTGGCGAACAGCTGCAGCCCCTCGGTGAAGCCGCCGAACATCGCGAGCGTGCGCGCGATATCCTCGTCGGTGTCGACGCCGAAGGTCGCGAGATAGTCGTGCTTGTCCTTCATCTCCTTATATTGGAGGAACATGCTGTATTCGCTCTCGGGCATGCCGATCGTATCGAGAAGGTGCGAGTAGGCGGCGATGTGCACTGTCTCCATGTTGCTGAACGCGGTCAGCATCATCTTCACTTCGGTGGGCTTGAACACGCGGCCATATTTGTCGTGGTAGCAATCCTGCACCTCGACATCGGCCTGCGTGAAGAAGCGGAAGATCTGGGTGAGCAGGTTACGCTCATGATCCGAGAGCTTCTGCGCCCAATCGCGGCAATCCTCGCCGAGCGGCACTTCCTCGGGCATCCAATGGATCTGCTGCTGGCGCTTCCAATAGTCGAACGCCCACGGGTATTCGAACGGCTTGTAGGTCTTGGAAGCCTGGAGAAGCGGCATGGTACGCGTCCTTCCTAGGAAAGGCTGAAATGATAGGTGGTAGCGAAGACGATGCCGGCGATGCCGAGCGCGGCGATCATCGTGCCGGCGATGCGCAGCCCGGTCGCGCCCGGCGCGTCGTCGCCCGCGCGCAGGATCGCGCGGTGGGCGCGCAGGCCGAGCGTCGCGCCCGCGATCGCGATGAGCGCGGCGCCGGCATCGAAGCCGAGGAGCGGGCCGAGGCGGCTCATGCCGCGATCTGTTCCCCGGCGAAGGCGGGGAGCCAGTCGCGCGATCTCGCAAACTCCCGCAGCGCGACGCGCGCGTATCCCTGGACCCCGGCTTTCGCCCGGGAACGGTGGCAGCGGGAGACCAGACCCTCGTTCGGCATCCCTCCGGCGCCCGCCTCTCTCGCCCTCGTGTCTTCCGGTTTCATCCCAGCGAAAGCCGGGGTCTCGCGCGGCTGGCGCGGCGCTTCGATCTCCCGAGACCCTAGCGTTTGCTGGAGTGAGGGGACGAGGCGCGGGGGCGACGCAGAGGGGCGCTCGGGCGACGCGAAGGGGTGCGGGGGCAACGCCGAGAGGCGCCGGGGCGAGGTCGCGCGGCGGCGGGCGACGATGGTGCGTGCGGCCAATCGCCGGTTCGTGCGTTCGGCCCGCGCATCCCCAGCGACAGGAGCATCATCATGGTCGAAGCGAGCGAGATCCGCGAGCATATGGAAGTGATCGGCGCCGACGGCGCGCATGTCGGCACCGTCGATCATGTCGACGGCGACCGCATCAAGCTCACCAAGAAGGATTCGGGCGCGCAGGTCGAGGGCGCCGAGGGCGCGCATTCCGGACATCACCATTATGTCTCGCTCGGCCTCGTCGCCGACGTCGAGGGCGACAGGGTGCGGCTCTCGGCGACCGGCGCCAACGCGGTGCTGCTCGAGGAAGAGGCCTGATCCGATCGCCGCCGGCACGCCGAGTGCCGGCATGAAGTCCGGGGCGCCGCTCATATCGTGGCGCCCCTCATATCGTGGCACCTTGGCCAACGGGCTGCGACGGCAGGTTGATCACCGCGAGCAGCGCGCTCTCCGGCCCCGGCGCGCGCCAGCCGTGGAGCACGCCGCGATCGACGACGCAGTCGCCGGTGCCGAGCGTCAGCATGCCCTCCTCGAGCGTCAGCTCGACCGGGCCGCGCAGCACGACGATATAGTCGAGCGTGTCGGTGGCGTGCATGCCGGGGCCGACCAGCCCTTCCTCCGGCCGCAGCTCGAACAGCAGGAAGTTGC
>Ga0213875_10000596_pt1 | contig 29217 bp, 23 predicted proteins | sample BarmaccomBMRX_R8_FD_160105 | JGI IMG/M metagenome (GOLD analysis project Ga0213875, IMG submission 160105) | Root-associated microbial communities from Barbacenia macrantha in rupestrian grasslands, the National Park of Serra do Cipo, Brazil - RX_R8 | ecosystem: Host-associated > Plants > Roots... | reverse complement strand
CGTCGGTCCAGGCGCCGTCGTCCGGGTAGGGCACGCCGTTCGGCTCGACCGCCTGGGAGTCGATCTCCGGGGCGAAGAGGTCGTCGATGCTCATGCCGTTCGAGCCCGGGCCGTTGAACGACGAGTAGATCGCGTGCTTCTCCGAGAAGGCGGTGCGCAGGCCGGCGTTGTGGATCACCTGGAAGATCGTGTTGACCCCGATGAAGTCCCACGGCTGGATCGGCTTACAGGTCGCCGGGTCGACCGGGTAGGTCGCCGGGTTCAGGCCCGACTGCGGGTGCGGGCTGAGGTTCATGATCAGGGCCGGGTTCTTGTCGACCCCGTTCGGGTAGATCGAGCCGCCCTCGTCGAACGAGGGGAACGTGTTGCCGCTCTTGTTGTTCAGCAGGTCCGGCACGGCCGGCAGCTTGTCGTCGGGCGAGTCGTAGATCACGTCGCCGCCCGGGACCTGGCCGGAGCAGTTGGTGGTGCCCGGCGGGAAGACGCCGTGGCTGTACTCGTCGTCGTAGTAGATGCCGGTGACCTTGGGGTCGCCGCCGGTCATGATCGCGGTGCCGCCCGGGTCGGAGTCCGACGGGTCGGAGGTCTGCGCGTGGGTGTACTGGGCGCCGCCGGTGGCCAGCCGGGCCAGCTCCGAGTGCGGATAGTTGGCGACGTACCAGTTCAGGTCGGACTGGTGCATGCCGTCGACCGAGATCAGCAGCACGTGCTTGATACCGCCGGAGTGGTGCCCGCCCGCCTGGGTGGTCGCGGCCGACGCCACCGCCGTCCCGGCCAGGGCGGTCCCGGCCAGCACGGTGGCCGCGCTCGCGGTCACGGCCCCCACCCGCTGCCACGACCTCAGTCGTGGTTTCTTCTGTCGCATGGTGTTCCTCCCTGGGCGCGGGCGTTCGCCAGCACCCAGAAGCAACGGGTATCGGCGGAAAACGGAGCACCGATGGCCGCAACCTGAACAGAAGATGACAATTACTACTTTGCCTGTAGTAGTAACCAGCCGGTGATGGGCCGGTTACCGGCCTCCGCGGGCGGCCAGCGCGAACGCGAGCAGCGAGGCGGCCGTGTAGTCGTCGGCCGGCTCGACCGAGGGCCAGCTGACCACGTTGTCCTCGTAGGCGGCGGCCGCGGTGTTGAACGGGGCGAACGATCCGGCCGAGCAGGCCCGCATGCCGTCGACGGTGCCGAGGCCCTCGAAGTTGGCCGGGGCGCTGGGGCCGTCGCCGGTCGCGCCCAGCTGGATGGCGCCGGTGCCGGTCAGCGAGCCGGACAGGTTGGCGATCTCGCTCTGCAGGCAGTGCGGGTAGGTCGAGCCCGCCCCGACCACGAACGAGGAGCCCCAGCCGTTGGCACCGAGCGCGAAGTTGAGCTGCTGCTGGGCGAACGCGGCGAACCGATCCGAGCCGCCGAAGCGCTGGTAGAGACGGTCGGTGATGTAGAGGCCGAACGCGTGCGGGGTGGCGTCGCCGGTGCCGAGCTTGATCCCGAGCGCGAACGGGTCACCGGCCGCGTTGTGCTCGGCCACCGTGAGCTGGGCGGCCAGATCGCCGAGCAGCTCGCGGGACAGGCCGGGCGTGCCAGCCTCGCGCAGCGCGGCCAGCAGTTCGGCCTCGCCGACCGCGCCGGTGTCGTACAGGTTGAGCGTGTCCCCACCGGCCGGGTGACCCTGCGCGATGTAGGCCTTCGCCCAGGTCGTAGCGCTGGCCAGTGACGACTGGATCGCCGGGGCGGGCGCGTGCAGGGCCTCGGCCGCCAGCGCGATCTCGGCCGCCCCCCAGAGCATGTCGCTCTTCCACTGACTGCCCGGGTAGTAGTCGTGCGGGAACGCGGTGGTCAGCGTGCCGATCCCCGACGTCTTCGCCATCGCGTACACCCCGCGGGCCTCGGCCAGCAGCCCCCGGGCCCGGGCCGGATCGGTCCGGGCGGCCAGCTGGGCCCCGAGCGCGAAGTCGGCTGCGAACCGGCCCGCGAAGTCGGGGTCGATCGGCTGCCCGGGCGCGGCCGCTTCGAACACCGGCCGGTACTCCACGTAGTAGTCCGGCGAGCCGGGCTTGGCCCCGAGCTGATCTTCCTTTTGCGGCAGGAACCAGTAGTCGTAGTCGCCCTGGATCGAGTCGCTGGCGTTGCCGTTACCGATCCCGACCTGGACGTAGAGCACCTTGCGGGCGGGGTCCCACAGCTTGCCCAGCCAGTCGAGCCCGAACCCGGCCTCCGGCGCCAGCGTCGGGTAGCGGCCGGGGAAGTCGCGCGCGGCCAGCAGCATCAGCCCGTCGGTGTAGCTGCCGGTGTAGGCGAACTTCTCATAGCCGCCGCCCGCATCGAACCAGCCGCCCGCTACATCCACTGGGCCGCCGATTTTTTTGAAAGGGCTGATGAGATTGTCATTGCCGTCGTACGTAGGGTCGGCGTAGACCGTGGCCCTGGCGTCCGTGAGGTTGGCGGGCTGCCGGTCGAGCACCGACGGGTCGACGTCGGCGCCGTCCCGTTCGGAGGTGAAGTAGCGCACCGCGTTGCCGACCAGCCGCGAGTACAGCGTGGCCGGGGCGGCGACCCGGAACGTGGGGGAGGTGGCGTGGACCCCCGGCGCGGTGACCGTGATCCGGTAGGTCCCGGGCCGGGTCAGCCCGCCGAAGTTCAGGGCGTAGGTGGCCGGATAGTTCGCGTTCCAGCGCCCGGCGTCGGTGCTGGAGGTGCCGCGGAAGACCGCGTGACCGTCTCCGTCGGACACGGTGAACGAGACCGGCCCGGCCGGGGCGGCCGGCAGCATCGCGAACGCCTCCTTGCTGGCGTTCACCGCGTAGCCGACCTGGTTGACCCGGACCTGGGCCGCCGCCTGGGCCGCCGCCGCCCGGGCCGCCGCCGAGGCGGCCGAGACCCCGATGGCCGGCCCAACCCCAGCAGCCAAACCCAAACCAAGTGTCACCGCAGTCACTACAGCCACACCAGACACCTTCATCAGGCTCTCCTCAGCGTTAACGCCCGGGTGTAGGCGGCCCGGACGTTCTGCTCGGCCGCCGGGGCCAGCCCGACCTCGTCCAGCCCGAGCAGCACCGCCCCGGCGATCGGCGGCACGTCGACGATCGTGACCTCGGCCTTCGGGGCCTCGGCGGCGATCCCGTCGACGACCGACGCGGTCAGCAGCGGGTCGCGGGCGGTGAGCAGGCCGCCGCCCAGCACCACCGGGGTCTTCAGTCCGGTCAGGCCCAGCTTGCGCATCGCCGTCAGCGCCATCGCGCAGACCTCGGTGGCCTGCTGGCGCACCAGGTTGCGGGCCACCTGGTCGCCGCCGGAGGCGGCGGCCAGCAGCACCGGGGCCAGCCCGCGGGTGTCGTCCACGGTCAGCTTGCCCTGGTGGATGGCGATGGCGACGTCGGCCACGGTCGGCAACCCGAAGTGGGCCGGGACCGTATCCCGCAGGGTGGTCTCCGGGCCGCGGCCGTCCTCGGCCCGGATCGCCCACCACAGGGCGGCCCGGCCCAGCCCGTAGCCGCCGCCCCAGTCGCCGGTGATGCTGCCCAGCGCCAGGTAGCGGAAGACGCGGCCGTCCTCGGCGACGCCGACGCAGTTGATGCCGGCCCCGCAGGTCACGCCGACCCCCCAGGGCGCGCTCCCGTTGCCGGTCAGGCCGGCCCGCAGCACCGCGAACGTGTCGTTGACGACGGTGGTGGTCCGGCTCCAGCCGCCCGCCCGGATCGCGGCCGCCAGCTGCACCTCTTCCTCGGGCAGGTCGGCGTTGGCCACGCAGGCGCTGATGTGCTGGGCGGCGGGCCGCCCGGGCTGGCCCGCATCCCGCTCGATCTGCCCGATCAGGTCGCTGATGACCCGCAGCGACCCGTCCAGGTCGGCGGTCGGCATGCCCGGCCCGCGCACCGCCGCCAGCATCGAGCCGTCGCCCGCCACCAGGGCCACGTCGGTCTTGCTGTTGCCCCCGTCGAGCGCCAGCACCGCGGGCAGGCTCACGGGCGGGCCCAGGGCAGGAAGCCGGCGTTCTCGGCCAGCAACCGGTCGGCCAGCTTTCCGGCCAGGTCCCACTGGCCGATCAGCGGGTGGGCCAGCAGCGTGCGCGCCACCCGGTCCCGGCCGCCACGCCGGGCGGTGTCGACCGCCAGCTCCTCGTAGGCCGACACGTGCGCGATCAGGCCGCGCAGCAGCGGCTCGACCGGGGCGACCGGCGTCGCCTGTGCACCTTTGGCCCCGACCGTGGCCGGGACCTCGATCACCGCCTCGTCGGCCAGGAACGGCAGCGTGCCGTCGTTGCGCACGTTGACCACCTGGCGGTCGCCGCGGTCGCTGGTCAGCGAGGCCAGCAGGTCGATCGCCGCCTCCGAGTAGAACGCGCCGCCGCGCTCGCCGAGCAGCGCCGGCTTGGTGTCCAGGGCCGGGTCGGCGTACAGGCCGAGCAGCTCGCGCTCGAGCCGGGCCACCTCCTGGGCCCGGGTCGGCCGGGTCCGCTCCTCGGCCACCACCTGGTCGTGAGCCCAGAAGTAGCGCAGGTAATAAGAAGGTACGATCCCCAGCTCGCGGGTCACCTCGGCCGCCAGCCCGGTGTGCCCGGCGATCTCGTCGGCGTGCGCCTCGATCAGCCCCGGCAGCCGGTCCCGGCCGTCCACCAGCACCGCCCGCTCCCAGGTCAGGTGGTTGAGGCCGACGTGGTCGAGCGCCACCCGGCCGGGGTCGACGCCCAGCAGCGCCGCGAACTGGCGCTGGAACCCGATCGCGACGTTGCACAGGCCGACCGCCCGGTGGCCGGCGTCCAGCAGCGCCCGGGTCACGATCCCGACCGGGTTGGTGAAATCGATGATCCAGGCCGACGGCTCGGCCCGGCGGCGGGCGCGCTCGGCGATCTCCAGCACCACCGGCACCGTGCGCAGCGCCTTGGCCAGGCCGCCGGCTCCGGTCGTCTCCTGGCCGACGCACCCGTAGGCCAGCGGCCAGGTCTCGTCCCGGTGCCGGGCCGCCTGCCCGCCCACCCGCAGCTGGAGCAGGACCGCGCCCGCCCCGTCGAGGCCCTCGTCCAGGCTGCCGGTCCAGGTGACCCGGCCGGGGTGGCCGAGCGCGCTCATGATCCGGGCCGACACCGGCCCGATCACCGCCAGCCGCTCGGTGTCCGGGTCGACCAGCGCCAGCTCGCTCAGTGCTAGCCCGCTGGCAAGGTCTCCCGTCCGGCGGGCCACTCCGTCGACCAGCTCCGGGGTGTAGGTCGAGCCGCCCCCGATGACCGCGACCTTCATCCGAATGCCCTCACTTCTTCGTCGGCCTTGGCCACGTGGCAGGCGGCCTGGTGCCGGGGCAGCAGTTCCCGCAGCGGCGGCGTCACCGTCTGGCACTCCTCGATCGCCAGCGGGCAGCGCCACCGGAACCGGCAGCCCGGCTGCGGGTCGATGACCTTGGGCGGCTCGCCCACCTCGGCCCGGGCCGACACGTCGAGCGGGGCCCGCGGGTCCGGCACCGCCGCCAGCAGCAGCTGGGTGTAGGGGTGCTTGGGCCGGGCCAGCACCTCCTCGGTCGGGCCGGCCTCGGCGATCTGGCCCGCGTACATGACCATCAGCCGGTCGGCCACGTAGCGGGCACTGGCCAGGTCGTGGGTGATGTAGAGGAACGACACGCCCTCGGTGTCACGCAGCTGCGCCATCAGGTTCAGCAGCCCGACCCGGATCGACACGTCCAGCATCGACACCGGCTCGTCGGCCAGGATCAGCTTGGGCCGGGTGGCCAGCGCCTGGGCGAAGCCGACCCGCTGCCGCTGCCCGCCGCTCAGCTCGTGCGGGAAGCGCTGGAGCATCTCTGCGCCGGGCGTCAGCCCCACCGCCTCGAACACCCTTTCCGCTTCTTCCTGGCGCTGCTGAGCCGACAGGTCGGGCCGGTGCAGTTTCAGGCTGCGGAGGATGCCGTGGGAGATCCGGAACACCGGGTTGATCGAGCTGAACGGGTCCTGGAACACCATCGGCACCTGGCCGGTGTAGTCCAGCGTGGCCGCCCGCGACCGGCGGCCGGCCATCGGCTGGCCCCGGAACCAGATCTGCCCGCTGGTCGGCCGGTACAAGGTGGCCAGCAGCCGGGCGATGGTCGACTTGCCGCTGCCGCTCTCACCGGCCAGGGCGACGATTTCCCGCTCCCCGATGGCCAGCGACACGTCGTCGACCGCGTGCAGCGTCCGCCGCGACAGCGCCCCGCCCACCTTGAAGTGCTTGCTCAGCCCCTCGGTGCGCAGCAGCGCCTCCGGCGGGGCCTCCTGAGCCGGTGCCTCACTCATCGTCGGAGCTCCCGTCGTACAGCAGGCAGCGGACGTCGACACTCTCGACCTCGTACAGCTCCGGCGCGGTCTCGGTGCAGCGGTCCATGACCCGGGGACAGCGCGGCGCGAACCGGCAGCCTTCCGGCCGCCGGGCCAGGTCCGGCGGCCGCCCGGGGATCCCGGTCAGCGCCACCTTGGGCCCGCGGATCGACGGGAACGCGTCCAGCAGCCCGATGCTGTACGGGTGCTTGGGACTGTCGAACACCTTGCGGGTGCCGCCCGCCTCGGCCACCTGGCCCGCGTACATGACCATCAGCCGGTCGGAGAAGTGGCTGACCAGCGACATGTCGTGGGTGACGAAGATGACGGCGAAGCCCAGCCGCTGCTGCAGCTCCTTGATCTGCACCATCAGCGAGCGCTGGGCGACCACGTCCAGGGCCGAGGTCGGCTCGTCCATGATCACCAGATCGGGGGTGAACAGCATCGCCATCGCGATCATCGACCGCTGCCGCATCCCGCCCGACAGCTGGTGCGGGTAGCTCTTGAGGTGCACCGGGTCGATGCCGACCATCTTGACCACCTCGGCCGACCGGCCGGCGATCTCGCTACGGTCCCGCACCCCGTGCGCCCGCATCGCGTCCCGGAACTGGGACCCGATCGACTTCACCGGATTGAGCGCGTTCATCGCGCTCTGCATGACGACCGACAGCTCTTTCCAGCGGACCGCGGCCAGCTCCCGGTCGGTCAGCCCGACCAGGCTCTGCCCGCGGAAGGTGACGGTGCCGCCCGCGATCTCGGCCGGCGGCTGCAGCAGCTGGGCGATCGCGAACAGCAGGGTCGACTTGCCGCAGCCGGACTCGCCGACGATGCCGAGGAACTCACCGCGGTCGAGGCCGAAGCTGACGTTGTCGACGGCCCGGACCACGCCCCGGTCGGCCTGGTAGTCGACCGACAGCCCGGTCACCTCGAGAATGGACTCAGCCACGGCGCACCCGCCTCCGCTGGACGGCCCGGCGTCGGCGCATCGGCCGCAGGGCCGGGTTCCCGATCTCGTCGAAGGCGTAGTTGAGCAGCGCGAACGCCGCCCCCAGGAGCGCGATCAAGGCGCCCGGGACCACCGCCCACAGGTACTGGCCGGTCTGCAGCGCCTCGTTGTTCTGGGCCCAGTAGAGCATCGTCCCCCAGCTGGTCGAGTTCGGGTCGCCGAGCCCGATGAACTGCAGGCTGGAGGCGAACAGCACCGCGTACAGCGCGTTGGTGAGGAAGCTGGCCACGATCAGCGAGGTCATCGTGGGGATGATCTCGACCACGATGATGTAGATCGACCGCTCGCCGCGGACCCGGGCCGCCTCCAGGAAGTCCCGGTGGCGCAGCGACAGCGCCTGCGACCGCAGCTGGCGGGCGGTGTAGGACCAGCCGGTCAGCGTCAGCACCGCGATCAGCACCAGCGTGCCCGAGCTGTGCACGTAGGCGGCGATCACGATCAGCAGCGGGAACAGCGGGATGACCAGCAGCAGGTCGGTGAGCAGGTTGAGCGCACCGTCCCAGAGCCCGCCCAGGTAGGCGGCCGCCACCCCGATCAGCACCGCCAGCGCGGTCGAGGCCAGCCCGGCCCCGAACGCGATGATCAGCACCTGCCGGGTGCCCCAGACCGCCTGGGCGAACAGGTCCTGGCCGTAGGCGGTGGTGCCGAACAGGTGGGCGGTGGACGGCCCGAGGCTGCGCCCGTACACCTCGGCGTTCGGGTTGCCACCCGCGATCGCCCACGGGAAGATCGCCAGCAGCACGAACACGACCAGGATGATCGTGCCCGCGGTCGCCTTGCGGTTGGCCCGGATCGCCCGGACCAGGCGGCCCAGCACCGCTGTCCGGGTCCGGCCCCCGCCCGCGGGCAGCGCCGCCGCCAGCGCGGCGTCCGGCGACCCGGCGTCTTCTGGCCCCACCGGGGCCCGCATCATCGCCATCGGGTCACCTCGCCGACCGGGTGCGCGGGTCGAGCAGCGCGGTGGCGATGTCGGACAGCAGGATGGCCACCAGCACCGCCACCGTGATCAGCAGGAACAGCGCCTGCATGAGCGGGTAGTCCTCGTTCTCGACCGCCTGCAGCAGCATGTAGCCGACCCCGGGATAGTCGAAGACGTACTCGATGAGGATCGCCCCGCCGACCACGAACCCCAGCGACATCGCGAAGCCGGTCAGGTTGGGCAGGATCGCGTTGCGGGCCGCGTAGTCGTACATGATCCGGCGGCCCGGCAGCCCCTTGGCCCGCGCCATCCGCACGTAGTCCTCGGCCAGCACCGAGACCATGGTGTTGCGCATGGTCAGGATCCAGGTCCCGATCGTGGTGATGAGCAGGGCCAGGGCCGGCAGGATCGCGTGCTCCAGCACGTTGGCGATGAACGGGCCGTTCAAGCCGGGGGTGGCGCTCGGGTCGTACCCGAACGTGTACGGCAGCCACTTCAGCCGGATCCCGAAGATCAGGATGAACATCATCCCGACCCAGAAGTAGGGGATGGCCGAGGTGATCACGAACACCGGCGGCAGCAGGCCGTCCAGCCGGCTGCCGCGCCGCCAGGCGGTGACGATGCCGAGCCCGGTGCCGAGCACGAAGGCCAGGATCGTGGTCACCCCGACCAGCCCCAGCGTCCAGGGGATCGCCCCCAGCACGACCTGGCTGACCGCCTGGGGGTAGAAGAACAGCGAGGTGCCGAAGTTCCCGGTCGCCACCTGGCCCAGGTAGTGCACGTACTGGGAGAGCAGGCTCTGGTGGGTGCCCACCCCGAACAGCACCTCCAGGCTCTTCAGCGCCTGCCCGCTCAGCCGGCCGTGGAACTTGGCCATCATGGCCAGGGCCGGGTTCCCGGGCATCATCCGCGGCAGGAAGAAGTTGAGCGTCACCGCGGCCCAGAGGGTGAGCACGAAGAACCCGACCCGGCGTAGGGCGAACCTCATCTGGCGAACCTCATGGTCGGCCCGGTCCTGCCTCTACTTGGGCGCCAGATGCAGCAGCACCTGGCCCATGTCGGGGTAGGCGTAGGCGGCCGGCAGGGCGTACGGGTTGGCCGGCGTCGGCCAGCCGCTGAACTTGGCCGTGTTGTACTGGAACCAGGCCACTTCCTCGGTGATCGGGATGAACGGCACGTCCTTGAGCACGACCTGCTCGAGCTGGTTCACGATCGACCGCTGGGTCGCGTCCGAGGTGGTGGTGCCGTAGGCGTTGATCAGCTTGTCGGTGGCCGGGCTGCTGTAGCGCTCCCAGTCGGTCGAGGCCTGCTTGCCGATCGGGGCCGAGTTGGCCGAGTACAGCCACTGCCGCAGCTCGAAGTACGGCGACGGCCCGCCGGTCTGGGCGTTGTAGGCGAGCTGGTAGTTGCCGTTGTAGAGCCGGTCGAGGAAGTCGTTGTTGGACAGGTTGTCGGCCGTCACCTGGATGCCGACCGCCTTCAGCTCGGTCTGGATGACCTGCATCGACGCCACCCAGTCGGAGTAGCCACCGATGTTGATCACGGTGAACGCCAGCTTCTGGCCGGCCTTGTTCACGTCGACGCCGCCCGGGTTCACGGTGAAGCCCGCGGCCTGCAGGATCTGCTTGGCCTTGGCCGGGTTGTAGCCGTAGCTGTACTGGCTGGTCGCGCTCTGGTCGATCCAGCTGGAGAACGTCGGGGTCACGATGTCGGTCTGGTTGCCGGCCGGCTCGTAGCCGTACTCGCCGATCTGCGACACCCGGTTACGGTCGATCGCGTAGGCCATCGCCTGCCGGACGGCGGTGTTGTTGAGGCCGGGCACGGTCAGGTTGGGGACCAGGCTGACGTTGGCGACCGGCGGGAACCAGTAGTGGTTGGCCGGGTTCTTGGACGTGTAGAACGCCTTGATGTTCGGGATGAACTGGCTGCCCCACTGGGCCTGGCCGGTGGCCAGGTAGGTGTTGGCCGGGTCGTTGGAGGTGAACGCCGGGTAGAGCACCTTGGCCAGCTTGGGCTCCCCTGGCTGCCAGTAGTGCGGGTTGGCCACGTAGGTGATGTTCTGGGCGCTGCACGGCTTGACCATGAACGCGCCGGTCGCCACCGGGCTGGCGTCCTTGTAGGTGACCGGGTTGGCGATCTTCGACCAGATGTGCTGCGGCACGATCGGGGTCTGGTCGGCGATGTAGTAGAAGTACGGCACCGCGGCGGCCTTGAACGTCATGACCACCTGGTCGCCCTGCTGGGTGACGCTCGACAGCACCGACCAGACCGAGTTCAGGTCCAGCGTCGGGTACTTCTTCATCAGGTTGAACGTGAACGCCACGTCGGCCGCGGTCATCGGCGTGCCGTCGTTGAACTTCACGCCCTTGCGGATGGTGAAGGTCAGCTGGGTGTTGTTCTTGGCCCAGGTCCAGGACGTCGCCAGCCAGGGGGTGGCTTTGGCGTTCTGCAGCGTGTTGACGAACGCGAGCGGCTCGTAGACCTGCCCCATCGTGACCCCTTCACTGAGGTTCGACGGGTTGAACGGGTTGAAGCTACAGGTCCACAGCGCGCCCTGCTCGTTGGAAAGGGTCAGCGTGCCACTCGGCCCTGACGAACTTCCGGACGAGGACGACGAACTGGTCCCGCACGCAGCGGCCAGCAGGCCGGCGGCGATGAGGACCCCGAGCATCTTGAGGCGTCTCATGGCACAGCCCTTCGCGATGAGGGAGTGAGTCAATGACGGCGCCACCGGGGATCGGCGGTCCGTCGTACCTGCCTGGCGGGCCGCCGCGGGCGGCGGTCCGTCGTACCTGCCTGGCGGTGCCGCCGCGGGGACGGCGACGCCGTGATCTGTCGCTTGACGGTGCCGCCGGAGGCCCGGCCGCCCGCATCTGCAGTCGTCGGCGCCGATGCCGAAACCCCGCCCGAAGCCGCCCGGATAACCGCGTCTGACCTGCGGTTTCACCGGCTTCCACCCGGAGTCCCCGGCTCTCTTGCCGAAGTTAGTTAGGACAGTATCCTAACTATCAATGCCCGACAAGGGTGCCTTCGGCCAATTTGTGACCGGGGTTTTCACCTGGGCCGGCGGGTGCGGGATGATGACCGCGGAGGTAACGGTGACGGGACGGGCGGCAAGCAGGTCCGGGGGGATGTCGGCGGCGCGCCCCCCGCTGATACGGGCCTTGAACGAGCAGCTGCTGCTCGGTCACATCCGCCGGCTGGGCCAGTGCTCGCGGGCCGACCTGGCCCGGCTGTCGGGCCTGTCCAAGCCGACCGTGTCGCTGGCGCTGGCCGCGGTGGAGCAGGCCGGCCTGATCCGGGCCGCGGGCCAGCAGACCGGGCGCCCCGGCCGGACCGCCCAGCTGTACGAGGTCCGGCCCGACGCCGGGTACCTGCTCGGCCTGGACCTGGGCGCCCAGTATCTGCGGGGTGCGGTCGCCGATCTGGCCGGTGTGGTCCGGGCCCGCGGCGCGGTCCGGCTGCACGCCTCCAGCGTCCGGGGGCGGATCGGCGAGCTGGTCCGGCTGGCCGACGGGCTCTGTGCCGACGCGGGGGTGGACCGCGCGGCCATCACCCAGACCGTGCTCGGCAGTCCCGGCGTCTGGAATCCGCGCCGCGACGTCATGGCCCTGACCGGCCGGCCGACCGGCTGGGAGCGTCCCGAGGTCATGGTCCGCCTGCGCGAAGAGCTCGGCGCGAACTTGGTCATGGAGAACGACATCAACGCCGCCGCCCTGGCCGAGCAGGCCGAAGGCCACGGCCGCGAGTCCGGCAGCTTCGCGTTCGTCTCGGTCGGCACCGGCATCGGCATGGGCCTGGTCGTCGGCGGGCAGCTGGTCCGCGGCGCCCACGGGGCGGCCGGGGAGATCGCCTACGTCCCGATGACCGGCGGCCACGGCGCCGAGCCGGGCACCGAGCCCGGCGACGGAACGCCGGCCGCGGGCTGGCGTGGCGCCTTCGAGGAGGCGTCATCGGCGGCCGCGGTGGTGCGTTCCGCCCGCCGGGCCGGCCTGCGCGGCCCGGTCTCGGCCCGGTCGGTGTTCCAGGCGGCCGCCCGCGGCGACGACCGGGCGGCCGAGGTCGTCGCCGACGAGGCCCAGCTGGTGGCCCGGATGCTGTGCGCGGTGATCAGCGTCATCGACCCCGAGCTGATCGTGCTGGGCGGCGGCATCGGCCAGGCCCCCGGCTTCGCCGACGCGGTGATCGCCGAGCTCGGCCCGATGGCCCCGGTGCTGCCCGACGTCCGGGTCAGCGCGCTCGGCACCGAAGCGGTGGTCGACGGCTGCCTGGCCGCCGCCGCCGAACTGGCCTGGGGCCGCCTCACCGTCGACCTCCCGGCCGCCGCCCCGGCGGCCGGCTAAGCGGGCGGCGTCCAGACCAGCAGCTCGTCGGCGGCCCGAAAGCCGGCCCGCCGGTAGAACGGGATCGAGCGCTCGGACGGGCTGAGCACCACCCGGACGAAGCCGCGGCCGGTCGCGTAGCCGAGCACCGCGTCGAGCAGCCGCCGCCCGATCCCCTGGTTACGGTGGGCGGCGAGGACGAACGCGTTGCCGAGGTAACCCCACTGGCGGGCCGGGCGGCCGGGCCGCGGCATCCGGTCGAACACCATCAGGTTCATCGACCCGACCGGGCGGCCGTCCACCTCGGCCAGCCAGAACACCCGGCGCGCTTCCTCCCGCCCGAACCAGGCCGCGAACTCCGCCGCGAAGCCCGCGCCCGCCCCCGCGCCCGCCTCCGGGTCCGGCTGCCCGCCGTCCTGCTCCCGGGCCGAAGCACGCCGCAGCTCGGTGATCGCCGTCAGGTCCGCGGTCCCCGCGATCCGGACCGTCACCTCCGCCACTTCGCTCATCTCCGGGCGGCGTCGTCGAGCGTCAAGGTAGTGCGCATAAAAGGCATCTTCTTTTAGCATCAAAGTGTCAATGGGTCAGACGGCCAGCAGCCCGATCGCCTCCTGAGCGCGGGCCAGGGTCGGGGCGGCCAGCCGCCGGGCGCGGGCGGCGCCGTCGCGGGCCATCGCCTCGATCGCGCCAGGGTCGGCGACCACGGCCGCGTACCGCTCCTGCAGCGGCGCCAGCAGCGCGATGACCGCTTCGGCGACGCCCTCCTTGAGATCCCGGTAGCTGTCCACCTTGGCCGCCGCCACCTCGGGGGTGGTGCCGGTACAGGCGGCCAGGATCGTCAGGAGGTTCGCCACCCCGGGTTTTTCCCCGGGATTGAAAACGACCTCACGCCCGCTGTCGGTGACCGCCCGCGCGACCTTCCGGCGGATCACCTCCGGCGGGTCCAGCAGCCGGATCGTCCCCGGCGCGTCCGGCGCCGCCGACTTGCTCATCTTCCTGGCGGGGTCCTGCAGGTCCATCACCCGGGCCCCGACCGGCGGCGTGACCGCCCGGGGCACCACGAACGTGTCGCCGTAGAGCTGGTTGAACCGGATGGCCAGGTCGCGGGCCAGCTCCAGGTGCTGGCGCTGGTCGTCGCCGACCGGCACGTCGCGGACGTCGTACAGCAGGATGTCGGCCGCCATCAGCACCGGGTAGGTCAGCAGGGCCGACCGGACCGACTGCTGCTGGGCCGACTTCTCCTTGTACTGGATCATCCGCCGCAGCTCACCGTCGTGAGCCACCGCCTCCAGCAGCCACATCAGCTGGACGTGCCCGGGCACGTGGCTCTGCACGAAGATGATGGAGCGCTCCGGGTCCAGCCCGGCCGCCACCAGCAGCCCCAGCTGCTCGCGGGTCATGGCCCGGACCGAGGCCGGATCGTGCTCGATGGTCAGCGCGTGCAGGTCCGCCACCCCGTACAGCGAATCGTCGCCGCGCTGATCGGCCGCCCAGTACTGGATCGCCCCGAGCAGGTTCCCCAACGTCAGATGCCCACTCGGAACGGTGAGCGACAAACTCCGTGCCATTTCGGCTCCTCAGCTCAGTTCGCCCCGGCCGAGCCGGCCCAAAAGGAAAAGGCCGCCTCGATCGAGGCAGCCAGAAAACGTGACTCAGCAGCCGCCCCTAGGCGGCCCACCACATAGAAAGACGAGTACCGGTCACGTTTTCAGGATACGCCGTCGGCGGCCCGGCAGCCACGCAGTTTCCGGGCGCCTACGCTCGGAGCCTGCCCACCGCGGCCGCGTCGTTCGTGCCCAGCGAGCCGTCGACCCGTCCCGCCCAGGCCATCCTGGCCTACCACTGGGCCGGCGCCGCGCCGGGGTGCGTAGTCAGCTCGCCTGGCTCAGCGGGTGGATCTGGTCGAGGGCGGCGCCCAGCCGGTCCCGCTCGACCTCCAGGTCGTAGCGGACCTGAAGGTTCAGCCAGAACCGCTCGGAAGTCCCGAAGTACCGGGACAGGCGGAGCGCGGTGTCCGCGCTGATCCGCCGCTGGCCGTGCACGATCTCGTTGATCCGCCGGGCCGGGACGCCGGTCTCCTTGGCCAGCCGGTACTGGCTCACCTCCAGCGGCTTGAGGAACTCCTCCAGCAGAATCTCCCCCGGATGCACCGGCGCCACGACCGCTTCCGTCGTCACCGCTCCTCCTCTCAGTGGTAGTCAACGATCTCTACGTCTTCGGGCCCCGCATCCGACCAGACAAAGCAGATTCGCCACTGCCGATTGATGCGGATGCTGTGCTGCCCGCCCCGGTCCCCGGTCAGCTTCTCCAGCCGGTTGCCGGGCGGAATCAGCAGGTCCGCTAACGTCTCGGCGGCATCGAGAATCGCCAGCTTGCGCAAGGCAGTACGTTGCGTCGGGCCGTCCAGCCGCCGGGATCGTCGCCGGCGCCAGATGGCTTCGGTGTCCTTGTCGCGGAACGACCGCAGCATGCGATAATAGTAACGCATCACGTTATTAACGCAACGCGGCATCAAGCTGCCCGCCCAGGATCACGGTGGGGGCCGTCTGCTGGGAAGAACGGAAAAAGTATCCCGGCCGGGTGGTTCCCCCGTACGGAATCGTCACCGCCGCCGAGGGCTGGTGCCGTTAGCCGGACCAGCCCTGGACCAGCTGGAACCGGCCGCCCAAGCCGCCCCCGCGCAGCCGGACGACCGGCGTCCCGGCCGTGCCCGCGCCGCCGTCGTCGTCGGTCGCCCAGCCCAGCCCGGCCAGCTGGCCCATCACCCGGGCGCCGGGCGGGACGATGACGGTCAGCCGAGCCCGCAGGCCGTACACCGTGAACGTGACCTCGCCCTCGCTGAGCTGGGCCATCCGCAGGTCGAGGCCGAGGGTGCCGCCCGCCACCAGGATCGTGCAGAACCGGCCGACCCGGAACCGCCCGGCCCGGTGCGCCCGGCCCCCGATCAGCAGACAACGGTAGGGGCCGAGGCGGCGGACCAGCGCCCGGTCGCCCGCCGTGGTCGGCGGCAGGCCGTCGGTGACCGCCGCCACCTGGTCCAGGGTGACGGCGGCGTACAACCGGTCGAGCCGGGCCCGGTGCTCGGCCAGCGACAGCCGCCCGCTGGCCACCGCCTCGGCCAGGGTGGCGGCGGCCGCGTCCCGGTCGGCGTCCGCCGCCCGGCTGCTCGCCCCGCCGGCGCTCATCCACCCACCGTCCCCGGCCCACCGCCAGCTGGACCGGCGCCGCCGAGCAGCTCACCGAGCCGGGCCGCCCAGTCCGCCCCCGGCTCAACCCGCCCGACCAGCATCTCCGCCAGCGGACCGCCCGCACCCCCGCCCGCCCCCGGCGGCCGGAACCCGACGTTGTCCAGCTCCCGGTTGACCCGCGCGAACCCGTCCGCCCCGGCCGCCCGGTACACGTAGGTCCCCAGCCCCGCCTGGCTGATCACGTCGAACACCACCCGGTCACCGGCCCGCCCGAGCGCGAACGCCAGCACCGTCGGCTCCGGCCCGGCCGTGGTCAGCGCGCCCAGATCCGCGCTGGCCGGCGCCAGCTGCCCGCGCTCGAGGCCAGCCCGCGCCGTCATCGGCCGCCACCAGTCCGCGTTCCCCCCGTACCAGCCAAAACCCCAGCCGAAAGCGCCGAAGCCCCCGCCGGTCCAGCTGCCGTGATCACCGATGTGCGGGGTCACCGCCGAGTCCCGCCACCCCGTGGTCCCCACCGCCGCCCGCCGCACCGAGCCGACCTGCCGGAACCCGATCGCCAGCTCGGTCCGCCGCCCCAGCTCGGCCACCTCGTCCCGCCGCGCCGGCCGCGTCACCAGCCGCAGCAGCGTCCCCCCAACCGCTGGCGCGATGGTGTCCAGCTCGGTCATCGGCACCGCTACCCCGTCCCGCAGCTCGCCCGCCACCCGCCGCAGCAGGTCCGGCCCCAGCCCGGGCAGCAGCGCCGCCAGCAACGCCGATGTCCGCGCCCGGGCGGCCGCCCGCCGGGCCGACAGCAGCCCGGCCAGCTCGCTGGTCCGGCGGCCGAGCCCGGACAGCACCAGCGGGGCCCGCCCCGGCCCGGTGACCGTCACCGTGTAGTCGGCCACCGCGATGTCGCCCACGAACGAGAACCCGATCCGCTCGGCCCCACCCGGCCCCGGTCCGGGCACCGACAGCGCGTCCTCGTACACCCGCACCTCCACCGCGCCTCCGGCGCCGCCCACCTGAGCGCGGAAGAGTTCCCCGTCCCCGACCGCCGCCGTACCGGCCGCGGCCAGCGCCGCCTGGCCGTCGCGGAGCTCGGCCAGCAGCTGGGTGCGCATCCGGCCGAGCTGGGTCAGCTCGAGCACCGCCCCGTCGGCCAGCGCGATCCGGACCGCGTAGCCGTCGGCCGGGCCGGCCCCGGTGATGTGGCCGAACGGGATCTGCAGCACGTCGTCCCCGGCCAGCGTGAGCACCAGCGAGCCGACGCCGACCCGGACGTCACCCTGGCCGTCCTCGTCGGGCCGCCCGTCGCCGTGCACCAGCCGGTAGCGCGCCCCGGTCACCGGCTCAGCCCGCCGCCGTCCCGCATTCGCCGCAGAATTTGGCCCCCGCCAGCGGCGTCCCGCAGTTCGTGCAGTGCTTGGCCACCCCGGCCGCCGCCAGCGTGGTGCCGCACTCCTGACAGAACTTGCCGCCGCCGCTCTCCGCGTGGCAGGCCGGGCAGATCCCGGTGGCGACGTCGCGGACGTTGACGTCGCCGGTCCAGTCCTGCTGCTGGATCTTGTAGTTGAGCTGCCGGACCTGGGCCTCGGCCTGCAGGCCGGCCACCTCCTGGTCGAGCTTGGGGGCGCAGGTCACGCACAGGCCGCGGGTGCCGTTCCAGCAGACCTGGCCGCAGACCCACTGCCCGCAGCGGTGGCACTGCTCGAAGTGCGGCTTCATCTCGTCGACGGCCCGGGCCAGTTCCTTGTCGCGGACGGTGCCGCGCATGCTGTCCCGGCTCCACTCGGCGTCCCAGCCCAGCGTCCGGGCGGTCTCCCCGATGTTGCCGCCGACCAGGTCGCCGCCCATCCGCAGCAGCCGCCCGCCGAACCCGGTGACCGAGTGGTGGAAGGTCGAGCTGTAGCCGTTGCCGCAGCGGCGGCAGAAGAACTCGAACTGGTAACCCTCGCGGGTACACCGGTCCTGATAGTTGTCCGTGAAGAACACCATGTCGCTCATGGCCGAGACGGTAACGGCCCCGCCCACGGCCGCGAATCCACGAAACTATGTAGCTCCCGCGCCCGCCGTAGCAGCCTCCGCGCCGGCCGCTGCCCCGGCCCCGGCCAGGCCGTGCCGGAACGCGTAGCTGGTGGCCTGGGCCCGGTTGGCCACCCCCAGCTTGCGGTACACGGTGGCGATGTGGCGGTCGACCGTGCCGGTGCTCAGCACCAGCTTGGCCGCGATCTCCCGGCTGGTCAGGCCGTCGGCCACGTGGCCCAGGATCTCGGCCTGGCGGCTGGTCAGCCCGCCCGGCGGCCGGGTCCGGGTCCGCAGCCCGGCCTCGGCCAGCGCCGCCCGGACCTCGGGCAGCCGGTTGCCGTTGCCCTGGCTGGTGGCCAGCGTCTCCGCCTCGCGCAGCAGCCGGGCCGCCCGGCCCGGCTGGCCGAGGTGGTGCAGGGCGACCCCCAGCCCGCAGAGGGCCAGCACCACGTCGTGGGTGTTGCCGGCCGACCGGAAGCACTCCAGCGCCCGGTTGTAGTAGCTGACCGCGTGCGGGTAGTCGGCCTTCAGCCGGGCCAGGTCGCCCTGGTTGCAGGCGATCGTCCCCGCCAGCTGGACGTCGCCGAGGTCGGCGCCGAGCTCGGCCGCCTCGGCCAGCACCTCCCCGGCCCGGCTCAGCTGCCCGGTCTTGAGGAACACGTCGGCCAGGTTGGCCAGGTTGAGCGCGACCGACCGGGGCCGGCCGAGCGTGCGCTTGAGGCCCAGCGTCTCCTCCAGCAGCCGCTGGGCGCGGGGCAGGTCACCGGTGTCGACCGCGATCATGGCCACGTTGTTGAGCGCCGCCACCAGCCCCGCCTGGTCGCCCAGCCGCCGCCGGTGCGCGACCGCCAGCTCCAGGAACCGATGGGCGGCCGCGTACTCGCCCAGGTACCGGTAGGCGGCGCCGATCACGGTGGTGGCCTGGGCGGCGGCGCCGCCGTCGCCGAGACTGTCGAACACCCGCAGCGCCCGGGTGGCCTGCTCGATCGCGGGCCGGTAGTCGCCGTTCTCGGTGGCCAGCAGGGCGGCCGTCGACCACGCCCGGGCCACCGCCGCGTCCCGCCGGCCGGCCCCGGCCGCGGCCGTGAACGCGGCCAGCCAGCGCCGCCCCTCGGCCAGCCGCCCGGTGGTCAGCCACCAGCGGCCGAGGGCGGCGCTCATCCGCAGCCCGAGCGAGACCTCGCCGGTGTCCCGGGCCCAGGCCAGCGCCGCCTCCAGGTCGGCGGTGGCCAGCTGCAGCCGGGCGATCCACTGGACCCGGTCCGGACCGGCCAGGGCCGGCTCGCTGGCCTGGGCCAGCGCCGCGAAGTGGGCGCCGTGCCGGGTGCGGGCGGCCTCGGTCCCGGCCGCCGCCGCCAGCCGGCCGGCCGCGTACTCCCGCAGCGTGTCCAGCATCCGGTAGGAGCCGGGCTCGGGGTCGTGCCGGACCACCAGCCAGGAGGAGTTGACCAGCTCGTTCAGGCCGTGCAGGAGCTGGCCGGCGGGCTGGGCGCTGATCGCGGCCGCGTCCGCCAGCGTGAATGGCCCGGCGAAGACCGACAGGCAGTGCAGGGCCGCCTGCTCGGCCGGGCCGAGCAGCGCGTGGCTGGACTCGGCGACCGCGTGCAGCGTCCCCGGCCCGGCGCCCGCGCCTACTGCCGTTCCATCGGCCGGCGGCCCGAGCAGGTGCAGCCGGTGGTCGAGGATCTGCCCGACCGACAGCGTCCCGGTCCAGCCGGCCGCCAGCTCGATGGCCAGCGGCAGCCCGTCCAGCCGCCGGCACAGCTCGGCCACCGGCGCCGCCAGCCCGTCCGTGACCTCGAAGCCCGGCCGCCGCTCACGGGCCCGGGCCGCGAACAGCCGGACCGCGTCGCTGGCGCTGGCCTGCTCGGGGCCGGCCCCCGGAGCCGGGCAGCCCAGCACCGGCACCGGCCACACCTGCTCGCCGGGCACGCCCAGCACCCGGCGGGTGGTGACCACGATGCGGGCCTCCGGCGCCTCGGCCAGCACCCGCCGGGCGAGGGCGGTCACCCCGGCCAGTACGTGCTCGGCGCCGTCGAGGACCAGCAGGGCGGGCATCCGCTCGAGGGCGTCGATGACCGCGGTGGCCGGGGCCACCCCGGGCTGGTCGCGCAGGCCGAGCGCGGCCGCCACCCGGGTGTCGGTCAGGGCCGGGTCGCTGATCCGGTCCAGCGCCACGAACACCGCCCGTGGCGCCCCGGCCGGGCGGCGGCGCAGCACCTCCAGGATCAGCCGGGTCTTGCCGGCCCCGCCCGGGCCGACCAGGGACGTCAGCCGGCCCGCGGTCAGCCGCCTGGTCACGGTGGCGATCTCGGCCTCGCGGCCGACGAACGAGGAGATCGGCACCGGCGGCCGCCCGGGGGCCGGGTGGGCCGCCCCGTCCAGCCCGGCCAGCAGCTCGGCGAACCGTCGCCGGACCGCGGCCGACATGCCCGAGCGGCCGTTCTCCCACCGGTTCACGGTCGCGAACGCGACCCCGAGCCGGGCCGCGAGCTGTTCCTGGGTCAGCCCGGCCTGGGCCCGGACCTCCCGGACGCGCCCGGCCGCCGCCCGCCCCTCAGCGCCCCGCCCGGCCGGGCCCGGCGCCGGTGCCCGCGCGTCACCCTCCGGCGACCCGGCCGGGCCGCCGTCGAGCACGGCCGTCCCTCGCCCGGCGCCACCCCGGGCCGCGGCGGATCGCCCATCGCCTCTACGGCGTTCGCTCGCGGAACTCATCGGCTGCCTCCGTCGTCCCGCCCAGGACATTGCTATAGCACAGCGGTCCGGGCCGGACGGCTCCTCTTGTTTGTTTTACATCTTTCTGTTTGGTTTTATTGACGAATTTTGTAGGACGACGTAGGAAAGTTTCATGCGACGCATCCGCTTGATCATGGCCGGGCTGGCGGCGCTGCCGCTGGCGGTGTTCGCGGTCACGTCGACCGCCGGCCCCGCCCACGCCGAGGACAACGGGGTCGGGCAGACCCCGGCCATGGGCTGGAGCAGCTGGAGCTTCATCCGCCAGGACCCGACCGCGGCCAAGATCGAGGCCCAGGCCCGGGCGCTCAAGTCCAGCGGCCTGGCCGGCGTCGGCTACCAGTACGTGAACGTCGACGACTTCTGGTACGGGTGCCCGGGTAGCCAGGGCCCCGACGTCGACCAGTACGGCCGCTGGGCCATCGACACCAGCAAGTTCCCCGCGCAAGGCAGTGAAAGCGGGATCAAGGTCGTGGCCGACTACGTGCACAAGCTCGGCCTCAAGTTCGGCCTCTACGTCACCCCCGGCATCTCCAAGCAGGCGGTGGCGGCCAACACCCCGATCGAGGGCACCAGCTACACCGCCGACCAGATCGCCGAGCCGTCGGTCAGCGAGAACAACTACAACTGCGGCGGCATGGTCGGCATCGACTACAGCAAGCCCGGCGCCCAGCAGTTCATCGACTCCTGGGCCGACGAGTTCGCCTCCTGGGGGGTCGACTACGTCAAGATCGACGGCGTCGGCTCGTTCGACATCCCCGACGTCCAGGCCTGGTCGAACGGCCTCCGGCAGACCGGCCGCCCGATCCACCTGGAGCTGTCCAACAACCTGAACATCAACGACGCCGCCACCTGGAAGCAGTACGCCAACGGCTGGCGGACCGGCGGCGACGTCGAGTGCTACTGCGGCACCAACGGCAGCAGCTACCCGCTGACCGACTGGTCCAACGTCAGCGCCCGGTTCGACCAGGTCGCCGCCTGGCAGCCGTACGGCGGCCCCGGCGCGTTCAACGACTACGACTCGATCGAGGTCGGCAACGGCAGCAACGACGGCCTGACCTACGCCGAGCGGCAGACCCAGCTGAGCCTGTGGGCGCTGGCCGCGTCCCCGCTGCTGCTGGGCACCGACCTGACCAACCTCGACCGCACCGACCTGGCCCTGCTCAAGAACCGCAGCGTGATCGCGGTCGACCAGGACAGCATCGACGCCGCCCGGCTGACCGACAACACCACCAGCCAGGTATTCGCCAAGACTGAGAAGCAAGGCGACGTGGTCGCCGGCCTTTTCAATACGGGCAGCACTCCCCAGGTACTCACCACCTCGGCCACCGCCCTCAAGGCCCAGAGCGCCTCCGACTACAAGGTCACCGACCTGTGGACCGGCAAGACGACCGAGACGACCGGGACGATCAGCGCCGAAGTGCCGTCGCACGGCGTCGCCCTGATCCGCGTCACCCCGGAGAAGCAGACCGCGGCCGCCCCGCCCGCCGCCACCCTCGACCTGACCGGCCCGGCCAGCCTGACCGGCGGCCAGCCCAGCACCCAGACCGTCACCTTCACCGACAACGGCGCCCGCCCGGCCCGGCAGGTCCGGCTCGGCCTGACCACGCCGTCGGGCTGGACCGCCAAGGCTACTTCAGCCACCACGTTCGCCACGGTCGCCAGCGGCAGCACGGTCAAGACCACGTTCACCGTCACCCCGGCCAGCACGACCGGTCTGTTCGCGCCGGGCACGGTGACCGCCACCGCCCGCTACACCTGGGCCGGGCGCACCGCGGTCCGATTGTCGGTCCCGGAGCAGGTCACGGTCAGCCCGCCGGTCCAGGCGCCCTATAAGACGTATTCCTCCGCGACCACAGTGCCGCCGGCTGGCCCGGCCGCGTTCGGGCAGTCCGGCCAGCAGTTCGGCATCTCCGGCGGTGGCGCGGGGCTGTATTCGGGTGATGACGACTACAGCACCATTTATGAAAAGGGTGCGGTCGGCAGCAGCGCCACGGTCACCACCGAGGTGGCTGCCCAGCAGGACCTGAACGGCTACGCCAAGGCCGGCCTGATGGTCCGCAACGACATCACCGCGGCCGGGCAGGCACCCGAGGGGGTCATCCTGTTCGAGTCGCCCTCCGGCGGGATCCAGCTGGAGTGGGACGACAACGGCGGCCCCTACATCGACAACGTGACCCCGGCCAACGGCACGATCCCCGACGACCTGCCGGTCTGGCTGCAGCTGGTCCGGAACGGGTCCAGCTACACCGGTTACTACTCGCTCGACGGCAGCGACTGGCTGACCGTCGGCACCGCGACCGTCCCCGGCCAGGCCGCCACCCAGGACGCCGGGATGTTCGTCACCTCGGCCGCGGCCGGCCAGCCGGGCCAGGCCACGTTCGACGGCTTCGGGGTGACCGCGACCGCCGCCACCCCCGCCCTGGCCGCCTCCTACGAGGCCGAGGCGCCGGCCAACACCCTGGCCGGCGGGGCCGTGGTGTCCACCTGCTCCACCTGCTCCGGCGGCGCCAAGGTCGGCTACGTCGGCGAGGGCGGCACCCTCACCTTCAACGACATCACCGCCCCGGCCGCCGGCACCTACCGCGTCACCCTGGTCTACGCCACCGACGGTGTCCGCCCGGCCCTGATCGCCGCCGACGGTGGCACCGCCCAGACGCTGTCGTTCCCGTCCACCGGCAGCTTCACCACCACTGGCGCGCTCACGGTCTCGCTCGCCCTCAACGCCGGTGCCAACACCATCGAGCTCAGCGACCCCAGCGCCTACGCCCCCGACTTCGACCGCATCATCGTCGCGGCCGCCCCCAGCAGCTGAGGCGGCCGCCCCAGCTGCTGAGCGAGCAACGCCACCAGCAGGTATTTCGGCGGAACGGCAGGCCGGCTCGCGGGCCGGGGGTGGCGTATGCCACGGTTCTACCGGCGGCTTCTTTTCCTGTTAACCCGTTGAAATCTTCCCTGGCTGGGCACTCCAGGGAGAGCATGACGGTACAGACCGGGCATCGCCGCCCGCCGCCGTGCCGAAAGGAGGGCCGACATGCCGGACCCGAGCGTCCTCGGGATCGTCCTGGCCGGGGGTGCAGGTACCCGCCTCAGCCCGCTGACCGCCGATCGCGCCAAGCCTGCCGTCCCGTTCGGGGGCTTGTACCGGCTGATCGACTTCGCCCTGTCGAACCTGGCCAACGGCGGCATCAGAAAGATCTGCGTGCTGACCCAGTACAAGAGCCACAGCCTGGACCGGCACATCTCCACCACCTGGCGGATGAGCTCGCTGCTCGGCAACTACGTCACCCCGGTGCCCGCCCAGCAGCGGCTGGGCCCGCAGTGGTACACCGGGTCGGCCGATGCCATCTACCAGTCGCTGAACCTGATCAACGACGAGCAGCCGGACCACGTGATCGTGTTCGGGGCCGATCACGTGTACCGGATGGACCCGTCGCAGATGATCGCCCAGCACATCGCGCACGGGGCCGGGGTGACCGTCGCCTGCATCCCGGTCCCGCGGGAGGAAGCGACCGAGTTCGGGGTGGTCGCGGTCGGCGAGAACGGCCGCACGGTGACCGAGTTCCTGGAGAAGCCGGCCGAGCCGCCCAGCATCCCCGGCCAGCCCGGCCAGGCCTACGCCTCCATGGGCAACTACGTGTTCGACACCAACGTGCTGGTGGACGCGCTGCGCAAGGACGCCGCCGACGACTCCAGCCGCCACGACATGGGCGGCAACATCGTCCCGATGCTGGTCAAGGACGGCGCCGCCCAGGCCTACGACTTCCTCACCAACAAGATCCCCGGCTCCGAAGAAGGCGACGTCCCCTACTGGCGGGACGTGGGGACGCTGGACTCCTACTTCGACGCGCACATGGACCTGTGCGCGGTCCAGCCGCTGTTCAACCTGTACAACGGCCGCTGGCCGATCTTGACCTACGTGCCCTCGCTGCCCCCCGCCAAGTTCGTGCACGAGAACGGCGACCGGATCGGCCGGGCGGTGAACAGCCTGGTCAGCAACGGTGTCATCGTTTCCGGCGGGCTGGCCCGGGAGTCGGTGCTGTCGCCCGGCGTGCGGATCAACAGCTGGGCCTCGGTGGAGCGGGCGGTGCTGATGGACAACACCCGGATCGGGCGCCACGCGGTGGTCAGGAACGCCATCCTGGACAAGAACGTCGAGGTACCGGAGGGCGTGATGGTCGGCGTGGACAAGGAGCACGACCGGGCCCGCGGCTTCGTGGTCTCGGCCGGCGGGGTGACCGTGGTCGGCAAGGGCCAGGCGGTGACCCCGTGACCAGTGCCAGTAAAAACAGTGCCAGCGAGCGCCTGAAGGTCGCCCTGCTGACCCGCGAGTACCCGCCCGAGGTCTACGGCGGGGCCGGCGTGCACGTCACCTACCTGGCCCGCGAGCTGGCCGGGCTCGTCGACCTGACCGTGCACTGCCAGGGCAAGGACCGGCCCGACGCGGTCGCCCACCGGCCCTGGGACCTGCTGTCGGGCACCAACCAGGCGCTGCAGACGGTCTCCACCGACCTGTCGATGACGGCCGGCGCCGAGGGGGCCGACCTGGTCCACTCGCACACCTGGTACGCCAACCTCGGCGGTCATCTGGCCTCGCTCCTATACGGCATCCCACACGTGGTCACCATGCACTCGCTGGAGCCGCTGCGCCCGTGGAAGGCCGAGCAGCTGGGCGGCGGTTACGCGATCTCGTCGTGGTGCGAGCGGGTGTCGGCCGAATCGGCGGCCGCCGTGATCGCGGTCTCGGACGGCATGCGGGCCGACATCCTCTCGGCCTATCCGGATATTGAAAAGGGCAGAGTCCGGGTGATCCGCAACGGGATCGACACGAGCGAATACTCCCCGGACGCCCGGACCGACGTGGTCGAGCGCTACGGGATCGACCCGGCCCGGCCGTACGTGATCTTCGTCGGCCGCATCACCCGCCAGAAGGGGGTGCCGGTGCTGCTGCGGGCGGCGGCCGAGCTCGACCCGGCCGCCCAGCTGGTGCTCTGCGCCGGCCAGGCCGACACCCCCGAGCTCCTCGACGAGGTGACCGGTCTGGTCGACGGGCTCAAGGCGACCCGCTCGGGGGTGGTGTGGATCCCCGAGATGCTGCCCAAGCAGGACGTGATCCAGCTGCTGACCCACGCGGCCGTGTTCGCCTGCCCGTCGCTGTACGAGCCGCTCGGCATCGTCAACCTGGAGGCGATGGCCTGCAGCACCGCCGTGGTCGGGTCCCGGGTCGGCGGCATCCCCGAGGTGGTCGAGGACGGCGTGACCGGGCTGCTGGTGACCCCGGACGACCCGGCCACCCTGGCCACCGCGCTCAACACCGTGCTCACGAACTCGTCGCTGGCCACCTCGATGGGGCAGGCGGGCCGGGACCGGGCGGTGACCGAGTTCGGCTGGCGGGCGGTGGCCGAGCAGACGGCGGCGCTCTACTCCGAGCTGGTCTCCTCGGCCGGCTGAATCGAGAACTCGATCGACGGCGGGCCGGCCGCCTCCAGCGGCTCGGGTGCCTCCGGCAGCACCCGGTCGAAGTAGGAGCGGGCGGCGGCCGTGGTGCCCACGTCCCGGCCGGCCCGCTCGGACATGTACCAGCGGTGCTCGAGGATCTCGTGGAAGATCTCGGTCGGCGCCAGCCGCCCGCGCAGGTCGGCCGGGATCGCCTCCACCACCGGCTCGTACACCTCTTCGCGCCACCGGCTGGCGGCCACCAGGTCGGGCACCGGGCGGCCTTCCTTCTGCTCCAGCCAGGCCCGGAACGAGGCGATGTCGTTGAGCAGCCGCCGGGCCTGGTTCTCGCTCGCGTCGATCCCGGTCCGCAGGAACAGCTGGCGGCTGTGCTCGCCGGTCTCGGCCACCCGGGTCCGGACCCGCAGCCGGTTCCCGTCCGGGGTGCTGATCAGCTCGACCTCCTCGGCGTCGAAGCCGAGCTGGTTGAGCCGCCGCAGCCGCTGGGCGATGCGGTAGCGCTGCTCGTCCGGCTTGATTACCTCTTCCCGGGTCAGCTCGTCCCACAGCGCCGTGTAGCGGCTCACCACCTGGTCGGAGATGTCGAGCGGGTCCACGTCGGGCGGCAGCAGCTCGCCGGCCTGCAGGTCGAGCAGCTCGCCGTAGACCCGCTCCTGGGCCAGCTCGAGGTCGTACTCGCGCTGGCCCCGGGACAGCTGCGGGTGCTGCTCGCTGGTCTCGGCGTCGACCAGGTAGGCCTCGAGCGTGCCCGCGTCGTAGCGGAACAGCGTGTTCGACAGCGAGCAGTCGCCCCAGAAGAACCCGGACAGGTGCAGCCGCACCAGCAGTTCGACCAGCGCGTCGAGCAGCCGGTCGGTGGGCTGGCCGCCGCGCGGCCGGGAGAACACCGCCCGGTAGGTGGTGGCGTAGGTGAGGAACTTGGTGACCAGGACGCTGTCCATGTCGGGGCCGCGGTCGACCGCCACCCCGACCACGTCGACCGCGGGGACGCTCAGCTCGTCCAGCTCGCGCAGCAGCGTGTACTCGCGCCGGGCCAGCCGCTCGGGCAGCTCCTTGAGCGCGTACAGCACGCCGTCGTCCTCCACGAACCGGACGATGTGCCGGTGCACGCCGCGCTGGCGGATCTCGACCAGCCGCTCGTCCTGCCATTCGGCCAGCGGCTCATCCCACGGCAGGGAGAGCAGGCCGGCCGCGTCCTGGGCGGGCGGAGTGAAGACGAAGCGCACTCCGGTTACTGTAACCGACCATGAGGAGGACGCCATGCCCGCCGAGGTCCTGAGCCGCCGGGCGCTCAACCGCGCCCTCCTGGGCCGCCAGCACCTGCTCGCCCGCCGGCCCGGGACTCCCCTGGCCATGGTCGAGCACCTGGCCGGGATGCAGGCCCAGGCCCCGTTTCCGCTCTACTACGGATTGCTGGCCCGCCTGGAGGGGTTCCGCCCCGAGCACCTGGCCGAGCTGCTGACCAGCCGGGAAGTGGTCCGGCTGGCGCTCATGCGCGGCACCATCCACCTGGTCAGCGCCGACGACGCGTTGTGGCTGCGCCCGCTGATCCAGCCGGTGCTGGACCGGGCCCTGGCCAGCAACTTCGGCAAACGCCTGCCCGGCGTGGACCTGGCCGCGGTGGCCGAAGCGGGCCGGGTGCTGACCACCGAGGCCCCGCTGACCTTCGCCGAACTGGGGGAGCGGCTGGCCCAGGACTGGCCGGACCACCCGGCCGACGCCCTGGCCCAGGTGGTGCGGGCCCGGGTCCCGCTGGTCCAGGTGCCGCCGCGCGCGGTCTGGGGCAAGTCCGGCCTGGCCCGGCACACCCCCATCGACGTCTGGCTCGGCCGCCCGCTGGCCGGGAAGCCGTCGCTGGAACTCATGGTCGAGCGCTACCTGGCCGCGTTCGGGCCGGCCACGGTCCAGGACGTGCAGGCCTGGTCCGGGCTGACCCGGCTGCGGGAGGTCATCGACCCGATGCGGGACCGGCTGCGGGTCTTCGCCGACGAGCAGGGCCGGGAGCTGTTCGACCGGCCCGACGCACCGCGGCCCCGGCCGGACGTGCCCGCCCCGGCCCGGCTGCTCGCGGAGTACGACAACCTCATCCTGTCCCACGACGACCGCACCCGGATCATGTCCGACCAGGACCGGCGCGACCTTTTCCAATATCTGAATGTGTTCCCGGGCAGCGTGCTGCTCGACGGTTTCGTGGCCGGCCGGTGGCGGCTCAAACGGGCCAAGCACAAAGCCACCGTGACCATCGAGCTGTTCCGGTCCCGTTTGCCGGCCCGGGACGAGAACGAGATCGCCGCCGAGGCCACCCGCCTGCTGGCGGTCACCGCCCCGGCGGCGGCTCATGAGGTGCGGGTGATTACGGCCGGCCCGTGAGCTCGCCGGCCACCGGGTTGATGGCCACGATCGCCTCGGTCGTGTAGGCCAGGAACGTCAGCGCCTCCTGGAAGTACAGCTGGACCGAGTCGATGTCGTGCGACAGGTAGCCGATCGACAGGTCCTGGCCCAGGCTGAGCGTGTAGTCGCCGCCCCGGGTGGACAGCAGGAACGCCCCGTCGATGGCCGGCGCCCACAGGATCTCGCCGTCGAAGACCCGCTCGATCTGCCGCCGGATCGGGTAGCCGTGCTCGGTGGTGACGCTGATCGCGTCGTAGGCGACGGTGCTCAGCGCCAGCGCGTAGGGGCCGTTGACGCCGGCCAGCCGCAGCGCGGTCAGCGCGTCGATGATCACGTCCGGGTACTGGGTGGCGTCGGCCGGCAGGCCCAGCGGGGTGTTCGAGCTGGAGTCGCGCAGCCCGGTGATGCCGGCCGCGGTGTAGCCCTCGAAGATCGCCCGGTCCTCGGCGAACGCGATCTGCTTGGCCGCGTCCTTGAGCGGCTGCCAGTCGGCGTCCTGGGCGCCGCGCTCGACCGAGTCGATCTGTTCCCGGCTGAGCGTGAACGGCACCCGCAGCCGGACCAGCGGCTGCGAGTCGCGCAGGTGGGCGATAACCCCGTCGGCGGGTGCGCCCACGTCGGTCAGGTGGCCGGTGTTGACCGCGGCCAGGGTCGGCCCGGCCGGCCCGTCCACGTCGACGATGCGGCGCCCGGCCACGTAGGTGGCGAAGGTCCGCTTGGCCTCCTCCTCGAGTTGCGCCCACGCGGAGTCGGTGATGGGGGCGAGTTCGCGATAGAGGTTGTTCATTGCGGAGTGCTCCTTAGGCTGCCAATGCCAAGTGAACTGTCACTAACTGACCCGCCGCCAGCCCCGCCAGCCCCACTGGCCTTGCCAGCCCCACTGGCCCCAGCCGCCCCACCAGACTCAATGGCCACCAGCCTCAGCA
>Ga0213875_10000595_pt1 | contig 29244 bp, 19 predicted proteins | sample BarmaccomBMRX_R8_FD_160105 | JGI IMG/M metagenome (GOLD analysis project Ga0213875, IMG submission 160105) | Root-associated microbial communities from Barbacenia macrantha in rupestrian grasslands, the National Park of Serra do Cipo, Brazil - RX_R8 | ecosystem: Host-associated > Plants > Roots... | reverse complement strand
CGATGTCGAGGTGGTTGTCGAACAAGACCTGGTTGCGCGATTCGCCCTCGCCGTAGAAATGGCAGAGCCCGTCGACTCGCACGACGAGCGGCACCGCCGATCGCGGGTCGGAGGTTGGAGCGAGGCCAGGGATGGCGGCGGCGGCCTCCATCAGAAAATCTCGGCCGGGTCCGCCGCGATCACCCGGCGCAGCGCGAGAACGGCTGAAATCAGGCACATGCCGAGGGTCAGGCCGAGGCTCAGCAGGGTCAATCCCACAGTCATATGCAGCGGTATCAGCGCGAGGGTGCCGATCGCCCAGTAAACCGCGAGGCACAGCAGCCACGCTGGTACATAGCCGGCGAGCGCGGACAAGGCTGCCTGCGCGAGCACGATTTGCACGAGATACGCGGTGTCGTAGCCCATTCCCTTCAGAGTCGCGTATTGCGGCAGCTGCTCCGAAAGGTCGGTATAGATGATCTGATACGAGATCAGCATGCCGACGATGAAGCCGACCACGGTGCCCATCGCGAAGATCGGCCCGGCCGACGACACCTCCGCCTGGAACCTGCTCTCGAAGGCGATCAGCTCGGGCCTGGTCATGACCACGACGCTCGGCGGCAGCGCCGCCCGCAATGCCTGCTGCATCGCGCCAATATTCTCGCCCGGGCTCAACATGATGATCCCGACCTCGGGGTCGGGCGGCTCGCTGCCGGCACCGGCGCCGGCGGCAAGCCGCGCAAAGGTGCGGTCGCTCATGATCACGGTGCCGTCGCTGGCGAAATCCGGGCCGAGCGAAAAGGTGCCGACGATACGCACCTCGGTACGGGCCAGCTCGGTTTGCAAAGCCCCGCTCGCCATCCCGAGAAAGGGCCGGGCGCTGCGGTCGACCAGGACCGTGTCGGCTTCTTTCAAGGCTTCGCGCTTGGCATTGACCTGCGGCATGCGGAAAACCGGCTGGTCGGGATCGAAAGCGAAGGCCTGCACGAGGTAGATTTTGTCCTCTCGCGGGTTCTTCCACAAAAAGCCCTGCCATTCGCCGTAGAGCGGGCGAGCGCTGGCGACCCCGCGGACCCCGGCGGCGTCGTACAGGGTGCGGCGTGAAAACGGGTCCTTGGCGCTGAAACGGTATTTGGTAGCGCTGAGCACAAACAGGTCGCCGTCGAGCTGGCGGATCACCGCGAGCGAGGCGTCGAAGAACGCCCGCTCGAAGCCGAGCTGCACCAGCATCAGCAACACCGCGAAGCCGATTCCGGCGCTCGAGCGCACCAGCCGCCGCTTGTTCGAGACCAGGTTACGCCAGGCGAGCGGCACACGTCCGCCGCGTCGTCGAGCGGCGCGGCCCGGTTCACCGCGCCGGTCCGGTCGCGGCCAGGGCGCAGCTTCGGTCGGAGCGCGCGGGCCGGCGCCGGAATACGACATCGAAATTCAGAACAATTCGGCGGGATCGGCCCGGCGCAAGCTGCCGAGCGACAGGGAGGCAGAAACCGCCGCCATGACCAGTGTAATCGCCAGCACCGCCGCGAGCCGACCGGGGGACAGCGCCACCGGCAGCAGGGTCTGGCGCCGAATGACCGAATAGATCGCCAGCGCGGCTGCCAAGGCCGGAACAAAAGCGACGGTCACCACCAGCAATGACAAGGTGACGACGATGGCCGACAGCGCGCGGTCGGTGTAGCCGATCGCCTTCAAGGTCGCGAATTGCGGCAGCTGGCGCGACACCTGGGTCGATAAGGTCTGGTACAGCACCATGATGCCGACGATGAAGGACACGATCAGGCCGGAGCCGAAGATCAGGCCGGTCGAGGTGCGCGTCGTCCAGTACGCGACCTCGCGCGCCTGCAGCTGGTCGCGGGTGAAAACCTGGGTGTCGCCCGGCAATACCGCGCGCAATTCGGCCGCGGCGCGCGGCGGATCGGCGCCTGGCTTCAGCTGGATCAAGCCGAGGTTGACCGAGCCGCGGCTGCGGGTCGGGAACAGCCGGAAGAAATTGGATTCGCTGGCGAGGACGACGCCGAGTCCGAGAAAGCCGGTGCCGAGGGTGTAGACATCGCCGATCTTCTCGGCGCGGCCGCCGATCTCGACCTCCCGTCCCGGGCGCAGCGGGCCGAAGCTGGAGCGGGTGGCGCTGTCCACCAGCACGGTATCCGGTTGTTCGAGCAAATCGATCCGGCTCTCGATATCGGCCACGTCGAAGACCTGGGCGTGCGGGTCGAATCCGATGACGAATATGTCGGGCCGGGTCCCGCCCTCGGCGTTCAGCCATGACGCCGAACCGAAATACAGCGGGGTGGCGCGCGCGACCGCCGGCGCGGCAAGCGCCTGATACAGCCGGATGCGGGGGAAATCCGCGGATTGCGCCTGATAGACGTAGGCGCTCGAACACAGCAGCAGGTCGAAGCGCATGCGGCTGTAGATCAGCATCCCGCCCTGCGGCACCGCGACAAAGAAACCGAGTTCGACGAAGACCAGCAGAATCGCGACGAAGATCCCGGCCATCGCCAGAAAGGTGCGCGCCTTCTCATGGGTCAGGATGCGCCAGGCAACCCGTGCGCTCACGAGGTCGTCACTTGTCGGCGGCTTGCGCAGCGGGTCCCGGGTTCGCCGGGGGGGCAGCGATGACCACATCAACGGTCAAATTGCTGAGATTGGCGACCGCCGAGCCGTCGTCCAACTCGATGCGCACCGGCACGATCCGGGCATCGACGCGGGCAGCCGGATCGCCGCTCAGCACACTGTTTTTGAATACCATCAGCCCGATCTCGACAATCCGGCCGGTCAACGGCTTGTCGAGTGCGGGGCTGCGGATCGTTGTGGTCTGACCGAGTTTTACGCGGGGAATATCGGTCTCGTACACTTCCGCCCGCACCCGCATCCGGCGGAGATCGCCCAGCACCAGAGCCGGGCCGTTACCGATCGTCTCCCCCGGCTGTATCGGGATGTCCAGAACGGTGCCGTCGATCGGCGATTTCAGGGTTGCCGCATCGACCCGCGCCTCCTCCACCGCCAGCGCCTTCTGCAGCGAAGCGACGGGAATGGCCGCGAGGGCTTCTGCCGCCGCCGCTCGCGCCACGCGGCTTTCCGCGTCGGCTTTCTTCCCGGCCTGCTCGACGCGCGCGTCGCCCAGCACGGTTTCCGCCTGCTGCCGCGCCCGCGCCTCGGCCAGCTGCGCTGCCGCCTGGTCGCGTGCTGCCACCTGGACCGGGTAGCTGTCGAGATAGCCGAGCACCTGGTCCTTCTTGACCGCCTCGCCGAGCTTGACCGTCAGGCTCAGCAGGCGCCCGCCGGGCGGCGCGCCGAGCTCGATCAGCCCGCTTTGCGGCTCGACGCGCCCGAGCGCGCCGACCCCGGCCGGTCCGTTGCCGCCGACAGCTCCCGCGACCTGGCCTTGCGCCGCCGGCGTAAACGGCATCGCAGCCGCCAGCAGCAACGCGCCGGCCACGGTGCACCCCTTCCAGCCCCCGTGCACGCCTGTCCCTTCGCTCGATCGAGTTCCGCCCCGCAACAAACGATACTGCCGGGTCCCGGTTCTATCAATTGCGGACATCCCGCGGTGGGACGAGCGCGCGCCGTGACCCGCCGTTGCTCGGTTGCTATGGTGCTTTTAGGAACGCGAAGCGGGGAGGGCGCGATGAAGATGAAGGTGACAGGCCTCGAAGTCCTGCGCTGCGACGCCGGCTGGCGGAACTATTATTTCCTAAAACTGACCACCGATTCCGGCATCGTGGGCTGGAGCGAGTTCGATGAAGGTTTTGGCTCGCCCGGCATCACCGCGGTCATCGACCGGCTCGCGGGGCGGGTGGTCGGGCAGGATGCGTTCGACCACGAGCGCATCTATGCCGCGCTGTACTGCGTGACCCGGCCGGCCGCCGGCGGGGTCGTCGCCGAAGGGCTCGGCGCGATCGAGAATGCGCTGCTCGACGCCAAAGCCAAGGCGCTCGGAGTTCCGTGTTACGCCCTGCTCGGCGGCAAGATCCGCGACCATGTCAGGGTGTACTGGTCGCACTGCGCGACCTGGCGCATCAACCACCCGACGATCTACAAGCCGGCGATCACCGATCTCGACGGCGTCAAGAAGATCGGCGAGGAGGTGCGCGAGCGCGGCTTCACCGCGCTGAAGACCAACATCTTCATCCATGATGCCGAGGGACCGGGGGGCGCGCCTCGGGGATGGCGCCCCGGCTTCGGCGTGCCGTTCCAGCCCGAGCTCAATGTCGAGAAGAACATACTTCGCAATCTGCGCGCCCATCTCGAAGCGATCCGCGACGGCGCCGGTCCGGATATCGACCTGCTGCTCGACCTCAACTTCAATGCCAAGACCGAAGGTTATGTGAAGATCCTGAAGGCGATCGCCGATATCGACATGTTCTGGGTCGAGATCGACAGCTACAGCCCACAGGGGCTGGCCTATATCCGGCGCAAGAGCCCGCACCCGATCAGCTCATGCGAGACATTGCTGAGCCTGCGCGAGTTCATGCCCTATTTCCGCGAGCAGTCGATGGACGTGGCGATCATCGATGCGGTGTGGAACGGGGTGTGGCAGTCGATGAAGATCGTGGCGGCGGCCGAGGCGCATGAAGTCAACATCGCGCCGCACAATTTCTATGGCCACCTCGCGTCGTTTATGAACCTGCACTTCGCGGCGGCGGCGCCCAATTTGCGGATCATGGAAATCGATATCGACCGCCTGCCATGGGACGAAGAACTGTTCACCCATTCACCCCAGTTCGAGAACGGCCATCTCGCCGTGCCCGACCGTCCGGGCTGGGGCACCGAGCCGGTCGAAGAGGCCTTGCGGGCCCATCCGGTCAAGCAGGCAGACAGCGGTCTGCTGAGCTACCGGCAGCGGGGGTGACGTCGGGGCCGTCCGCTGCCGCCGCCTTTTCGGATCAGTGTCGGCCGGGTTCCCGGGTGGTGCCGGCATTGGCGCCGGGCAGGCGGTAGCGGTCTTCCGGGTCGTCCCAGCCCTTGAAATTCGGCTTGCGTTTCTCGGCGAAGGCGGCGCGCGATTCCATCAGGTCGCTCTTGGCGCCGTGCTCGTGCAAGGCGGCGGCCAGATCCTGCTGGTCCGCGCTCGGGGCCGGGCGCATCTGCCGCATCATATGGACCGTGTTGACCCGCGACGCAGGCGGCAAGGTCAGCAGATGCTCGGCCATCGCCATCGCGCTCGGGATCAGCTGATCGGGCTCGACCAGCCGGTTCAGGAAGCCGACCTCGTAGAAGCGCTCGGCGGTAAAGCGAAACCCGAGCGCCATCTCCATCGCGATCGGGTAAGGCAGGTTGGCAATATGTCCGTGATTATACCCGCCAAGCAGCCAGCGCTTCGCTTCCGAGACCTCGAAAACCGCCCCGCGCACGGCGACGCGCAGGTCGGTGCGTTCGACCAGCATAAAGCCGCCGCCCATCGCGTAGCCATTGACGGCGGCGATGACCGGCTTTTCGAGCGCGCCGGTCATGAACGGGTCCTCGAGATCGGGACGGCGGCCGCCGGGGGCGTTGTTCTGCAGCGATTCCTTCATGTCCTCGCCGGCGCAGAAGGCGCGGCCGGCGCCGGTAAAGATCGCGACCTCGAGTTCGCTGCTGCGGCGAAACTCCGTCCAGGTCTCGGCCAGGCGCGTCCGCATCTCATGACTCAGCGCATTGAGCCGCTCCGGCCGGTTCATCCGTACGATCAGAACCTGTCCGTGACGTTCGGTCTCCAGGACGGCCATGTCTGTCTCTCCTCGCTGGATGGGCTCAGGCGACGGCCGAGGCGCCCTGGTCGAGGAAGTCGACCAGAACGAAATTGGCCCTCTCGACCGCATAGACATTGGTGCGCGGGTCGCTCAAATCAGGCTTGCCGTTCACGTAGATGACATCGTTGCTGTTGATCGGCCCGTGGAGATTGTGCTGCAGCTCGCCGGGGGCGTTCGGATTGCCGGTAACATATTCCTGCGCCAGGATCATGCGATCGCCGAATTGCGGCAGACCGGTATTGCCGATTGCCATCTTGTCGCTTGGGTCCCAGTTCCACCCGGCGAACACCCGCGTCCAGCCGAATACATGAGTGCCGCCCGGCTTTTGCGCGATCGTCAGCGTGCCAGGCTGAAAATCGTCCGGGCTTAATTGCGCAAACGGGACGTTAGCGACATCGACGATACCCTGCTGCGCAGCCTGCTGGAACAGAGCCCTCATCTGTACCGAGGACTGGCAGTTCGTCAGGGCATTATTCAAGCCCGCCAGTTGCTGTGGAAATTCCTGCTTCAGCAGAGCGATCACGTATTTAGAGATTGCCGCGGTGCAGCCTTCGGCGCCCAGGCTGACACCGGTCTGGTTGTCGCCCGGGGTCGGCAGCTGAGCCGCGCCGCCGAAGGTGAGCAACTGCTCGACGCGGGCGCTGATCGGGTTGTCGGGCAGCGACCCGGCAAGGCTGGGCATGAAGCGGAACTGCTTCAGGATCTCTGTCTGCTGGCCGGCGGCGATCGGGATCAGCGCAATCAGCCAGGTCGGGATGTTCATCTGGCTGATCGAGGCCTGGACATCGGCCGGCAGCGAGCCCCAGCGCTGCTGGTAGGCCCCGGCAATGCCGAACTGCTTCACGTTGGCCGGCAGCCATATCGCCTGTCGTTGGACATCGCGGGCAAACCATGCCGGGATCGGGCTCATCGGCAGCGCTTTCGGTTCGGCTCGAGCGGACCCGCAACGGCAAGCCCGTCCAAACATCAGAGCATAGAGTCGCCGCAAACCGAAGCGCTTGCGGCCTTGGCCGAGCCGATCGCGGCCGTTACGTTACCGGGACTGCCGATCGACCCTCTCGGCCTGCCGGCGCAGGCCGCAGCCGCTCGCCGTTCGAACATATGGCCGCCGCCTCCGAGTCGCAGACCGTTTCCGACCAGCTCGATGTCTTTATCTCCTATTCGCGGCACGACATGGCGTTCGCCGACCGCCTCGTCGCGGCGCTGGAGGCTCGCGGCTTCGAGGTAAAGATCGACCGGCGGGACTTGCCGGCTTTCGAAGAATGGAAACGGGAGCTGCTCGGCTTCATCTGCGAATGCGACACGGTCGTCTTCATCGTCAGCCCGCACTCGTTGGGGTCGGCGGTGGTGGCATGGGAAGTCGAACAGGTTCGGCTGCATGGCAAGCGGCTCGCACCGGTCGTCATTGCCGATGTCCAGGGGCCCGCCGCACCGCCCGACATCGCCAGCCTCAATTACCTGTTCTTCACCGATGAGGCGTTGTTCGAGCAGCGCTGCGATGAGCTGGCACGCGCCCTCAACACCGATCTCGCCTGGGTCAAGGAGCACACCCGCCTGGGCGAACTGGCGCGGCGCTGGATCGAGCGCGGCCGCCCGGATGACGCGCTGATCCGCGGCCGCGACATCGCCGATGCCGAGGAGTGGGCCCGTCGTCCCGCGCGTACCGGCCCGGCGGTTACCGAAGCGCAGCGCGAGTTCCTGATCGCCAGCCGGGCCGCGCAGCGGCGGCAGGCCAAGCGGCGCCGGCAGGTGCAGGCGGTCCTCGGCTTCATCATCCTCGCCAGTCTCGGTTATGCCGCCTGGTCGAACCGGGCCTATTTGGAGGCGCATCTCGCGCGAGGAGTGGAGCTGCTGCGGCCGACGATCCTGACCGCCGCGGCGGAACGCGCCCTGAAGCCCGGCGACAGCTTCAAGGAATGCCGCGGCTGCCTGGAAATGGTCGTGGTGCCGGCCGGGAACTTCATGATGGGCTCGCCGCCGGACGAGCAGGGACGGCAGGACAGTGAAGACAAGGAACATCCGGTCGCTATCGGCGCGCCGTTCGCGGTGTCGCGCTTTGAGGTGACCTTCGCCGAATGGGACGCCTGTACCGCGCTCGGCGGCTGTCCCTACCAACCGGCCGACGAGGGCTGGAAGGGCGACCGTCAGCCGGTGATCAACGTCAACTGGAATGACGCGAAGCTTTATGCGGCCTGGGTATCGGGCGAAACCGGCCAGCCTTACCGGCTGCTCTCCGAGGCCGAATGGGAATTTGCGGCGCGCGGCGGCACGGCTACCCCCTATTCCTGGGGCGCCGAGATCGGCGACAACAAGGCCGACTGCCGCCGCTGCGGCAGTCCCTGGGATTATCGCCAACCCGCGCCGGTCGGTTCGTTTGCGGCGAATGCCTTTGGCTTGTACGACATGCACGGGAATGTCTGGGAATGGGTCGAGGATTGCTGGCACGCCAATTATGACGGTGCGCCGCGCGACGGCTCGGCCTGGACTTCGGCGTGCGCCGACGCAGCCAGTCATGTCGTGCGCAGCGGTGCCTGGAACGATCTTCCGGCCGATCTGCGGGCTGCCGCCCGCTATCGCGGCCCGACCGAGGCACGCAACGCCGTCAACGGCATCCGGCTGGCGCGGACGTTGCGCCAGTAACCGCCGCCGCTTTGCCGAGGAGATCCGGTCGAATGGGACAACAAATCGAGGAACTGGCGCGCTTCGTCGCGCAAACTCGCTGGGAGGATGTGTCCGAGCCGGTTCGGCATCACGCGAAGCTGGTGTTTCTCGACACGCTCGGCGTGATCCTCGCCGGCTCGGAGCGGCCCGAGGTGCGGCAATTGCGCGAGCGGCTGGCCGGCAGCGCCGGCAGCGGCGCTACAGTTTATGCACGGGGCTGGCCCGCGCAGGACCCGCGTACCGCGGCATTGCTGAACGGCATCGCCGGCCGCGCGATCGAACTGTGCGAAGGCCTGCGGCTGGTCTCGGGCCAGGCCGCGATGCAGGTGCTGCCCGGGGTTATGGCGGTCGGCGAGCAGGCGCGGCGGCCCGGCCGCGAAATTCTTGCAGCGCTAGTGCTCGGCTACGACGTCGCCGGGCGGCTCGCGGCCGGTTTCACGGCGCGACCATTGGCGCACCAGAACGGGCAGGTGTCGCTGCTCGCCGCGGCCGCGGCCGGCGCCCGGCTGCGCGGGCTCGATGCAACCGGGGTCAGCCGTGCGATGCGTATCGCTGCGACGTTGCTGCTGACCCCGAGCTACACCAACGCGGTCGCCGGCGCGACCGCGCTCAACGTGGCCGGCGGCATGAGCGGCTTTGCCGCCGCGTTGGCGCCGGAGCTGGCGCTTTCCGGCTTTGCGGCGCAGCCGGACGCGATCGAGCAGGCGCTCGATCAGCTCGTCGGCGACGGGTTCCGGCCGGACGGCATCCTCGACGAACTCGGCGCTCGCTGGGAGATCACCCGCAATTACTTCCGGCTGCATGCCTGCTGCAACCCGATCCATCCGGCGCTCGATTGCCTGCAGGCGATCCTCGCCGAATTGCGGCCGCGCCCGGACGAGATCGCGCGTATCGACGTGGCGACCTATCGCTTCGCTTCAGTGATGCGCAACCCGGATCCGCCGAACTATTTCGCCTCGAAGTATTCGCTGCCGCATGCGGCGGCGGCGATGGTTGTCAGAGGCCATGCGGGGTTTTCCGCACTGGACGATAGCGCCCTGGCCGATCCCGTGATCGCCGCGTTGCGCCATCGGGTCGAGGTGACGGAAGATCCGGTCATGAGCGCGCTGGCGCCGCGGCTGCGGCCGGCGCGCGTCACTCTCACCCTGTCCGACGGGCGGCGGGTCACCCGGGCGCGCGACAGCCATCGCGGCGACTTCCTGGAGCCTTTCGGCGAAGGCGAGATCCGCGCCAAATTCCGCGAGTTGGCGGGCGTCGTGCTGCACCCGGAAGGTGCGGCCGCGGTCGAGCGTGCCGTCGATCGGTGCGAGGAGTGGACAAGCCTCGACGAATTGATCCGCCTGTTGCGGCAGCACGTCAGGGGATGATCTTGCTCCTGAGCTGCGCGCAAGCGCCGCATTTCTGTGGCGCGGGTCGGAGCGGGCACGTACGATGCGGGAGATCCTGTGGCTTTCGGGGGAGCGCGCGATGCGGAATAAGCTCATTTCCGGCGACAATCACATCGATTTGACCTATTGCCCGGCCGATCTGTGGTCGTCGCAGGCCCCGGCAAAATGGAAGAACGCGGCGCCGCGCACCGAGATGCGCAATGACGGGCTGCATTGGTTTGTCGGCGATGTCGATCGCGGCATGTGGAACGGGGTCGGCCCCGGCTTTCTGCCGTATACGAAGGGCTCGTTCGGCCATATCGACGAAATGGCCGAGATCGGCTTCGAGTGGAACTCGTTTCCTGGCGCCGCGCCGCGCCCGACCACCCCGGAACTGCGTCTCGCCGATCTCGACCGCGACGGGCTCGACAAGGAGGTCGTTTACGGCTGCCTGATGGTCAACGACCTGCTCGATGATCCTGATCTGCGCGGCTGGGTGGACAGCATCTACAACGATTGGGCCGCCGATTTTGCCAAGCGCTCGGACCCGAACCGGGTGTTTCCGCTGGCGATCATCCCGAATACCGATCCGAAGGCGGCCGCGGCCGAGGTGCGGCGTTGCGCCAAGATGGGGCTGAAGGGCGGCGATCTCGCCTTCAAGCGCATGAGCCCGCCGCTTTACCATCATGACTGGTACGCACTGTGGGAAGCGGCGGCGGAGTGCAAATTCCCGATCTCGTTCCATTCGACCGGGTTCAAGGCAGTGCGCGCCCCCGACACCCCCGAGATGGAAAAGGAATATTTCACGCAATGGCGGCTGGTCCGCTCGTCGTTGTTCCAGCTCGACACGATGGAGGTATTGGTCTCGATCCTCGCCTCGGGGGCTTGCGAGAAATACCCCGATTTCAACTTCGTGCTCGGCGAAAGCGGGGTGACCTGGCTGCCCTATGTGTTCGATCGGCTCGACACCGAATACAACGATCGCGCCCGCAGCCTCGGATTCAAGATGAAGCCGAGCGACTATTTCCGCCGGCAAGGATACGTCACCTACCAGCAGGACAAGTACCTGGAACCGATCGTGCCGCTGATCGGCGAGGACAACATCATCTGGGGCGCCGACTACCCGCACCCGGATTGCATCTGGCCGAACTCGCGCGAGACGCTGGAAAAGAACCTCGCCGGCTTCTCGGAAAGCGTGCAGAACAAGATCGTGCACGAAAACGTGACCCGGCTTTACGGGCTGAACTGAGGCCGCTGATCTTGATCTGCTCCGGGTCACGCCGTCGGGCGTGGCCCGGAAGGCGAGGGCCGGAAGGACATGCAGCAAGCCGGTCCGAGCTTGCAGGAGGCTCGCCCGGCCCCGGAGGCATCATGCCATGGGCCGGCCTGTGCGGCCCGAGCGACCCAACCCGCAAGGCGGGTTCGCAGCGGAACCGGAGGTTCCCCGCAAGTCTCAATCGACTTTTCTCGCAGCCAAAACAGCACCCGGCCACGCCCGCTCGCGCATCGCACATGCCGGGCGGCAATGGAATATCGGCCAAAGGAGACGCCGATAGAGGGGACGAAACATGATGAAGGTGTGGCATTTCAGCGAGATGGCGTATCACCCCGCCTGGGAGCATCTCGGCGATTCCTATCGTGTCGTGATCCCGAGCCGGCTCTACGACCCGAAGGTCGGCGCCGACCTCTACCACCGCTATCTCGACGAGTGGGCGTTGTGCGACGAGCTCGGCATCAACATCATGACCAACGAGCACCACGCCACCGCGACCTGCGCCGATTCGGTATGCACGATCCCGATGGCGATCCTGGCGCGCGAAACCAGAAAGGTCCGCCTCCTCGCGCTCGGCATGCCGATCGCCAACCGGGAAAATCCGATCCGCGTCGCCGAGGAATATTCGATGCTCGACGTGATCTCGCGGGGTCGCATCGAGATGGGGTTCGTCAAGGGCGTGCCGTTCGAGATCGCGCCGGCGAATTCGAGCCCGGCCGATCTGATGGAGCGCTTCTGGGAGGCGCACGATTTGATCCTGAAGGCGATGCAGAGCCATGACGGCCCGTTCAGCTGGGAGGGGACGCATTTCCATTACCGCTCGGTCAATGTCTGGCCGCGCCCGTGGCAGCAGCCGCACCCGCCGGTGTGGATGCCGGTCGGCAGCGCCGGCAGCGCCGCCGAGGCGGCGGCGCGCGGCATCACGATCGGGGTGCTGAACACCGGCTGGGTGCGCACCCCGGCGATCTTCGAGGCCTACCGCAACAAGGCGGCCGAGACCGGGCATTCGGGCGCGCCGGACCGGCTCGCCTATATGGCATTGGTCGGGGTCGGCGACACGCGCGAGGAGGGCTACCGCCGCGCCGACCAGATCCTCGGCTACAGCCGCACCTCGGGCATCGTCGCGCCGCAATTCGTCAATCCGCCGGGCTATGTGGCGCCGGAGATGGCGGCGCAGGCGATCAAATCAGGCGGCGCCGGGCCGGCCCGCGCCAACCGCGTTCAGACCAAGGACGGCCGCCCGATCAACGCCCGCACGATGTCGGTCGAGGACGCGATCGATGCCGGCCTCGTTTTCGCCGGCACCCCCGACGACGTGTTCGAGCAGTGCCGTGCCTTTTACGACCATGTCGGCGGCTTCGGCCACTTGCTGATGATGGCGCAAGGCGGCCACATCAGCCACGAAGACACCGTCGCCAACCTGACCTTGTTCTCGAAAGAGGTATTGCCCCGCGTCGCGGAGCTGGGAGAGAGGCCATGGCCAACCACGCACCGGTGATCGAGAGCGGGCCCGTCATCGAGACCGCGGCCGGCCGGCTGCGCGGCACGCAGGCCGGCGGGATCCACGCCTTCAAGGGTATCCCCTACGGGGCCTCGACCGCCGGGGCTAACCGGTTCTTGCCGCCGAGGCCGGCGGTGCCCTGGGCCGGGGTGCGGGAGGCGCTGTCCTACCACGCTCAGGCGCCCCAGGCGCCGCGCGCCAAGCGGCGATCCGAGCTGGAATTCCTGCTCGGCCCATCCGACGCAACCCCCGAAAGCGAAGACTGCCTGACGCTCAATGTCTGGAGCCCGGGTCTCGATCGGGCCAAGCGGCCGGTCATGGTGTGGCTGCATGGCGGGGCCTTCGCTTACGGTTCGAGCAACCGCGCCTTCAGCGACGGCGCCAACCTGGCGCGCCGCGGCGATGTCGTCGTGGTCAGCGTCAACCACCGCCTCAACATCTTCGGCTTTCTTGATCTCGGCGAGATCGGCGGCGAGCACTTTGCGCAATCGGGCAATGCCGGGGTGCTCGACCTGCTCGCGGCGCTGGAATGGGTGCGCGACAACATCGCGGCGTTCGGCGGGGATCCCGCAAACGTCACGATCTTCGGCGAGTCCGGCGGTGGCGGCAAAGTCAGCGTGCTGATGGCGATGCCGGCCGCCCGCGGCCTGTTCCATCGTGCCATCGTGCAGAGCGGCGCCGGGGTGCGGATGCGCACTCGCGAGCGCGGATTGGCGCTGACCGCGGCCGTGCTCGATCATCTCGGGATCAGCCGCGGCGAGTGGGAGCGGCTGCAGCAGGTGTCGGTCCGGGCGCTTTTGGAGGCGATCGCGCCGGCCTCGCGCGCGATCGGCCCGACCCGCTGGAAGCTGCTCGACCGCTACGATTTCGGCCCGGTCGTCGACGGCGAGATCCTGCCGCAGCAGCCCTTCGACCCGGACGCGCCCGCCATTGCCGACGATATCCCGCTGATGATCGGCGGCACCCGCGACGAGAGCGCGTTGTTCCTCGCCGATGATGACGCCTGGTGGCGTCGGCAGCTGAACGAGGGCGACGTTCGTGGACGCATTGCCGCGATCGCCGGCGACGAAGCCGACGCCCTGATCGCGGCCTACCGCCGCGCCCGGCCGAAGGCGACCGCGGCGCAGCTGCTGGTCGCGGTGCTGACCGGGGGCAATTTCTGGATCCGTTCGGTTCTGCTCGCGGAACGCAAGGCGATGCGCCGCGGCGCGCCGGTCCACATGTACTCGCTCGATTGGGGGACGCCCGTCCATGACGGCCGCCTCGGAGCCCATCATGCGATCGACGTGGCGTTCGTGTTCGATACGGTGGATGTGCCGCAGGCGACCGCCGCAATGCCGGGCGCCCGCGAGCTGGCGGCGAGAATGTCGGCGACCTGGGCCGCTTTCGCGCGGCACGGGACCCCGGACAATGCCGCGATCCCGCACTGGCCGGCCTATACCGAGTCCGAGCGCGCGACGATGATTTTCGACACCGAATGTCGCATTGACCGTGATCCCGGCCGCGATGCCCGCCTGTTGTGGAGCCGAGTCGCGACCCGCTGACGGCGCGCCAAGAGCGTTATCCGGTCAGGTCCGATCGACTTTCGAATGATCCCCTGCCGCGGGCGTGACCCGCGGGTCCACCTCTTTGTCGGTCGCGTGTGCAATCAAGACGTGGGTGCCCACGGATCAAGTCCGTGGGCTGAAGGCCCACGGGAAAAGCCCGGCCACGGGGCCGAGAGAGCTGTTGCGGTTGACCCGATCCTGCTCCTCACAACTCGACCGAGGGCTCAGCGGGCGGCGAACTGGGTGGCGCCGAACATGTTCTCGCGCTCGGCGTCGCTGATCTGACCGCGGCGCTGTTTATTGGCCAGCACCTCGACGCCGCGTTGCACGGCCGGGCGCGCGGCGATTGCATCGTGCCAGCGCTGGATTGCGGGATACTCGGCGAGGTCGATGTTGCGGCGCTCCGGGTTGCGGACCCACGGGAAGGTGGCGATGTCGGCGATGCTGTACTCCTCGCCGGCGAGATAAGGGGCCTCCTGCAGCCGGCTCTCGAGTACCCGGTGCAGCCGCTTCACCTCGTTGGTGTAGCGATCGATCGCGTAGGGGAGCTTTTCGACCGCGTAGGCGGCGAAGTGGTTCCATTGCCCGAACATCGGGCCGACGCCGCCCATCTGGAACATCAGCCATTGCAGGCAGATGTAGCGGGTCGCCGGGTCCTTCGGGATCAGCCGGCCGCCGCTCTTCTCGGCGAGATAGATCAGGATCGCGCCGGATTCGAACAGCTTGAACGGTTTGCCGCCGGGGCCGTCGGGATCGACGATGGCGGGAATGCGATGGTTGCGCGTGATCGCCAGGAATTCCGGCTTGAACTGGTCGCCGGCGCCGATATTGATCGGGATCACCTTGTACGGGATCTCGAGTTCCTCCAGCGCGATGTGCACCTTGTGGCCGTTCGGCGTCGGCCAGGTCCAGACCTCGATCATCGCAATCCCTCCCGCTGAGGGCGGGCCGGCACACCCGCGGCTGGATATTAGACCAGGTTTCTGCTCGATCGAAACCTGCTCTCTTCTCTAGCCGACGGCCACTTCGACCGGGCGCTCGCGATGGGTGCGCAGCCAGTATTCGGTCTGTTCGAGAGCTTCATGGCCAAGGGCCAGGACGATCTGCTGCTTGCGCCGCAGCCTTTCCTCTGGCGGCCAGGGTTCCCGATCGAGGGCGGCGAGTTCGGATGCGGCATGCTCGAACAGCGCGCGCGCATCCCCATAGCGATGCGCTTCCGCTTCCCAGGCCAGCTTCTCGGCGACGAAGCGGACCGCCGCCGCCGCCGCCGAGAACAGCACGACGAGCATCGCCCCGAGCGGCAGCCCTGCCCAAGGTTCCCGCGCCGAGGCGCCCGCGAGCAGGTGCAGCCCCGGGCCGATCAAGATGGCGAGCAACAGGGCAAATCCGAGGGTACGCGGCCGGGTCGGCTCGGCGTATCTGAGCGGGAAATGCCGCGCCACCCAGATCGCCGAGGCCACAGCCAAGAACCCGATGCCGCGCAGGAGTCCGCCGAAACGCCAGACCGTAGCCGCCAGGAATTCCTGTCCGAACATGACCAGAAGCGGATAGAAGCACAGCCAGGCCGCCAGGAACTGGGCGCAAAAGAACAACTCCCAACCGAGCATGTGCGTCCGAAAAACGTTGCGTTTGCGCTGGGCGCTGCGGGTCGTGAAATACTCGATCTGGCCGGGCAGCCATGCGAGCGGGTTGGCCGGGTCCTGGATTTGGCTCCAATCGGCATTTGGTGGGGTCGATGCGCCCAGTTCGCCCCAGGTGATAATCGTTCGGACCGCGTGCCGGACAGGTCGGAGCGGGTATTGCGCTCCCACCAGGAAGTATCGATCGGCGCGGTGTTGCGGTCCGCTCAGCCCGGCGTTCCACCACGCGCGTTGCACGCGCAAGGCTTCGTCGACCCCCCGATAATCTTCGGCGATGCGCTGCAGGCGCTTGCGTTCGATGCGCCAATGCAGCAGCACCGCGGCGATCGCAAAGGCGAGATAAACCCCAAGCAGCGGGATCTTGCGTGCTTCGCCGGCGCTGAGCTCGACGGCGCTGTAGGTGCCGACGGCAAGCCAGAACAGGACCGCAAGTCCATAGGTCGAGTGAATGAGGGCGTTCTTGCGGCGGCGCTGGATTCCGCCGATCGCGCCGTGGATCGCGGCAATCCCGGCTACCGCATCGGGCGCGGCTTCGGCCCAATCGAAGGTGTTGTTAGTCTGCTCCAGCTGCGATGCCAGCCGGTCGAAACCCCGGCTCACGGTCAGACTGCGATCCACCTGGGTGGCGATGGAAAGTCGCCGGGGCAGTTCCGTTTCACCCTGGGGAAGCCGGACTTCCAAAGGAAAAACGGGCGAAACCGTCGAGGATGTTGCCGGCGGGACCACACCATCGGCGAGCGGTGCATCGATCAGCCAGACCGGGCCAAGCCCGGCCATGTCCAGCGGCAACGCCTCGCATACCTCGTCGCTGAGCCGCATCACCTCGCGTGCCGCCGCATCCGGTCGTCCGCTCAGGCGGTAATGGACGACCCGTGCCGTCCCGCCCGGGCGTCCGGGCTGCTCCGCTGTCGGCATCACCGCAATCAACAGCGTCGCGGCCTCGGCCAGCCACAAGGCCAACTGCTCGTAATGCTGCAGCCGCAGCGGGTTCGGCGCGCCCGGCCGATTTTCCAGCTCCTCGATCCCGCATCGGCATCCGGTGGCGGGATTGCGCAAGGGCGTCAGCACGCGGGTCCTGACTTTGGGATGGGCCAGCAGCTGTTCGAGGCGTTGACGATCGGTGCGCGCGCCGGCTTGGCAGGGGGAGGCCGGAACATCGGCGAAATCGTGCGCATAAGTCTCGAGGGGCATCGGCAAAACGGCGGCAATCAGCCAGTTCCGGCGCGCCAGCACCAGCTCGGCCGCGATCGAGTCGGCGCCGACCGCGAGGCCGCTGAGCAGCACCTTCGGCGCATTCGGCAGGCGCTGATCGAGGATGTCGAATGCCTGCCGAAGCCGCTCGCGGACGAGTTCGTCCTGGCCTTTGAGGTCCCGTTTCCCGGTAATGCCGATCAGGATCGGGACGCGCGGCGTCACGGATTTCCTGTTCTCCGCCACGGGTCCGCCCCGCGCCATGGGCCTTCCTGCCTGCCTCGGTTCTGGCATTGCGGCTAGCGAGACCTCAATCGCGCCGGTGCAGGACAAAGGGCGGCGAGGAATCCGGCCGGATCGTGATCGCGGCGACCGGTTTCACGATGCGGTCATCGGCCCGTTCGATACGGAACGCCTGGACCATGCGCGCCAGCACCAGCACGGCCTCGGTCAACGCGAATTGCGCCCCGATGCAGACCCGCGGCCCCGCCCCGAACGGCAGATAGGCAAAACGGGCCGGCGGTACCGCCTCGGCCAGGAAGCGGGTCGGATCGAACGCTTCAGGCTCGCGCCACAGCCGGTGATGGCGATGCAGCACCCAAGGAGCCATCATCACGACCGCGCCGCGCGGGATCGCGACGCCGGCGGCGTTATCGGGTCGGCGGGCCTGGCGAACGATGGACAAGGCCGGCGGGTAAAGACGCAAGGTCTCATGTATGACCGCCCGGGTGTAGACGAGCTGCGGCAACGCCGCCGCCGCGCGCTCCGGCCCGAGGTCGAGGGAGGCGACCTCCGCGGCGATGCGCTCCTGCACGCTCGGTGCCGACGCGGTAACGAACAGGGCCCAGAACAGGGCTATTGCCGTCGTGGCATGGCCGGCCGCAATCATCGTGGCAACCTGGTCCGCCAGACGGGCGGGCGCGAGTGGAGCGCCGGTATCGGGATCGGTCGCGAGCAGATCGAAGATGTCGGTCGGTTCGAGATGCTGCGGCCGGGCTTGACGCAAGGCGACGATGCGGGCGATCAGCGCCAGCCAGCGCCGCCGGAACCGTCGCCGCCCCAGATCCCGGAAGCTCGGGATCCATTCGGGCAACAGGAAATCGAGCAAGGTCGGCCGGCCAAGCCGCTCGGCGTAGCCCTCCAGCAGCGTCCGCATTTCCAGCCCGCACTCTTTCATGTCGAGCGAGAACATCGCGGCGCCGGCAATTTCGAGCGCCAGGTGTTGCATGGTCTCGAGCAGATCGACCGGACCGGGCGGGCCCGTTTGAAGGCGCCGGACCAGCGCATCTGCGGTGTGCGCCACCCGGCGCGCCAGCAGCGGGATCGTGCGCGGTGCGAATGCCGGGGCGACGGTGCGGCGCTGCTCCTTCCAGTCGTCGCCCTCGGCAAGAAACAGGCCGCCGCCGATCAGCGGTCCCAGAAGCCGCGTCACCGCGGCGGTCCGTCGATAATTCCCGGGGTTCTCGACCAGAACATGCCGGATCGCGGCCGGGCGGTTCAGTACCATCTGGACCCGGCCGAACAGGCGCCGGGCAATGACCTCTTCCTGATACGCGGCCTGGGAAAACCCGAGCAGCACGTTCCGCCGCAAGGCCGCGGCCATGGCCCGGCGCGACAAGGGCCGAGAAGGCGGTGCCGGAGCCGGGAAGATCAGGGAGGCGCTTTCGGTCATACGGGTCTGATGCGCTGAGTTCGGCTCTCGCGATGATGCCGCCGGACGCCCTGTCGGTAGCCGCCCTGTCGGTAGCCGCCCTTGAAGCCGCAACGCGCGGCAGGCATGCTGGACGTAGTTCCGCGGAAGGGAGCGCGCAATGGTTGCTCGGTCGGAGATCCTGTCATGAACGGCGCCGAAAGCCTGGTGCGGACCTTGGTCGGGGGCGGCGTCAACGTCTGCTTCGCCAATCCCGGCACTTCGGAGATGCATTTCGTCGCGGCGCTCGACCGGGTCGAGGGCATGCGCTGCGTGCTCGGCCTGTTCGAGGGGGTGGTGACCGGCGCTGCCGACGGCTATGCCCGCATGACGGAGAGCCCGGCCGCCACCCTGCTGCATCTCGGCCCCGGCCTTGCCAACGGTCTGGCCAATATCCACAACGCCAACAAGGCATCCTCGCCGATGGTCAACATCATCGGCGATCATGCCACCTATCATCGGCAATACGATGCGCCCCTGACCTCCGACATCGAGGGATTGGCGAGGCCGTCGTCGCATTGGGTCAAGACCTCGCCCGATGCCAAGTCGATCGCCGCCGACGGCGCCGCGGCGATCGCGGCCTCGCGCATGCCGCCAGGCTGCATCGCCAGCCTGATCCTGCCCGCCGATACGGCGTGGAACGAGGGGTCGGGTCCGGTGCCGGTGCCGCCGGCGGCCGCGCCGCAGCCGCCCTCGCGCGATGCGGTTCGCGAGGCCGCCGCGGTCCTGCGTTCGGGCGAGCCGACGCTGATCCTGCTGGCCGGACGCGCCCTGCGCGAAGACGCCCTCGCCCTTGCCGGGCATATCGCCGTCAAAACCGGAGCGCGGCTCAGCGCCCAAGGCTCGAACGCGCGGACGCAGCGCGGCCGCGGCCGGGTCGCCGTCGAACGCATTCCTTACGTCGTCGATCAGGCATTGAAGGTATTGAGCGGCCTGCGCCATATCATCCTGGTCGGCGCCAAGATGCCGGTGGCGTTTTTCGCCTATCCCGAAAAGCCGAGCCTGCTGAGCCCGCCCGATTGCGAGGGGCATCTCCTCGCCCGGGCCAACGAGGATCTCGTACTTGCCCTCGAATGGCTGGCCGACGAAGTCGGGGCGCGCGCGACCGCTGCTCCGGTCGTCAACGAACCCGCCCCGGGGCCGGCCGACGGGCCGATCACCTCGGATTCGCTAGGCCAATCGATCGGCGCGTTGCTGCCTGAGAACGCGATCGTCGCCGACGAGGCGGTCACCACCGGGCGCGGTTTTTTCGCGCCGACCCGCGCCGCGGCGCCGCATGACTGGCTGTCCAACATGGGCGGCTCGATCGGGCTCGGCATGCCGCTGGCCACCGGCGCGGCGGTGGCATGCCCGGACCGCAAGGTCGTGACGCTCGAAGGCGACGGCAGCGCGATGTACACGATGCAGGCGCTGTGGACCCAGGCGCGCGAAGGCCTCGACGTCACCACCGTGCTGTTTTCCAACCGCTCCTATGCGATCCTGCGCGGCGAACTTACCAATGTCGGGGCACGCAATCCTGGCCGCAAGGCGCTCGACATGCTCGATCTCGGCCGCCCCGATATCGACTGGGTGGGGTTGGCGCGCTCGCTCGGGGTGCCGGGGGCCCGGGTCGAGACGATGGCGGATTTCAACCGCCGCTTCGCGGAGGGGCTGGCGAATCCGGGACCGTATCTCGTCGAGGTCGTGGTTTGAGACCGCGCCCGTCGAATGCCGACGGCGTGCGGTTCGGATGAGGCGGCCAAGGGCCGGTGATCATCCCGCCTCGATCAGGCGGTCGACGAATTGCTTCAGCGGCTGGCCGGTGCGGGCGCCGAGTCGGGCGGCAGCGCCGTTGACATGGGAAAGGATGCCGTCGCGGTAGAGCGCGCGGGAATCGCCGATCGGCGCACTGTCCGCCGAGACCGCACCGGCGGGGACGCCTTTCGCGTCGAGGTCGGCGAGTCGTGCGATCCCGGCCTGATCCATGCCGACCCCGCCATCGCTGAAAAAGACGGCATGAATGCCGGGCGGGACGACATTGTCCGGGCGGCCGCCGGAGAGCGCCCCATGCGATGCAGTGACCGCGACCTGGCCGGCATCCTCGGGCTGCAGCATCCCGATCGAATCGGCACAGATCAGGCGGCGCCGCCCGGGATCATGGCGCAGCACGAACCGCGCCCCCTCGGTGATGCTCGGCGGCGCGGTCGTCGGCACGCGGCCCGCGCGCATGCGGTTTGCGCATTCGCGCACGCTTTGGCCCGGCGCGCAGCCGAGCGCGGCGGCGGTGCGATTGACGTGGCTTATGACGCCGTGATCGAGCATGTGTGCGCCGTCGCCGATATGGCATGTCTGGCCGTCGGCCGTGGCGGCCGCGAGTGCGATCCCGTCCAGGTATTCAAGCCCGCAGATGCCGGCATTGTCTTTGCCGACGCCGGCATCGTTCATGATGACGCCGCGCACACCCCATTTCGCGGCATTGAACGCGTTGTATTTGCCGCCGTAGGAGCCGGATACTACGATTTGTGAACGATGCTCTTCGCGCACGAAAGAGCAGCTCGCTACGGTCAATATTTTCACATCCGGTTCCACAACGCTCATTTTGTTCTCCCGATGCTTATCGCTTCCGTCGAAAGCGCGATATTGTCGAGGACCCGGGCCGCCGACCGGACGCATCCTGCCATGTTCTGTCTTGTGAGGCACCTACCCTGATGGTAACCTTTGAAGGCACAACGGCCGGCATCGGACCGGCAGGGCAACACCCGACCCGATGACAGGTCGGGGCACAGACAAAGGGGAGAACGCCGATGCTGCTCAGAAGCATGTGCTTGGCGCTGCTCGCGCTAATTCCAGCAGCGGTTTTCGCGCCCGCTTCGGCGCAAAGCAACCAGCAGCAATACATAGTCGTCTACGTAGAATTCCAGCCGTCGCTGGCGGACCAGGGCGAACAGAAACTAAGACAGCTGGCGCATATAGCCCGTTCGTCGTCCGGGGTGATCGGATTCTACGCCAATCGTCAGATCGGACGAGAAAACTTCTTTTCGCTTGTCGAGATATGGAATGACGCGGCTTCCTACCAGAACTTCCTCAATTCTCAACAGGCTCAGGCGGTATTGAACGCGATCACCCCGCTGCTCGAGGCGCCGCTGGATGTGCGTCCGGGCAATCTGGTGGAGTGATCTTCATCACCAGCCCCGCTTTGGGTTTGAAGAAGGTTCAGAGCCGAATCCGATCGAGGGAGGAACTTCGAATGCGCATGCTTCCTGTGCTGTTGTACTTTGCGCTCCTGGGATTTTTCGCCGCAGCGCCGGCGCGCGCCGATGATTCGGCGGCGGTGGCGGTGGTCACGCATATCGACGTGATCCCGGATGCGTCGGGTCAGGTCCCGCCGGCGGCGGTGCAACTGCTCAAGCAATTCGTGCTGGACAGCCGCAAGGACCCGGGCGTGGAATATTTCACGTTGATAACCTGGTCGCCCACCACCAACCATTTTCAAATGCTTGAATTGTACAAGGATCGCGCTGCGTTCGATCGTCACGTCAGCGCTGCCCACAGCATCGCTTTTCGCGATGCGCTGCAGCAGTATGTCGGCGCCCCGTACGACGAGCGGCTCTATCATCCCGTCTATTGGTAGCAGATGACCTGCGGCGTTTCGGAACGCAGGTCCTCTTTCTCCCGGTTCTTTAGGCGGAACTCGCTTGCCGGTCTTCCGTTAGGCAGGGAAGGCCGCCTCTAACCGTCCGCGCGAGCGGCCGGCGGGCGGTGGCCCGTCGGCTGTCGCACTGGTTTCGACGCGGCGGACTTGGCACGCGATGCGATGCCATCCTGCAGCACGCGCCGCGGCGCAGGGGGAGGCGCCGGCAATAACTGGTGGCATCGGCGGCAGCGGATCGAGCAGGCCGGTCCTCGCTCGGACCAGCAGCCGCCCGCTGCAACGGCGGCTTCCTGCAACGCCGGTGCGGATTCGATACTGTCAACGCCGGTGGGCAGGATGGGTGGGGGTGGAACGATTCCGGGCAGCGCGATGAGCGAAGGGCTCCGCATCTACAATCTGTTTCCGAGCTTGGCCGGACCGATCTCGGAGTGGTTTCGCGAATTGCCGCGAATTGCCGCGATGGCGTTCAACACGGTCTATGTAAATCCCTTCCACTATCCCGGGTTTTCCGGAAGCCTGTATGCGGTCAAGGACTATTACCGTCTGAACCCCCGGTTCCGTGGCGATGCGACCGCGGATGACGACGATCTTCTTCGCGGCTTTACCGAGGCTGCGGCGCGGCAAGGCCTGCGCGTGATCATGGATCTCGTCGTCAATCACACCTCGAAAGACAGCGAGCTCGTCGCTCGCCACCCGGACTGGTTCGCCCGGGGTCACGATGGCGAGGTGCTGTCGCCGTTTGCGATCGACCCGGCCGATACTTCGCGCAAGACCGTTTGGGGAGATCTCGCCGAACTCGACTACGGCCCGCCGCAACGACAGAAGATCCTGGCCTATTTTCAGGAGCTGGTGCGCCATTACGTCGGTCTCGGCTTTGGCGGGTTCCGCTGCGACGCCGCCTACAAGGTGCCGGCGGAGGTTTGGCGCGGCCTGATCGACGCCGCCAAGGCGGTGAACCCGAACGTGCTGTTCTGCGCCGAGACCCTCGGGGCGGCGAAGGAGGAGGTGCTCGCGCTGGCCGATGCCGAGTTCGACTACCTCTTCAACAGCGTCAAATGGTGGGATTTCGCGAGCCCGTGGCTGCTCGAACAGTACGAGATCTATCGGCATATCGCGCCGTCGATCGGGTTTCCCGAAAGCCACGACACCGAACGGCTGGTCAGCGAATTGCTCGCGGCCGGCTTTCCCGAAAGCGAGATCGAACCGCGCTATCGCCAGGCCTACGCCTTCGCCGCCGCATTTTCGACCGGGTTGATGATGCCGATGGGCTTCGAATTCGGCTGGTCGCGGCGGCTCAACGTGGTCGCCGCCGGCCCGGAGAAGCGCGAGCGCAAGCGGTTCGACCTCAGCTCTTTCATCACCGAAGTCAATCTGACCAAGAAGGCCACGCCCGCGCTGAACGAGGAGGGCCCGCAACGGCTGCTGAGCAGCACGGGCGATGGGCTTGTCGCGCTGTTGCGCCAGACCAGAGACGGCCGCGAGCGCGCCTTTATCCTTGTCAACATTCAAGAGCGCCAGCCGTCAAAGATCGACAGCGCGGCCTTGCTGCACGCGACCGGGTCGGCGCTCGACAGCCGGCTGGAGCTGTTCGAGGCGCGGCCCGAAGGACTGCCCGCGGCGACGCCGTCGCAAAGCCGCGAAGGCGATCCCGTTTCGGGTTTTACCGTGCCGCCGCTGAGCGCTCGGGTCGTCCGGGTACGGTTGCGCCCGACGCGTCGCGTGCCGATCGAGGGCTGCCGCGTGCACGCCGTTGCGCCGGCACATCATCCCCTGTGGCGGCCCGAAGCGCGCATCCAGATCGAGGATGTCTATCCCGAAATCGATGCCGGCCGCTATCCGGTCAAGCGGGTGATCGGCAGCGAATTCGAGGTCTGGGCCGATCTGTTCCGCGACGGTCACGACAAGCTCCGTGCGGTGGTGCGCTATGCGCATCAAGACCAGGAATGGCGCGAGACGGAGCTGGCGTTTTTCGACAATGACCGCTGGGTGGCGCGCTTTCGGCTCGATCGTGTCGGGCGTTGGCGATACACGATCGAAGCCTGGACCGACACCTTCGAAAGCTGGCGCGAGGACGTCGAGAAGAAGCTCCACGCCGGCCAAGACGTTGCGCTCGAGTTGGCTGAAGGCCTGGAGCTGGTCAAGAACGCTATGGCGCGAGCCGGCGCGGAGGATGCGGCCGCTCTGCGCGCCGTCATCGAGGAGTTTGCCGGCGCCTTCATTTCAGATCGCACCGAAGTGCTGCTTTCGGAATCGCTGCGTGGATTGATGGCCGGGCTGGCCGATCGCGGCGATGCGGTCCGATATCCACGCGAGCTTGAGATTGTCGTCGATCGCCCGGAAGCTGCTTTTGCCGCCTGGTACGAGATGTTTCCGCGCAGCCAGGGGCGCGTCCCCGGCCAGAGCGCGAGCTTCGACGACTGCATCGCCCGGCTGCCGGAGATCGCCGCGCTCGGCTTCGATGTCGTCTACCTCGTGCCGATTCATCCAATTGGCCGGATCAACCGCAAGGGCCGCGACAATGCCGTCGTCGCCGAGCCCGGCGAGCCTGGCAGTCCGTATGCGATCGGCGCCGCGGAAGGCGGCCATTGCGCCGTCAATCCCGAACTCGGGACGCTCGACGATTTCCGCCGCTTCGTCGCCGCGGCAGCGGAGCAGGGCATCGAAATCGCGCTCGACTTCGCGGTGCAATGCGCTCCGGACCATCCGTGGGTGCGCGAGCACAAGGACTGGTTTCGCTTCCGGCCGGACGGCTCGATCAAATACGCCGAGAACCCGCCCAAGAAGTATCAAGACATCGTCAATGTCGAGTTCTACAACCCCGACCGCGAGGCGCTGTGGACCGAATTGCGCGATACGGTGCTGTTCTGGGTCGATCAGGGCGTGCATACCTTCCGGGTGGACAATCCGCACACCAAACCTGTGCCGTTCTGGGAGTGGCTGATCCGCGAGGTCCAGGCGCGCTGCCCCGACGCAGTCTTCCTGGCGGAGGCGTTCACCCGGCCGAAGATGATGCGTGCCCTTGCCAAGGCCGGGTTTACGCAATCCTATACATACTTCACTTGGCGAAATACAAAGGGAGAGCTGACCGAATACTTGACCGAGCTCACGCGCGGCCCGGGAAAGGAATATTTTCGTCCGAACTTCTTCGCCAATACTCCGGACATTCTGCCGGTGTTCCTGCAGGAGGGCGGCCGGCCGGCGTTCCGCATTCGCCTCGTGCTGGCGGCGACCCTGGCCGGGGTTTACGGCATCTACAACGGCTTCGAACTGTGCGAGAACGAGCCCATTCCAGAGCGCGAGGAGTACATCCATTCCGAGAAATACGAATACAAGGTGTGGGATTGGGATCGTCCCGGCCACATCAAGGAAGATATCGCCATCATCAACCGTTTTCGCCGCGACAACCCGGCGATGCACGATTTCCTGAACCTGCGTTTTCTCGGCTGCGACGACCCCAACATCATCGCCTACATGCGTGCGACAAAGGACCGCTCGAATATCGTAATCATCGCTGTCAATCTCGACCCGCATGGGGTCCACGCGGGAGCGCTGACTTTGCCGCTGTTTGAAATGGGTCTCGCGGAGGCTGACGAGTTCATGCTGGAAGAAGCCTTTACCGGCACGGTGTTGCGCTGGCGCGGCGCCCGCCAGCATGTTCACCTCGACCCTGCGACCAACCCCGCCGTCGTGTTCCGGCTGTTTCCCGTCCATAGGTCATGACGCCTCCCGATGATGCTGCTGCCGCCCTCGAAGGCGGCGCCGTGCTGGCGCGCGCCGATGCAGCGGCGCCGGTCACAGACCCGCTCTGGTACAAAGACGCGATCATCTATCAGCTGCACGTCAAGGCGTTCTTTGACGGCAATGACGACGGCATCGGCGATTTTCAGGGGCTGTCGCGCAAACTCGACTATCTCCAGGATCTCGGAGTCACGGCGCTGTGGCTGCTGCCGTTCTATCCGTCGCCGTTGCGCGACGACGGCTACGACATCGCGGACTACAAAAGCGTCAACCCGTCTTTCGGCGGCATGGCCGATTTCAAAGCCTTCGTGCGCGAGGCGCACCGGCGGAATCTGCGCGTCATCACCGAGCTGGTGGTCAACCATACCTCCGACCAGCACCCGTGGTTTCAGCGGGCGCGCAGCGCGAAGCCGGGCTCGTCGGCGCGGAACTTCTATGTCTGGAGCGACACCGACCAGAAATTCCTCGGCACGCGCATCATCTTTCTCGATACCGAAAAATCGAACTGGACGTGGGACCCCGTCGCCCAGGCCTATTTCTGGCATCGTTTCTATTCGCATCAGCCGGATCTGAATTTTGACAACCCCCGCGTCTTCGAGGCGGTCGCGAATGTGATGCGCTTCTGGCTCGATCTCGGGGTTGACGGCATGCGCCTCGACGCGGTGCCCTATCTGATCGAGCGCGAAGGCACGAACAACGAAAACCTGCCGGAAACGCATGAGGTATTGCGCCGGCTGCGGCGTGAAATGGATCTGCGCTATCGCGACCGCATGCTTCTGGCCGAGGCTAATCAATGGCCGGAAGACGTGCTGCAGTATTTCGGCGCCGGCGACGAATGCCATATGGCGTTTCATTTCCCGCTGATGCCGCGCATCTACATGGCGGTGGCGACCGAAGACCGCCATCCGATCACCGATATCATGCGGCAGACTCCGGACATTCCGGAGAATTGTCAGTGGGCCGTGTTCCTGCGCAACCATGACGAGCTGACGCTCGAAATGGTGACCGACCGCGAGCGCGATTATTTGTGGAACTATTTTGCGTCGGATCGGCGGGCGCGCATCAATCTCGGGATTCGCCGCCGCCTCGCGCCGCTGATGGAGAACGATCGTCGCAAGATCGAGTTGTTGAACAGCCTGCTGCTGTCGATGCCTGGCACTCCGGTGCTCTATTATGGCGACGAGATCGGCATGGGCGACAACGTCTTTCTGGGGGATCGCGACGGGGTGCGCACGCCGATGCAGTGGTCATTCGACCGCAATGGCGGGTTCTCGCGCGCCGACCCGGCGCGGCTCTACCTGCCGCCGATCATGGACCCGGTTTACGGCTTCGAGGCGGTCAATGTCGAGGCGCAGAGCCGCTCGCCGTCGTCGCTGTTGAACTGGACCAAGCGCCTGGTCGCGGCACGCCGCTCGCGCCGGGCGCTGAGCCGCGGCAGCCTTCGTTTTCTGTACCCGTCCAACCGCAAAGTCATCGCTTATCTCCGCGAGCTTGGTGACGAGACCATCCTCGCCGTCGTCAACCTGTCGCGATCGGCGCAGTCGGTCGAGCTTGACCTGTCGGAGTACCGCGGCCGCCAGATCGTCGAGCTGCTTGGCCGCAGCGTATTCCCGATCATCGGCGAGGCGCCCTACCTTTTGACCTTGCAGAGCCACAGCTTTTTCTGGTTCGAGCTGACGCCGCGCGCCCCCGAAGCCGAAGCCGCAGAGCGGCAGTCGACCCCTCCCGAGTTCGTCACCCTGGTCATGCCGCGCGGCTGGGACGATCTGTTCGGCCAGCACAATCTGCAGCAGCTCGAGCGCGAGGTAATCCCGGCCTTTCTGCCGCGGCAGCGCTGGTTCGGGGCCAAGGACCGTCGCGTTCGGCGCGCCCGCACGATCGCGCGGGGCGAGATCCCGCGAGCATCGGGGGACGCGGCCTCGGTCGATCCCTACCTTGTGCAGGTCCTCGAGGTCGAGTTCGCCGACGGGATGCAGCAATATCTGCTGCCGCTCGCCACGGTTTGGTCGCCTGCCGAGAGCGAGCTGCGGCAATCGCTGCTGCCGGGCACGCTGGCTGAACTGCGCCAGTTTCGCCGCGAGGGCGCGCTGGTCGATGCGTTGTCGCAGGACGGTTTGCCGGTTGCGGTCATGGAGGCGATCCGGCGCGAGGCCGGCTTTGATGTCAGGGCAGCCGAGCGGCAGGGCGCGATCCGCTGCCGTCACACGCCGCTGTTCGCGAACGCCGCGGAGCCGGAGCGTCTCGTGCTGCGCCGTACCGGGGCCGAACAGTCGAACAGTTCGGTATTCTTTGAAGATTACGGGATGCTGAAGCTGTATCGCAGGCTGCAGCCCGGGGTTCATCCCGAGATCGAGATGTCGCGGTTCCTCGTCGAGCGCGCCGGCTTCGCGAACACCCCGCCGCTGCTGGCGAGCGTCGAACTGGACCTGGAGGGCGAGCAGGGCGGCGCCGCGGAAACGATTGCGCTCGGCGTCCTGTTCGGCTTCGTCCGCAACCAGGGCGACGGCTGGAACCAGGCACTCGATTATCTGATCCGCTATCTCGACGATGCCCTGCTCGAAACCGCTCCGGGGGCCGCCCCGCGCACCGCAGACCTGCCCGATCCCGACCATTTCTTTCTGGGTCTGGCACGCCAGCTCGGCATCCGAACGGCGCAGATGCATCGCGCTTTTGCCGAGCACGCCGGGGACGATCCGGCGTTCCGCCCCGAACCGGTCACTTCCGAGGATCTCGCCTTGTGGCGCGGCGAGATGGAGAGCTCCGCCGATGCCATGTTGCGCTCCCTCGAACGCAGCCGCCCGAGCCTGCCGCCGCCGGCCGGCGCGCTCGCCTTGGACCTGCTCGCCGCGAGGGACGTGCTCTTTCAGCTGATCCGCACCCTGATCCCGAACGAGGTGGAGGCGCTGAAGACGCGCTATCACGGCGATTTCCACCTCGGCCAGGTCCTCGTCGTCCAGAACGATTTCTTCATCATCGATTTCGAGGGCGAGCCGACGCAGCCGCTGGCGCAGCGGCGGCGCAAGACGTCGCCGCTGCGCGATGTTGCCGGGATGATCCGCTCCTTCGATTATGCCGCGGTCGCCGCCGTGCGCCATCTGGCCGAGAGCCGCCCGGCCGCCGAGCCGCGCATGACCGCGCTGGCCGAGGCGTGGCGGCAGCGGGCGGTCGACGGCTTCCGCGCCGCCTATCGTCGAACCATGCGAGGATGCGAGGCCTATCCGCTCAACAAGCGCCAAGGCCGCGAGATGATCGCTTTCTTCACGCTGGAGAAGGCCGTCTACGAGGTCTCCT
>Ga0213875_10000594_pt1 | contig 29250 bp, 23 predicted proteins | sample BarmaccomBMRX_R8_FD_160105 | JGI IMG/M metagenome (GOLD analysis project Ga0213875, IMG submission 160105) | Root-associated microbial communities from Barbacenia macrantha in rupestrian grasslands, the National Park of Serra do Cipo, Brazil - RX_R8 | ecosystem: Host-associated > Plants > Roots... | reverse complement strand
GCTTGGCCCGGACCCGACCCCGACCCCGACCCCGACCCCGGACCCGACCCCGACCCCGACCCCGACCCCGACCCCGACCCCGACCCCGACCAACCGTACCGACCCTCAGCCCAGGAGTTTCTCCATCGCGATGTGCTCGATTCCGGCCTCCATGAACACCCGCCCCCGTGGCTCGTAGCCCGCCGCGTCGTACAGCCCCCGCGCGTAGGTCTGGGCGTGCAGGACAACCCGGTGGGCGCCGCCCGCGCGGGTCTCGGCGTCGGCGAAGCGAAGCAGCGCGCTGGCGATCCCGTGGCGCCGGGCGTCGCGGCGGACGGCGAGGCGGCTGAACTGGACGGTGGGGCCGACGAAGAGCAGGCGGCAGGTGGCGAGCATCTCCTCGCCGGAGACCGCGACGAGGTGCACGCCCTCGTCGTCGCGCCCGTCGAGCTCCTCGCGCTCGGGCACGCCCTGCTCTCCGCAGAAGACGTCGTGGCGCAGCGCGAGCAGGGCGGACATCTCTGTCTCGCCGCGGACCCGCCGGACCTCGTAGGTGAGCACGCCGCTCACGTTGATCGCCACTTGCCACAAGGCCTCGCCGGCGTGTCAGCGGCGTCGGTCATCCGGCTTGGAGGTAGAAGCGGATGTCGCGCTCGAGCGCCGCCGCGGACTGGTAGGGCCCGGCGTGGTCGTAGACGCGGCGGCCGGAGGCGTCGTAGTAGACGGTCTGCGGAAAGAGCTGCGGCGCCTGGAGGACGGGGCCGTTGGCGATCGCGCTGCGCGGGTCGAGATAGCTCGGGTAGGTGACCGGGAAGCGGCGCAGGAAGCTCCGTGCCGCGGGGGTGGCGTCCTGGCCATCGACGCCGAGAAAGGCGACGCGCCGGCCGTCGGCGACCGCGACCTGCTGGAAGACCGGGAACTCGTCCTGGCAGGGACCGCACCAGGACGCCCACTTGTTGACGACGACGGGCCGGCCGCGGAGCGAGCGCAGGCGGGCCGCGAACGCCCGCTCGCCGCCGCTCAGGAGGCGGTCCGCCTGGGCGTGCAGACCGGTCAGCGACGCGGGCGAGCCGCGGAAGGCGGTCCGGACGGCGCTCGCCGAGGGCGCCTGGCTGCGCTGGACCCCGCCGTCGCCGCCACAGGCCGCCAGGCCACCCACGACGCCTACGAGAAGCGCTGCGCCGGCGAGCGTCCGCGAACCGACGCCGCCCCCGCTGACAAGCCTCCGCCACCCCGCGACCCACTTGAGCTCACGCACACCGAAAGCTTGCCAGATGCCCTGGTGTGTCCATCTGCTTAAATGAACGTTATCCTCTGGTCAGGAGGCCGGGGGATGCCACGAGGTAACGCGCCTCGGCATGCCGGGAGGCGGCCTGAGCCGCTCCGACGTTCCGCCGCGGCTCGACCATCCTGACCGACAGACCTACCACTGCTCAATGGGTGTGACCACCCCTATTCCGAGTCCTGACGCCATAGCGCGCGCCGAGCTGCTGACGCGCGAGCGCTTCGTCTTCGAAGGCGAGTCGCTCGAGGAGGCGCTCGCGCCCGGATCGGCCCGGCGCCGAGCCCTCGATGCCGCCCTGACCGAGGTCGAGGCGGGCCGCAGCACGCCGTCGCTGGAGTGGCGGCGCGAGTTCTCACTCCTCCTCGGACTCGAGCGATTGCTCTCCGAGGAGGAGCCGCACCTCGTCGACGGCACAGTCCTCTCCGCCCACCAGGTCGACGCCCTGTCGGGCACGCTGACCGCCCTGCTCGCCGACGCCCAGCGCAACGCCAACGCCAACGGCAACGGGACCGGCCCCGCCGCCGCCACCGTCGGCAATGGCGATGGCTCAGATCACGAGGCCGCCGGCGCCAACGGAGGCGGTCCTGTCCACCTCTCAGACCTGGAGGACGACGACGCCGACGAGGACGAGGATGCCGCCGAGGACGAGGAGCCCCAGGACTGGCAGGACGAGGACGACGACACCGACGCGATCGACGAGCAGCCCGAAGACCCCAACGCGGCCAAGCGGTTCTGGTTCGAACACGCCACCGGGGCGGGCAAGACGGTGGCCGCGCTCGGCTTCGTCGAGGCCTCGCGCACCGGTGGGGTGCTGATCCTCACCCACCGGCGCAACCTCGTCGACCAGTTCCACGGCGAGCTGCGCGACCGCGGCTACCGCGACCGGATCAGCCCGCCGCTGCTCGACGACCACGACGCCGCCAACGGGCCGGTGACGGTCGAGACCTACCAGTGGTTCGTGCGCAACGCCGGGCGGATCTCCGACGCGTACACGATCGTCATCTGCGATGAGGCGCACACCGCCCTCGGCGAGAAGACCTCGGCGGCGATCCGGGCGTGGGCGGGTCCGATCTTCATCGGCATGACGGCGACCGGCGCGCTCATCGCGCGGCACGTCACCGACCTCTTTCCCACCCAGACGAGCCGCTTCGATCTCGCCCAGGCCGCTCGGCGGGGCGTGATCGCGCCCCTGCGCTGCATCCGCATCCCGCCCGGCCCCGGAGTGCGCACGATCGCCAAGGTGCCGCTGCGCCGCGGCGAGGTCGACACCGAGTTCGATCAGGAGATGCTCGCCGAACTGCTCGACCAGACGCCGTTCAACATCGCGATCGCCGACCTGTACAAGACGCGCTTCAACGGGGTGCCCGGGGTCGTCTACGCCGCCGGGGTCAAGCACGCCTACAACGTCGCCCAGGCGTTCCGCGATCTCGGCATCAAGGCCAAGGCGGTGTCGGGCGAGACGCCCAAGCGCGAGCTCGCCCGGATCCTGGCCGACTATGAGTCGGGCAAGATCGACGTGCTCGTCAACGCCCAGCTGCTCGCCGAGGGGTGGAACAGCCCGCGGGCGACGATCTGCATGCACCTGGCGCCGACCGCGTCCAAACGCATCTACCAGCAGCGGGTCGGCCGCGTGACGCGCCGCCACCTCGGCAAGGAGGCGGGCATCGTCGTCGACTTCGTGCATCCCGCGACCAAGCACGACGATCCGGTCGTCACGCTGCACTCGCTGCTCGATCGCGACGTGTACCGCGGCGGAGCGATCGTCGTCGGCCCGGTCCGGCGCGGTCGCGGCCGACGGGTCCGCGTCGAGCGCCGGGTGCTGCCGGTCACTCCCGATCCCGAGCGGCGCGCCGAGGTCTTCGAGCGCGAGCTGTGGCGGATCGCGGTCGAGCACCTCGACTATGGAGAGCAGCACGTATGGGCGGCGCTCGCCGGCGCGCGGGTGACGCCGAACGGCTGGCGCCGCGCCAAGGCGATGCTGCACTTCGACCGTCAAGGCGAGCTCAAGCGCCGGTTCCTGCTGACCGCGGTGCAGCGCAACCGCAACGCTCAGCTGCGCCTGCGCGCGCTGCAGGAGATCGCCGCCAGCCGGGACGCAGAGGCGTTCGACACCGCGATCGACATCATGGGCGGCTGGCCGCGCGACGAACGCCGCGAGGGCGTCAAGATCATGCTCCAGGCGCTCGCCGAGCGACGCATCGGCCGCCGCGACCAGGCCAACGCGTGGATCTGGCGGATGGCCGAGTACACGCGCGAGGTCCACGAGGAGTACGCGGTGCAGCGCTGGCCGGAGACCAAGCGGCTGCTGGGCCTGCTCGTCAACTCCTCGGGCGCGGCGCACGCCCGCAACGCGCGGCGGCTCGTGCACGCTTCGCGCAAGGAGGACCGGCGGCTGTCGGCCGCGCTGCTGGCGGCAGCGCTCGCCCACACGCCCGAGGCCGAGGAGGCGCTGCGCGGCGCTCGCACGCGGATGGCGCGCAAGCCCGCCGCGCTCGCCCGCGAGCTCCTGCGCAACTTCCCGAAGGCCAAGCGCGGCAACAAGCGTCGGCGGCGCAAGAGTGCCGGCGCGGGCGAGTCCGAGGGCGCGCCCGAGACGCTCGAGCTCGCCGCCAACGGGTCGGCTCGCGACGACGAGGACGCCGCGGCCGAGCCGACCGCCGAGCCCGCGGCCTCTCACGGCTCGGATCCCGAGGCCGCCAACGGGACCGCTCCCGGGGCCCGCGACGACGACACGACCGACGACGTCGACGACGACGAGGCCACCGAGGCCGAGCAGGAAGCCGCCTAGGCCGAGGCGGTCGCCAACGGCGATCGCGAGGACTCCAAGCGGCTCAGCTCGAGCCGGCCTCGCGGAGGTGGACCTCGCCGATCTCGAGCGCGAGGCGGCGGCCGGCGTCGTCGGCAACGAGCAGGCGACCTCGCTCGTCGATGCCGGCACCGATGCCCGCCCCACCCCCCCAGCGCACCGGACGTCCGCGGAGGGCGTCGCGCTCGCGCAGGGCCTCGAGGATCGCCGCCGTCGGCGCAGCCAGCCACACACCGAGCCGATCCAGCAGCTCCTCCAGGACCGGCTCGATCGCCGCTGGCCCGCGACCGAGCGTGCCGGCGCTCGCCCGGACCTCCTCGGGGAGGTCATCCGGGCGCATCGCGACGTTGATCCCCACGCCGAGGACGGCCCAATCGTGCTGGGGTCGGGCCTCGACGAGGATCCCGGCGACCTTGCGGCCGCCGACGAGCACGTCGTTGGGCCACTTGACCATCGCCTCGACGCCGGCGGCACCGACACCGACGGCACCGACACGAGCGGCACCGACACCAGCGGACTCGGCGCCGGCAGCACCGGCGCCGGCGAGCTCAGCGCGAGCGACGTCCGCGACCGCGAGGCCGGCGATCAGCGACAGCAGCGGCGGCGGCGAGCGCAGGACAAGCGAGCAGAGCAGCGCCGTGCCCGCGGGCGCCGACCAGGTGCGGCCCTGACGCCCGCGCCCGGCGCGCTGCTCCCCGGCGGTCACCAGGGTGCCGTGCGGCGCTCCGGCCTCGGCCAGGTCCCGCGCGCGGAGGTTCGTCGAGTCGCACGCCCGCAGGTGCAGCCGGGGCATGCCGAGCACGTCCGCCGAGGAGGTCACGGCCGCGTCGGAGGTCACCGCGCGGCCCGGATCCGGATCTCGTCGCCGACGCTCAGCCCGAGGCGCTCGGCGGCGTCGCCCAGGTTGACCGCCACCGCCAGTCGGCCGAATGAGTCCTCGTAGACGATGAGCGTGCCCGCCGGCGCCTCAGCGAACGTGCGCCCGTGGGCGACGGTCAGCTCGGTCCCGTCGGCGAGTGCCAGCGCGAGCCGAGCCCCGGGCTCGCACCCGCCGCGCCAGTCGGTCACCTCGAGATCGGCGGCCGTCGCGCCGAGCGCAAGGTTGCCGAAGCTATCGATGCCGCGCACCGGGGCTATCAGATCGTCGCCCTCCCGACGCGCCGCACCCAGGGTCAGCGCGACGAGGTCGCCGACGTCGAACTCGCCGCCGGCGTCGCCGACGTCCGCGCCCGCCGCCAGCCGCGCGGCCACCGGCGCGAACAGATCGCGACCGTGGAACGTCGCCGAGACCGGCCGCAGCGCGAACGGCGAGTCCCCGATGTCCACGGCGCGCGTGGCTCCGCCGCTTGCCTCGGCGGCCGGCCACAGGAGCCCGTTGTCGGGACCGACGAGCCGGCGTCCGTCGGCGCACTGCACGACGACCGCGCGCCGCTCGGACCCGACGCCGGGGTCGACGACCGCGAGATGAACGCCCACCGGCAGATACGGCAGCGCCCCGGCGAGCAGCGCTGCGCCGGCGCCGACGTCGTGACGCGGGACGCCGTGGGAGAGGTCGATGACATGCGCCGCCGGACAGATGCGCGCGATGACGCCGTGGCACACGCCGACGAACTCGTCGGTCAGGCCGTAGTCAGAGAGGAAGGTGACGACCGGCGTCAGGGCCAGCCCCGTGCCGCCGGACCGACGGTCACCACCGCCGACCCGAGCGCGGTCGCGGGAGATCTCCATCGCCGGTGGGCTTGCCGGACCGCATCTGCGTCCGGCAGACGACGAACTCGTCGCGCTCGCCCGCGATCACGGTGCCGGCGGCGGTGCCGGCGGAGATCCTCAGGAGGTATCCCGCCATGGCGTTGCGCGGTCGACTACGAGATCGTTATCACGGAGTCGCCGCCGGCGAGCGTCGGCCCGGTCGGCTGGCCATTGCTGTTGGGCCCGCCGAGCTGCAGGTACGCGCAGCGGTACGCGCTCTGCGACAGCGTGACGCCGGTCACGGTGACGCTGAACGCCCCCGACACTGGGCTGTGGCCGAGGCCGACTGCGTTCGGGTACTCCTGTTGCGCAGTCGGCGCGCACGCCGAGTAGCTGTCGAAGTACCACAGCGTCTCGCTGGTCGAGGCGTTGCCGGTGATGACGTCGGTCACCGGAGAGCCGGACGTTCCGCTCGCTGGCGAAACGCTGACCGCGTCGCCGGCGTAGTAGCGCAGGTCGAACGCGAGCCCGACGCGGCCGTCCGGGATCTTGCCGAAGTGCCCGCCGCTCTGCAGGTAGCCGCAGAAGAAGCCCGGCTTGGTCGCCGGCGCCGTCGAGAAGTACTTCGTGAAGTCGCCGCGCACGTGCCAGACGATGAAGTTGTGCGTGCGGTAGCTCTCGGCGAGGGCATCGTGGCTGCAGCCATTGGTCACCTGGAAGACGCTGATGTACCGACTGCCGTTCGCGTGGCCGGTGAACTTGCCGACCGGTGTCGGCGCCGCGGGCGAGAGCTCGTACGGTGTGTACAGAACAGCGCGGTCGCCGTTCACCGTTCCCGAGCACGGCAGCCGGGGCAGGACCTTCGGCTCCAGCAGCGCGTTGAGCACCACGGCCGGGGTCGGCCCCTCCGTCGGGATCAGGTCGGCGGGCAGGCAGCCCTGGGTGAGCGGCACGGGCACCGTGGGAGGCCCGACCCGGACCCCGTAGAGCTTGAAGCGCCCGATCGCGCCGGGACGCACGACCGCCTGGGCGATCCGGGTGCTGCCGTCGATGTACAGCTTGCCGACCGTCGGCTCGGTGACGATGTCGCCCTTGAGCCTGTAGTTGGCGAAGTGGCCGTGACCTGTGTCGCAGTGGGCACACCCGCCCTTGAGCCGGTCCGCGCCGGAGACCGGCCGGATGAGCAGTGCCTTGAGCCGCAGCAGCCCGGTGTGCACCTGGCTGTAGGAGAAGCCGAGCTTGAATGGCTGCACGACGGGGTTACTGACCGCCGGGGTGGCGAGTGGATTGGTGAAGCTGAACACCGTCGGGTCGGTGTCGGGCGAGCTCGTCGAGTCACCGCCCGAGGCACGGGCGAACTGCCTGGGACGACGGAGCTTCACCGCGTGCAGGGCGCGACGCGCGCCCTGGGCGCGCGCGCCGGCTTGCCCAGTCGCAGTCTCGGCGGCGTGCGCAGGGGTGACACGCCGGGCCGACGCGACCGCGGGCAGCCCGGCCGATGCGAGGACTAGAGCCAACGTCAGCACGCGGCGCGGAGAGAGGGAGAGAGATGAGTTGCGCAAGGTCGTCCTCATGAGAAGGGAGTCGTGCATGTTCCGCTGCAGCCGCCCGAGCCGCCACCGCCGCCACCACTACCGCCCCCAGAGCCGCCACCACCGCCGCCGCCGGAGCCCCCGGTCCCGCCGGAGCTGCCACCGCCGCCGGTCGAGGGGGGTGGAGAAGTTGTACCGGGATTCGTCTGCGTCGGCGCCGGACTGGTCGGCGTGGGCGCCGGGCGCGTCGTGGTCGGCGCTGACCCCGACGATGTGGACCCCGACGGCACCGACGGCGCCGGCGGACCGGCGAGCGTGAGCGTCCCCAGCCCCTGGATCGGCAGGCCGAAGCTCGAGAACGGCGTGGCGGCGCCACGGACGCCGCGGCTGGCGGCGTCGACCGCCCCCGCCGCGCGCGCGTAGCCGTCGCGATGGCCCGCCCGCGCCGCCGCGGCGAGGGCACTCAGGTGATCGGCCTCGGCGCGCAGCGACGCGGCGAGCGATGCGACCGGCTTCTGATAGCGCGCCGGAGCCGAGAGCTTGGCGATCGCCGTCGCCGCCTGGTCGTCGGCCGAGGCCAGAGCCGCCGCCTTCGCCGCGCGCGGGGCTAGCTGGGTGCCCCCGAGATCGTGCAGCTGGCCACGCAGGCGGACGGCGGGCGCCAGATCGGCGTCGATCTGCGAGCCGAGCGACCACACGGGGCCGGGCGCGAGCTGCGAGACGCCGGATAGCTTCGCGCTGGAGGCCAGCTGGTCGCACGAGGCAAAGCTCGGGCCGTGGAACGGGGCTTGGCAGATGACCGCGGCGTCGGCGGCTCCGGTCGCCGCGACGTAAGCGATGACCCGCTTACTCTGCGGCGCCCACGTGTACTCGCGGCCCTTGCCGCCGGCGACGGTGGCGTTCGTCGACGAGGCGGGCTTGCCGTACTGGGAGACAAGCTGGGGCGGCGCTCCGCCGGGAATCGAGGCCGAGCTTTTCAGCACGCCGGCGGCGAGGGTCACACTGCCCGACTTCAGCGCCACCGGAGTCGCCGAACCCCCGGTGGGCAGCGCACGACCGACTGCATCGAGGCCGGTGATCTTCGCGCTCGTGGGCGTCCATGCCGAGCCGTAGGACATCTGCAACGGACCCGAGCTCACCGTCTTCGCGCTCGGGGTCGTGGGGGTCGGCTTCCGCTTCGACCCGCCCCCGCCGAGCAGCGCGACCGCGCCGACGACGACGATCAGCGCGGCGACCGCTCCGCCAGCCAGCAGCGGGGTCCGCTTACGGTTCGTCGGCTCGCGTCGCGCGCGGGCTGCCGTGCGCTGGGGCTCGGCCGCGGCCGCAACGGGGACCCTCGGCGAGCCCCCGGTCGGCGGCGCCCCGCCGCCACGGAACCCCGACGCGACGTCGTCGGTGCGCGGCGCAGCCGCCGGCCGGGAGCCCGACATGCGCCGGTCGCCGATAGATGCCGCCTCGCGGTCCTCGCTGCGGCGGGCGATCTCGGTCGCGTCGGCGACTCGGCTGCCCGACCCCACGTCGGTCGCGGCGGCCACGCGGCTGTCATGTCCGATCTCGGTGGCGTCGCCGATCTCGGTCGCGCCAGCGGCAGCGGCCGCGGCCGCCGCGCCCGCCGCGGTCGTGCCTTCCTTGCTGGGCGTCGCTGCGACCTCGGTCGCGTTCGCGCCGTTGGTCGGCTGCCCGACCTCGGTCGCATCCGGGATCGCGGTCGCGCCGTCGGTCGGCTGCCCGACCTCGGTCGCATCCGGGATCGCGGTCGCGCCGTCGGTCGGCTGCCCGACCTCGGTCACATCCGGGATCGCGGTCGCGCCGTCGGTCGACTGCCCGACCTCGGTCACATCCGGGATCGCGGTCGCGCCGTCGGTCGGCTGCCCGACCTCGGTCACATCCGGGATCGCGGTCGCGCCGCTCGCGCGCCGCCGCGGGCTCGCCGTCAACTGGCCGTCGAGCGCCCGACGACCGAGCGCGGCGCCGAGGCAGATGACGGCCTTGGCGTCGTTGAGGTGCTCGGCAGCGACCCCGAGACGCTCCTCGATCAGCCGCGAGACGAGCGGGATCTGGCTCGAGCCACCGGCGAGGTAGACCGCGGTCAGCTGCTCGGGCGACAGGCCGGCCGACTCGATCGTCCGCTCGAGCTCGCGGACGGAATCCTCGAGATCGAGTCGGATGAGGCTCTCAAGGTCCTCGCGGTGGAGCACGAGGCCCCGGTTGACCGGGGAGGGCACGTCGACGTCCACCTGGTCGTTGTGGGTCAGCAGCTCCTTGGCGCGGCGGACGTTGCGCTGGAACTGACGGTTGGCCTTCGGCCAGGCGGTGTCGCCATTCTCCTCGGGCTCGATGCGCAGCCGCAGCCACTGCTCCTCGGGCAGCTGCGAGCCGAGGAAGCGGTACAGGCGGTGATCGAACTCCTCACCGCCGAAGCCGTCGCGGCCGCGCGGCTCACCGACGACCTCAAGGCCGCCCTCGGTGCGCTGGAGCACCGCGGTGTCGAGCGTACCGCCGCCGAGGTCGTAGACCGCGACGTGCTGGCCGAGGAGGAGGCGCTCGCGCGCGTAGTGCGTCGCCGCGGCGACCGGCTCGAGCACGAGCTCGGGGTTTTCCAGTCCGGCGGCGGCCGCGGCCTCGATCAGCGCCTCGCGCTTCTCGTCGCCCCAGCGGACGGGATGGGTCAGCCGCACGACCGCGGGCGGCTCGCCGCCGCGGAGGCGGATCGCCTCCTGCGCGACACGGCCGATGACCGCGCCCACCGCTTCCGACACACGGACCCGCTCGTCGCCGAGCAGCATGTACTGCTGGCCGAGCTTGACCTTTGGGCTGCGCTCGAAGCACCAGGGAGCCTGCGCGGAAGCGTGGTCGGCGACGTCGCCGAGCAGCAGCCGCCCGATCGATTCCTGCCAGAAGACGTTGGACAACATTCGCGGCAGGCCGCCGTCGACCCCGACGAGCTCGGCGCCGCCGTCGCGCCCGATCGCCGCCGCCGTCGACGAGGTGCCGAAGTCGACCGCGAGCACCCAGGAGGTCGTGCGCGTGCCCGCGTCGGTCATTATCGCTCAGCCCCCGTTCGCCGTCGCCGCGACGATGCGCGGTGAGCGACCGCCCGGCCTATGAGCCCTGCTTCCCCCATCCAAAGCCAACATTCCCCTTGCTGTGAATGCTCGCACGTACCCCAGAGGCGGCGTAAAACGATATCCGGGTTGAGAGGCCATCGCAAGCCGGTCTCCGCTCGTCTCCAAGCGCGACCGGCGGACGGCTCGGGCGCTACTCAGTCACCCCGCGGCGGCCTGCGATTTTCCAGGCTTGGGAGCCGTCGCTTCGTCGTGTCGGCGTGCGCCACGGCGGTGACTGGCGGGTGGTCGAGGATCGAACGGTCTCCGCCGACGCGTCCGGCCACAGGCGGCTGCCGCGGTTCGCCAAGCTGCACGCGACCCGCGTCCCGTTCATTCCTCGTCGGGGAACGCGATCTGCATGTAGACGTCGTCGACCTTGTTGGCGACCTGCTGGCCCTGGAAGCTCGCCAGCCCGCCGCCGGCCCAGGTCCGCCAGCCGCGCGCGCGGCGGGTGGCGGCACGGCGGACGTCGTCGGGCGACGCGCTCGGGCCGAGGCCGAGCCGATCGGGGAGCGTGCGTCCGATCAGCAGCCGCTCGAGCTCCTCGAGTCGCCCGTCGTCGAGCTCGACCTGCCCTGAGGCGCAGCGGTCGAACAGGCGCATCAGCTCGAGCAGCGGATTGTCGATGCGCATGCGGTCGATCTGGTTGCGCAGGTCGGCGAGGTGATGGCGCCAGGAGACCGACTCGAGCTCGGTCAGCGCGCGGTCGGCCTTGAGCGCATCGGTGCGCAGCTGCACGCCGTCGATCTGCTTGCGCAGCTCGTCGATACCGCACAGCTCGCGTAGACGCCGGTTGAGGCTGACGAGGTTGAACGGGTCGCCCGAGTCGGCGAGCTCCAGCGCGCGCTCGATCCCCGCGCGACCGAGGAGGCGCAGCACTCGCGCGGGACCCGGGGCGGCCGACTCGGCGCCGCGCCCCTCGACGGGGAGGAGCAGCTCGCGCTCGGCCGGGTCGAGCTGAGCCCAGCGCGCGAGGCGTGCGACGTCCTCCTCGTTCAGCGCGCCGCAATTGACCGTCTGGGCGATGTGGGTGGCGACCGGTACGACGTCGGAGACGAGCGAACCGAGCGCCTCCCGCAGCTCGAGCGCCCGCTCGGTGGCGTCGGCGGGAGATCCCAGCAGATCGGCCTTGGTCAGCACCCCGATAGCGTTCAGCGCGCTCGCGTGCCCCGTGCCCTCCAAGCGCCCCCGGAACGCGGCCAGGGCCTCGCGATCGGCCGACACGGCGTCGCCGGCCATCGCGAACAGGAGCGCGTCGGCGCGCTCGATCGTGCCCTTGAGCTCGGTGCCGGCCGCGTCGACGCCGGGCGTGTCGACGCCGGGCGTGTCGACGATCGTCAGAGACTTCAGCGCGTGGACCGTCAGGTAGATCTCGATCGCCGCCACCTGGTCAACCGGGACTGCGAGCCTCTCGGGCATGCCCCCGCCCGCGGTCAGGTCGATCCGCCGGCGGCCACCGTCGACGGTCTCAAGCTCGACTCGCCCCGGGTCGCCGTAGCGCAGCCAGGTCACCACCTGCGCCCGCTCGCCCGCGCTCGTGTCGGCGATCTCGCGGCCGAGCAGCGCGTTGACGAGCGTCGACTTGGCGGTGCCGGCGCGGCCCGCGATCGCCATCACCAGCGGCTCGGCGAGCCGTTCACGGATGCCCTCGAGCGCTTCGCGGGCCTCGGGGTGAGTCGCCGTCGGCAGCGTCTGGGTGCACAGGTCCAGGACGCGGGCGCTCAGCCCAGCGCTGAGGGGATCGTGGAACACGGGAGATTCCTGACGGCGCTGCTCCTGACCCGCCACGGGCTCGAGCGCCGAGCGGGCGGCTCGCGCGAGCTCACCCGCCGAGGGGTAACGCTCGAGCGGCCGCTCGGAAGCGGCCTGCTCGACGACCGCGCGCAGACCGGGGGGGACCGTCGTCGCCCCCTGGACGGCGCTGCGGCCCGGCAGGTGCTGGCCCGGCCCGGCCAGCATCTCCCACAGCACGCAGCCGAGCGAGTAGACGTCGCCGAGCTTGGTCTCCTCGTGGCGGCGGCGCTCGGGAGCCATGTACCAGTCGGTGCCGAGCACGCGCGAGCCGGTCATGACGTCCTCGCCGCCGGCGCGGACGAGGCCGAAGTCGGCGAGGAAGATACGGCTCGTCGACTCCTCGACGAGGATATTGGCCGGCTTGATGTCGCGGTGCAGCAGGCCGCGATCGTGAGCAGCGTCGAGCGCCGAGGCGACCTGCTCGATGACCTGCACCGCGCGCCGGGGCTCCATCGCGCCGCGCGCCCGCAGCAGGTCGCGCAGGTTCTGCTCGACGTAGCGCATCACGATGTAGAGCCCGTGCTCGTCCTCACCGAAGTCGTAGACGGGGATGACGTTCTCGTGGTCGATCTCCGACGCCGCCCGCGCCTCGCCCTCGAAGCGCCGCTGGAACTCGGGATCGGCGGCGAGGTTGGGCGACATGACCTTCAGCGCGACGGTCTTGGCGAGCTTGAGATGGGTTGCCCGATAGACGACCGCCATGCCGCCGCTGCCCGCCTCGGCCTCGATCTGGTAGCGGTCGTCGATCACCGAGCCGACGGTGATCGGATCGGGCGCCCGGGCGCCCCGGCCCGAGCCGGTGCTCCGCCGGCCCGAGGCGCCGAGCGCGGCGTGTCCGAGCTCGCCGGCGGACTCGTAGCGGTCCGCAGGATCCTCTGCCATCGCGCGCGAGATGACGAGGTCGAACGCGGTCGGAACTCCCGGCGTGACCTCGGAGACCATCGGCGGCGACTCGCCTATCTTGGCCACGAGCCGAGCCAGGTCCCCGTCCCGGGGATAGGGCACCTGCCCGGTCAGGGCCACGAATAGCGTGGCGCCGAGCGCGTAGACGTCGGCGCGCAGGTCGACGGGGCGCGTTCCCGCCTGCTCGGGCGCCATGTAGTCGATCGTGCCGACCATCAGGCCGATCCCGGTCAGCGCCGACTGGGAGGAGACGCGCTTGGCCAGGCCGAAGTCGGTCAGATAGGCGTGGAGGCGGCCCGCGTGGGAGGCGATCAGGATGTTCGCCGGCTTGACGTCGCGATGGACGAGGCCCTGGCCGTGGGCGGCATCGAGCGCCGAGGCGACCTGAGCGGTCAGCTCGGCGGCCATCCGCGGGTCGAGATGGCCGCGCTCCTTGATCATCCGCTCGAGCGTCGTGCCCTCGACGTAGCGCATCGCGATGAACAGCTCGCCCCCGGGGCCCTCGCCGGAGTCGTACAGGGTGACGACGTTGGGGTGCTCGATGCTCGCCGCCAGTTCGGTCTCGCGCGCGAAGCGATCGCGAAACGACTTGTCGCGAACGAACTCCTCAGAGATGACCTTGACCGCCTCGACGCGCTTGAGTCGAAGGTTCCAGGCGCGATAGACGATGCCCATCCCGCCCTCGCCGGCGATCGCGTCGATGCGGCGATCCGCGACGACCGCGCCGAGCTCGAACCTGGCGCTGCGCCGGGGCACGACTCAAACGGGCTCGATACCCGCCGCCCGACGGATCGTGGCCACGTACGCGATGGCCGACCCCGGGCGCTCCGTCGGCTCCTTGGCCATGCCCGCCAGCACGGCGACGCTGACCTCCGGCGGCGCGTCGGCGAGGCTCGGGGGAATGCCGGTCAGCTGACTCCACAGGACCTGCATCCCCCGCTGGTCCGCGAATGGAGACCCGCCCGACAGGCACTCGTACAGCAGGCAGGCCAGCGAGTAGACGTCGGTCGCGCTGGTCACCTCCTCGCCGCGAATCTGCTCTGGAGCCATGTAGTGCGGCGATCCGAGGGTCTGGCCCACCCGGGTCAGCACCGTCCCCTTCGCGTCGCGGACGAGCCCGAAGTCGGCCAGCGATGCCCGCCCCGCGGCGTCGAAGAGCACATTCCCGGGCTTGACATCGCGGTGCACGATGCCGGCCGCGCCGAGCGCGGCCAAGCCATCGGCAAGCCGGTCGGCGACCCGCAGCGTCTCGTCGAGCGCAAGTCGACGGTCGCGCTCCAGCCGGGCCTCCAGCGAGCCGCCGGACATGAATTCCTGAACGAGATATGGCGTGCCCTCGTGCTCGCCGGAGTCGAGCACCCCGACGAGGGCGGAACTGCGGATCTCGCGGGCAACGCGCGCCTCGCGCTCGAAACGACGACGGAACACCTTGTCGCGGGCGAGCTTGGAGCGCACCACCTTCACCGCGACCGGCTGACCCGAAGGGTCGGCACCCCGATAGACACGAGCCATTCCGCCTTCGCCGAGCAGGCACTCGATTCGGTACGCGCCGAGCTGCGCTCCGGTGAGCGATGGCGGTGCGCCGCTCACGATCGCCGGGACGTCGCCGCGTCACGAGGCATCGCCGGATCGTATCGGCACGGTCGCGCTGACCGAGGCGATGGGAGCCGGTCTTGCCGCGCCCCGCGGGTCCTGCGTAGACTGCTCGCGTGCCGAGCCTCATCGCGAATCGCGGACCTCTCGCCGGACAGCACGTGGAGGTCGAATTCGAGCTGATCGTCGGGCGCGTCGAGGGCGATCTGGTGATCCCCGACCCCAAGCTGTCGCGCCGCCATGCCGCGTTTCGCGTCGTCGACGGGGTCCTTGAGGTCAAGGACCTCGACTCCACGAACGGCACGTTCGTCGACGAGATCCGCATCACGCAGGTCACCCAGCTAGGCGATGGCGACGAGGTGCGCCTCGGTGAATCGCGGTTCACCGTTCGCGCTCCGGTGCCGGCGGCGGGGCGTGGCGACGTGACGGTCCCCGATGGTCAGCTGACCGTCACCGAGCTCGCGCGAGGCGACGACGCGACGGAGCTCGGCAGCGCCGCCGCAGTCGAGCCGGCGCCGCCGGCCGCTCCGGCGGCGCCCGCGCTGCCGGCCGCGACGGAGCAACCTCCGGGGGCTCCGGCTCCGGCTCCGGCAAGTGCGCCGCCCACCCCCGCGCCCACCCCCGCGCCCACGGCCGCCGCCTCAGGATCACCGCAGAGATCGCGGGAGATCGGCGCCTTCGCCCCGCCCACCGTCCGGCGAGGCGGACTGGCCACCCGCTCCTGGGTGCCGGTCGGACTCTCCTACGGCAGCGCGATCCTGGTCGCGGTCGCTCTCGTCGTGTACTTCGCGGCTCGCTGACGGCGCGCCGTCAGTGGGTGGCGAAGTAGATGCTCAGGGTCAGCGCGACCAGGATCAGCAGCGCCAACGGCGCCAACCGCGCCCGCTGGCGCACCCGCACGTCGCGGTAGCGCTCGAGCTCCGGGCTGAGGGGCTGGTCGACAACCCCGGCGACGAGCGCCGGATCGACGTAGGCAGGCGCGGAGGCGGCGACTGCCAAGCCGGCCGGCACGGGGCGGACGGCGGACGGCTGCGCCGCGACCTCGGCGTCGCTGCGCACCTGGATCACGGTCACGCCCAACAGCAGCTCGTCCCCAGGGTCGAGCCGCGCGCGGCCTTGGACCTGATTGTGGTTGACGAACGTGCCGTTGGCCGAGCCGAGGTCCTCGACGACCAACGAGCCGTCGCGAGCGGGAGAGACACGCGCGTGGCGGCGCGACGCCTGGGTGTCCTCGAGCGAGAGCTGGGCGTGGGCCTCGCGCCCGATCAGCACCGGCCGGTCGACGGACAGCTGACGGCCCGCGCCCGGCCCCTCCACGATCTCCAGCGTCAGTGCGGTCATCGATCGGGAGCCTAATCGCGAACACGACGCGAGCGCAACGCCCGCCTGTGGCTCCGACCATTCGGAGAGCACCCTGCGGCAGTCAGCGAACCGCAGCAGACGGCTTCGCTTCGTCAAGGGCACCCCGCACGCGCGTCGAGGCGTGACGAAGATCGTCTTCACCATTGACTCGCCAGTGCCGCCGGACATCGTCAGGCCGGCTTGCGCGGCATCCTGACGGTCCGATCGAACGGCGCGCGATACGCGGATCCGGTCCTGACGCGGTTGACCCAGACCGACCCCCTCGCTAGATTTCTGTGCAAGACTCGAGCAGCACAGCGACGGGGGACCGGGCAGATGACGGGACGTGGCGGCCGCTGGTCGATGGACGACATCAATCGCGCCGGGCCGGCCTCGCGACGGTAGGACGTGTCCGCGACCCTCCCGTTCGGTCGGCGAGGAGATGGCGGGTACCGGCTTCGCCCGGTGAGCCCGGAGATGACGCTCATCCGCCAGCGCGGACGCGCGCTGGACGCGGCTCGCGAGCCGACCATCGGCGAATAGGCTGCGCCACGTCATGACCGCCGCCTATCCCCGAGACTCGGTTCTCGCCGTCATCGGGGACGGGCTCGGATCGCTCCTCGTGCACGCCACGGCGCGCTATCTGGGCTTCGACAACCGCCAGATCACGGTCTTCGGGCCGAGCGTCAATCCCGTCGGCACCTATCAGCAGTTCGCTCACAACCTGGGTCAGACGGTGCTGCGCTCGGAGTCCGAGTCGCACTTCCTCGCGCCCGACTGGCCGACGTTCGCACAGATCGACGCGTGGTCACGGCGCTCACCGGCGCCGCTGTGGCGCTCGACGCGGCGCAAGTACAACCCGGGCGTCCCCGAGATCCTCACCGAGGCGACGGTGGTGCAGAAGCGCATGGGCTGGGAGGAGTCTCGGGTGCCGTTGCGCGTCGGTTGGCTGCAGCGCGAGATGGAGCCGATGCCGCACTTCGTGCTCTACGACGAGGACGCCAACTTCGTGGGTCGTTCGAAGCACGTGATGCTCGCTCCTGGCCACGGACCGCTCTCCTTCCCGCCGGTGCTCGCCAAGGCCCGCACCGACCCCTCGTTGGCCGAGCGCATCGTGCAGGCCTATGAGCCCAAGCGCTACGTCCCCGGCGGGCGCTACATCGTGCTCGGAGCGGGGATCGCCTCGGTCAACGAGTGGGCCAACATCCTCGACGTCGGCGGCTCTGCGCTCGCGCTGACCCGCAACCCGCAGCCCGAGACCCAGGATCTCAACGTGCCGCGCTGCCTGTTCGAGTCGCTGGGCATCGACGCCTACGTCGCTTTGCCATTCGAGCAGCGGGTCCGCTTTCTCGGCGAGGTGCTGAAGGGAACCCGTCCGGACCGCCGTCAGTGGCTTGAGCGCATTGAGCGCGGGCAGCGCGAGGGGCGCTTCGCCGCCGCGGTCGGCGACATCGCCGAGATCGAGGCCGGTGCGGCTGGCCTGCACGTGCGCATCGATGGCAAGAGCACCGACATCGGCTGGCTCGACGTAACCGGCATCGTCGCCGGCACCGGCTTTAACAAGTCGGTCCTGACGATCCCGCTGCTGCGAAGGATCGTCGAGTTCTACGACCTACCCGTCGACAACGGGCGGCTGAAGCTGCAGACCAATTGCGGCGTTCCGGGCCTGGACCGGCCCGAGTCTCGCCTGTGCTGCATGGGCCTGATCGCCAACAACGTGATCCCGCACGGGGACACCATCGCGGGGCTGAAGTTCATCGCGCGGCGCTTCGTCTCCGACGTGGCTCGCGCCGAGCGCCTCAGACGCCGCTCGTTCCCGCGGCGGCTCAGCCTCCAGCTCTCGATGGGCCGCGATGTCGCTCGCGCCCTACGCTCGGTGCCGACCACGGAGCAGCTGGCCTAGCCATGTGCCCGACCTCGCTCGGACGCGTGCAGACCCGGTGGGCGATCCTGATCGCCCCCGCGGTGATCGCGGCAATCGTCTCGGCGATCACCGGCAACGCCGGCTGGATCGTGCTCATCGGGGTGTACTTCGTGCTCGGCGTCGCGCTGGACTCCGGGTTCTACCCGCTGGTCATCCGCTGGCAGCCGCCGTGGCTGACGTTCGTGTTGGCAGGCGGCGAGTTCGTGCTCGTCTTCATCCTCGCCCACGTGCTGAAGCTGGGGCTGACCAACCTGGAGGCGATCGCGTTGTACTGGGGCGCCTGGGTGATGGCTATCTGGACCAAGGTGGCGCTCCTGCCGCTGCTGTCGCTGGGCTGGATCGAGAACGCGGGCGAGTTTCGACAGACGGGCTGGTCGGTCGCGCCCGAGTACATGCCGCTCGCCGTGACCGTGTTCGAGCCGCACATGGGCGCCGGCGAGGCACCGGCGCTCGTGCGCCAGTTCTCCTCCGTGCACGCCCTCCCCGACGAGTTGCGCAACCTCCCGAGCCCGTCGGCGATCCGGCCGTCGCCGCTGTCGCGGACCGGTTGACAGACGCGGGACGGGGGGGCGACCGTTGACGACGACCGGCGCCTCCCGAGGACCCGGCACACGGCTGCTCGCCTTCTATCTGCTGGCCGCCATCGTCACGGTCGTCGTCGTCGTGCTCGTCGTCGACGCGGGCAGCCGTGAGCATGCGCTGCCGCAGGTCGCTGGAGGCTACGACGCGGCCGCGTCAGACGCGTGTCTCGGGAGCGTGCCATCCCCGGCCGGTGGGGTGCGACTGCCGGCGACCGCACCGGCCCAGCCGGCCGCCACCGGACCCCGATTCAACCTGCTGCAGTCCGGCCAGTTCGTCGACGTGACCAACAATCAGGGGACGCTGTCCGGCACGCTGCGGCTGCACTCGAGCACGCTCGCCGACGGCGGTCTCCGCCTCGACGGCGATGTCAGCTGCGTCGGCGGAGGCACGGAGCGCCTGCGGGGCGTTATCGCGCCCGGTCCGTCGGCCACGCTCATCGGGACGCTCGGCGGGGTCAAGCTTGCCGCGACGCTCAAGCGCGATCCGCCGTCGCCCGGCACGGCGAATCCCCGGACGCCGGGTGCGATCAACGGCAACTACGCCCTGTCGCCGCGCTCGACGTGCTTCGGCGGCACCCTGCGGCTCAGCGGCTCAGGCTCGCGCTACGAGCTGCACGCCGGTGGCCACACACTTGGCGCGATCACCTACTCGACGAAGAACGGTGCCCTCTTCGGCGACGTCGGCTGCACGCACGGTGGCCATGTCCGGCTGACCGCGTCCGCCAACGACCAGCAGCTGCAGACCGTCAAGCTGATCCCGCTCGAAGTCGCCACCGCGGCCACCGGGCCCTCGGCGGCCGGCAGCAAGCCGGTGCTGACGACGCCGTCGGGCCTCGGCCCGGCGGGCGAGCAGTTCACCGCCACCGCGCAGCGCTCGGACTTCAACAAGCTCGTCGCCGCGTTCTTTCTCTCGGCGGTGATCGTGCTCGTCGTGGCGCGGCTGTTCGGGATCGCCGCCGCCAAGCTCGGCCAGTCGCGCGTCATGGGCGAGGTGATCGCCGGCCTGGTGCTCGGTCCGTCCGTGCTCGGCGCGATCTCCGCCAACCTGCAGGCGACGCTGTTCCCGACCGACGTGCTGCCCGCGCTGGGGGTGGCGGCCAACCTCGGTTTGATCTTCTACATGTTCCTCGTCGGTCTGGAGCTTGACCTCGCCCAGTTGCGCGGGCGCGCTTCGCAGGCGCTGACGATCTCCAATGCCTCGGTCGCGCTGCCGATGCTGCTCGGGATCGCGGTCGCCCTGCCGCTCTACAGGCTCGTCGGCCCGCACACGAAGTTCGTCTCCTTCGCGCTGTTCCTGGGCGTGTCGATGTCAGTCACCGCCTTCCCGGTGCTCGCTCGGATCCTCGCCGAGCGGCGGATGCTCAAGCGCCCGCTCGGCGCGCTGACGGTCGGCTGCGCCGCGATCGACGACGTGACCGCGTGGATCCTCGTCGCGCTCGCCACGACCATCGCCGCTTCGGGGACGTTTGGCGATGTGCTCAAGACCGTCGGCGAGGCCGCCGCGTTCACCCTCCTGATGGTGTTCGTGGTGCGGCGCATCCTCGCCCGGATGGCGACCGCGTTCGACGAGGTCGGCCGCATCCCGGCCGGCTGGTTCGCAGCCATCGTCTGCGGCGTGCTGTTGGCGGCCTACCTGACCGAGGAGATCAACATCGCGTTCATCTTCGGCGGCTTCATCATGGGCGCTGTCATGCCCCGGCACGCACGGCTGACCGAAGAGGTGACGCGCCGGATCGAGGACTTCGTTGTCACCCTCCTGCTGCCGCTGTTCTTCGTCTACACCGGGCTGAAGACGAACGTCGGCCTCCTCGACCGTCCGGAGCTGTGGCTGATCACGCTGCTGCTCGTCGCCGTCGCCGTCGTCGGCAAGCTCCTCGGAGCGGCGACCGCCGCGCGGGTGAGCGGCATGACCTGGCGCGAATCGGCGGTCGTCGGCAGCCTGATGAACACCCGCGGCCTGACGGAGCTGATCGCGCTCAACCTCGCGCTCAGCCTCGGAGCGATCTCCGACGCGCTCTTCGCCGCGCTCGTGATCATGGCGGTGGTCACGACGGTCATGGCGACGCCGCTGCTGCGGCTGCTCGATCCGCGTAACGAGTTCGGCTCCAGCGTCGAGGACGAGCTCGCCGCGGCGACCGCCGAGGCGCGTCTCGCCACCGCCCCGGAGCGATCGATCTTGGTCGCCCCGCAGACCGACGAGGCGCTGGGGCAGCTGATCGCCCTCGCCGAGCCGCTGGCTCGCTCCGAGCCCGCCCACGAGCTGCTGATCGCACGGGGGGTCACGCCGACGCGGGGTGCCGGATCGGGCGTCCGCGCCGGCCTGCAGTCCGAGAACCTCCGCCTCGAGCGCGCCTCCCGCGCGATCAACGACGCCCGCGCCCGGCTGGCCGCCGCGGGCGTGTCGGTCCGCGGGGTCGCCTTCGGCACTGTCAGCCTCGGCGGGGACCTCGCCCGGCTGGTCGAGCGCGAGACGGTCGACCTCGCTCTGATCGAGGGCCGGCGGCGGCTGGTCGGCGAGGGCGTCCCGCTCGGGGAGGTCAGGCTGCTGCTGGAGAAGGCGCCGTGCGACGTGGCGGTGCTGGTGGCGCGGGAGGCGACCCCGATCGCGCTCGGGCCGCAGGCGCCGGTGCTCGTGCCGTTCGGCGGCGCCGGCCACGACTGGGCCGCGCTGGAGCTCGGCTCGTGGCTGGCCGCCACCACCGGCGCCCCGCTCACGCTGCTCGGCGCCGGCGGCCGCAGCGACGAGTCCCGGTCGGTCACGCGGATGCTCGCCGATGCCGCGCTGCTCGTCCAGCAGACGACCAGCGTGGCGACCGAACCGCTCGTGGTCGCGGGCGGGCGCGACGGCATCATCGCCGCGGCCGCCGACGCCGGCCTGCTCGTGATCGGCATGTCTGAGCGCTGGCAGCACGAGGGGCTGGGCCCCACCCGCTCGGAGATCGCCAAGGCCGCGCCCGCGCCCGTGCTGTTCGTGCGCCGGGGGTCCCGGCCGGGGATCTTCGCCGCACGGGACAACGCGACCCAGTTCAAGTGGTCGCTGGCGGGCTCGCTTCCCGGGTCGGCGGCCTAGCCCGTCGAGCGGGCGACGTCGGCGACGAGCGCGTCGATCAGCCCCTCGATGTCGTGACGCTCGGCCTCGACGTCGGGCTCGCGCCCGTGCTCGCGCAGCGTGTCCGAGGTCACCGGGCCGATGCTCGCCAGCCGCGTCTGTGGGCCGGGCGTGCCCCCCGCCCCAAAGAAGAAGCGCACGGTCGAGGACGAGGTGAAGGTGACGTAGTCGGCGGCGGCCACGCCGGCGCGCGCGTCGGGATCCAACGGCTCGGCGACGGTCTCGTAGAGGGCGACGACGTCGACCTCGGCGCCGCGCTCGCGCAGCGCATCGGGGAGCACGTCGCGGGCCTCGGCGGCGCGAGCGACGAGCGCCCGGCGCACCGGGACATCGGCGAGCGCCTCGACAAGGCCCTCGGCGACGAAGCGCTCGGGGACGACGTCGGCGACGATCCCGTGGTCGCGCAGCGCCGCCGCGGTGCCGGGGCCGATCGCCGCCACCCGCGCGCCGGCGAGCGCGCGGGCGTCGCGGCCGGCCGCGGTGAGGCGCTCGAACAGGCAGCGTGCGCCGTTCGGGCTCGTCAGGCACACGAGGTCGTAGCGCTGCAGCTCGGGCGCCGGGCCGGGCAGCGGGGCGATCCGGATCGCGGGGGCCTGGACCGCCTGGGCGCCGAGCGCCACCAGCCGGGCGGCGAGGCCGCTCGCCTGGGCGCGGGCGCGGGTGACCGCGACCGTCACGCCGGACAGGGGGCGCGCCTGCAGCCACCCGAGCCGTCCTGAAAGCGCCGCCACCGGACCGAAGAGGGCGATCGCGGGCGCGCCGACCCCCTCGCGGGCGGCGACCGCCGCGATCGTCGCCGCGGTGCCGGTCGCCACCCGCTGGTCGGGCAGGGTCCCGCGCTCGATGAGCGCCGCGGGCTCGTCGGGCGAGCGGCCACCGTCGATCAGGCGCCGGGCGATCGCCTCGAGCTGGCGAACGCCCATGTAGACGACGAGGGTGCCCGGGAAGCGGGCGAGCGCGGTCCAGTCGAGCGCCGACTCGAGCTTGTCGGGGTTCTCGTGCCCGGTGACGAAGGCCACCGCGGAGGCGGCGTCGCGATGGGTGACCGGGATCCCGGCGTAGGCCGGCGCGGCGATGCCGGCGGTGACCCCCGGGACGACCTCGAACGCGATCCCGGCGTCGCGCAGCAGCTCGGCCTCCTCGCCGCCGCGACCGAAGACGAAGGGATCGCCGCCCTTGAGCCGGACGACCTCGAGCCCGGCGCGGCCGCGCGCGAGCAGGAGCTCGCCGATGTCCTCCTGGGAGACCGACGGCCCGCCGCCCCCCTTGCCCACGTAGCGCAGCTCGGCGTCGGGCCGCGCCCCGTGCAGCGCGCCGGACGGGATCAGCCGGTCGTGGACGATGACGTCGGCGGCGGCGATCAGCTCAAGCGCCCGCGCGGTCAGCAGTCCCGGATCCCCCGGCCCGGCGCCGACGAGGTAGACGGTCACGTGGCGAGCACCGCCTCGGCGCGCGCGAGCAGGTCGGCGGCGCCCGCGGCGATCATCCGCTCCGCGCAGCGGGGGCCGACCGCGGCGGCGGCGCCGGTCACCTGATCGCTCAGCCACGCCGAGCCGTCGGGGAGCCCGACCCACGCCGACAGCCGCAGCGACCCGTCGTCCAGCTGCACCGCGTGGGCGCCGACCGGCGTGTGGCACGAGGCGCCGAGCGCGTGGACGAGCGCGCGCTCGGCGGCGACGGACGCGGATGCGTCGCGATCGTCGACCCGCTCGGCGGCGACGCGCGCAGCCTCGCTGCCGCGCAGCGCCTCGAGCGCGAGCGCGCCCTGGCCGGCCGCGGGAACGAACTCGTCGATCGGGCCGCCCGCCTCGTCGGCGCGCCCGAGGCGCTGCAGGCCCGCGAGGGCGAGCACGAGCGCGTCGACCTGGCCCTCGGCGAGCTTGCGCAGGCGAGTGTCGACGTTGCCGCGCAGCTCGAGCACGCGCAGGTCCTCGCGCGCCGCGCGCAGCTGGGCGGCGCGGCGCACGCTCGAGGTCCCGACCCGGGCCCCGGCGGGCAGCGAAGCCAGCCCGTCGGCGCCGCAGACCGCGTCGCGGGCGTCGGCGCGCGGCGGCACCGCCACGAGCGCGAGCTCGTCGCCGAGCTCGGTGGGGACGTCCTTGGCCGAGTGCACGGCGACGTCGATGCGCCCGTCGAGGAGCGCCCGCTCGAGCTCGGAGACCCAGCGCGACTTGTCCCGTACGGCCGCGCCGCGGTCGCCGAGGGTCGTGATCTCGACGATCTCGATGGAATCGATGCCCGCCGCCAGCAGCCGCTCGGCGACCCAGCGGGCCTGGGCGAGCGCCAGCGCCGACGCGCGAGTGCCGATGCGCACCGGCGGGGCCTCTAGTCCTCGCGCACCAGCTCGTCCTCGCGCACCAGCTCGTCCTCGCGCACCAGCTAGGCGCTGCGGCGCGACTCGCCGGGCAGCGGATGCACCTGCGCGAGGCCCACGTCCGCCGGCTCGGGCATCCCGGGGATCGCGTCCAGGTGACCCGCGTCGGCGGTCAGGCCGAACAGCTCGCGCACGAGCGCCATCCGGGCGTGGACGCGCGCGTCGCGCATCTCCTTCATCCGCAGCGTCGGCTCGTGCAGCAGCCGGTTGACGAGCGCGCGGGCGATCGCGTCGACCCGCTCGCGGTCGCGCGCCGAGGCCGACTCCCATTTACCGGCGTTCTCGGCGACGACCTGCTCGGCGATGCCCGTCGCGTGGGCGCGGAGCGCCGACAGCGTCGGCAGCACCTCGAGCGAGCCGAGCCAGTTGGCGAAGTCCTGGATCTCCTGCTCGATGATCCCCTCCGCCCGGCGCGCCTCCGCCTGGCGGCCGCGGCGGTTGCGGTCGGCGGCCGCCTGCAGGTCGTCGATGTCGTAGAGCGCGACCCCATCCAGGCCGGCGCAGGCGGCATCGATGTCCCGCGGCACGGCGAGGTCGATGAGCATGAGCGCCCGGCCGTCGCGCGCCGCCATCACGGTTTCCAGCTCGCGCACCTCGAGCAGCAGGTGCGGGGAGGCGGTGGCGGCAACGACGATGTCGGCGGTCGTCAGCGCCTCGGGCAGCTCGTCGAAGCTGACGCTTGAGCCGTGGTAGCGCCGGGCGAGGCTGAGCGCGCGATCGCGGCGGCGGGTGGCGACGAACCTCGCGTGGGCGCCGCTGTCAGCGAGGGCCCGCGCGGCCAGCTCGCTCGTCTCCCCCGTCCCGACGATGACGACCTCGCGGCCGTGCAGGTCGCCGACGCGCTCACGGGCCAGGGCGACCGCCACCGCCGGGAGGCTGAGCTGCCGCTCGCCGATCGCGGTTTCGGTGCGGACGCGCTTGCCGGTGGCCAGCGCCGCCCGGAACAGGCGGTTGGTCAGCGGGCCGACGGTCTCCATCTCGAGCGCCGCCTCGTAGGCGCGCTTGACCTGCCCCTGGATCTCCGCCTCGCCCAGGATCATCGAGTCCAGGCCCGCGACGACGCGGTACAGGTGACGCGCGGCGTCGCAGTTGCGGTGCGAGTAGATCGCCGAGGCGAGCGCGGTGGGCCGGATCCCCGCCTGGCGCGCGAGCATCGCCAGCAGCGCGCTCTCGGCCTCGACGGGATCGTCGACCACGAGGTAGAGCTCGGTCCGGTTGCAGGTCGAGACCGCGACGACCTCGTGGACGTCCGCCGAGCCGCGCAGCTCGCGTGCGAACTCGGCCCGGCCGGACTCGGGCAGCGCGAGCCGCTCGCGGACCTCGACGGGCGCGGTCTTGTGCGAGATGCCGAGCGCCAGCAGCTCGCTCACGCCGGCCCCCGCTCGCCCGTGGCCGTCCCGCCCGCTCGCCACCCGGGCTCGCCCGATCGGGCGGCGGCGACGTCATCCCGCTGGCTCGCCACAACCGGGGGCCGCGGGCCTCGTCCGCCTGCCGGCGTCTCCTCACGCGCCTCGTCGGCGCGCGCGGTCTCGACGGCGCGCGCGGCCTCGACATCGCGGCGCAGCTGCGCGAGCTCTGACTCCAGGCGCTGGGCGCGGGCGGCCATGATCGCCACATAGACGAGGATCAGCGCCACGAACACGATGTACGCGGCGACGACGAACTTCCCGGCCTTGCCGAGCGGCAGCGCGGGGGCGATCGCGTACAGGCCGGTCACGAGGGGGCGGCGCTGCGCCCCGCGGGTGCCAGCGCGTCGTCGCCGAGCAGCGTCCGGCGCAGCCGCCGCACCTGGGAGCGGGCGTTCTTGGAGGCCATCTCGTACTTCCACAGGGTGGCGAAGAGCATCGCGATCCCGATCAGCGAGACGAGGAAGGTGAGCATCATCGAGCCGGGCAGGTTGCCGCCGGTGAGGGTCAGCACGCGGGGGTGGACGTACTGCTGGGCGAGGCGGACCGCGATGAAGTTCAGCGGCACGAACGCGCCGGCGACGATCGCGAACACGCTCGCGTAGCGCGACTGGCGCTCGGGGTCCTCGATCGAGAAGCGCAGCGGCTGATAGGTGCAGAACAGGAGCACGACGATGAGGAAGGACACAAGCGTCGGCTCGCTCCACACCCACCAGTGGCCCCACGAGGCCTTGGCCCAGATCGAGCCGGTGACGAGCGCGCCGATGCCGAAGATGAGCGACAGGTGGATCGCCACGTAGGAGCGCATGTCCCACCGTCGATCCCCGGTGAGCAGGTACCCGACGGCCATCAGCCCGCCGAACACGAAGCCGAGCAGCGACACGATCGCCAGCGGCACGTGGATGTAGAAGATCTTCTGGATGAACCCCTGATCGGCGTCGAGCGGCGCGTAGTAGAAGACCATCGTCAGGGCGGCGGCGATGACGACGAGGGTGGCGATCGAGAGGCCGCGGAGCCCCGTGCCATAGGTGGTGGAGCGGGAGGGCATTGGCTAATCCTCCAGGAGGAAGTCGAACACCGCGTAGGCGAGCAGTGCGAACACCAGATCATAGAGAGCCAGAACCGCCAGCCATTTGCCTGGTGGGGCCCCCGCCGCGTGGGTGAAGCGCAGGAGCGGCCCGGCCGCGCGGGCGGTCGCGATCAACGCGGGCAGCAGCAGCGGCAGGCCGATGACGGGCCCGATCAGGTCGCGGGCCCGGGTGTGGATCGCGATCGCCGAGACGAGCGTGCCGATGACCGCGATCGCGAGGTCGGCGAGCGCCAGCACCGCGATCAGTCCCGGCAGCGGCGGCGCCAGCGATGGTCCGAGCAGGAACAGCCCGAACGCCGGCACCGCGACGACCTCGAGCGCGGCGAGGAAGATGAACAGGCCGGCCGCCTTGGCCAGCAGCATCGCCGAGCGGTCGACCGGCGCCAGCAGGAACGCGTCGAAGCCGCCCTGCTCGCGCTCGGCGACGAACAGCCGGTTGACCCCGAGCATGGCGGCGAACAGGAGCGTCGCGACGAGCACGCCGGCGGCCTCCTGGCCGGCGATCGTGTCCCGGTCCAGGCCGAAATGAAAGACGATGAAGGTGACCAGGGCGAGGAGCACCATCGCCGGGACGGTCTCCAGCGTGCGCAGCTCGAGGCGCAGGTCCTTGCGCAGGAGGACGAGCGCCGTCCTCACGCGTACAGCTCCCGCAGCGCGTCGTCGTGCAGGCCCTCGGGCGCGCCGGCGAAGGCGACCCGCCCGTCGCGCAGCGCGAGCACGAGATCGGCTTCGGCGAGCGCGGCGCGGGGATCGTGGCTGGTCAGCACCCGGGTGCGCCCGGCCGGGCGCCCGATCAGCGGCTCGACGAGCGCGGAGGCCGCGGGGTCGAGATTGGCCCGGGCCTCGTCGAGGAGCAGCAGGGGCGGGTCGTGCAGGACGGCGCGACACACCGCAAGGCGCTGGACCATGCCGCGCGAGAGCAGGCGCACCGGATCGTCGGCGCGCCGCTCCATCGCCACCGCCTCGAGCACCTCGTCGACGCGGCGCTCGGCGACGCGGTGCAGCGCCGCGTGATAGCGGAGGTTCTCGCGGCCGGTCAGCTCGCTGTAGAGCAGCGGCTCATGGGCGAGCAGCCCGAGCCGGGCGCGGACCGCGAAGGCGCGGCGGGGCAACGGCTCGCCGAACACCCGCACCTCCCCGGCGTGCGGGCGCAGCAGCGCCGCGAGGATCCGCAGCAAGGTCGACTTGCCGGCGCCGTTGCGTCCCAGCACCGCCACCGACGCGCCCGCGGGGAGGACGAGCGAGACGTCGCGCAGCGCGGTCCGCTCGCCGAAGTAGCGCGCGAGGCCGCGCAGCTCGACGGCCGGCGTGTCCATGGGCACTAGTGCCCGGGCGTCGGCTCGCCGCGTGGACGCTGGAGCGTCTCGACCACATGCTGCAGCGTTGGCGCGATCACCGGAAAGAGCTCGCCGATCGCCTTCGGGTTGCCCGGGAAGTTGACGATCAGGGTCCGCCCGGCGATGCCCGACGCGCCGCGGGTGAGGATCCCCATCGGCGTGTGCCGCGCCGCCTCGGCGCGCATCGCCTCCGCGAAGCCGGGCGCGTCGCGGTCGATCACCGCCTGGGTCGCCTCCGGGGTCAGGTCGTCGTCGGTCAGCCCCGTGCCTCCGGTGGTGAAGATGAGGTCGGCCCCCTCGGCGACCTGGCGGCGCAGCCACGCCTCGATCGCGGCGCGGTCGTCGGCCACGACGTCCCAGGCGACCACGTCGGCGCCGGCCGCGCGCGCGTGCTGCGCGAGCGCGGCGCCCGAGCGGTCCTCGGTGTCGCCCGCGGCCACCGAGCTCGACACGGTCAGAATCGCGGTTCGCATCTCCCGCGAGCATATGGCCTCGGTCAGCCGGTCGGCGTGCTCCCGGGACCCGCAGGCCGCGCCGGATGGCCGAGCCGAGGACCCAACGCGATCAGTCGGCGGCGCGCTCCCAATGCCCCGATCTCCCCCCGGACTTCTCCAGCAGCGCCGTCTGGACGATCTCGGCGCCGCGCTGCACGCCCTTGACCATGTCGTAGACGGTCAGCGCGGCGACCGAGACGGCCATCAGCGCCTCCATCTCCACGCCCGTGGGCCCGGTCGTCCGCGTCTCGGCGGTCAGCACGATCTCGCCGCGCTCGGCGTCGATCTCGCCCTCGACGCCGACGTAGGAGAGCGGGAGCGGGTGGCAGAGGGGGATGAGCTCGGCGGTCCGCTTGGCCGCCTGGATGCCCGCGATGCGCGCGACCCCGAGGACGTCGCCCTTCGGCGCGTCGCCGCGCTGGACGAGCGCGGCGGTGTCCGGGGTGACTCGGAGGACCGCGCGGGCGCGCGCTTGGCGCTCGGTCGCCGGCTTGTCGCCGACGTCGACCATCCGGGCGTTGCCGGCGGCGTCGAGGTGCGTGAGCCGCGACGACGTCACGCGGGTAGCCGCTGCGCGGCCTCGATGAGGTCCGCGACGGCGCCGGTGTCGCCCGCGCGCAGGAGCTCGATCGGGTCGGGATCGCCGTTGACGATGCCCTCGAAGAACTCCTTGCGGTCCTGGTAGGTGGGCAGCGTCGCCTTGGCCCAGCCGCGCGCGTCGTTGAGCAGGACGGCGAGGGTCGCGTAGGGCTCGCCGAACAGCTCGGCGATCTCGCGCTTCATCCGCTTGGCGAGCGCCGGGGAGGCGCCGGCGGTCGAGATCGCCACCGCAAGCGGGCCGGTGCGCACGATCGCCGGGAGGATGAAGTTGCACAGCGGCGGCACGTCGACGACGTTGACGAGCAT
>Ga0213875_10000593_pt1 | contig 29253 bp, 26 predicted proteins | sample BarmaccomBMRX_R8_FD_160105 | JGI IMG/M metagenome (GOLD analysis project Ga0213875, IMG submission 160105) | Root-associated microbial communities from Barbacenia macrantha in rupestrian grasslands, the National Park of Serra do Cipo, Brazil - RX_R8 | ecosystem: Host-associated > Plants > Roots... | reverse complement strand
GGCGTCGCCCCCGATCTCGCCGATCATCACGATCGCGTCGGTCTCTGGGTCCTCCTGGAAGGCCTGCAGGCAGTCGATGTGGGTGGTGCCGATGATCGGGTCACCGCCGATGCCGACCGCGGTCGAGAAGCCGATGTCGCGCAGCTCGTACATCATCTGGTAGGTCAGCGTGCCGGACTTGGAGACCAGCCCGATGCGGCCCTCGGAGGTGATGTCGGCCGGGATGATGCCCGCGTTCGACTTGCCCGGCGAGGCGATGCCGGGGCAGTTGGGGCCGACGATCCGGGTGGCGTTGCCCTGGGCGACGGCGTAGGCCCAGAACTCGGCCGAGTCGTGCACCGGGATGCCCTCGGTGATGACGATGGCGAGCGGGATGCGGGCGTCGATCGCCTCGATCACCGCGTCCTTGGTGCGCTCGGCGGGGACGAAGATCACCGACACGTCGGCCCCGGTCGCGGCCATCGTGTCCGCCACCGTGCCGAACACCGGGACGTCGGTCCCGCCCAGCTCGACCGTCTGGCCGGCCTTGCGCGGGTTCGTGCCGCCGACGACCTTGGTCCCGGCCGCCAGCATGCGGGCGCCGTGCTTGCGGCCCTCGGAGCCGGTGATGCCCTGGATCAGCACCCGGCTGTCGCCGGTGAGGAAGATCGCCATATCATGCTCCGTTCGCGGAGTTCGCGGAGGCCAGCTCGGCGGCCCGCCGGGCGGCATCGTCCATGGTCGCTACCTGCTCGACCACGCCGATCCCGGCTTCGTCGAGGATCCGGCGGCCCTCGGCCGCGTTGTTGCCGTCCAGCCGGACCACGATCGGGTGGCTGACCTTCTCGCCGCGCTCGCCGAGCATGCCGATCGCGGACACGATCCCGTTGGCGACCGCGTCGCAGGCGGTGATGCCGCCGAACACGTTCACGAACACGCTGCGCACGGACGGGTCGGACAGCACGATCTCCAGGCCGTTGGCCATCACCTCGGCCGAGGCGCCGCCGCCGATGTCGAGGAAGTTGGCCGGGCGCATGCCGCCGTACTGCTCGCCCGCGTAGGCCACCACGTCGAGGGTGGACATGACCAGGCCGGCCCCGTTGCCGATGATGCCGACCTCACCCTCGAGCTTGACGTAGTTGAGGTGCTTGGCCTTGGCCTGGGCCTCGAGCGGGTCGGTGCTGCTGTCGTCGGCGAACTTGTCGTAGTTCTCCTGCTGGCGGAAGGCGGCGTTGTCGTCCAGCGAGACCTTGCCGTCGAGCGCCAGCACCCGGCCGTCGGCCGACAGGATCATCGGGTTGACCTCGACCAGCAGCGCGTCCTCGTCGGTGAACACCGACCACAGCCGCTCGGCCAGCTGGGCGGCGCCGGTCACCGCCTCGGCCGGCAGCCGGCCGGCGTTGACGATCTCGGTCGCCTTGTCGTGGTCGACCCCGGTCAGCGCGGACACCGGGATCCGGGCCACCGCCTCGGGGCTGGTGTGCGCGACCTCTTCGATCTCCATGCCGCCCTGGACCGAGCAGATCGACAGGAAGGTGCGGCCGGCCCGGTCGAGCAGGAACGACAGGTAGAACTCCTGGGCGATGTCGCTGGCCTCTTCGACCAGCACCTTGTGCACGGTGTGGCCCTTGATGTCCATGCCGAGGATCTGCTGGGCGATCTCGTAGGCGGCCTCGGGGCCGTCGGCCAGCTTGACCCCGCCCGCCTTGCCGCGGCCGCCCACCTTGACCTGGGCCTTGACCACGACCTTGGGCTTACCGGCGGCGGCGAACTCGGCCGCGATTTCGCGTGCTTCTTCGGGGGTGTAGGCGACCTTCCCGCTCGGTACGGGAACGCCGTATTCAGCGAAGAGCTCCTTCGCCTGATGCTCGAACAGGTCCACGTCTGACCGTCCTCGGTCTTTCGCTCGGTATCCGCGCGGGCACCATCCGCGGACCCGCCTCGGCCAGCCTAGTCCCGAACGCCTTTGGCCGTGGGGCCAGCCAGGCTGGTTGTGAGCTGGCTCTCAGGTGGCGGCGGCCAGCCCGGCGAATCGGTCCGGCGATCAGAGCTTCTCGATCGGGGCGTAGCGCAGCACCAGGTGCTTGACCCCGTACTCAGCCCCGAAATCGATCTTGGCCTCCGCCCGGTCCCCGACCCCGTCGACCGACACCACCGTGCCCAGCCCGAACTTGTCGTGGGTGACCATGTCGCCCGGGGACAGCGCGGGCACGTTGCGGTTGCCGGGCGAGGCCACCCCCGGCCGCTGGGCGGCCCGCTCCATGGCCGGCGGGGTGGCGGTGCGCTCGTCGCGGCGCCACTCCAGCAGCTGCTCGGGGATCTCGCCCAGGAACCGGGACTGGCGGTGGAAGGACGGCTTGCCCCACCACATCCGGGCGATGGCGCGGGTCAGGTAGAGCCGCCGCATGGCCCGGGTGATGCCGACGTAGGCCAGCCGCCGCTCCTCCTCCAGCTCCTTCTCGTCGGTGGCCGACCGCTGGTGGGGGAACACGTCCTCTTCCATGCCGGTCAGGAACACGACCGGGAACTCCAGGCCCTTGGCGGTGTGCAGGGTCATCAGCGTGACCAGACCGCCCCGCTGCTCACCGTCGGGGATCTGGTCGGCGTCGGCCACCAGCGACACCTGCTCGAGGAAGTCGGTCAGCGACCCCTCCTCGGGGTGGGCCCCGTCGTACTCGCGGGCGACCGAGACCAGCTCGGCCAGGTTTTCGATCCGGCTGGCGTCCTGCAGGTCGGTCGACTCCTCGAGCGCGGTCTGGTAGCCGCTGCGATCGAGCACGGCCTCGGCCACCTCGGCCACCGGGGCGTCGGCGGCCAGCTCCCGCAGGCCGTCGATGAGACTGTTGAACCGGCCGATGGCCTGGGCCGACCGGCTGGCCAGGCCGGGCACGTCGTCCGGGCGGCGCAGCGCCTCGGCGAACGTGATCCGGTCGCGGGCGGCCAGCGCGGCCACGTAGTCCTCGGCCCGGTCGCCGATGCCGCGCTTGGGCACGTTGAGGATGCGGCGCAGCGACACCTCGTCGGCCGGGTTGGCGATCAGCCGCAGGTAGGCGAGCAGGTCACGGACCTCGCGGCGCTCGTAGAAGCGGACCCCGCCGATGACCTTGTAGGGCAGCCCGACCCGGATGAACACTTCCTCGAAGACCCGGGACTGAGCGTTGGTCCGGTAGAAGACGGCCACGTCGCCGGGGGTGGCCTCGCCCGCGTCGGTGAGCCGGTCCACCTCCTCGGCCACGAACGCGGCCTCGTCGTGCTCGCTGTCGGCCACGTACCCGGTGATCAGCGGGCCGGCCCCCTGATCGGACCACAGGTTCTTGGGCTTGCGGCTGGCGTTGCGGGAGACCACCGCGTTGGCGGCCGACAGGATGTTCTGGGTCGAGCGGTAGTTCTGCTCGAGCACGATGACCCGGGCGTCCGGGAAGTCCTGCTCGAACTCGACGATGTTGCGGATGGTGGCGCCCCGGAAGGCGTAGATCGACTGGTCGGCGTCGCCGACCACGCACAGCTCCGACTTGTCCTGCTCGTGCGCCCCGACCAGCTCGCGGACCAGGATGTACTGGGCGTGGTTGGTGTCCTGGTACTCATCCACCATCACGTGCCGGAACCGGCGCCGGTACTCGGCCGCCACGTCGGGGAACAGCTGGAACAGCACGACCGTGTTCATGATGAGGTCGTCGAAGTCCATCGCCCCGGCCTCGGTCAGCCGCCGCTGGTACTCCGCGTAGGCCTCGGCCAGCGCCTTCTCCCGGTGGGTCTTGGCCTCGGACGCGAACGTCTCGTAGTCGGTCAGCTCGTTCTTGAGGTTGGAGACCTGGCCGTGCAGCGCCTTGGGCGGGAACTGGCGCCCGTCGAGCTCCAGCTCCCGGCAGACCAGGGCCATCAGCCGCTGTGAGTCGGCCTGGTCATAAATGGTGAACGAGGATGGATAACCGAGCCGCTTGGCCTCCCGCCGCAAAATGCGGACGCAGGCGGAATGGAACGTCATCACCCACATCGCCCGCGCCCGGTTACCGACCAGCTGGGCGACCCGGGTGGCCATCTCCCCGGCCGCCTTGTTGGTGAACGTGATGGCCAGGATCTCGCTCGGCAGCACGTCCCGCTCGGCCAGCAGATAGGCGATCCGGTGGGTCAGCACCCGGGTCTTGCCCGAGCCCGCCCCCGCCACGATCAGCAGCGGGCTACCGGCGTGGATGACGGCCGCCCGCTGTTGCGGATTGAGCCCGTCGAGGAGAGATTCAGCAGCGGTAGCGGTCACCTGTCCAGGTTAGGCGCTGCCCCCGACATCCGCCCGCAACGCGGCTAATGCCGAACCGGCTGCCGCTGCTTTGCGGGGGCGGTGACTACTGCTGCGAGCCGACTCGATACTCTTGGTTCCTTTTACCCGTAATGCCTTAATTATTTGTGAATACGTGTACGGGTATCAGCCCATTTCGATACTTTAAGCGGGCCACCCGGTGACGCGGGTCCTGCCCCTGCTGGCGGCACCGGAGGCTTGAACGTACGCCTCTTCGCCAAGGGTAAGGATGCCTGACACCACCGGTATGGGCGCTGATGGACGGCGTGGTCCTTCCATACGCCGTCCCCTTTACTTGCTCGTCGCCGTCCCGCTGCTGACGGTGATCGGGTTGTACGGCTTTGTGCTGTACACCACCGTCGGGGACGCCATCAACCTGGACCGGGCCCCGGCGCTGATCAACGCCACCTCGGTGCCGGCCGCGCAGTTCAACATCAACATCCAGAACGAGCGCAAGGCGTCGATGGTCTTCCTGGCTGCCCCGACCGCGGCCAACCGGGCCCAGCTGCAGGCCGCCCAGCAAGCCACGACCGCGGCCTTCCCGTCGTTCCAGGCCAAGATGACCGGGGCGGCGACCAAGAACGCGGCGACCTCGGCCGAGCTGGCCGTCATCCATTCGATGCTGAGCAGCATCCAGGGCCTGGCCCAGGTGCGCACGGCCGTCCTGGGTGAGGCGATCAGCCCGACCGACGTGTTCGGGGCGTACAGCAACGTCCTCAGCCAGGAAGTCCAGCTGTTCGTCAAGGAGAACGCCAGCCTGACCAACGCGGGCGCCGCCACCGGGTCGCTGGCCGTTATCAACAGCACCGAATCGGGCGAGTTCATGAGCCAGGAGGACGCGCTGGTGTCCGCCTCCCTGGCCGCCCGCGTGCTCCCCCACGCCACCCGGATCCAGGTCACCCAGCTGGCGGGGGCCCGGCAGGCCATGCTGCAGGCCGCCACCTCCCGGCTCGACCCCTCTGACCTGGCGGTGTTCAACGCGCAGCTGAACAAGTACGCGCCGTCGCCCGTCCAGTCCAGCCTGACCCAGCTGGAGGACGCGGTCGCCGCCGACAACACGACGTTCCCGCCGTTCACCGCGGCCCAGTGGGACCCGGTGCTGAAGGCGATGTCGTCCGCCATCTTCTTCGCCGGCGTCGATTCGGTGGAGAACCAGGTCCACCACGACCACACCATCACCACCGCCGCCTGGCGGCGGGTGGCCCTGTCCGGTGGCCTGGGCCTGCTCGGCCTGATCCTGTCGGTGCTGCTGTCGGTGCTGATCGGCCGCCGGATCGTGCGGCGCCTGGACCGGCTCCGGGGCTCGGTGGAAACGCTGGCCCACGAGGAGCTGCCGGACGTGGTCACCCGGCTCCGGCGGGGCGAGGACGTGCCGGTCGAGCAGCTGGCCAGCACCACCTCCAACCTCGGCAAGGACGAGATCGGCCGGGTCGGCCGGGCGTTCGACGAGGCTCGCCGGACGGCGGTCGAGGCGGCCGTCGGCGAGGCCCGGATGCGACGCGGCGTCAACGACGTGTTCCGCAACCTGGCCCGCCGCAACCAGTCGCTGCTGCACCGTGAGCTGACCGTGCTGGACGGCATGGAGCGGCGCACCACCGACCCGGAGACGCTCGAGGACCTGTTCCGGCTCGACCACCTGACCACCCGCATGCGCCGCCACTCCGAGGGCCTGATCATCTTGTCCGGGGCCGCCCCCGGGCGCGGCTGGGTGCACCCGGTCCGGATGATCGACGTGCTGCGGGCGGCGGCGGCCGAGGTCGAGGACTACTCGCGGGTCACCGTGACCACCCCGTCGCAGGCGGCGCTGGCCGGCCCGGCCGTGGCCGACGTCATCCACCTGCTGGCCGAGCTGATCGAGAACGCCACCACGCTGTCGCCGCCGTACACCCCGGTGCGGGTGTCCGGTGACATGGTGGCGCTCGGCTTCGCGGTCGAGATCGAGGACCGCGGCCTGGGCATGAGCGAACCGCGTTACGCCGAGCTGAACCACCGGCTGGCCGAGCCGCCCGAGTTCGACGTGTTCAACAGCGAGCAGCTGGGCCTGTTCGTGGTCGGCCAGCTGGCCAAGCGGCACGGCATCCACGTGACCCTGCGCCCGTCCCCCTACGGCGGCACCACCGCCATCGCGCTGATCCCGTCCTCGCTGGTCGGGACCGACGACGGCTTCATGGAGGGGCTGCCCGCGGGCGCGTCGGCCGGGGCGCCGGCCTGGCCCGCCCAGGAGGGACCGGCCCAGATCACCGGCCCGCAGCCGTGGGGGGCGCTGCCCCAGGGCAACGGCGGCACGGCCGCCGCCAACGGGGCGCCGACCGGCTCCGGCTTCACCAACGGGTTCACCCCGGCCAACGGGTCCGGCGACGGTCACGGCAACGGGAACGGCGGGGCATCCGGCTTCGGCTTCGTGACCCCGCCGGCCGAGCGCCCACCGGTCGGCAGCACCGGGTTCGGCAGCCCCGGCGAGGCGCCGTTCGGCACGACCAGCGACAGCCCGAGCGAGACCGGCCTGCCCTGGCCGTACGACAAGCCCGCGCCGTCCGGCACGCCGTCGTTCACCCCGATCGGCGAGCAGCCGCCGGCCGAGCCGCCCGCGGCCAGGTCGCCGTTCCCGCCTGCGCCGTTCCCGGGGGCCGAGCCGTCGTTCCCGGGCGGCGAGCCGCCGTACGGAGCCGGGCAGCCGTCCTACCCGGCCGAGCGGTCCTACCCGCCGGCCGAGCCGTCCTACCCGGGCGCGGACGCCCCGCTGCCGCAGCGGTCGGACTCCCGGTCGTCGGGGTCGCTGCCCCAGCGGTCCGACTCGCAGCCGTCGCTGCCGCAGCCGCGGTCGGATTCGCGGCCGTCGCTCCCGTTGCGCCGCCGGAACCAGCAGCGGACTCATCGCGCCGAGCAGGTCCAGCCGCAGTTCGGGGCGGAGCCGCCGTCGTTCACGCCCGACCCGGCGACGTTCAACCCGCCCCCGCCGCAGTTCGGCTCGGAGCCGCCGACGTTCACCCCGGGGCCCGCGGCGTTCCCGCAAGATTCCCCGTCGTTCACGCCCGAGCCCCCGTCGTTCACGCCGGAGCCGCCGGCCGCGGCCGAGCCGCCGTCCTTCACTCCGCCCGCACCGTCGTTCACGCCGGAGCCGGCCGTGAGCCAGTCCGACCCGGGGACACCGATCGGTGACGACATGGACGAGTCCTACAAGGGCCTGCCCCGGCGGGTCCGCCAGGCCAACCTGGCGCCGCAGCTGCGGGACACCTCGGTCGCACCGGGCAGCCCGGCCGCCGCGTCCGGCGACAACGTGGCCAACCGGTCACCCGACGACATCCGCAACGCCCTGTCGGCCATGCAACGTGGCTGGCAGCAGGGCCGCGCCGACGGCGCGATCGACCAGTCCGGCAGCGGCAGCGTGGCCTCCGGCCACCGGCCGTCCGGCCTAGAAACGGAGAACAGCAACGGGAGCGGCGACGAGGGCAGCCGCGGGGGCACCGATGAAAGCTGATCGAAAATCCGGGGGAAACGGATGACGACTCCTCATTACGTGAACCAGGGCGGCGAACTCAGCTGGCTGCTCGACGACCTCGTCCGGCGCGTGCCGCAGGTCGGCAAGGCGGTCATGCTCACCCAGGACGGCCTGGCCATCGGGGCCTCGGCCGGGCTGGTGCGCGAGGACGCCGAGCATCTGGCGGCGCTGGCGGCCGGCTTCCAGAGCATGGCCCGCGGCGCCGGCCAGCACTTCGGGGGCGGCCGGGTCCGGCAGACCATCATCGAGATGGAATCCGCCTTCCTGTTCGTCAGCGCGGCCGGCCAGGGCACCTGCCTGGCCGTGCTGACCACCGGCGACGCCGACATCGGGCTGGTCGCCTACGAGATGGCGGTCCTCGTCCGCCGGTCCAACGAGCACCTCGGGGTGGCCAACCGGCCCAGTGGTCAGCAGCAGCCGCCGGGCTTCCCGTCCCAGGCGGGTTATCAGACGGGCTATTCAGCCCCCCAGCCGGGCTATCCGCCCCAGCCGGGTTACCAGGCCGCACCGGTGAGCTCGTCTCCGTATCCGGTGCCGTACCCGGAGTGAACCCCGTCATGCCGAGCCCCGAGGAACGCTGGCTGGATTCCGAAGCCGGCCCGGTCGTGCGCCCGTACGCGCTGATCGGCGGCAGGACCCGGCACGCAGGCGAGAAGTTCGACCTGGTCGCCACCGTCAGTGCGACCGCCAAGCCGATTTCGGACCCGGCTGCCCTCGGCCCCGAGCAGATGCTGGCGCTGGACCTGGCCCGGCGGCCGACGACCGTCGCCGACCTGGCCTCCGAGCTCAACCTCCCGCTCGGGGTGGTCCGGATCCTGCTCGCCGACCTGCGCGATCTCGGCTTCATCGTCATTCGTTCCCCGGAGGCCGGGCAGGGTCACCGCGACACTCACATCCTGAGAGAGGTGCTCAATGGCCTACGGGCACTTTGAGCCGGCGTCCCCCGCCGGACGTGGACATACGGCGATCAAGATCCTGCTGGCCGGTGGCTTCGGGGTGGGCAAGACCACGATGGTCGGCGCGGTGAGCGAGATCAAGCCGCTGCGGACCGAGGAGCCGCTGACCGAGCGCGGAGTGCGGACCGACAACACCTTGGGAGTGGAAGGCAAGACCACCACCACGGTGGCGATGGACTTCGGCCGCATCAGCCTGCGCGAGGACCTGGTGCTGTACCTGTTCGGGACGCCCGGGCAGCAGCGGTTCTGGTTCATGTGGGACGAGCTGGCGGTCGGGGCGCTGGGCGCGGTCGTGCTGACCGACACCCGGCGGCTGGCCGACTGTTTCCCGGCCGTCGACTACTTCGAGCGCCGCCAGATCCCGTTCATCGTGGCGGTCAACTGCTTCGACGGATCGATCAGCCACGACCCGGAGGACATCCGGGTGGCGCTGGACCTGGATCCCGGCTTCCCGGTCGTGCTGTGCGACGCCCGCAACAAGGACTCGGCCAAGGAAGTGCTGATCGCGCTGGTCGAGCACGTGCTGATGGCGGTCGAGGAGTCACCCGGTCAGCCGGAGGCGGCCGCCCGCGGCTGATGGGCTCCGGTAACCGGTGGGACGCCCGGCGGCCGGGACATTTTCATTATGAAAAATCAGAAAACGTCTACCGGCAGTACGGCCCAGACCGCCTTACCGTGGCCCTCGATCGGGCTCCAGCCCCACACGCTGCTGAGCGCGTCGACGATCTGCAGGCCCCGGCCGCTTTCGCGGACCCAGTCGGGCTGGCGCGGGCTCGGGGCGTCGTCGCTGGCGTCGATGACCGCCACCATCAGTTCGCCGATCCGGCGCAGCAGGCAGAGCTTGAGCACCTCGGTGGGGGCGCCCGGCTCGGGCGGGCCGGAGCGGCCGTCGCGGAGGGCCGGCATGGGCCCGGTGGACCAGGCGTTGCGCGCCCAGGCCTGCGGATAGGCCCGGCCGCGGGAGAACGGCCGGCTGGTGCCGTCCCGCCAGCTCGCGCGGGCGGCGTCCCGGCTGCCGTGCTGGACCGCGTTGACCACCAGCTCGCCGATGATCGTCTCGGCCTCGTCGACCAGGCCGCCCAGGCCCCAGGACACGAGGACTTCGCGGGTGAAATGACGGGCGGCGCGGGCGGATTCGGGCGAAGCGGCCAGTACACAAGCGGTGACGGCTGGTGTCTCCCACCACGACGACGGCACCGGCAGCAGCCGCGGCGAATTGAAGCCCGGCTCAGAGTCAGCGGTGCCGCTCACAGCCAATTCTTGGTCGCCCTGTCCGTCGCTTTTGTAGTAGTGCGCCTCATCTCTATGCTGCCTGATACATTGTGCAAGTGCAAGGCCTAATGCACGTTCATTTGAATGTGCACTGTGTAACTCAAACAGGGTGCGGCCAGTACAAACGCGGGGCGCCGGGGGCGCCCAGCCCGGCCGTATAGCGAGAGCAGCACACGATTGCGAGCACGGCCGACGCGTCACCAAGGGGGCCGCGTCCACCGAGGGAGACACGTTATGAACGAGCCACACAACGGGATGCTGGCCACGGGGCTGAGCCACCTCGACTGGTTCAAGAGCAGGCACAGCAATCCGAGCGGTAACTGCGTCGAGGTCGCGAGCCTGCCCAGCGGGGAGATCGCGATGCGCAACTCGCGCTTCCCGGGCGGCCCGGTGCTGCTGTACACGCAGGCCGAGATCGCCGCCTTCCTCCAGGGCGCCAAGGACGGCGAGTTCGACGGCCTGACCGGGATCGCGTCGGCGTGACACCCGTTCGGGTGTCATAACCCCCAGCCGCCTGGCCGCAATTGCATCGGACGGACCGAATCAAGCCTGAATCCGAAGCGTGACCAGACCGAGGTCAACGCGCGATATCGGCCTCAATGCCGGGTCCCGGCCCGGCGTTCCGCTAACCTGATGCTTAACTGACTGGTAACAAAAAGCCATGTCAAAATACGACATGCGCTCTTTGCATTGGCATGATCACGTGGAAGACTTGGCCACGCGTTGCTGTCTGACAACGACCGAGGGGTGGCGATGAGCGCGTCTGAAGGCGTCGCCTGGGAGGGACCGGTCCGGAGTTTCGGTCGGCGGGCGAGTGGGCCGACCGTGCAGCGGATCGTGCTGGGCGCTCAGCTCCGGCGGCTCCGGGAGAACCGGGAGATCACCACGGAGCAGGCCGCCGAGGCCATCCGCGGCTCCCATTCCAAGATCAGCCGGATGGAGCACGGCCGCGTCGGGTTCAAGGACCGCGACGTCTCCGATCTGCTCACCCTGTACGGCGTGACCGACACCGCCGAGCGCGACAGCCTGCTGGCGCTGGCCCGTGAGGCCGGCAACCCGGGCTGGTGGCACGACTTCGGTGACCTGCTCCCGCACTGGTTCGAGCCGTACATCAGCCTCGAGGCGGCCGCGTCGGTCATCCGCAACTACGAAGTGCAGTTCGTGCCCGGGCTGCTCCAGTCGCCCGCCTACGCGCGCGAAGTCATCCAGCTGGGTTACCCGTCGATCAGCCAGGACGAGCTGAACCGCCGGGTCGAGCTGCGGATGGGCCGCAAGCGGCTGCTGACCCGGCCGTCCCCACCCCGGTTGTGGGCCGCGCTCGACGAGGCGGTGCTGCGGCGCCCGATGGGCGACACCTCGGTCATGCGCGAGCAGGTCGAGCACCTGCTGGAGATGACCGACAACCCGAATGTGACCCTGCAGATCGTGCCGTTCAACGTGGGCGGCCACTCGGCCGCGGGCGGGCCGTTCTCGATCCTGCGGTTCGCCGAGCCCGAGCTGTCCGACGTCGTGTACCTGGAGCAGCTGACCAGCGCGCTCTACATCGACAAGCCGGCCGAGGTGGACCGCTACCTGGAGGTCATGGAGCGGCTCTGCGTGCAGGCCGAGACCGCGCCCGACTCGATCACGCTGCTGGAGAAGATCCGCGACGAGCTGGCCTGATCGCCTCAACGTGAAACGGCCCGGCCCCTGAGGGGCCGGGCCGTTTGCTGTCTCTAGTGGGGGGCGCCGGGCAGGCCCTCGCTGGTCTCCGGGACCAGGGTCGGGGTGGACCGGGTCAGCGTCTGCTTCCTGAAGAACGCGGGCAGCGCGATCCGGCAGTAGACGAAGAAGATCAGGCCGGCCAGGGCCGACACGAAGAACACCATGAACGCGCCGCCGATGTGCCAGTGCGGGTAGAACGGCATCTTCCACGAGGTGTAGCTGTTCTGGGTGCCGACGTCCCAGTCCTCCCAGAGGCTCCAGATGCCGGCGAAGTACATGATCACGCCGCCCAGGAACGGCAGGATGCCCTGCATGAGCAGGTCGCGGGGAGTCTTGGTCAGCGTCTTGCGGTAGTACCAGACGCAGGTGAAGGCGGTCAGCCCGTAGTAGAGCGCGATGTAGAGGCCGATCGAGGTCACCGCGTCGGCGATCACGGCGCCGCCCGAGATGTAGTTCATCAGCACGTAGAGGACGATCGAGATCCCGCCCATGACGACGGTCGACACCGTGGGGGTCAGGTACTTGCCGTGCATCTTGGCGAACGCCTTGGGCAGCGCCTTGTAGACGGCCATCGACAGCGTGGTGCGGGCGGTCGGCAGGATCGTGGTCTGGGTCGAGGCGGCCGCCGAGCTCAGCACCATCAGCAGCAGCAGCCGGACCAGGACCGTCCCGTACCAGGCATTGCCGAACACCGCGCTGCTCAGCACGTTGAGCACGTCGCTGGCGTTGTCGGGGTTGCCGAGGCCGATGCCCTTGGTGCCGATGCCCGCGAACGCCTGGGCCGCGAAGATGACCAGCACGTAGGTGACCAGCAAGAGCACGGTGGAGATGATCGCCGCCCGGCCCGGGGTCTTGCCCGGGTCCTCGGTCTCCTCGTTGACCGCGACCGCGGTGTCCCAGCCCCAGTAGATGAACAGCATCAGCACCAGGCCGCCGACGAACGCCTGGAAGCTGCTGATGTGGAACGGGTTCAGCCAGGACCAGGCAGGGCTGATCGACACCGATGGGTGGTGGCCGGTGCCGACCCGGATCAGGGCTACCGCCGAGAACACCAGCAACATCCCGACCTCGATGGCCAGCAGCCCCCGCTGCAGCCGGGCCGAGACCTCGATGCCGCGGTAGCAGATGTAGGTCATCGCGATGATCCAGACCACACCGACCAGCAGGACCCAGCCGCTGGCCGCGTCCGAGCCGATGCCCTTGGCCCCGAACAGCAGGAACACGTACTGCCCGGCCACCTGGGCCAGGCTGGCCATGACCAGGATGTCGGCCGCGATGATGGCCCAGCCACCGGCCCAGCCGGTCTTGGGCCCGAACGCCCGGGTGGCCCACGTGAACGTGGTGCCGCAGTCGGGGTCGGCCTTGTTCAGCTCGCTGTAGCCAATCGAGGTGAGAAACATCGGCACGAACGCCAGCACCGCCACGATCGGCGAGCCGAGGCCGACCGCGGCCACGATGAGGCCCAGGGTCGCGGCCAGGCTGTAGGCCGGCGCGGTCGACGCCACGCCCATGACGATGCTCGAAACCAGCCCGAGCGCGCCTTCTTTGAGCCCCTTGCTGGTTTGCTCCTCGGCGGGCCGTACCGATTCCTCGGCCGTGGTCATCTCAGTGGCCCCCCTTCGTGGCGTGCCATTCTGCCTTGCCATCATGCGCCTAGCCATGATGTGCTTGACGACGGTTCTAGCACAAGAAAGCCTTATGTACGAGGTTTTCAGTTGTAACATGTACATTTCACTAGCGGAAGCAGTGGGCAACAGGGCCTCGATCGACGACATCCGTAGTCGCTGCCGGGGTTGGTGCGGGCGGGGCCGGGTCTTCGTGGCGGCCGGCCGGGCGATCCGTAAGATCGCGGTGTGCGAGATGACGCTGAGATCAGCCGGGTACTGGCCATCGCCGCCCACCCCGACGACCTGGACTTCGGCGCGGCCGCCACGATCGCCGGCTGGACCGGCGCGGGCATCGAGGTCGTGTACTGCATCGTCACCGACGGGGACGCGGGCGGCTTCGACGAGTCGTTCCCGCGGACGGAGATGGCGCCGCTGCGGCGAGCCGAGCAGACCGCCGCGGCCAAGGCGGTGGGCGTGACCGACCTGCGGTTCCTGGGTTACCCGGACGGGATGGTGGAGGCCACCCTGGGGCTGCGCCGGGACCTGGCCCGGGTCATCCGCCAGGTCCGTCCGGAGCGGGTGGTGTGCCCGAGCCCGGACCGCAACTACGCGCGCGTCGGCACCAGCCACCCCGACCACCGCGCGGTCGGTTCGGCCGCGCTGGACGCGGTGTACCCGGACGCGCGCAACCCGTTCACGTTCCCGGAGCTGGTGGCGGACGAGGGGCTGGCCGCCTGGATCGTGTCCGAGGTGTGGATCACCGGCGGCGCCCCGACCGTCAACCACTACGTGGACGTGACCGACACGTTCCCGCGCAAGATCGCGGCGCTGCGGGCCCACCAGAGCCAGACCGGGCACCTGACCGACCTCGAGGACCGCATCCGCGAACGGCTGGCCGGGCTGGCCGGACAGGGCGGGCTGCCGGACGGCCGGCTGGCCGAGGGGTTCCAGGTGCTGGAAACGGCCTGAGAGAATAGAGGCCGGTTGCGGCTCGCTAGAGTAGCCCCACGACATAATTGGATACCGGATAAGAGAGCGGATTTACCATGGCCATGGAGCTCGACCACTCGTTCACCGTCCCCGTTCCGCCCGACCAGGCCTGGGACGTGCTGCTCGACGTGCAGCGGATCGCCCCGTGCATGCCCGGCGCGACCGTCGACACGGTCGACGGCGACGACGTGGCGGGACGGCTCAAGGTCAAGGTCGGCCCGGTGTCGCTGACCTACAAGGGGACCGCGACGTTCAAGGACCGGGACGCCGCCGACCGTTCGCTGCTGGTCGAGGCGGCCGGCAAGGAGATGCGGGGCGCCGGCACCGCGTCGGCGACCGTGCGCGCCGCCCTGGCTCCGGAGAACGGCTCGGACGCGGCCACCCTGGTCACCCTGCACACGACGCTGAACGTGACCGGGCGGCCAGCCCAGTTCGGGCGGGGCGTGATCACCGAGGTGGGGTCCCGGCTGATCGACAAGTTCGCCGACAACCTGGCCCAGCAGCTGGCCAGCGGGTCGGGTGGAGCGGCAGCGGCGGCTCCGGCTGCTGAGACTGGCGGGGCTCCGGTGGCTGGTGAGGCTCCGGTGGCTGATGAGTCTCCCGTGGGGGCTGGGGCGAGCGAGGCGTTGGCGGCTGGCGGGACGGCGGCGGCCGAGGGGACGGCGGCGGCCGAGTCGGCCCCGGTCGAGACCGCGACCGTGCCAGCCCCCTCCCCCAGCGCCGACGACACCGCCGCCAGCGTCAACGCCCCGACCCCGCGCCCGGCCGAGAGCCCGGTCCGCCCGGTCTCCGTGGCCGCGGCTCCCGCGCCCGCGGCTGATCAGGAAGACTCGCTCAACCTGCTCGCCATCGCCGGCCCGGTCATCGCCAAGCGGGTCGCCCCGGTGGCCGGTGGCATCACCGGCATCGTCCTCGTCACCTGGCTCATCCGCCGCGTCCGCCGCCGCAAAGCTTCGTAAGCGCTGGACGGGTGGCGCGCCGCGCGCACACTGCGGGGCGGGCTGACCCCATCCCGTCGCCGTCGTCCCGCCAGCCGAACAGCAGACCGGACGCGGGCGGGTCAAGCCGTGCTCTTTGCGGCTTGACGCGACCAGGCCGGTCTGCTCGGCTGAGCGGCGGGCGACGGCGACTACCGGGATGGGGCAGGCCGAAAGGGTCTTCCCCATCCCAGAGCCCGAAGTGCCCCCGCCGGAGGCGTTCTTCGACCTAGCGGACGACGACCTCAGTGATCGGTAGTGACGAATCCGCCGGCAGGTCCAGCGGCGACGTCGGCAGCCCGCGACCCGCCAGCTCCGAGCCCAGCGCCGCCACCATCGCGCCGTTGTCGGTGCACAGCCCCGGCCGCGGCACCCGCAGCCGGATACCGGCCGCTTCGCAGCGTTCCTGAGCCAGGGCCCGCAGCCGCGAGTTGGCCGCCACCCCGCCGCCGATGACGAGGTGGTCGACGCCGTGCTCGCGGCAGGCGGCGACCGCCTTGCGGGTCAGCACGTCGGTCACCGCTTCCTGGAACGAGGCGGCGACGTCGGCGACCGGGACGTTCTCGCCGCGCCTCTGCCGGTCCTCGACCCAGCGGGCGACGGCCGTCTTGAGGCCGGCGAACGAGAAGTCGAGGGTGCCGTCGTGCAGCTTGCCGCGCGGGAAGCTGATCGAGGCCGGGTCGCCGTTCCTGGCCTCCCGGTCGATCGGCGGGCCGCCCGGGAACGGCAGGCCCAGCACCCGGGCCACCTTGTCGTAGGCCTCACCGGCCGCGTCGTCGACGGTGGACCCGAGCGGCTTGACGTCGCCCGCCACATCGGGAACGAGCAGCAGCGAGGAGTGGCCGCCGGACACCAGCAGCGCCACCACCGGGGTCGGCAGCGGGCCGTGCTCGAGCTGGTCGACGGCGACGTGGGCGGCCAGGTGGTTGACCCCGTAGAGGGGCTTGCCGAGCGACAGCGCGTAGGCCTTGGCGGCCGCCACCCCGACCAGCAACGCCCCGGCCAGGCCGGGGCCGACGGTGACGGCGATCGCGTCGACGTCGGCCATGGTGACGCCGGCTGTGGCCAGCGCCCGCTCGACGGCCGGGGTCATGGCCTCCAGGTGGGCGCGGCTGGCCACCTCGGGGACGACCCCGCCGAAGCGGGCGTGCTGCTCGACGCTGGAGGCGACCGCGTCGGCCAGCAGCTCGTTGCCGCGGACGAGGCCGGCGCCGGTCTCGTCGCAGGAGGTCTCGATGCCGAGAACCAGTGGCCCGCTCATCGGACACCCCCGCTCTGCCGGTCCAGCCGGACCAGGCCGCGCCGCATCACGATCGCGTCGGTGCCGGACGGCTGGTAGTAGCCCCGGCGGATGCCGATGTGCTCGAAGCCGAACCGGCGGTACAGGTCCTGGGCGCGCGGGTTGTCCGCGCGGACCTCGAGGAAGACCTCGGAACAGTCCCGGCGCTGGGCCTCTTCGAGCAGATCCGTCAGCAGCGCCGAGCCGATGCCCTGACCCCAGTGCCGTTCGTCGACGGCCAGCGTCAGCACCTCCGCCTGGCGGCCACCGGGCAGCATCATCCCGGCGTATCCCACGAGCGCGTTTCCTTCCTCGGCCGCGACGTAGTGGCGGCCGTGTCCCTGCATGGCGAGTTCTTCCGCGAACATGCCCGGTGACCAGGCGTCGTCCGGGAACAGCGTCCGCTCCAGCTCGAGCACCGCGTCGAGGTCGTCGTAGCGGAGCGGGCGCAGTTCGAAGGTCATGGCGTGACCCGCTTGGGCGGCCCGGGGATCTGGGCGTCCGGCCGCCGCAGGTACAGCGGCTCGGGCGGCAGCAGCTCGACCGGGGCGGATGGGGCCGGTGAGGCGGATGTGGCGGGCGTGGAGGCCGGGGCGGATGGGGTCTGTGGGGCGCCCGGGGTTTGCGGGGCGTCGGCGGCACCTGACAGGGCGGCGGCGACCAGGGTGGCGAGGACGGCGGCCGAGGGGTGCTCGGGCCAGATCGGCTCGCCCAGCTGGCCGGGGTACAGGCTGACCGCCTGGCCGGCCACCGGCAGGGTGGACGGGAGCTCGGCCGGGCGTTCGACCCCGGGGCCTTCCCGGCGCTCACCGGTGGGCGCGTAGCGGGCCCAGTACAGCTCCTTGCGGCGGGCGTCGGTCACGGCCAGGAACTCGCGGCCGGCCGCGGCCGGGGTGGCCGCGTGGGCCAGCACGTCCAGGGTGCAGACGCCGTGCACCGGGATACCGAGGGTCTGGCCGAACACCCGGGCGGTGACCAGGCCGACCCGCAGACCGGTGAACGGGCCGGGGCCGACGCCGACCGCGATCGCGGTCAGGTCCCGTTGCTCGGCGCCCGCGTCGGCCACGACCTTGGCGATCGAGGGGGCCAGCAGCTCGCCGTGGCGGCGCGCGTCCACCGTCGTCGTCTCGGCCAGCACCCGCTGGCCGTCGTGGAGCGCCACGGTGACGGCGGGGGTGGCGGTGTCAAAGGCAAGCAGCAGCACGGATGGACAGCCTAGTTGACCCGGGCCGCTCACCAGGCCGGGTCGGGATCAGGCGGTCAGACGGTGGCGTTCTTGAGCGGGACGGCGGGGTCGATGAGCCGGTCCACGTCGAGCGGGGTGCCCGCGGCCAGGATGCGGCGGCCCTGGACCACGTCGCGGGGCCGGTCGACCGCCAGCAGGGCGACCAGGCGGTCGCCGGCCAGCCAGCAGGCGGTCCAGGGGCCGCCGTCGGCCTCGGGGTCCGCCCCCGGTCCCGGGCCGCGCCAGATCAGCCGGTCGGCGGCCGCGTGGTAGCCGGCGTACTGCATCATCCGGCCGAACTGCTCGGACCAGGAGTACGGGACCGGGTCGAACACGCCCGTACCGCCATCGGCGGCCGCCAGGTTGGCCGCCACCACCTTGGGGGCCTGCATGGCGATGTCCCAGTGCTCGAACCGGAGCCGGCGGCCGTAGCGCTGCGACCAGAACGACGCGCAGTCCCCGGCCGCGAACACCCCCGGCACCGAGGCCCGCAGACCGGGGTCGACCGCCACCCCGTTGTCGAGTTCGAGGCCGGAGCCGTCCAGCCAGCCGATCGCGGGCCGGACGCCGACCGCGGTGACGATCTCGTCGGCGTCGATCCAGTCCCCGCCGCGCAGCGCCAGCCCGCCGTCCTCGACCGATTCAACCAGGGCCGACGTGCGCAGCTCGATCCCGGCCGCTTCGTACCACCCCGCGGTGCGGGCGCCGACCTCGGCGCCGATGGCGGCCGCCAGCGGGGCGGGCCCGCCCTCGACCACGGTCACCTGGCAGCCGCGGGCGGCCGCGGCGGTGGCCAGCTCGGCCCCGATCCAGCCCGCGCCGACCACGGTCAGCCGGGTGCCGGGCCGCAGCCGGTCGCGCAGCTCGACCGCGTCCTCGTGGGTGCGCAGGAACCGCTGGCGGCCCGGTCCCGGCAGCACGATCGGGGCCGCCCCGGTCACCAGCACGAGCCGGTCGTACGGGTAATCCCCCGCCCGGGTGTGGACCCGGGCGGCGGCCGGGTCCAGCCCGGTGGCGGGCTCGCCGAGACGCAGGTCCACGTCCAGCGCCGGGAAGTCGGCCGCCAGCGCGCTGTCGAACTCCGCCTCGATCTCGGCCGGGTCCGTTTCCCCGGCCAGGGCCGCCTTGGACAGCGGCGGCCGGTCGTAGGGCGGGCGGCTCTCGGCCGCCAGCATCGTGACCGGGCCTTCGAAGCCGCCGGCCCGGAGTTCCTCGACAGTGCGGAGCGCGGCCAGCCCGCCGCCCGCGATGACCACCTGCATGACCAACTAGGCTAAGGCCCAACGCGCGGGAGCCCGGTGCCGACCGGGCTGAGAGGGAAGCTGACGAGCTTCCGACCGCAGAACCTGATCCGGATCATGCCGGCGAAGGGAGCGAGCATGGCACGAGTGTTCATCGCCGGCGGCGGGGTCATCGGCCTCAGCATCGCCTGGCGGGCGGCGCAGCGCGGCTTCGAGGTGACGGTGGCCGACCCGGCCCCCGGCTCCGGCGCCAGCCACGCGGCGGCCGGCATGCTGACGCCGGTCTCCGAGGCCGCCTACACCGAAAAGGAACTGTTCGCGCTGGGGGCCGCGTCCCTGCAGCGGTACCCGGACTTCGCCGCCGAGCTGACCGCGGCCAGCGGCCGGCCGACCGGATTCCAGGTCACCGGGACCCTGCAGGTCGGCTTCGACCGCGACGACCTGGCCGTCATCGACGAGCTGCGGGAGCTGCAGGACAGCCTGGGGGTGCCGGGCCAGCGGCTGACCGGGCGCGAGTGCCGCCGGCTGGAGCCGATGCTGGACCCGTCGGTGGCGGGCGGGCTGCTGGTGGCGGCGGACGGCTCGGTCGACCCCCGCAAGCTGACCGACGCGCTGCTGGTGGCGGCCGAACGGGCCGGGGTGCGGATCGTCCGGCAGCCGGTCACCCGGATCGAGGGCCGCCGGGCGCGGCTGGCCGACGGCACGGTGGCCGAGGCCGACCAGGTGGTGCTGGCGGCCGGCTGGAGCTCGGCCCAGATCGAGGGGCTGCCCGCGGCCGCGGTGCCCCCGGTCCGCCCGGTCAAGGGGCAGATCGTCCGGCTGCAGGCCCCGCCCGGCTTCCTCGGCCGGTCGGTGCGCGGGGTGGTCCGCGGCTCCGACGTCTACCTGGTGCCCCGGCCCGACGGCGAGCTGGTGGTGGGGGCGACCCAGGAGGAGCTGGGGGACGACACCCGGGTCACCGCGGGCGGCCTGTGGGAGCTGCTGCGGGACGCCCGGGCGCTGGTCCCGGGCATCACCGAGCTGGAATTCACCGAGGCGGTGGCCCGGCTGCGGCCGGGCACACCGGACAACGGGCCGGTCCTCGGGCCGTGCGCGGCCGACGGCCTGGTGCTGGCGACCGGGCACTTCCGCAACGGCGTGCTGCTCACCCCGGTGACCGCCGACGCCATCGCCGGCTACCTCGAAACCGGGCAGCTGCCCGCGGTGGCGGCCCACTTCACCATCGACCGGTTCGGGCGGCCCGCATGAACGTGATCGTGAACGGGGAGCCGGTCGAAATGGCCGACGGCGCCACCACGGCGGCGGCCGTCCGCACCCTGACCAGCGCCGTCAACGGCATCGCGGTGGCCGTCAACGGCGAGGTGGTCCGGCGCGGGGCCTGGGAGTCGACCCCGCTGGCCGACGGCGACCAGGTCGAAGTGCTCACCGCGGTCCAGGGAGGCTGACCAATGACCGATCCGCTCGTCATCGCCGGGGAGAAGTTCGGCTCGCGGCTGATCATGGGGACCGGCGGCGCGCCCAGCCTGGAGGTGCTGGACCGGGCGCTGGCGGCGTCCGGCACCGAGCTGACCACGGTGGCGATGCGCCGGGTGGCGCCCACGCCCGGGAACGGGGCCGGGGGCGGCCAGTCGGTGTTCAGCCTGCTGACCGGCCGCGGCATCCGGGTGCTGCCGAACACCGCGGGCTGCCACACCGCGGCCGACGCGGTCCGCACCGCCGAGCTGGCCCGCGAGGCGCTGGCGACCAACTGGGTCAAGCTCGAGGTGATCGCCGACGAGCAGACCCTGCTGCCCGACCCGGTGGAGCTCCTGGATGCGGCCGACCAGCTGGTCAGCCGGGGGTTCACGGTGCTCCCGTACACCAACGACGACCCGGTGCTGGCCCGGCGGCTCGAGCAGGCCGGCTGCGCGGCGGTGATGCCGCTGGGCGCGCCGATCGGGTCGGGCCTGGGCATCAGGAACCCGCACAACATCGAGCTGATCGTGGCCGGCGCCGGGGTGCCGGTCGTCCTCGACGCCGGGGTCGGCACCGCCAGCGACGCGGCCATCGCGATGGAGCTCGGCTGCGACGCGGTGCTGCTGGCCACCGCGGTCACCCGGGCCCGCGACCCGGAGCTGATGGCGGAGGCGATGCGGCACGCGGTGATCGCCGGCCGCTGCGCCCGGCGGGCGGGCCGGGTGCCGATGCGGCGCTACGCCACCGCCTCATCGCCGCCGGTCAACGCCTGAGCCACAAAGCGGTAATCACGCCCAGCAGCCCAGAGCTGCTCGTACAATTGGCCCGATGGACGCTACCCTGGCAGATCCCCTGGTCGGACGGCTGCTCGACGGCCGTTACCAGGTGGAGTCGCAGGTGGCGATGGGCGGCATGGCCACCGTCTACCGGGCCATGGACACCCGCCTCGACCGGCTCGTGGCGCTCAAGGTCATGCACGCTGACCTGGCCCGGGACGAGGAATTCGTCCAGCGGTTCATCGGCGAGGCCAAGGCGGTCGCCCGGCTGTCGCACCCCAACGTGGTCTCGGTGTTCGACCAGGGCCGGGACGGGTCCTACCTGTTCCTGGCGATGGAGTACCTGCCGGGCCGCACGCTGCGCAACCTGCTGGACGAGCGGGGCTGGTTCCCGCCCCGCGAGGCGCTGGCGATCATGGTGCCGCTGCTGTCGGGGCTGGCGGCCGCGCACACGGCCGGCATCATCCACCGGGACGTCAAGCCCGAGAACGTGCTGGTCGCGCCGGACGGTCACCTCAAGGTGGTGGACTTCGGCCTGGCCCGGGCGCTGACCATGACCCACCAGACCCGGACCAACCAGATCATCGGCACCGTCGCCTACCTGGCCCCCGAGCAGGTCACCGGCACCGGCGCCGACCCCCGGACCGACGTCTACGCGGCCGGCATCGTGCTGTTCGAGCTGCTGACCGGGACCAAGCCGCACATCGGCGACAGCCCCCTCTCGGTCGCCTACAAGCACGTCAACGAGGAGGTACCGGCCCCGTCCCGGCGGGCCGGGGGGATCTCCCCCGAGGTCGACGCGCTGGTGCTGGCGGCGACCAGCCGGGACCCGCGCGGCCGCCCGAGCGACGCGGGCGAGTACCTGCGCTCGATGCACGACACGATGCGCTCGCTCGGCACCGACTGGCCGGGCCAGGCGACCGCGCCGGTCGCGGCGGTGACCGTGAACGACTGGGCCGGCTACGGCCACCAGCTGCAGTCCCAGGCCGGCCCCAACCGCACCCAGGTGCTCAGCGGCACCGGCTGGCCCGGTGGCCCCGGGGCCTACGCGCCCGAGCACCAGCAGGAACCGGCGCCCCGATCGCGGCGGCGGCTGGTGGCCTGGTTGGCGCTGGCGGCGGTGGTGCTGGCGGTGGCCGGGATGACCGGCTGGTGGTTCACCATGGACCAGACCAAGGTGCCGGCCGTGGCCGGGCTGACCGAGAGCACGGCGGTCAAGCAGCTGCGGGCGGACGGGTTCACGGTCCGGGAGGCCACCGCGGTCAACAACAACACCGTCAAGGCCGGGTCGGTCATCAGCACGGTGCCCGCGATCGGGTCCCGCATCCGCAAGGGCGCGGCGATCACGCTGGTCCCGTCGGCCGGCCCCAAGACGATCAAGGTGCCCGACATCAGCGGCCAGCAGCTGGCCGACGCCGAGCAGGCCCTGCGGGGGGCCGGGCTCAAGGTCGGACCGGTGCACAAGGTCGCCTCGTCCTCGGTCGACGCCGGGATCGTGATCAGCACCACCCCGGCCGCCGGGCTGCGGTGGCCGCAGCCCAAGCCGGTGACGATCTCGGTCAGCGCCGGTCCGCCGCTGCCCAACTTCGTCGGCCAGAACCAGCAGGTCATCCAGCAGTGGGCGTCCGAGAACGGCATCCAGCTGAACGTCCAGCAGGCCAGCAACAACGACCAGCCGCAGGGCACGATCACCTCGCAGTCGCCCGCCCCCAACACCCCGATCACCCAGAACGAGACGGTGACGATCATGGTGTCGCCGGGGCCGCCCGAGGTGTCGATCCCCGACGTGAACGGCCAGAACATCGGCGACGCGCGGTCGGCGCTGCAGCAGCTCGGGTTCAAGGTGTCGGTCAAGAAGTTCGGCCCGTTCAACAAGATCTTCAACTACAGCCCCAGCGGCCAGGCGCCCAAGGGCAGCACGATCACGCTGTACGCCGGCTTCGGTTTCTGAGTGGCGGCGCCCGGCCCGCTGATCGGGGCCCACGTCTCGACCGCGGGCGGCCTGGCCACCGGCGGCCTGCGCTACGCGGCCGCGGTCGGGGCCGAGGCCATCCAGCTGTTCGTGGCCAACCCGCGGGCCTGGGCCACCCCGCCCGGCGACCCTGGCCAGGACGAGGCGCTGCGAGCGTCCCCGCTACCGATCTACGTGCACGCCTCGTACCTGATCAACCTGGGCTCGACCGACGAGCAGACCGCCGCCCGGTCGATCGCCGCGCTCGGCCACGCGCTGGCGCGGGGAGCCGAGATCGGCGCCCGCGGGGTGGTGGTGCACACCGGATCGGCGGTCGGGTCCGACCGGGACACCGCGCTCGGCCAGGTCGCCCGGGGCCTGCTGCCGCTGCTCGACAAGCTCGGCGACGACGGGCCCGACCTGCTGCTGGAGCCGATGGCCGGGCAGGGCCAGATGCTGTGCACGGACCTGGGCGAGCTGGCCGGTTACCTGGACGCGCTGGCCTGGCACCCGCGCGCCTGCGTGTGCCTGGACACCTGCCACCTGTTCGCGGCCGGGCACGACCTGACCGCCCCGGGGGGCGCGGCCGCGCTGGTCCGGGCGCTGGGCGACGCGGCCGGCCGGGTCCGGCTGGTGCACGCCAACGACTCCGCGACCGGGTGCGGGTCACGCCGGGACCGGCACGCCAACCTCGGGGCCGGCCAGATCGGCGCCCGCCCGATCGGCGAGCTGCTGCGTCAGCCGGCCCTGGCGGCCGCGCCGTTCATCGTGGAGACGCCGGGCGGTGAGCGGGCCCACGCGGCCGACGTCGCCACCTTGAAGGCCGAGCGGGACGGCTAGCGGACGCGGTCAGCGGACCGCGCACAGCAGGCGGTTGCCGCCGCGCTGCCAGAGCGTGCCGACCTCGGCGAACCCGGCCGCCCGGAGCGCCCCGACGTGGGTCTCCAGCAGCACCGTCTCCGACCAGGCGTGGTGGGTGGACTCGACCCGGCGGCGGTCCCGCTCGGCCACCTCGGCGGCCAGCCCGGGGTCGGCCGCGACCGCGTCCCACCAGGCCGTCCAGTCCTCCGGGTGGCCGCCCGGGTAGCGGCGCTGGTCCTCCCGCTCCTCCAGCGTCCGCTCGAGCCGGGTCAGGGTCGGGGCGGTGGCCTCGGACGACCGCAGGTGGTCGCCGTCCAGCAGCAGGCCGCCGGGCCGCAGCACGGTGGCCAGCTCGGTGTAGAGGGCGTGCAGCTGCGATTCGGTCAGCCAGTGCAGCGCGGTCGTGCTGACGGCGGCGTCGGCCGGCCCCGGCAGCCCGGCCGACCAGCCCGGGGTGCTCAGGTCCAGGTCGTTGAAGTGCAGGCCGGGGCGGTCCTGGTAGGCGGCCCGGCCCAGGGTCAAGGTGACGGGGTCGGCGTCGATGGCCTGCACGGTGGCGTCCGGCAGCCGGTCCAGCAGCCGGACCGACAGCGAACCCGGCCCGCAGCCCAGGTCGAGGACGACCGGGTCCTTGCGGCCGGCGCCCGCCTCCAGCGCGTCCAGCAGGATCGTGAACCGTTCCTCGCGGTCGGGCAGGTAGACCTCCTGCTGGCGCTCCCAGCGATCGATCCAGCCGCGGGCGGCGTCCGGGGTCAGGTCAGGCATGCCGATCCTCCGTAACTGTCTATACTTGATTAGACAGTCATAACGTAACCTCGAGAGATGTAACTGGTCAAGTGAACTTCAACAGTCACACCGACGCGGTCCTGGCGGTGACGGTGGCGCTGGTCAACACGCTCACCCCCGGCTGCGCGCACGGGCGGCCCTACCAGCCCCCGGCCGCCGGTCAGCGGGCGGCGGCCGCCCGCGACGCGCTGAACGCCGATGGCGTCGACCGCCCCCGGCCGGTCGACGCGGCCGAGGCGGACGAGCTGGCGGTGGTGGCGGCCGAGCTGCGGCGGGTGTTCGCGGCGGTGGCGGCGGGCGACGTGGACCAGGCGGCGACCGGGGTCAACCAGCTGCTGGCGCGGACCGGCGCCCACCCGTACCTCGAACGGCACGACGGCGAGCCCTGGCACCTGCACTTCCACGGCACCGACGACGGCCTGGCGACCGGCTGGGCGGCCGGTTGCGCGGCCGGGCTGGCGGTGGTGCTGGGCGGCCCGGAGTGGGGCCGGCTGGGCGTCTGCACGGCCCCGCGGTGCGACCGCGTGTACGTCGACACCTCCCGCAACGGCACCCGCCGGTTCTGCTCGACGACCTGCCAGAACCGGGTCAAGGCGGCCACCTTCCGGGAACGAAAAGGCCCGCCGGCTGGTTGAGGGTCAGGGCCTGGATAACTGGTTGCTCGGCTGCTGACCAGGAAGTTAGCCTCGTTGGGCCCTTTTATATATAGATCGGAAAAAGTCTCATGTCGTGGCTGTCCCGCCGCTTCCCGGTGCTCTCCCGCCGGGACTTTTTGCTGTTGCTGGCGGACCGGCTGATCGCACCGGGGGCGCTGGCGTTCTCGATCGTGGGGGTGTCGTTCGCGGTGCTCGACGCGGGCGGTACGCCCGCCGACCTGTCGTACGTGATCGCCGCCCAGCTCGCCCCCTGCCTGATCTTCTGCCTGGTCGGCGGCGTGATCGCCGACCGCATCGCCCCGCAGAAGGTCGTGGCCGCCTCCAACCTGCTGGTCGCGGTGGGCGAGGGCACGTTCGGGGTGCTGGTGCTGACCGGCCACCCCCGGCTGTGGCAGATGATGCTGCTGGAGGTGGTGACCGGGTCGGGCATCGCCACGTTCTACCCGGCCTCCCAGGCCCTGCTGCCGGCCCTGGTCCCGGCCCGGGAGCTGCAGCAGGCCAGCTCGCTGAGCCGGCTGGCGATGAACATGGCCATGATGACCGGGGCGGCGGTGGCCGGGGTGGTGGTGGCCGCGGTCGGGGCGGGCTGGGCGCTGACGATCTGCGGGGCCGGGGTCGCGGCCACGGTGCCGTTCCTGCTCAGCATCCGGGCCCGGACGGTCCGCGCCCCGTCCAGTTCGAGCATGCTCCGGGACCTGCGCGAAGGCTGGTCGGAGTTCCGGTCGCACACCTGGCTGTGGGTCATCGTGGCCCAGTACTGCCTGGTCATGATGGCCTGGTTCGGCGGCTTCGAGGTGCTCGGCCCGGTCGTGGCCAAGCAGCACCTGGGCGGCCCGGCCGCCTGGGGCGCGGTCATGGCCGCGCAGTCGGTCGGCCTGGTCGCGGGCGGCCTGCTGTCGCTGTGGAAGGCACCGCGCCATCCGATGCGGACGGTCGCCGGGGTCGGGGTGATCCTCGCGCTGACCCCGCTGGCGCTGGCCATGCTGTGGCCGCTGGCGCTGGTGTGCGTGGTCGCGTTCGTGGTCGGCACCGCCACCGAATACATGATGGTCGTCTGGACGGTGGCGATGGCCCGCAACATCCGGCCCGAGGCGCTGGCCCGGGCGTCGGGCTACGACGGGCTCGGCTCGATGGCCGCCACCCCGGTCGGGTCGCTGATCGCCGGGCCGGCCGCAACCGCCATCGGCGTCCGCAACACCCAGTACGGGGCGGCCGCGCTGATCGCGGTGGTGTCGGCGCTGGCGCTGATCCCCCGGGACGTGCGGCGGCGCACCAACCCGCCCGCGCCGCCGGAGCCGGTGGCTGAGCCGGACCCGGCGGCCGTGCTGGCCGCCGGGTCGTAGGGTCAGCCGAAGAAGGGCTCGGCCTCGGCGTAGCGCTCGGGCGGCACCGTCTTCAGCGTGGCCGTCGCCTCGGTGAGCGGCACCCGGATGATGTCGGTGGCGCGCAGCGCGACCATGTTCCCGTAGGCACCGTCGTGCACGGCGTCGATCGCGTGCACGCCGAACCGGGTGGCCAGCACCCGGTCGAACGCGGTCGGCGTGCCGCCGCGCTGGATGTGCCCGAGCACCGCGGTGCGGGCCTCCTTGCCGGTGCGCTGCTCGATCTGGTCGGCCAGCAGCTGGCCGACACCGCGGTTGGCCAGCCGGGCGTGCCCGAACGAGTCGACGCCCTGGTCCGCGGCCGCGAACTCCTCGTCGGCGGGCTGGGCGCCCTCGGCCACCACCACGATCGGCGAGTACCGGGTCTGGAAGCGGTGCTCGACGTACTTGCAGACCTGCTCGATGCTGAACGGCTTCTCCGGGATGAGGATCACGTTGGCCCCGCCCGCCAGGCCCGCGTGCAGCGCGATCCAGCCCGCGTGACGGCCCATGACCTCGACGATCAGCGCCCGGTGGTGGCTCTCGGCCGTGGTGTGCAGCCGGTCGATCGCCTCCATGGCGATGTTGACCGCGGTATCGAAGCCGAACGTGTAGTCGGTCGCACCGAGGTCGTTGTCGATCGTCTTGGGCACCCCGACCACGTTGACGCCCTCGGCGTACAGCTTGGTCGCCGCGCCCAGGGTGTCCTCGCCGCCGATCGCGATCAGCGCGTCCACCCCGAGCCCGGCCAGGTTGTCCTTGATCCGCTCGGCGCCGGACGGGCCGCTGCCGCTGCCGGCGAACGGGTTCGTCCGGGACGTGCCCAGGATCGTCCCGCCGCGGGGCAGGATGCCGCGCACGGCCTGCACGTCGAGGGGGACGGTGTCCCCCTCGAGCGGGCCGCGCCAGCCGTCCCGGAAGCCGACGAACTCATACCCGTACTCCTGGACGCCCTTGCGGACGACGGCACGGATCACAGCATTCAGGCCGGGGCAGTCTCCGCCCCCGGTGAGGACTCCCACTCTCATGGGGCCAACCTTAGTGGGCTGGCCGGTGGGCCGGGTTACAGTTCGCGATCCCTGGGTCAGCCGGTGTAGCTGTAATACGCGACGTGGCTGATATCGATCTGGGCCGACGAGTTGGGGGCGGCGCTCTCGCCGTTCAGGGCCGACTCGTTCTGGATGATCCAGTCCATCGGCACGTTGGGGACGGCGTCGGTGGTGGAGCCGATCAGCCTGCCGTCCAGGTAGAACCTGAGCTGGCCGGGCGTCCAGTCGATCTCCGAGGTGTGCCAGCCGGTCCAGCTGGCGCCGGCGTCGAACGACTGCTGCGGATCGGCCTGGGAGTGGACGTAGGCGGAGATGCCGGTGTCCCACTCGTTCTCCGGGTAGTCGACCTCGAAGCTGTTGGTGTTCTGGTCACCGTTCGACGGCCACAGCAGGTGAGCCGACTTGTAGCCGGTGGCGACCTTCGACACCCGGAACGTCTCGACGTACTTGCCGTAGGTCCGGTCCTGGGCGGCCAGCGGGACCAGCGCCGCCGAATGGACCGAGCCGCTGACCCCGCGCCACATCCGGATGTGCATCTGGCCGCCGGAGATCCAGACCGTGCTGGCCGGGTCGTAGTACCCGCCGACCGGCAGCCCGCGCTGGGTGGCGGTGTCCGGCCAGCCGGACGGGTAGGCGCCCCACTGGCTCTGCAGCCCGGACGGGAGGTCGGCGGCGTTGACGCTGGAGCCGTTGCCACCGCCGCCGAACGAGCCGAGCGGGGCGCTGGTGGCGAAGTCGGTCGACCAGACCAGCTTGAACGGGCCGCCCGTGTCCGGGGTCGAAGCGGCGCTGGGCGGGGCCGGCTCGCTCGGTGACGGCTGGCTCATGGGTGACGGGGTGCTGCTGCCGGGAGCATGGGCCGGGAATTCCTTCACCAGGACGGGCGACGAGCTGCTGGCCACCGGGGCCTGGGCCGGGAACTCCTTCACCAGCACCGGCGCCGGGGTGCCGTTGTCCATGACCGCCTGGGCAGCCAGCATCACGGCCGGGGCGTTCACGTCGCGGGCGGCGGGCGCCAGCACGCAAACGACGGGGCCGAGCAGCACTGCCGCCACGACGGCAAAGAACAGCTTCCGCATCACGCACCAGCGATGGCCGACTCGATCGTTCTCTATCGCTCGAACGAATGTTCTAAAACGGCACCGTAACCGAGCCACCACCAGCCGTCAAGAACCCGCTCTTGTCGCGTCAACTCTAGTGGCTGGAGGGTGCCGCGTGGTTAGAGTTCGCCATCCGTAAGCGGTTCGTCCTTGACTGGTTCACCCTGGGCGGCGGCGTCGATCGGCTGGCCGGCCGCCAGCCGGGTCTTGGCCGTCTGGGCGTACAGGTCCACCG